>JAAUXU010174689.1_pt1 | contig 83525 bp, 66 predicted proteins | sample 7278151 | NCBI WGS metagenome assembly JAAUXU01 (sample SAMN14350113, study PRJNA611818) | marine sediment metagenome | isolation source: surface marine sediment (1.8m) | place: French Polynesia: Moorea | collected 2018-08 | reverse complement strand
GCGAGAATTTTTTCCCTCAAGTCGGACATGTTGCTGCTGTTCTGCTTGTGGTTGACCGATTTTGTTTATTTTGGTTTTGTTCAACACCTACCAGTTAAGCCTACAGCTGATGAGAAGGAGAATAACAAACTCATAAATTTAAAAGCTCAAGAGCCAATTAAACTTATGCACAAGGTATTTCCACGCACCCGGTATTTGATTAATATCTGGTCCTAAATGCATTGCCTGGGGGGATGCATCAATCGAACAGCGCTGATATTGCGCATACGAGCACATCATGACACTCAATGCTTTGGACTCTGGTTACTAAAGCCTTCCGATTTCTTAAAAAAAAGTTGGTCGCATATCTCCATAAGGCTCTGTACTCAAACGTAGATTTGTCAAGGCAAGCTTGCAAACAAATTAAACTTTGAGATGGAGAGCTGGAAAAGTGATGGTACTCATTCCTTCTCTTTTAGCAGAATAATACCCTATACAATCTTAAGTTTCAATCGAAATTGTTGAAAAGATCTTTTCTCTGCATGTGTCGAACTTATTCCAACGAAAATGCTTGAATTGGTGAATACATCTACGAATGCCACGCACGGTCTTGTACCGGTGGTGCTTTGTCAATGGTGAAGCCATTGCGATAATAGGTAGTTCTCGTGGCATTAGTAAATTAGTTGAAAAGACATTGACTATATTTCCTGGTGGGCTGCCAACCACGGCTCAACTTTGAAGCAAAATCGCTCTGTATAATTAACCTTAAAAAGTTCTTTCCACTTGCTAGATATCTCCCAGCTAGCCACAAGTTACCTGAACTTCTTTGTGATGCAGCAGTTGTCTTGGCCGATGCAGTCTCTTCTTTCTTAAATTTAAAAGATTCAATGACAGTGCTGACGGTTCGTCGAGTGCAGTTTGCCCCTCGTGTGTATCGATTTGAGTCCTGTGCGTCACCTCCGAGCAACCTGGCCTTACACTTCGGCGATAGCATCTGCACTTGCTGAAATGAGCAATTCTGTTGGACCAAAATCTGTTGATAACGCATTTCCTTTTGAAGTGTTTCGTGTGATGGGCGATTCTTTGGGGAACAACTGACTTTCTCAACCAGACATTTGGTCATGAATGGAAACTTTTCTTTTTCATCTGCCGAAAAACGTATACAGCATATTGTCAGCATCACTGGTTTTTCTGTAACCTTATTTCATGACAGCTGATGCCAGAATGCTCAAGAATGCACGGTTAAAACATCATCCGATGGACTCACAAGTAAACGCCAATCTCAGAGCCTTGAGTACCATAGTCATTAGTACCTATATTTAAATATACCTAATTCCACAAGAGTCTGTAGTTAACCCTCACCTGCAGATGATTCTGAGATTCCAACTTACTGCTACTTGGCAGCCATGACTGTTCCGACGGTGTTCACGTAACAGATTTTTTGTCTGATGACCAAACTTTAACCACGCTTGTGCAATGTGTTTCTTCTTCAGTACGACAAGAATTCTTGCTACAGCAGAGATTTTAGTGCTGACAACGGAATCCATTTATTGCGACTTAACTGTATTTTTCTACCCTGCCCCACAAATTTCCAATGGTATTCTGTACCTTCACAGTGTAAATGTAAATTCAAAAGATTTTCCTTTTGGTTGAGTTCCCCTTTTGAGCCTTTTAGAGGTGAAAAACTTTGCACAGAATCTTAAACACACATTTTAGAAGCCTATGGGAGTCAGTCCAGTCAAGCAAGATATTAGAAAAGAATTACAATATGCCCTGCTCGTTCATTGCCTGTCTACAAGGTTATTTCAGACGTGCGTTGTCATTCAAGTACAGTAAAAATGTTACACAATTGCAAAGTGGAATAGTGTACATAAAAAGATGGTCTGCACTAAGCACAGGCTGCAGCTCCAACACAATCATGTTCTCAACTTTGTTGCCTTCTGTATGGGCCACAATGTAGGCAAATAACTGATATCACCATAGGGACGTTGTGCGATTTCTAAGAATCAAACAGAGCATGCATCTTATTTTTGGAATTTTTCTTTGTACACATGGATTAAATGACTTTTCACTTATGCAAGACTCAACCTTCAATTGCAAATATTTCTGAGATTCCAACTTGCTGCTCTTCAGCCATGACTGTTACCATATGCAAAATGCGTCATCTTCAGGCTTCGGTCCAACGGTACAGTTTAGACAGAAGAGGAATCAGAACTGTGACTGTTGGATAGTTCACTAAGCTATATGTCATCGTTTCAGACTAGACGTCATTGCCAGTACGCACATTTTCGTGTAATAAGTGCGTATGCAACTACCCTGGTAGTCTTTTAAGGTCGTGCCAAGTGCGATTTACACAAGCCCACTGCAGAGCAGCGAATTCACGTTATCTGGCTACCTCGTTTTGTCCATTTGAAGCCTTGCTAATTGCGGTGTTCGAACTGCAACCTCGGTGCGCTGTTCGCCGAAGTGCGCTTGACTACAACACGTAAGACCAAAAGTGGTGTTCACCACCCAAAGCAGGGTGCAATGATAGTTCGAATAGGTGTAAAACCTACCAGGTCTATGCTTGTATGCCGGAATACGAGAAACTTCCCCTCTGAAACTAAGTATGGCACATGCAGTACTTTTTTGCAACACTGCACAATAATCGATATGAGGCAGTATCAGACGTTCCTTTGGTCATCTTCGGTATGTTAGGCTTGTGCTTTCAACAATTTCAGGTTGAAGAAAACTATGGGGAATGAGACCTCCAGCACAGCCAACGGCACCCTTCAGTCTCTGCAGTCCCGGCTGGAGACCAAGGTGGGACAGCTCAATGACGCTTTGAAGCCCATCGGGAGGCACAGCTCGTCCAACGACTCGCCCGACAAAAAGAACAACGGGTGGACGGCGCATTCGGGGACAGGTCTGGAGAGGGGACCGTCAGGATCGACCAGCAAACAGCCGCTGTCGTTGGCCGAGATCGATGGTACGCACGACAGTTGGAAAAAAAGAGGACATCGACGCTAGGGAGGGACTTTTGAAGTGTAATGGCGAAAAATTCTTCCGAAGTACTTATATGAATATGTCCAGAAAGTATAGCTAAACCTGCGTTATTGTCTGGGCAGTCTTCTGCAGAGCAAGAGTAGAGATGAGAATGGAAAGTTGCTCTCACGAGACTCGCCCAACCTCTCTTTCCAGCTATTAAATCCTCTTGGTCCATCCTTCGCGAGCAGATCCAGGCCATTGGTATGTTAACTTTCCTCCACCTCTTCAACAGCCATCCACACGTTAAAACGCACTTCAAGCACTTCAAAGACCTGTCCACCGAGACATTGCAGGACAACGAGATATTTCAGCAGCACGCGTGCAGGGTCATGCGAGTCATAGACAAGGTGAGAGCCCACGTCGTCAGCATGTGTGAGTATGGATGCTGGACGATATTTCGTTTTATGCCCACAACACGTGTACTGGACGTGGTTGTTGTACACGGAGAGAATAAAATGCACGTGAGGATAGTATTTTGGCAATGGCCCTTCATTAAAGAGAAGCTACGGCTTTGTCTGACAGTGCATAAAGGCATGAGTGCATGATAAGGCATCGATCAAACCATCAGTATTGAAGGCCGTGGACCTCAATGTCGGTCGTCTTTAGAAGGTAGCATTTTCCCCCCCGGAGAAAATAATGCATTATGGGCAAAATTGCTGCTACAAAAGCAAACTGACATTGACTCCATTCACTTTAACTAAAAGCAGCTTCGACCGCTGACATGCTATTTTGTCTTCAGATCGTTGATCGCATAGAGGATCCTCCGAGCTACATTGGCTACCTCTCCATCTTGGGCCAGAAGCATGCCATGTACGACGCAGATCCGACAGCGATGGACCAGATGGGATACATGTTTCTGGCCGCCATCCAGCCCGTCCTGGAGAAAGAGGCAATTATGTTAAGTCGTGCAATTAAAGACTCAAGTAACCTAAAAACTTGTGACATGCAGGAGTGCTGGAATGACGAGGTTAAGGACGCCTGGGAGCACCTCTTCATAGTTACCATCGGGGTCATGCGGTCAGCCATGGCGGAGGAGCTGAAGCGATAGCAGACGAGAAAGCACTTTACACTCGCAGTGATTTTTTTTTGTCGAATTGCTTATAATGGGAGAGTAAACTGTAACATAACTTCTCATGCTAGAGATTTGTTTTGCTTCACCAATGTCATGTCCGTCGTGTAGGTGCCACCATGTTGAAAAGGCTAGAAATTGCTATTATTTCTTTATCAATTCATCAGAAGCACCTTTCATCGGCAAAAAATTTACTAGGCACATTAAACGACGGTCCTTTTTTGTTTGGAGTGTTCATTGACAGGCGTGCTGACACACTTGCCAGGCAAAAAGCACTGATCAACGCCTACGAGGACGGAGTTACTGCCTGAAGACAAGTCAGCTGCTTTGAGAAAATGTGACAGTATTGGAAAAGTGCTTGGCTGGATGATAGCAGAGGTACAGAAATGACCCTATATCACACAGTTTCCCCAGTCACGTCAACAACTCTGAGACCAACGCAAATGCACCAGTTTGGCATGAAGTAACTTTTCGCAGTTCTCCAGAAATTCCAAACTTGCAGCTGAAGTAACCAGGGGTGAGCAAAGAGACACGAAGCAAAAGTTTCTGTGACAAAGTAAGCAATTCTTGGGTCCAAAACGTACCCCTTCCTTTTAACAAGTCCCTGAAGACTTCACCTTTGATAGTGTTTTCCATTATTACTCGGTTATGCGCAAAGGAGTCAATATAGCTGAGTGAAAGGTAACTGTAGAACACACAAAAAGCAGTCGATGTTTACATTTACATGAGGCTCCTTAGCCAGCGTCAGCGAATGGCTCAGCTGTGTGAGCGCTACTTCTGGCCAGCAAGAACGAAGTACTATAGTTTACTCTTCAGCAAGTGCAACTGGTGTGCGCAACTGGCAATGAAGCTGCGAGCCCGGTGTCATCAATCTCTAGAAAACTAATTTGTCGTAAGGAGCTCTGGACTTGATGCAAGCAGACACAGTCGATGTAAGAAAAAAGCTGGCTCTACAATATCCCTCCGAAGTCTTTGAAAGCAGGGCATATGGGACAGAATATGTACAAGAGATTTCCTTCTGTCTTTTGCACTGGTTGTTTACCACATACTTTATACATTTCGATGTAATTCTTATGTCTCGTACAATGCAGATACTACTTCTGTTTAGGAGTTCACAGAGAATAACTGCTTGCCGCCCCATTGATTTTTTAGCTGTTTTTGCCTTGCTCTGAATGGACCCTATTTCTTAAAATGACACTTTGCCAAGTCTGTGTATTATGCACTGCAATGGCGTAGTAAAAAAGAATTTGCATGTTGCGTCTCGTACTGTATTTACACGATGCATATCGTACATAGTTGTTATGCACGGTACATAGTAAAAGACCGTAGTAAACATGTTCTTATATTGAGTAGTAGTACTTAATGTGAGTAGTATGGTGTTACGAATAATTATCATTACTGTTTGAGAGAAATGGGCAGGCACAGAAGATGAAACTGGCGACAGTCGTAGATCCGATACTCTTCACTCAAGTTTTATTATAAGAACTTTGTGAGGTCCACCTTGGCCTCGTATAGCGTCCGCCCTACCCCCGTGTAGAAGGTGACCCTGCCCTTCGGGTACGGGTTTTTGTCGTTGCGCCGCCGCAATGTGAATGTCTGTCGGTTGTCGCTGAACGGCCTGAACACGATTGGCACCCCGTCGTCCACCAGCCCGCTGGCGATCACAGAGCCGGTCGTGGTCACCGCCGTCGCCTCAGGAACGTCGTCACCGTCGTGACCGCGCACGCGCAGAAGATTTCCGCTGAAGCGGACGCTAATCTCGGTGCGATCGAATATCTCCACGTATTCGGACCGACAAAGCTCGCCAAAGTCTTCCTGGAGCTCGAGCGGGTGCTCGGCGCGGTCGGGCTCTGTCAGACAGAGCGCCCGCATGGTTACGATGTCGTCGTTGCCTACCCCACCTGCCGCCAGTGAGGACGACCGGCCTAAGGAGGTTTGGTGGCGTTGATGCTCTAAAGTGGATGTGGTGGTTGCCCCACTACCGCCTCCGCCGGCGCCACCCAGTGTCGACCCAGAAGAATCCGCCTGGGTTTGGTGGTGGACGTCAGGGCGGCCTCGACGGGCGTACAGGTAGAACTTGGCAAGGTACGGCACACGTATCGTACTCTGAAAAAGGTACAATATTTCTGTGTTACGTGTTGACGTTGTTCTCAATTTATGTCAAATAAATGTCGTCAGTGCGAGACTAAGAAACTAACAGCACTGCAGTCAAAGCATGGTAGTTTCGAATGTACACAAGTAAAACGACTAAGGTGTGAGTGAAAGCCCAACTGTTGGCAGGAATGCGGTGAATTGCTAGTTAGCGCTTAAATTGGCGCCCAAACTACTTTTGCTTTGCCGCAGGAGTGATGTAAGACTGTAAATCGAGGCTGAAATCCTCAGCACCTTGTACAGCTGGTCCACGAGGGACATGACGTCATTGCTCATCCAATTTGGGCAGTCAATGACCCAAAAGGATGCGGACACGACCGACGTGAACTGTACGCCGCCGCTTGTGAAGGTGAGCGGCGTCGTGTCCGTCACGTCCTCCCAGCAGGCCTTGTGGCGGTTGGCAGACATTGAGCAAACCAGTTTCAGAGTGGTCTCGATGGGGCCGCCCAAGGCAGCAGCGGTCGCAGCCGTCGAGTTGCCGCCGCCGGTAGGAGTCTCACTGCGGCTATCAGCGGGCAAGATGGCGTTCACATCAGGCGGAGGGGTGAGGGAGGAAAAGCCTGGAAAAAAAACCTTTCATGTCTGCAGAGTCGCACAATCCTAGGCACGATTCTCTTGCCTCCAATGGTCCTGTTGAGACTTTCCATGCTGGTCCGCTTGGAACTGCCGGCAGATGTTGCCGTGGCCAGCGTTCTGGCGGTGCCGCCGCCACCACCGTTGTTGTAATGCGGCAGCCGCTCCGGCAGCGGGATGGTGACGGTCACGGCCTTGTGGAACTTTCTCCGCCTCGGTTCGATGGTGACGATCGGACTGACGGCGCCACCTTGCATCAGAATGTCCTCCACCACGTCATCCTCAATTGCCTGCGCGCTGATCCCGATATCCACTTCCTTGGTCAGGGCCCTGAAAAGAGCAGAAGCGTTGAAATAATCGGAAGCCATCTCCGTCAGCGTGACTGGTGAGTGACAATGAGAATTGACGAGAAGAAAGCACGAAGAAGTGCCCAAGTCATCGGGGGGGGGGGGAAATACATAAACATACAGTGCGTGCCAGGAGTTCGTATATTTCAGTGTGCGAACCTCTCGCCGTCGACTGGAGCCAGTTATTGGAAGTCGTTTGGACTCCATTTCTTAGATGAGCCCTTTGTCCAGCGTCATGAAAAAAAGTTCAGATGTTTTACTCTTCTCCTTCGTCAGTTGCAATGTAACGTTCTCGTACGAACTTCGGGCAATGATCTACTGATATTGCAATACGTACCTTAGTATGTACTGCCTATAAGAAAATTCCAGTGAAGTTCCTTTGCTTTACCCACGACCTTTATTGTATAACCATTATCATTACTGCGCAGCGAATGAATCTTTTTGTTCGTGAACGACTTCCAATTTGCCAGCAGGTGACGATGGTGCAAAAAACATGAACTTTTTGCTTCCCTTCCCAACTTTCCCCCTCCTACCTGTCGAAAGGTTGACTCTCATGATTGTGAGTTAATTACTTAATTTATGCACAGTAGCTCTATAATAGCCAGCCCGACAGCAAAAGTTTGCGCCATTAGAAAGCTTTTCGTTCCAAACTGGTCGTCATTGTTGAGAAATACCTCTTCTGACACTGCACTTCAACTTTAAACCGTTGCATTGTATGCGTATCCTTCATTGCCGGTACTACTTTCTCGTGTTATTGATGAAGCAAATGGGTGACGATTTTGCTCTACTCAATCACTGGAAAGTTTGCAGCTAGGACGTCATAAGAAAAGACGTCATCGCTCTTAATGTACGGCAAGTTTTTAGCTTAGCTTCACGCCTCATATTATGTGCTATATTTACACCACATCAGCAAATCTGTCGTACAGTGCTTTGCGCGTATTTGCACGCCGTGTGCTAGTACGTAGGCAAGTCAAGGCTACTTGCTCCTCTCCAGCTTTTTCTATAATCGCTTTTTCAAACGTCGTTTATTTTTCCGCAGGAAGCAGGAGGAAGCGACTTAGATAGAAAAAAAGAAGGGCTTTCCCCCAACTTCTCTTAATGACTCTGTAAACAAATAATTCTGCAGCCCAAGGAGTCAGCGAACCGGGTGTCGGGGGAGAAATTAAAAGGGGAACGAGTTAATGGGGGCTTTGACACGAACAATAACATCCCTGGCACCCGTTACAGGGAACACGCGGCACTGAAACGTCCCCCGCCACTGCGTACACGCTTTCCCGCAGGAGCAGTCAGTGGTCAAGGGTTGACTTGTCGGCATGCCAGAGGGGGCGTTGACGCACGAGCAGTTAGTGTCATTCGACGTCACTTACTTCGGCGGGATATGGACTCTGACCCTCGGCATGAACGGTGGCGTGAGAGTCGCTCCTGAGGCCCCCACACTGACTACTTCCTGCCTGCTCCGGCTGACGACGGCGAAGTATTGGGGGAAATCTCTGGCCACGATGCCCACGGTGCGGCCTGTGTCGACCGCGTTCTGAGCTCGAGAGGGAGACGATGAGGTCAGCGAGGAGGTGGACGAGATGCTCTCGCAGATCATGTCCTGAAAAGAGATACAGACAAGTTGACACACACGGTGACTGATTGAGCTTAAATGCAAGACCTCCCCTCCCCAAGTAGATTATGAATCGCTGCCAAGATGAATGTGGTGACACGTGGCTAACAGCCACCTTCCTTCCTAACCCTTTTTGGGAAGATTTACGACCTTGCGATCAAGAAGCACACGAATATGTATAATGCCTCTCCACAAATCCATGGTAGGCTGAGCACTTCAGCGGGAAGAAGCAGCAGCAGGCACGGACAAGAAAATTGTTGCAGGCGAAGTCGTCAGGGAGAGTGACAAAGTCACCGTGCGTATGGAGGGGGAGGGGAGGACACTGACGGCATAGTACACTGAGCTTATGTGCTCCACCAGACAAGATCAAGGTGTCGTGTAATGACATTTTATCGAGTTGACTCCGACTCACGACACACCAAGATGAGCGAGTCCTGTGGTACTCCGAGGTGTGATGACTACGTTATGCCACATTGGCCTTGCGTCTGGAGACGTAGATGGCAGCCGCGTTGGAGTTGTGGCACTCAAGCATGGTTTCGTCAAGGCCAGAATCAAGTTCGCCTTGGCTCAACTCCGAGGTGACTTCCTTGATCTTGTCTGAGGGAGCACGAAAGAAGCGGGTAGGCGGAGGATTGCTCTTCGAAGAAAGGAGAAAAAAAGCTGCTAGAGGGGTTCTTGCGTGCCAAGGAGCCATTAGGGCGGAATGGGTGCATATTGGGATGCTGCACGAAACACCACCACTGCAGTAGCGGCGTACGTACTACCTGAGTATGTACTCCTGCTATTACTGGCTTTTGCGCGCGATATTTGCGTAAGACGATATGTACAATGTACGTACGTGCATTAGCAACACGGTGGGTCTGGTGCCATTAGTATCCAGGAGTGAGGAAAAGAGAGTAGTGCAGCGCTCCCCTATTATAGCACCCGCAGTCGCAGCCAGATAGCTGCCAGAAGCAGTCAGCTGCAAGAATGTTGTCCGACTCCAACGTGCCGATGAAGATCCATCGTATACTCGTACACGCCGTATGTCAAGGAATTGGTTCCAAATGCTCCTCAAACTGCATTTCTGATATCTGCAGCACTGTTTGCCAACAAGGACTTAGTGACAGTTCCTCCAGGAAGTGCAATCGTCTTCCACAACTTCTTTTGTGATTCTTGCTTGTGTAGAAAAAAAATTGAAAGCCCACATCAATTTCTTGACATACGTAGTCAGTGCTGCACGCGTGGTGACTGCGTTGCTTTGTCATGACAGCTTTTCATAGTACGAGGTAGCGGGACGAATCTTTTCTCTGCCTTCTTCAGGCGTCGCCGACACAAGGTTTATTTTAGGAGGAAGCTGCTTAGCAACAACACCCTCAGGAAGAGGCAGAAAAAGCTTGCAAGCAGAAAGCTGAATATGCGACATGTACTGTACTGCACAGCACACTGGCGTGAAGACAAGCTCATTTCACAGGAGGTAGCTCAGTTTGGAAGTTGCGAAGCTATCGAGTCTTTTCTCCCTGCTGGAAGTTGCCGCCAAGAATGAGACTGTCAAGAAAGCCTCCCTACATGGAAGTGATAATGAAGAGTACCTACCTTCAGGGCCCTCTCTGCCATTAAGTCTTGTCTGTGCTCTGCCCACTGGCCGCTCGTCGCTGCCTCACAGCGCAGGATGATGATCTCTCTTTCGCCCCTCCGCAGCGAAGCCACGTGCGGGACCTCGATCAACACGGGTCCTAAGAACTTGGAGCCCGCGGGTCCAACTTGGAGAATACGTGACGCGAGCTCTGCAAGAATTCCTCTCGTCATCACAGTGCTCAACGTAAATGCTTCTTCGAGGAATGCTGTCTTTACTGTTCAGTCGTGACAAAAGGCAACAACTACGGTGCGTGATCATGATGAGTCAGATTTACACTGCACTTGATCGGCCACAACAGCCCAAATAAAGTGGGAGAAGGCATGTACAGAAAGGGGAATGTCTCACAGATGGCGACCTCACCTTCTCCTTCGTTCAGTTTTGGCGGGTATAGAAGATTCTCCAGCTTCACGTATCGGCAAGTTATCCGCATGGGCTGAGGCACGCTCTTGGGAGGGATGGTCACCTGAGAGAAGAGATTCATACGGTTCTGGGCACCAGCATCATAAATTCCCTGTAAAGCACTGCGAATCTTGGTCACTGGATTCTGTACACTATATGCCTACCGCATGTGCGGCCTATATAGCTGGGCCTGCTGCATGCAGGGCCCATACACAGTTAGTTTACGGCCACAATAAACATTATAAAGGAGAAAGCAGAGGCCGTCAAAATTTTATGGCACCTTAAATGCACTTTGGCCTGACTTTTCCATTCTTTCTCGTTCTTTTCTAGTACGACTTGAAGGGAAGCTTCTCTGGTTTGTGGTGACTTCGGTAAAAAAAAAGGCTCGCATGTCTGAAACCACCAGGAAAGGGTGGGAGGGGTTCACCCACAGAAACAAAGACCCGTGCATGACACCCGCAGGCGGCCTCCCTTTACCTCTCATTCCCGCTCCTGTTAATTCGGCTGCCTTGACAGTGGTGCAGACGAGGAAGGGCTCAAAAATAGTAACAGGCTGTCGTGTTCATCATTTATCTTTTAAGACATTGTTGTGTATCTTGGAAGGAGAAATTTGTCATACCCGGAGCATTTGACTCTCCTGAGTTTGTCTCCCTCGATGCATTCCAGGGTCAAAACCTATATACAGCACACAGCTCTATAGCTGCCAAAAATCCCATTACATTAGGCCTATAGTTTTCGGCCCTGCTCCTAACTCACCTCCTTTTGATCACATTGGCAAATAAACTCATTGTACAGCCTGCTCATAAGTATTGCCCGTCACATTAGGGCAATTGTCAGGCATTGACGACTATAAAAATTAATTCCGCCCAAGGGTCAATAGAAGAACAGTCATAATAAGGACCTCTGTCCATAGTGTTCTCAAGTTTCATACCAATCTTGCGCCCCGACAGGATCAATCTAGTGGAGAATAACCGGGAAATACTTTTGACCACGATTCTATCATGAGACCCTACAGCACCACGTAAGAAGAATTTCGGCTCGAATTAGAATTTAATTTGGTTTGTCTGGTGTCCTCCTAGTTTTGAGTACCTACAGGGGACAAGCTGTGCTTACTTGTGCTGGTGGGAGTGAGGTGTTGTAGTACTGCACCTATCATATTCTGTATCCCCTACGAATTCAGAAATATGGACAGTCTATGCTATTGCGAGCAGCTGCATAGACCTTCTACGACGTATGACACTTAATATGGCTTCGGGAACATTTAGGTAGACAGGATGAGCATTTGGTTTCATATTTGACCACCCTGGTTGGCTCTAGTTACCTTGAGACCACTATGCCTGCACCCGATCATCGACCCGCCTCTGGCGTCCACCAGGAAGCTGACCATGAAGTCGTGCTTGGCCGGAGCATTTTCGCCGCCGCTGTTGTCGAAGGCTCCTCCACCTGCGCTCAGTGTGCTGAGGCTGTCGCCGTCGCCGCCGCTGCTGCCGCCTGGCTGGTGGTTGTTGACGGGCGGTTGGCGCAGTGGAGACGAGGGGTTCGACGACAGGTTGACGTTGGAGCCGAGCGGGGCGAGAGCCACGCCGCTCCCGTTGCTCCTCCTGTGCATCTTGCGGCCCTGTTTTACACCGGTTTTCTTCCTCTTCGCTTTGCAATCAATTATTATTATCGGCGACACAATGACGGATTGGCTCTATTTTCGCGTCGGCCACCGCCGCCACCGCCGCCGCCATCGAAAACAGCCATTCTCCCCATCGAGTCGACGTTGCACACACACAACAACACTCACATTTTATTCCCTCTGGACTGAATGGCTCGCGACACTGGTGGGACTCGATATCACACAAACAGCATGTTCCTTATGTTCCAGTGTGTGCTGTAGTATTGCTGAGTTGCACTGGTACAACTACCGCATATCAGACCACTGCCTTCTTGGGGCTTTCCTCCTTCTTTGGCGGGTTCAGTGAGTGAACAACTGCTACATACCGAGGGTTGCTGCTCAGTACGCCTCGTTGGAAGGAGATCAATCACTGTGAAAGGCGCGTACGCGTGCAACACGCACGCTCGCACGCACGCACGCACGCACGCACGCACGCACGCACGAAAAGGTGCTCGACACTCGCACACAGAAACCCACCGCACTGCCAAGGTTTCCCCTCTTTTCTCTTCCTGTCAGAAAAGAGAGACTTTGGCGAGGAGGAGGCGTTCGTTCTCGTTTGTTTATACTGCTTTTCCCCTACTTATGACGATAAGCATCTTTTGTTAGCATCTACAACTGTTTGTCACTGCCTTGAAAGTATATAAACTGTCGCTTTATCTCCAGGGCCTTTTTTTTTCGCAACGCTTCTCAAGACTGCGACGTCATGTGGAGTTTTAGACTCTTCTCCGTTCCTTTTTTTTTTGGTGCCCTCTTTTCTCTTCTTCCTGGGAACTACTATTACTTTCATTCGATGGGAAGGACCCCTGACGCCTTTACTCTCCTCCCCGCCTTCCAGATATGGCTCTAGTACACATACACACCTACTACTTCTACTACTACAGCTACCACTACTACCAGGACGCCGACGACTACTGTGTAGTAGCTCTTCCTTCCTGTGTCTTCCTCCTGTGCATTCCCGGAGACAGTCTTTTTTTTCCAAGGCCCCGAAGCCTTTGCCACCGCTGGCTGCTATTTCCTTTTTTGGGCCGCCACCGCACTGAGAGAGGAGGACGAGGATTGAGAGAGCTTCTCACATGGTGACGACGGTGCACGAAACGAAACGAAAGATTTTGTGGCGACGTCGTCGTCGTCGTCGTCGTCGTGGGTGGGGAAGGCTTCGTGGGGAGAAAACATGCGGGCAATGCTTTTTTTCTTCTTCTTCTTCACCCTTCCCGTGTGTGGCGATGTCGCTGCAACTTGTGAACTTCTGGCCGCCAGGGCCGCCAGTGACACTGCCAGCACCACTCGCTGTCCCTGGCGCACACACGCGAGGACGTACGATAGAGAGCTATCTTTGTTCTTCTTCGTTTGGGCAGCGCTCGTTTCTTAGATAAATGTCAATGGGTGGCAGGACTGAGAAAGGCACTGACTGCATGCACTAAAACAGGAGGGAGGATCCCATTTTTTAGAGCGCAGGCAGAGCAAATTTAATGGAAAGGAGGTTGAGGCTGATGCTGGCAAGCTGCTGATTACAATGAGGCATAAATTTTCTTTACAACGTCGTCCAATCTTGCTGCTTCTCCTACTGGCTTTTCCTCTCCAGAAAATGAATCACTGCGTCACTCTCTCTCTCTCTCTCTCTCTCTCTCGACTTTGAGGGCTGTAAAAGAGAAAGAGAAGAGTGGGGCTTAAAGGCCAGAGGCTACTTTAGGAGAAAGATGACTTTGAGATCAGGCTGTTCGTATATCTTCTCCTTCAGCGTAATCCCCACTAAAAATGAGACGCTCTTGGCACCACTGAATCAAAAGGAGGCTGTATGGAGGCTGTACACGTACCACAGCACTGGCGTATGAAGTACCAGCACTAAAGGAGACTTGTACACTACAGCAGAACGCAGTACATGCTCTTGTTTCATCTATATATCACTCTTGTTGGCCTTGAGACGTCTGACGCGAGGAAGGAAGAAGAAGAAGGAAAAAAAAGGAGTCCCTATGTGTACTCTCTGGGAACGGATGCAACTGCACTTTCTTTCTTTTCACAGATGATGTCGGACCTTTGGCATTTTTCTTTCTAGCTCTGCGGTGATGATGATAGCATTTTCTCTTGTGTTTGCATTCGCCCATGCGCTTTCGTCACTACATTCTCTAGAGGAAATGCTAGCGCCTGCTTTTCTGCTGTTGCCGGAGCTGCTGCTGTGTTCTGTTATTTCCAGTGGCTTTTTTCCGACTGCCGCAACCGCCGTTGCGCTTCTGCTGCTCCTACACCTTGTCCCCCTCCCCTCCCCAGTTCCCCGCCGCTCCCAACGGCGGCGGCGGCGGCGGCGGCGGCTTCTTCGACTTCTTAGGCCGATAAGGAGGAGGCAGGCAGCAGACAGATTCTCTCTCTCTTTCTCTCAAAGAAAAGGGGAGTGGAGAGACAAGGAAGGAAATTGAAACGGCAGGGTCGGAGCAATAGTGGAAGCTAAGGTGGAGGGGTTATTGGCAGCAGTCACCTTCTCTTCTACTTCTTCTTCTGGCTTAGTTACTTGTAGCAGGAGTGCTTGTTCCTCGTTCAACACGACACAAAATGGAGCTCGCTGTAACTCGGCGAAGCTCTCCTGGGATGTGTGGTTCCACCGATCATCATCAAAGGCCGCACTAATGTACGCTATTCGTCAAGGCCGCCTTCGCCGCCACTCTGTGGAAAATAGAAACGAGAAGTGTGTTAGCAATGTGCTGTGCAACCCTTTTTCGTGGAAATCAATTGGACTTCTTCATGGACACGCATGCATGGATGACGCGCAGACACGTGTTACGTTAAAGCCTCTGGGACTATAAAAATGACAGACATGAAGGGTTTTGTTTTTGCGGCGTCCCAACTTTGATGAGTTTGTCCGTCAACACTTCTTAATCTAGGTAAAAAAAAAAAAAAAATAGGAGCGACTCTCCTGAAAACAAAGTTTTTCAGCTCCAGAGCCCAGAGGACCCAAGAGACCCACTTACCCGGAGCGATCCCAGGGCGGTCCGCATTACACATCCACGCCGTCAGTCCCTGGTTTGCAGTGGATGCACATGTCAATTATCCATTTGGTCAGCTTTGGCGCAGTCCTTCACACTCAGTGAAGCCTGCGGCAGTGCACGGTGTTGATTCCGTGCGATGCTTCTTCTTTGTCACTTCCTTCACCTCTTCCCCCCTCACCAACTTTACTTCCGCCCCCTCTCGCTCCGTCTTGCGTCCGGGCGAGCGAGCGAGAGAGCACCAACTAATGTATATGAATGTGTGTGACACCCTTCTAGAGTAAGGAGAGAGCTTGAACAGCGACAGCGGCAGCTCTCTCAACGAAGTTCGGCGGGCCGGGCGGCCGAGTGGGCCACGGCCGAGTAGCAGATCCCGGTACCGTCTGGCGAAGAAGAAAAGGCCCCCACGGACTTGGCCCATGGGGCAGCAGTACTGGGGAGGGGGGGGGGCTCACCCTCTCTCACTCCGCCTATTTTTCCTTACTCTTTCTCATAGTACGAAGAAAAGAAGAGAGAACTCGCGTACATTTCCCCCTTCTTTTCTTCCTCCTCGACGTCGCTCGCGCTGAGCGCCAATGATCTTTCCGAAACATGCACGCTTAAAGAGAGGGGAGAAAGGAAAAAGTTTCATATCATGGCAAAAAAAAACTGCGGAGGTGCAGGAGCCATGCTAATAACCCAGGTAACGACCCTGACACTTTTTTCTTGGGAGGAGACGAAGAGCCCGGGCTGCACTGAGCCGGCCGATGCCTGCTGGCGAAAGGACTCGGCGATGTCTCTCCAAGGGTCGTCCTGCTGTGGACATGCCCAAGACAGGCATGAGAAATGTGACGTTGAAGCACCAAGTTTCAGGTCGATTTGCTAAGAAGTCAGCTGGGACAAAGAGATGCACTGCATTATGGCAGAAGCCCATTACCACGCCAGACTGACGAGGCTGATCTTGTGGCCGCCGCCGTCGTCCCGCCACAGACGCGGCCACCTCGATATGAACAATATGCATCCATTTTCTCGCTGGAATACGAACCTGGTCCATAGTTAAATGATCTTTCTGCAGGTTCCATCTCTCGGCCTCCCCGTCTTCCTCTCATTGTGGAAATGCAAATTTGATGGCCATCCATGCCCAGGGAGGAAATGCCCGGAGGGAGGTACGTTGTTAGAATGAGGGAGCACCCTGTGATTTATGAAGAAATCCCCCTCGTTGCTGAGACCCAGGAAAATTCATAAGCTCGGCTGAGCTGCGTGGAGGGGGCCTTTAAAGAGGCCTGACAGAAAGCTTGATCCATGAGTATCTTGGTAGAAATCAATTACGGCAGTTCCATTGACGTCGCGTTTCTTTGTGTCACATCGAGCATGCATGACAGTGTATCAACATCAGGGGGAAGCTTTCCTCTCTTCTCCGTCGAGACTCAGGCGGCCTTCTAAATTTATCTGCTGTGAAGCCCCACGAACTGCTCGAAATGCACGGTCGTTTGCGTCCTCGAACGGCGGTTTGAAAGACAAGGCTTCGTTGGAATAAAGTACGGCGGGTACGTACGTAGTGCTCACGCACCCCAGCTGAATGTGCGGGATCTGTATGAAGGGTCTGGTGCGTATGTACGATTGGACTTGCTTGCGTATGCACTGAAATGTACCGACTTGTATGGTACCAAGTGTGCTTGAGCTTGATGATATGCAAGGTCCGCGGTTATGTCTTTCGTTGTTATCGTGTCTCAGCAAACCAGAGGGGGATTGCAAAGTGCTGGATTCGGCAGTTCAATTTACTCAGTAAAAGTTTGTGATGCACCCACTGCTTGCGTTGCTTTGCTATTGAAATCGAAAACATGATATCAACAAGACCTCTAATGGTGGATCCCATCGTCTACATGATAAGTATTGCATTCATGGGTCGTGGTCGTAATATTGGTCCCCCACGCAACATTGACAATTTGACTGAAGTCTAAAATAGGACGTCGGTAAAAATAATGCTGGAGAGCGTTTAAACTCAAGCAATTGACATTGATGCAAATAAATTCCTAAGATTCCCTACATATATCGGTTGTGAGAACACTACGTTGCGTTCTTTGTCATCAATTCTTTGTCAGTTATGTTTAAAGTTGACCGAGTCTAGCAACCAAATGCAAATTGCTCGAGTTAATCATGAAATCACTTTTGTTACATCTGCTGCTTGGGGAGGGGGGGGTCTTTTTTAATTATGAAGAACGATGAGAAGAGCAAGGACCTGCTTGTGCAAACGCTGCCTTATATTGAAGCGCCATACAAGCACAGACTGCACATGTGTGTTGGCTGACGAACGAAAATGCGCTTACCTATGACAGGAGACACAACTTATGGCAACTTGGAGAAGGCACTTGGGGTTGCTGTTGTTGCGAGAAGTTTGCCTTCGGCAAAATGGGGAAAGTCATGACATGGAAAGAAAAAAGCTGTCCTGTCGAGCTGTGCAACGGACTGACAAGTTTGACACTTGGCACGTTACGGTAACGTGCGTCTCGTTACAATAAAGGCAGTCCCTGTCCCATACTCGTATCGTAACCGTGCTGCAGTACACAGTGTCACTTCTACCAACGTACGAACCTACTACACTTGTATGTGATTGCAAAAGCAGAGTGGCTCTCTATGACCGTCGCAACTGCGGGACCCCATTGCGAAGGGGGGGGGGGAGGGGGAAGTACTGCATGGACATGTCACTAGCGTTACTCCTACCGTCGCACAGATTGCGTAGCACAAGTGCACTGCACGTGCTGAGCATGAAAACGTCACACAGCCGTGTGGCTTCGATATTGGGTACAGGGGTGTCAACATTTGACACTCGTCCGGCAGCAAAGACTCCAGGAAACAGCTCCAAAATCTATCAAAGAACAAGTCAAGAGTGATTGCGATCCCCGGCTGAAAGTCGACCCTGAAAGCTTCCAAAGCCTCCTCACAACTTGGATCGAGAAATCCACTCTGCGCAGTGCCAGATTTGGCGTGGCACCCCAGCATGTCCGATGCACTGAGTAAGGACGCAATGTTGCGGATCATCTGATTCCCTTTCTTCGTACCTGCCATAGTTCATTGTTGAAAAGAGACCAACACGCTATTCACGCAATGTGGGCGGGGGAGAGAAACGCTTCCTGATAGTTTCATTGGGACTTTCGGGACGGGCAAATTGCAGCCTTTCTCCTGCTATTCTTACAGGCATATTACAAACGTACGAACGTACATACGTACGCACTCTTTGGTAGGGGGTGAGAGGGTGGCTGAGAGGAGGGAAAAGGGGGCCAAGGGCCTTTGGCCCATAAAACGCCTCCTCCTCGATTGCGCTCTCCTCTCTCATCGAAAGTGATTTTTCACTCAGAGAGGTCTTAATTTCCTGCTGCTGCAGGAGGAAACTCTTTCCAAGAAGAACTTGGAGACGTAAGAGTAGGGCGGGGAGGAAGGGGAGGGAACTTGACGAAGTTAGTCAAAAGTATTCTCCTTTTTTTCCCTGGTAGGTTAACAGTGCGTAACAGAAAGTGTGTACGTACGCACGCGGATACACGGAGTAGGCAGTACAGTAGGTCTACATTGCATATATGCGTACGCGTTGACGTGAGTCTCTTCAGGTCGGACTTGACTACGGAGAGAAAGGTTGCTGTCTCTTCAGTGAGTACTGCAACTTATGCAGATATGATCAACCATGAGTACGACGACCTTTGCAAAATACAGCCGGAAAACAGAATCTGCGCAGTCAAAACTTGCGTGCTTATGACTTCATTGCGGGATTTTTAACACTGCTCTGGAGCGGGTCTCACAAAAAAGTAATCATCATCTCTCTCTTTGGGGACTGGTGGGCTCCTCCTTCTGGCCTTGGTTGAGCTACTACCATGAAACCACTCGTTATTAACATTGCGTACGAGCGAGTACATACGCATATGGACAGTGCTGTATGCAGAACTGTGTGTTTTGCAGCAAGGCATGGAGGAGGGGGGAAAGAAGACTGTATTAACCCAGCGAAAAAGACAGGTTTGTCATCGCTGGCCGTGCATTAGCGCAATCGATCGAGTGATCACTTGCAAAAGTGCTGAAAGATTTCGCACTCGCGTAGGCAACGTTGCCTAGGTGCACGCGTAGGCGTGCTGTGCCCTTATCTGAAACTGAAACCTACTACTGCATGAACGTAGTCTGAGGAAAACTGTTACTTTTGGGTGCCAGGATCGTCCACCGTACAATGTTCTTATGGTAGGCATTGGCATTTTTAAGAGGTTGCGCGGCGTGTTCAAACACCTTCCGTGCTTGCTCAACGACTGATTGCCTTCTTTGGACCTGAGCTTGCTCGTTCTGCTTGGCCGTGAGGGCCGCAAAAAAAAACAAACACATGTTGTTCATTGTGTTAATCTCATAGCATCGGCACACATGAGGGGTGGCGATGGTCTCGACGTCACCATTGAAGCCGTTGTTCCCGTTTTACGAAGTGGTACTTCGACTCATCATGCTGGTCAGCTTCGTGGTGCTTGAATCCTGCTCGCCTTTTCGCCGCGCCATCCACGCCGTGGACCTGCCCCTCTACTCCAACCCTGAGGTCAGCAGCTACGTTCCCACGAGTGTCCTCTGGCCCATGGTATTCCTCCTGCCCTTATTCGCCATCGCTGCTTGGCATCTCGCGATGCGACGATGCCAAAGGCGAAGCAGGGACTCTACGTAAGTATTGTAACGTTAGGTGAGCCAAAAAAGTCCGATGGTCTCAGCCTTACAACTTCTTTACCCTTTCCAACACCGGTTGTGTCCTACACATGTTATCCCCCTTGGACTTCCTTATGCCTCTCGTCTACCACTGACAAGGACGGGCTGGCACTCCTCCTGATTACCTTCCACTTTCTTGTCCATTGTCTCCATCGGGCATTTTCATTACTCACGCTTGTTTCTGGCACAACAGGATACAGTACAGAAGCATCCTTCGTTCTCTCTCGGTAGCTCTAAATCGACGGAGCGAGTCATGGACGTGCAATCGGCCGTGCTTTGCTACAGCCTCGCCCTTGTTCTGAACGGAGTCATCACAGACGTCATTAAGCTGTCCGTGGGCAGACCTCGACCAGACTTCCTCCGCCGGTGCTTTCCTCCCTACGGTGTCGTTCCTCCGGGGCTCTTTGACGACTCCTCTTCTGTAGTGCCCAGTTGTCCTAATGGCGTACCTGCGGTCATCGAGGAAGGCCTCAAAAGCTTCCCCAGTGGACACGCATCCTTCGCGTTCACTACCTTCGGGTTCATATTCTTTTACCTGTCTGGTAAGCTGAAGACGTTTTCTGCCAAGTCTGGCAAGGATTCTGTCAGGCTCCTTATCAGCATCAGCTGCATCATCGGTAAGTGAGTGTGTGTACAGGGTGCGAAAGCAAAACCTAGAAAATCACCTGTCGTTGGCATAATCAACAATATCTCGAAGCCGAGGTGATTGACAGCACGAGCAACATTGCTCGTGCTGTTAATCGTGCCATGTGGCACGGTTAAACATTTAACCGTGCCACATGGCGAACGTTGTCTTCTCTATTAACGTTATTCAATATGTCCTTCAGGGGTTTAATTCACAACTCACAGCTTTGCAGATGCTCACATTGAAGTCTTCTGACGACTTGTTCCGCTTCTGTTCTTTGGTGACCCTGAGGGGTCCACACTGATCCGATTTGTTGCCTGCTCCGAGACACCACAAATGGCAAAGTACATTGGGTTTGCATCTGAGCTCGATGAGGCGAACATGTTGGCTGGCCAAAGCTTCAGCGAGTTTACCGCAGCACCTTGTGGTACTCTTTGTCGATCGTCTCCCCTGACTTAAAGAAGATGCGGATCCTTATTTTTCCTGTCAGATTCCACGACCCCCTGGATCATCTCCTGGACTGGGTGGCTTGATTCGGTCCATGCCTCGGACCTCCTCACTATAGTTTCCGCCAACTGTCATTTTGACAACTGCCCCCGCAATGAAAAGTCTTCTTCTCTGAGTAGATTTTCGCGGTGTCGTCATTGTGCTTCAGCCAGTTAGGGACCTTCATACACCCCTAAAGTCTCCAGTCTCTCTTGCCATCAATTTAAAGGTGGCTTAAGGTTCGCACGAAGGACTTCATCATTAGGTCCTCATGATCCAGATGATCTTCTCATCCACCTCCATCTCCTTAACCATCCTTTTCATGGACGTCGTTGGATTCTCCTTGATTTTTTCTCTCATCGAAGCCACAAAGTCAGAATTGCAAATTTTGTCCCCCCCCCCCCACCTTAACGGCCTTTATCGTCAGCCAAAGCCTGCTTTACATTGTAGAGACCATGCTGAGAGACACCCCAACGGGCTCTGCAGCCCCGTTACTGGCGGCTGACTGACGTGGAGGTCTGAGATCCTCCGTCTTTTTGTCTCCTGCCCTTGTACTATCCAAAATATATCAAAAGTGCTTGGTTGTGTAGAAATCCAGTTTTTTCTAAGCAAAAAGTTGCTCATCGACTGGATGGAAATATGCGCAGTTCAATTTTGTGCTACCTTCCAAGTTTTGCTTCCGTACCCTGTACTATTGCATCAGATAATTGACAACCTGCGGAACATCACCGCGGTGTTCCGTCCACGTACGTAACAACACATTTGACTACAGCCACCGCTCATGCCAGTCCAAATATGCAGCTCACTACCTGAAGCAGTACTTGGCTTTGCTCGGGAGATTTCGATAAAGCGCTATTGCTGGCTGTCTGACGCATCGTCCACGCACTTCACGCTGTCCACGTGCTTCGCATTCACCACGCGATCTGCACCCTGATCCATTTTGTTTTAACTTTTGAAACTGGCAGATACCGACGCTGCTGACCCGGTGACTGGCTGATCCGGACCTTCCTGCCGTACGACACCCACGCTAGTGATTGGTCGGGTCTTGGCTCAAGCCATGTTGACTCGGTTCGAGTCGGTTATTTGCTGACTCGGAGGTGAGCCAGATTTGAAGGGCCCCAACCCAACCCGGCGTCAGATTCAAAGGGCCGAACCCGGCTCAAAGTGAGCCAAGGAGTTTGACACTGCTGGAAAAAAGCCTGACTTAAATCAAAGACCAAAACCCAGTGGTCTTGTCCAAAATGAAATCTCTTGCCTCTTTTCTTGCTGGTGTGGGACCTCCTCATGGAGTTCGCTTTACTCCATGGACCGCCTTGACAGCCCAACAGAATGGCAAGCACAGCACCACTAAAACAAGTTCTAGCTAGATCTAGATATATATGCTCTAGCTCAAGAATAGTGGCACCCCCTGTTCTTGCTTCAGCTGCCCCTGAAAACAAGTTGATGAGGATAGTTTAAACTTGATACAGTACAGTAGACCTGACAATGTCTCCATGCGTTTTTGATTCAGTCTGGATTCGTTCCGGATTTGACCGAGATTTGGGGTTGCCTGACCCGGCCCGACCCGGATCCAAAAGCTCCGAACCTGAGAGTAAGCCAGATTCGAAACTTCTCGACCCGACCCATCACTAACACACCCAGCCACGCACGCAGACGTCGAGTTTTAAACATGGTTGATGATGACACTAAGTTACACCCCTTTAAAATTTACGTGTGACTTCTCTTTCATCCTCCCATGTCACACACATCTTGTCTAGCGTTTGTGACCATTTCCATCTACACTCTCCAGGCATCTGTCCGTGCGTCCCACAAAATGGATCAGGCGCTAAAAACTTGCTCATAGCTATGGCTACAATGCTTTTAAATTTCAGGAAACTTCTAATGAGAACTCTTTTAGATGAATTTGCATCGCCTGTATCTCACGCTCCTATGACCACAGGTTTCACCACGTTGACACATATTTTAATGCCACCATATTTTATAATTAGAGACCAAACTTATAAAGTTCCTGACAAAACTTGGTCTCGACAATCAATGACGAAACACTACGTCCAACTTTTCTCGTTGCAGCTGATAGAGGGGCATTAGTTGCAAGAGTACAATGGATGAGTCCCAGCCGATTCAAGACAGTGGCAACTAGGGTTATGTGATCATTATGCTGACACTCCTGGTGGCTCCTGAAATTTAGACCATTGTAGGAAGTCTGAAGCAAATTTTTAGTGTCCGTTCTTCTTTGTTTCCAGTCATTGCCATAAGCGATTTCCGCGGGTGGAACTTTGCTGCATAGGCTGTCTAACCATGCTGAGGAGGGATTTTGATGTGAACTCTGTAATGCACACCCTTGGACATGCTATTTAAGCACAGAAGTTAAACATTGTGACTGCCCATTTTGGTACTACAGTGCTCGAAAACCAGCAAGGTTCCACCAGCGGAAATCACCTGTATCAAGGACTGTACATCAGCTATCATTGAAAATGTTATCTTTTATGTCAGTGGCGGTTTGTCAGGCACCTCACGACTGCAAAACTTGGAACAACATGTAGCTCGCGCGACTTTGCCCACCAATGACTCATATTCTTAAACACTTCTTTCAGCTCCTACGGTTATTGCCATATCTCGAACTTGCGACTATCATCATCATTGGCAGGACGTCTCAGTGGGATCGTTGCTTGGTTTCGGCCTCGCCTGGACCACTTACAGGTTTTACTACCCGCCGTTGAACTCTCCAGACAGTGACCAGCCTTACGTTGCTGATGATCCTTACGTCAGCCCTGTGGCTCCCCTCGCCGGCGTCGTTTAGCACAGTACTGGACGAATATTTCACAACAATTTTCTCTGCTCTGTTAGGGTTTTTTGAGACATGCATTGGGGTGTTTGCAGTACAGCCTTGACCTGTGATTCGCGGTAGCATTTTTGCCTTAATCGTTGTTGATCGTTATTTTTATATAAACATTGTGCCAGGTGGACCGTTATTTGTCAGACACTTTTCATTCCGCTGTCCGTGCACTGTCAACTGCCCGAGTGATTTCCGGAGAAATAAAAGCATCTGTTAACTCGCACATTTCTTGAGATTTTAATAGACGCGTGTATTTGATCATATCGACGACTGCCCTAATGTATGTTTTAGCTAACATCAAGACATTGCAACAGCAACAGTGCATGTTTTGATGCTTCACTGTAAGTTAATTGCATTTTTTGTGACGCAACTGACACGGATGCAAAACAATTCTTTTAACTTTTTGTCGGGTCTTCGCCTTCCGCTGGATTTTTTCGCTATATGGGACTAACCCCACTTTCAACTCACATTTAAGAAAAGTTAGACACCTTGGGAAGTCACTTCAGTCAAGAGCGCTAAGTGTACGATAGGTGCATCTAGTGTAGGCATAATCTAGCAAATTCCCCATTGCTTTTACCATTGTGTTATAATGCCACGTACATTGGATTATGCAGTATGTATAGATACCGTAAACTCGTGAATCAGAAACGCTCTTGAACAGTAACCGCCCTCGAATAGTAACCACATCTCTGCGTCACCTTTAAGAAAGTTGTAACCGCCATCATAGTCGATATAGGTTTGACTTTTCTGCCAACTGGACAATTGGGAAAGCTCAAGAAGGTGCATCAGAGGATGTTGAGACTGTTGAGGAGAATAGGGGCGACTGCGCTGATGTTATGGCAGGTGCAATATAATCATGATTTTTAAACATACGTATACATTTTTCTCTGTGTGCTGCTGGAATGTGCACTTGAACTGTGCTGTGCGCTAGAGTGACAAGTTAGATACACGTATACTCATAACTCTAAAAGCAATCGTCCTCGAATAATAACCGCATCTGAACACACAAGCTCGAATGGTAGAAACCGCGCTTCTTATTCCCGAGTTTACGATATTTAGAATGCAGTATTACTCTGCCTTGGTTATTCTTTCGGTAGCATTCACGGAGTTTGCGACCGACGTCTGCTCTCGTCGGCCCTCGCTTTCTTCAATGTCCAGGGTGCTGGTGGCGGCGACGGCCGCGCCGGGTCTGGGATTGGCCGCGGTGTCCCGAAACGTGAAGCTGAACCGCCTCTGGAAGCTGCAACTTCTCCTGTGGTGGCAGGAATGACGTCTTCTGGTGCTGAAATGAATTTTGCAAGCTGCTATAACACTTTGTGTACGCAACGCCGCAGTCTTATGTACTATGTCTGTACGTATGTACACGTTGTGTGAGCCAAAAAATATGTCTGAGACATTTTTTGCAACATTCTCTTTTCTGTACTGGTCGCGGTGTTTGTTGGAGCAGCTCTGCCACCCTCCCTTTGTCACTCCTCTTGTCCTTCACCGTGTGACACACTCACAATCTGTTAATCCTTCCTACCTCTGTCGATACCGGACATCCTTTTTTGGCTCACACTGTTTGCATGCTGACTTTCTTGACGGGCTTTACGTAGTTTGCTTTTTCTTACTGAGGTTGTGTCGTATGTAGTACAAGGTGAGATGGGATGGGGTTCGCAATGTGTACATTACGTGATTATGGGTGTCATATGTACAATGCATGTATAGAACGTACTGGTGTTCGTTGCAAACCAATTACTACGAGTCATACTCGGTGCTTGTGAGATGGAAGAAGATATCGTCTACATACAGAACGGTACATAAGATAAATATAGTACGTGTACCTACGTTCACAGCTCCCCTTGCTCTGTGACTGTTCTAAGGACTAATTAAGGAGATTGCGGAATGTGGCGTGCAGTGAGATAAATCGCTCTTAAAAATGGACTCTGGACGTAATCGGGGAAAATACTGGGTGCGGCAGCATAAGCTTCCTGTCGAAAACGATGCGTAGCTCTATTATCACTGCGTCATATACCATATATATATTTATATATATGTATATATATATTGACATTGATGGAAAGCTAATTTTCTTTGCTATGAGACTTCTTTGACAGTTTTGAGTGAAACTGACTTAGCTCTTGACAAGACTTAAAAGGCAGAAAAGTCAACAGAGCCGCTATTTCAATGAAACGGAGGAAGTATCACGACTAGAGGAGGAGTCAATTTCAACAGTTGCTCTCATATTTTAAAGACTTTAAGTGAATTTTTGAGTCAATTGCTTCAAACAGTTTAGACAAGTGAAGTTTCAAATCGCTGCTATTCCCTCATTGTCTTTCAATTAATTCATATGCATTTACCGGATATAGAAATTGCGTGTTTCATCTGCCATTTCAGATTCAGTCACTGCTTTTAAAAAGTGTGTGGAATAAAGCGCATAAATATCTGCGTCAGTAAAAAGTCACGTCAAAGTAACATTGAAGTCTCTACTTTTTGTGTATGTTTTTTTCTTCAGTTTTTTTCTTCATGGCTTGAATCACTTTTTGACTCTGCAAGGCTGTAAATTTTCGACTGAGTAATTTTTTAGCCTATTTTGATGCAGCAGGGTCGGCTCCTTAAGCAAACGCTCTAATTTATATTTCTCTATCTGTACGACATTTGTCGACAAATGCCACACCTACAAATATCCGTAAATACTTCTGAATTTATCGACTAATCTGGGAGCTTAAGGGAGCATATTCTGGATCAGTCTAAACAGAAGTATGCATAACTTGAATCACACTAAATAATATCAGAGAATTAGGATAATGATGATTTCACCCAGCGAAGTACCAAGTCAATGGACTCAACAAATGTGAAGATAATAAGTAAGTGACACCGTCCTGAGTGTCCTGAACGAAGTTTATAGTCAGTGATTCAGGTTATCTTCATGATGAGAAACCAGCATCATGATAATTTATAATTTGATTTTTGATAAAGGAAAAAACTTTACCAAGTACAGCATTTACCACCACAGTTCTTTTTGCAGCCGCAGAAATGTGGTCAAAAACCAAAATTTTTAAAAGTGACAAGGGATCAAACATAACAAGTCAGCTTTTGAAATGATTTCCTTCAGCTTTAACACACTTTAACAATCTCCTCATAAGGCTGACAGTTGTCGTGGTGACTTCATCCGTGTCAATGGCTATGCAAGCATTGGCAGTGGCGTCACCTTGATGTGATCTTGCAGGCAATTGCTTCAGTCCAAGATCGCAAGTAAAAGTCACAAACATTAAGGTCTGCTGAGGATGGAGGCTAGAGTTTCTTTGCCCAGGAACTTCTCAATGACCTTTGCTGTGTGAGTGTGTGCACTCTGCAGCATGATTCATCATCCCCATGGGATGACATTGTCATGCAGCATGGCCAAATCGATAGCTGCATTAAATTTGAGGCCAGTGTTTAAGAACCACAGGAGCTGATTATACAATCTGTTGACACAAGGCAAAAATGCACCGCTTGAGGAGTTTTTGTCCCCTGTACACATGGGACCCTAGACTTTTCAGATGCAGCCCACCTATAATTCCTGCAATTGAAGGCCTGGTCAACACAGAACAGTTTCTTGTTGCTAAAAAAGATGACATGTCCAATCCAGGTGCACTCTTCAGATCCCACAGAAGGACCCGGGCATCCGGGCTTTCTCTCCTTCTTCATGAAGGTCAGCAACTGAACCCTCCTTTGAACATAGTTCTTCAAGTTCAGGCTGTTCAGTGCTCCTCTGACGGTCTTGCTGCTGATGTTAAACATCTTGGCAAGCTCAGTGTAGGACAACGGGGAAGGTGCTGTGACCACGCTGCAGACAGCAACAGTTAAGGCATTGGTGCATTTCCTTTCATGATGTGACTTGTGGGGAGTCCTCCTGACTGCCACAGCCTCGTACCTCTTGGTGATTGCGAATACAATGGACCCTGGGTAGCTAATAATGGTGGCCGCTGGTAAGTGGCCCACTGAGAGAGTTTGCATATAGTTAATCTCTGCATTTACTGTCCTTTGGCGCGGGCTTGAAAATTTCCGCAATGACGGCCAATGGGCACAGCTGATTTGTGTTAAAATCCCTGCCACGTAGCTTATTCAGTTCATGAGGGACCAAAGTCTAGTCCCTGTTTATCTGTCGGACCCTCTACTCTTCAATAACGCAACAATTCCACTTATTGGGATCAGGTCAGATTTATCGCAATTATTTTTTCAGAGGTAGAGCATTTGAACTCAATGACTTTGTCACCTTCAAATGCTTGTGCAGACTCGCAAACCACAATTTGGTTTCATTAGAAAAAATAAACTCATCGATGACAGGTTTACTATCAACTCGACTTTCAAGCCGAAAAGGACTCATAACCTTTGATCTTTTCCAAGGCTCTGGCAAATCTGATCCCGTTACCCTGATGATTCAATTTGAGCGATTTTGCGATAATATGTAAGCATCGAGATTAAGGTGTTGATACAAAAATGAATCCTGCCGCACCCTGTAAATACGCGAGATTCGTGCAATCTTGTCTCAAAGTTTTAGCTTCTTGCAATGCTTTTTATAATATCAACGACTAATGGTACAAAACTACAGTACGTACTATAGTACGTCCATAAGTACTTAGTAATGCATATTATAGAATTAATGTTGTACAAGTTAGAGAATGCGAATTAGCACGTGCAGCGAAAGTACGTTAGTATCCTGCAAAGGGGCTGTATTTTTCTCACACGCTCTCACCACGGAGTCCACGAATTATCATCATCTTCGTCGTCGCCTTCTTCAAGTTCCCTATAAGGCGTGTTCTTACAATAAAAGCCATCGAAATGAAAAACTGTTCAGTCCATGTGATCCTTTCAGGAGGCTTTTGGCATGCGTCATGGCGTGTGCGTAAGAGGACATCATTATCCTGTACTAGTTCTTACGAACCGAGCCGTTTAGAAGTAACAGACTGGAATCAAAATTTGCCATGTTCATGGAGGCCTCCTGAAGGTAGGCACGGTTGGGAGGGTTGGGAGTCCAGACCTCCTGCTGCTAACAATAAGAGGGGCAGAAATCGCCAGGTTCCGTGTTTGAACCAGCAAAAAGTCAGTGAAAACTGGGATTCACGACCTTGATCAGATTCTTAAACTTTCAAAAAAGTATTCACTGTTTTCACTTGCGAAGGAAATCTTATACGTATCCAAGTCCGAATACTTCTGGGACATGAGTACTTTCCCTGACTCCTTTCTGACGAGGAATTCCAACAATCACAGCAAGGGTCCCCCCCCCCACCCGTGATTAGTCCGGTACAGCTTAAGGTTGCGTTTTCTCTTTCTCACCTCCTCCTTGCTGAGTTAAGAACATTCTCATCGCCCTTCTGTACTCCAAAGACCAGGAAACAGCAGACCATGACTGTAAGCATCACGACTCCTAAGGGAATAAATAAAATCAGTACCTTGTGCTCATGCTCAGACACTGCACTCCCACCGTGTGTACCAAAATCTCTGTATTGGGAACCGTGACTTCTATCAGACACTAGATTGGTGCAACGCTTTTTCAAGAGCCAGTCTTATTCGAAAGCGACCCTCGTTTTTCTCCAACCTGTCAGCAAGTTTCCATTTGCTCTGCTGCAAAATATGCAATACACAGTAAAACTTGCAGACGAAGTCAAAAGTTTGCATAACTCCGTGTAGCAAAGACTGCTGCAAAGGCATCTGACTGGCCTGAGGAATCGACATGTTCTTTTCATATGACCCAGCTCTTGTCTGGACAGAAGTGAGCTTGTGAGACGTCGAAGTGCAGTCACTCCCAAGAAATGTACAGTACTGCTTAAGTCTGCATGCCTTAAAATAAAAACTTACTTTCACGAACTGTCATATTTTACTCCATATATCATACCAACTTTATCTTTCAACCGAAGAAGAAAACAATTTAAATTAGGTTCATGTGCACCAAGATTTCCACGGCCATCTTCAAAACATCTTCAAAAACCCTCCCTACTCCAAATTTTCAAAGGTGAAGAGTGCAATGGCATGAGGTTACACTTTGTAATAGCAGATGCCGGCAAACCTATCTGTCCAGACAAAGAGTGAGATCCTTGGGCCCCTCAAGTGTGGCAAGCACACAAATAAGGAGATTGCAAACATCGAGGGCCGCAGCAACAGGGACCATGACGAGTATCTCATCCACGAGAATCCGCATTGCTGAGCTCCACCAGATAGTTCTTTTCATTTAATAGCAGTCGCTGGCACATTCAATCACATAGTGGACAACACTTGTGATATACTTCAGCATATACGCAGTTCATTATTGCGAAAGCATCCTCGGAGAAAAGGTTAGAACGCAATATTGCACATAGAAGGAGGGGCTCTTATCTAAAAGCGGTGCAACTTTGGTGAGATTCTCACTTGAGAGTGGGGCATTTTAAGGGTGCAAATCTTGAGGTCTACTTCAACGACTTCTACACAAATCCCTATCTCCTTTAATGGTCCTAGAAGTTTACAGCAAAATCTCTGTTTCGTAATAAATGGTATTTTTACGAGTTGTCGACCCGCTTTCCCTTAGCTACCATCAGGTGCCCAACCGTAAGTAAAAGCTTATAAGCAATTACGCTTCACTACCACAGCCCCAACCTAATTCTGCGAGAACGTGCGGTCCTCTTACGAACACGCGCACGTGCACTGCAGCTGTGTACGTGTGGGCTGTTGCAAGCCGACGGAGGCAATACACACTTGCAATATTTCCCCCCTGTGCTATGCCTCCTCTGCTGACTCCCATACTTTTTTGCCCTTCCACAGAAAGATTTAATGCCGAATGTGGTACGTTGAACGCTGCAGTATATCAAGGATGGGCTCGAAGAGAGAAGAAGAAGCTGCTCTGTGACAAGTAGGCCTGTGCAAGGCCTGCACATGCTTTAAAAGTCCCGCGGAGCCAACCCGCTACGTATACGTGGCCTTGCAGAGGGACCTGTCTCCTTACTCCCAGTTGTCCGGCCCCAATAAAGTAATCAACTTAACGGAACCGACATTTTTGGAGGACGCTGTGGAAGATATTTTTCCAATCTAACACCACTGGCGCAGCCACTTTCTTGTCTCTTTCACTTTAAACAAGAGCTGAGAAAAGGGGGGACCCAGAGAAAAAAGTTTCTCCCCTCTACCAGACATGATCAAGAAATATTTTCGATCACGTCACTACTACAGTGGTTCCAGAAAGGATTTTCTCGTAACATGAATGCTGCCCACGATAGCCAGCATGTGGTCCGCGCCTCTCGTGACGTTGTCTCGTGGAGCCGTGCCAAAGGGGGGAAAAATTGAAGAAGAAAGCAAAATAAATTTCCACTTACCAAGAGTGTAGAAGGAGTTAAGGAAAGTTCTAGAGGACGGGTAGACGCAGTGGCAGAGATCGTGGTCGTACACTTGCCCTTTCGCCTGAAACACAGTGTGAGATTTTACACAAGGGTCAGCGTCAGCTGCACACACTAGGTACCGTATGAAGTCAGATTAATTCTCGTCGTTCGTACATCTTTCGGGAGTATCTCTTCTTCCCTCGGCCGAATTAAGCAATTTTCGCCAGAAAGTTCACTCTCTGGAGAGAAGCGGAGGGGGGGAACCTCCTCGTGTGACAGGTCAAGGCTGACTTTAGTCTACCTCCAAGATAGGAAAATGTTTTTGCGACAAGATAGGAGAAATAGTCGATTCTTGAATGTTCTCTGTCACTTGGTGGATGTGGCTGAGTCGACGTCGTGCACTCCTGGATCTGAAGGTGCGCTTCAATTGGCGGACCTGGATGTCACACTTGTGGGGAGGCGATTGGCAGGCCTTCGTCCAGCTAGCCTGGCGTGTGTGAGCGTATACGAGGCCTTAATATGTCGTTACGGCCAAGCAAATCATCATATGTTTTTAAGTGTGCATCTCGGGGCAACTTGGATATACGCATCATGCTCACGTTGAAGCAACTTTTTAGGCTACACCTTCCAACTTTTTGTTATTGCCTAGCCAAGTACCACCCTACCAGGTGAAGCAAAGTAAGGGTACACTCTGATCCTTTTATTAGCTTCGTTAAGCACGAGCATCCTCGCATCTCGCGAGTGTAACTATTACTAAGAGTTCATCAAGAAAACATGACCGGGGGCTCTCGGCGGAAAAAGTTTCCAGTCTCCTATGACTGAAAATGGTGCCTACACAACACGACGTGCTGTGTTACAAGTATGTACATACAGGAGGAGAACGAAGTTAACTAGCTACAGCTCCCCTGGTTATTCCAGGATACCTCATATGCGCATGCGCCGTGGAATAGCTTGCAGGTATATATACTGCTCAGGAGATTACGGCTCATTTCACGAATGCATACTAAATGAGATCCTATATGGAAGTGTACCGTATGATCTATAAATAATGAGACTGCAGTTTAAAATTTCATAAAAAGGTGTGGAGGACACAAAGCAGGGACATGAGCCTTTAGATCATGAAACTGGTGAATATCATCTATTTTTTTGACCGAACAAAATTAGTATATTCCACTCATGGGCCCCTTCAGAAACTTCTTTTTCGAGGCTACCTCTTCGCAGGGCAAAGGTTCATTCTTTTGTGCAGGAATGCCAGTTGTCCAGCTTAAAGTGTCCTCTACTTTCATTCTATCAACTTTGTCTAAAAAAAATTTAAATTCACTTTAAAATTCATGAATTGGAGTTAACCGTCTGGTACTACAACTACAGTACGTCCCAGACATGCTGTGGAAAGTTTTTAGATCCTTATAGGTATAGATATAAGGTAAAATTTGAGTTGTGTAGGTAGAGGGATGTTGGAAATTTTATGTCCGATCGGTTCTTCGTCCCTGGCACCGATATCACAAGAGAAATTAATCATTAAAAAAAGGGAAGTACAATTCTCCAGGAAATCGTCAGAAAATAGTACTTTTTGCCGAAGGTTTATCGGGAATTTGCAAAGATTTTCGTTGCCATTACCTATAAAGGGTATTTCTGGTCAAATGACTAATCTTAGTCTTTGAAGTTCCTCCTGGCCTGCCGACAGCTTAGATCTGAATCTGCAGTTGTACTTTGGTGTTTGAGGGGGCACATCAAGACTGGCCTGCATAACCTCCCAAGCTATTGTCAATGCGACTATGGCCTCTGTGGAGTCTTCACTTCCACCCATCTTCAGGATCTTAATGAAGTTGATGAAATTTGAGAAACTTTTTAGTGCACACACTACATAAGCGGAGCATAGGCGAACGGACCAGTGGTGAACTGGTGAGCCAGGCCAGAAGGAACTTGAAAGACTAAGATTAGTTATGCAATCTGACTATGTCATCGATGAGCTTCTACTCACTTTCTATGAAGTTCTGTGCAATAAGCATTAATTCCATCTACTTACATTTTTGTCCTTACATTCGCTATGTAGAATTCAGACGTCAGTGTGCAATTTATCGTGAAATTCAGACTCCCACAAGGCTCCGTGCGTATCTGGACACTCCAAAAACTTACTCCTGCTGTTTCAAAATGAGTAAGCCGCTTGGTACTGAAGTACTTGGCATTATTGGCAGATTATAATAATATAATTTATGATTTGGTGGCTGCGCAGCATCAGAACTGCTTTTGGTCATGGAGTTAGGAACCAACTAAGTCACTGATTTCAAGGTGAGATCAAAATCACACCTGCTGTAGCTACAATACTTCAGTTTTTTCGCTGACATTGAAGGATGTTGTTCTAGGAATGTAACAAAGCCAAACCTGTCGAACAAAAAGTGTTTTCAGACCTTGCATGTTCTGCAGCAGAGAAACCAAGATGGTCGATTAATTCAGTACTATGACCACGATCCCGAGTAAATCTTCTTAGCCTATCATGGTCCTATGAGGCAGATGTCCTAGTACATTCCTACAGCGGCCCTACCATAATTCTCGAACTTCAATGAGCCAATCATGTGCATGCTTCTCGAATGGCTTACTTATTTTGGAAAAAATGAAATGGGATGATGGCTCACTTATTTTGAAACAGAGGGAATTCATGTTCTATGACTAAATAAGTGAGTACACATACCCACTAGGGTGAGGTGACATCTTTAACGCGTTTTTCATGTTTCATCTTTATGAATCCAAAGTCCCTTTATTCATTACGAATATGTGTTGGAAGCATGACAACTTTTGCTTCTGAATGGCCCAAGTAGGATGAGTTTGAAGTTATGGCCGAATTTGACACCCCCCTCACACATTTTACTTCCATGAAGTCCCAATCTTGACAAAGGATGAAGAAAAGTTTTTTAGTGGTCTTTTGTTCAGGACGTCCTCTTTGGCAGATCAAATTTTGTGTTGAGTCTCCTTGGATTGGCATCTGCAGCCCCAGAAGCTCTACTCTCTGCCCCCCCTCCCACTTGCAAGGCAGCAGCCCATTTTATGGAGATGCAGTCAAAACTGCGTTTTACAGGGGTCCACTTTTTCGTACACCAGGCGGCCCAGGCCTCACCTAGATGTTACAGTTGCCGGTGCATTTTCCAAAACTGCCAAAAATCAGATCACCCTACTGCAGTACAGCATGCGATATTATATTATTTTTTTTCTTCAATCAAAGTAACAGGGTGGTATAGTGAAGGTGTTCACAGTTTATGCTGAAAACACGATGTAACTGAAAACATTACCAAAAAGTGCATCGATGAAGGGACCGAAAATTCTCCTCGGGTGTGAGCAGTCCTTGGTACGGGACGACGGTCCTGGGGGGGAGGGAGGGATGGTGGTGTCGTCCATGCTCAAAAATAATGACTTGTGACTGCTGGCGAGTAGAGAGAACCCAGCATTTTGACAGCTTATGACAAATATTGTCCCAAACCGCAAAAACTGCCATTTCCTGAGTTTTGTAGATAGTCGACCAGCAGTCGGGTCTGCCAGGGTTGAAGCAAATTTTTGGTCGTTTCCTTTATGCCACGCATAATGTTTTAATTCACCATGAAAATCTATTCTACCCTTTTCCAGCGCCAGCGGCGAACACTTTGCTGACTCTACACCAAAAGTAAACCGAAAGTCTCGACGGGAAGAGGCTAAAATTGACCGATAGTTCTTCACAGTTATCGTGAACCACCCTGTATATACACTGAGTGCGTGGAGAGAGCTGGAGAGTCCCATACGGGTACAAAGTTTAGAATGTTAGTCCAAGAACGCAGATACACAACACGGGAAGAAAAGGAGAGGGGGGCGTCCTTCGCCTATTCCAATCTTGTGAGTGTTTACTCAAAACTTTTTTCTTGGGGCCCCACTTAGTTTTTTGTTTCCTGTCCTGATTGGTCCACACGTCCCTTCTGTGCCTAGTTCACCTCAGTCTTCTCCCTGAGTGTGCAAGAGTTTTGTTTCTGGTCTGTTCGTGCACGTGTATCACGTGTTGAACAAACACACTCCAAGGAAGAGTGAGGAGGGGGGGGGACAAAAAGGCCGTTAACGCGAGAAAGGGGCCAACCAATAAAGTTCTAAGGCCGCCGTCATCTGCACTGCACACACACACACACACACACACACTGACGGGGCTGCCAAAGCGCCCTGCACCATGTGAGAAGTGGGGTCTGCTGGTCAACCACGGACAGCACGCGCACGGTGCGTCCAGAGCAGAAGCAATAAATTGTCTTGGACTGGCAATTTTGATCACCTTGTGAACATCTCAGGATGAGCTTTGCTGAAGGAACTTTAAAGAAAATCAGGGGACGGAGAAAGTCGAAAGTCGAAAGCACAAACTGCTACCGTATTTCTCTGCTTAAGATCATCTTCCCTGTTAATGTCCCCGGGGATATTGCCCAGATTGTCTGACTTATTCAAACCCGAAACCTAAGCTACCTATCTAGGGTGAGCAGCAACCCCAGTTGGCCCGAAGCACCTTATTCACATGTACGTACATAGGCGATCGTCATCGTGACTGTGTTCAGATTGCCCATTTGTTCAAAAAAAAGTATAAAAAAGCGAAGTCTTCCACCCTCTCGCGCTACAAGATTTAGAATCCACCCAATACAGCAGCCGATAACATTCAATCTAAGAAATGCGAACTTTCCAGTCACTCTCCCCAAAGATATAGTCCTAGTCAGTGTTGCCAGATAGCCGACCACCAGAAAGGCCAAATTCAGTGAGAAAAAAGGGCCAAAGTAGGAATGTGCAAAGTCGGTCGAGCAGCGAGCTAGAGAGTCAGTAAAAAGAACTAGTGGAGGACTCATTATTTGGAGAGCCTAATCCTAATTAATGCATGGCCTTGCATTGACCTTCAATAAGTAATCATTTTGTACTTTTGAGCTCTTTCGCTGTTTCTTAAGGCCTCCGTGGGTTTGACCCACGTAGTGAAGAATGGGTAAAATTCTATTCCAAGTTTGAGAGGATAGAGTTTTCATCATTAGTGGGATCGGAATTGCCACTTGGAAAGTCATCTCCAGCTTCAAAGCAAGACAAATCCAAATTTGCCTTGTGAGTAAAAGTGAGAAAACCACCTGCAAAATTACAGTTGGCAAACTGTACTCAGAATTTGCTTTTGTTCAGACAGAGACTCGTTCCTACGTATGTACTGCTGTGCCAGTTGACAAATAAAGAGAAAATATATACGTCGGCCCCTCTGTTCTGGCGCTCGGCCGATAAAGTCTGGAAGTACATTACATTGCTCAGTCACCGTGATCGACCCGACCAACCCGTACCGTGCCCCCATGGGGGCGAGGGGGGCGGAGGCAGGACATGTCCCGCCTGCACTCGGGGCTTGCCTGAAGACGGTCAGATGAGGGCCAGGGTGACTACGACAAGGGGGAAATCAGGGGTCTCCAGAAAATAATATCTCTTCTACGTGGTTTCTTAAAATGAATGACAAATACTGTAGCATTGAACTTCTTCATCAACTTTATGCTGTTCGGATTCCGCTGACTTTTTGTTTGTGGGCCAGTGTCTGCCAAATTTGGTGGAAGGAATCATCACCCTTTCATTTCACTGCATTCGACTTCTTTTGATTCAAAAGAGCCATCCTTTTTCCCAGCACCAATTTTCATTTCCTTTTTGATGTCTTGCATTCGTGACCTCATGATGATATTCTCCAGAACGTTGCTTGGAAAGTCTTTTTTCTTTTACACCACTCTGGGACCCAACATTTGGCAGAAGGCATTAAATCTGCGGTAGAAAAACGCAGATTTTGTACTTTGGTAAGTGTTTACATTTGACGTACGACAAAGTACGACAAATATTTGTGTACGGGGATCATGCACTTGTCGCTTTCTCTACCTGCTCGGACTGCACGCATGCTTTCTACGAGCTAGCAAGACTACCGTAAATGGAGTTTGAAATTGAACATTTTGGGCGAAAAACGTACTTTTTCACAATAGGGTGGTGTTGAAAAAAGCAAGGACCAATTTTCCTGTTTTTTTTCAGTCATGTCTCAGTTGTTGAAATAGCAGCAAAAAGATATCCCAATTTTGCAGCGGTTTTCCTCTGAAACGTTGTGATGCGCATCAGAAAAAATTGTTTGGAAAATGAAAAAAAACTTCACATTGACTGTTGCGCACAACTTAAACTGGGTGACATCTCCAGGGTCTACGTTTGAGGAGGAAAATTTTCCCCAATTCCCTTGAGAACTTGCCCAAGTTTCTCGCGAATTGCTGATCTTGGGTTTGCAGCCAAAACCGTGGCCAACAAATAAGGAATTCGTGGATCCCTGCCCTTTTGAGGTCATTTGTCTGCCCTGTAAAATGCAGAGCAATGCCAAAATGAGCTCTAGCACGTAGTGGTGAAGCACCATACGCAGGTTTAAAAGTTGTTTTCATGCAGAACACTACAGTGCTGCAGTGAACATTAATGCTGCATGGGGCGGAAAATGTCAAGCCAAACTAGCAGCAGTTTCTAAAAGAAAGGGGGTGGGGGGGCAAAAATGGCGGGAACAAGTTATTTTTGGTCCAAAAGCCCGAAAAAGTGAAAAGTTAAGGTGTAGGTGTTTAACTCTCAAGTCCGGACATGACACATTACTAAAACGTGAGTTGCATCATCACCACCTCGACACAAAACCTCTGCATGTTTGTAGAAAGCTTAAGTCTACTTCCAAAAAAGTCCTGCATTGGTGCGAAAATGCTGACACTGTGGAACCGCAGGCTTGAGAGAGAAACGAAGGAGAGACCTTTTGATGCATTTCTTTTTAATTTCTGTATTTACAGCGTGAATATTTGATGCGAACGTAGAGCCTGGTGCGCTCCATGACGACGTGGTATTACAGAACCTAGCAGCGACCTATGAGGATGGCGAAAGCACTATTCTAAAGTTGTTAAAAAATAAAAGTCAAGGGAATTTTGTCCCTTCAGTTCAGGATACCATGGAGTAAGCAGAACGGACGACGCTGGCAAGGATGAGTAATGCTGATAGTAGAAATCGAGATTCATTCGAATCGATCTGCAGTAGCTTCGCGAAAATGGGTTTTAAATCTAGGATTCAAATGGATCCTCGTGATTTACGAATGCGAACCCTGTCTCTTTCTGTCACTCCTACGACGAAGGACACTGACACGGTGTGCACAGTAGACACACGCTCGATGGCTCGAACGGCTCACATATTGATTTCACTGCCGTGTGTCTGGCGAGGCATCCTTTCGAGTGATAATCATCTTAGCCTAGGCCTTAGAATATTTCCCCTGGGTAGGCAGAGCTTCAATCTGGCCTCGAGAGTCACGGTCGAACCCATACCAAGGATCTCTGGCACGAGCAGTTCTAGGTCCTACAGCGGGCGCCGCTTAATGGGACAGGCCCAGAAGGTGCCCCACTAAGCGGCGCCGGCTGCAGAGACGCTGGACGGACGTTGTCCGGTGAAACTTTATAATGGAAGGAAGAAATACACCAACTTTGAGATCTCGGCTTGACGGTTGTGAGAGCTCACGGACTCCGGAGGCACCGCTTCCTGTCCGTCAGGGCTATCGCACGTACTGCTCCAGTACTCCCTGATGTAAGGGGCAATCTAATCTCGGCCAATTCAGTCCGCCCATCTGGCTCCCTGATTGCCGATATCTTTTCTTGTACCCCATTTCTCCTGTCATGATTCCGTGAAATGCAGCTCCATTACGTCTACTAATAGACACTATCGTCCCATAACGGCTAATGGTGCAAAGAGAGCTGTTTTACCTTGGCTGCTGAGCTCTTGAACGTGAGTTTCAAAGCACACGGACGTTGCAGTTTTCGTTGAGCAGAGGACAGAACTCCAGGCGCTGTCTGGAAATTCAGTTCTTTATCTTTCGACTACGTCGTTTGGACCCACCAAAAAAGGCCTGTCTGTGTGTCTAAATATATTACACCATGCAGGTCCATAGTGTGCAATGCTATAGGCACATCCATATGCACTGCAATCTATCGTACACCGATATACCGCGCCGTGCATACTCGCTAAAGATGTCTCTAAGGCACGGGTAAAAACAGCAATGTCACTGGCAGTACATATATATTTGCACACACAGTTAGGCACAACTAGGTACCAACGTAACATAAATTTTCTCGTCCCTACGTACCTACGGGCACGACGGTGCAAAAGAGTATGCGTAAGCACCTTTGAGCCCCTTTTAGTAGCGAAATCAGCATAACTAATGTAATATTTCTCAGAGTAAAAGAAAACGAGTTTCTTGGAAAGTTTCCACGGAACAAAAACAGGGATGGTCATCACTTTTTTTGGAAGCAAAGGAGATTGATCTTTTACGCAAATGCTTGTGACAAGATTGAGCTACTGCGCAGAATAGTCAGGACCACTTTTCTTTATTTCGTTAAAAGTCGACGGAGTCGACTTGGCCAACGAAGTAATCGAGATTCCAGTCCTTATTCGGTTACTGAGAGCTCCAGAACAGCCCAATGCACTTTGCAGTATGGGAAACACTTCCAGGTGAGAGTCCTCAAAGTGGCTTTTTCGCACAATCCTGGCAGTGTGAGAAATGGACTGCGCTTACGCGCAGAATGCGAGAAACGTGAAGACGAGGCCGCGCTTGCACTTATGCAATAGGTACTACTTAACGACGTTTTGTGTCCTCAAGGGCTGCCATTATAACCTAAGAACTGTTAGTGACGTCAAGGATATAGTATTTCCTAGATGTGCACTAAATTGGATGGTGGCATCGACAAACTATGTCGGGATGACTTTGAGCTGCTCTCATACAGTGCGTTCATTTTTGGTAGGCATTTTTACTTTAGATGTTTTTCAGGCCTGTTTGCTATGAATGGGGGAAATTTTACTCACCAAAGCTTTACTGCATTAGAAATTAGGCCTCTGCGCAGCTTCAACTTGATTACCGTTTTTTCTCCATTTCTTACCGATATGCTCTACTTCTGTACTTGGAATCATGGTGGATAACAGAAAAGCTGCTTCAGTGCACAAAAAATATTTGACAAGAAAAAGAAAATGAATGACACAAGTTTTGTTTCGAACGCTTTGTCATATCTTTTTAACAGTGGCCGCTACTGTTCCACTTCGCTGTTCAACTGATGCTGTCTTCGTCATTTTGACTTCCAATGATCAGCAATGGCACTATTGGACTCGCAAAAGATCTTCACATACTTCTGTACATACACATATGACATACTAAGTTCGCTTCCATGGGAAAATGCACTTCATTCAGACATTTATTTAGCTGAGGAGCATGATTTTGATGCCAGTCAATTCGGCATTTTCAAATACTAATTTTTGTTGCACTGTTTTACTCCTGTTGCATATATTCTTTCAAAAGTGCAACAAGGTCTTTTCTCTGGACTGCTCATATGTACTGCCAAGCTAGGCTGTGCAGTGCAGCGCAAAATAGTGCACCTTCAAAACAACTGAGGTATGAACAGTACTAATCAATGTTGTAGGAGGTTGAGGCAGATCATCACGTCATTTCATCATGAAATATCTAAAAATATCGAATCCGCCTATCAAAAACGAAAGTACCGTATGACGTGCAGACTTGAAACGTGCGTGTCCTGGGTCTCGTAGGCTCTCGTGTACAGTTTGGGTCGCAAGTAGATAACGTAAGAACGTTTCGTCACGAACTGATGATGGTCCTTGGAGTGACGGAATGTTTTAACGATGAATTGTTTATTCTAAGTGATACAAGACACAGTTGTTGTACGGCATGCTTGTCCCGGACGGCCGCTGATCACTGAAGCATATTCGTCCTCTAATTTTGAAGTTGTAAGAACTTAAAAAAGCTCCTCAGTATAATTCATCCACCCCCATCACACGCGCAATAAGTATAGGTACATACCTCATACGCATGGACCGTATATGTCAACGTGAGTCTGTCCTGGTCCGTGTGGGAGTCTATACGAACGAGGAGACTCACTGAAGTTGAGTCCTTTAAAACACAGATAGATTTTTTCCCTCTCGATATCTCCTTTCCTTCAGACCTGAACCGCATTGCATCTTCTACCTACCCATAAAACTTTTTTAGCCTTCCATTCTGATAAAGGGGCTATCTATCCTCTAGATCGCAAATGTGAGCCTGGCAAAAAAGGAGAAAAAATGAGAGAAAGAGAGACGCCGCCGATACCAACAACATAAATCTGAGCAGGAGCAGAACTTTTCTAAGCCCCTGATCCCCGCTTTCCCTATAATAGAGAATTATGACCAGGTAGAAGAAGACGTCTCACTATGCCTTGTTATGCAGTTAGTTCTGTTTACACGCAAACACGAGTGTGTACACTTTACTGTGACCTAACACGCGGGGCAGCAGGAACTGATGAACACCGGTATTTGAGCGGAGAACGTTCACAAGCCGTGAGTGCACGTTTGTACACCTGCCCCTCGACGCAGGATGTATGTGCAATTACTCGCACTCATAATGGCACCGACTGCACATACATGTATGCAGAGCAGGTGCGTGCCGCATTCGTCCATTTGGCACCGCATCTGCACCTTTTCGAGGTGGCGACGAAGAATTTGTAATGACTTCTTTTCCTGGCACTCATCCACCCATGAGCGTACTCGCACGTACGTGCAGGAACGTGTGTACCGTGCACTGTGCTGAAGAATTGCTGTGGACTCAACTGTCCTTCTTACACGTGTGTACGCTCATGTACTGCAGTGTAGTTGTAGGCACATACGTCCGTCCGTCCGCATGTGTAGAATGCGTGCATGCGCTGTTGTCTGGCGCAACTAATGGGTTAATCTCGTCGCTGCCTTTGCCAGAATTAATTTCCTTTTGCCCGAAAAACTGCTTGAGTGCCTGCCTCCTAAAAGACACCCGCTCACGTTGAGGACGATGTGTATGCTCTCCTACGTATACTTCAGGGCATCACTTTCATCATCAGTACCTCGCAAATATTCGACTGCTCCTTGCAGGCCAGGCACGTCTGGTAGTAATTTGCCGACTCTTTCCCGGGTGTGGGTGGTGGTGGTGGCGGTGACCATGTCGTCGGGGGAGGCCGCAGATTCTCGAGCCGAGTCTGCGGGGCGAAAGACGGTTGGGAGGACGATGAGGAGAGAGACGACGCTTTGGAAGGAGGCGATGACGACAGCGGCGGCTTACTTGCCGCGAACAACGGAGCTGCCTGGGGCCACGACGATGCCAAGGACGGTTTGTAGCGGCTCTCTTTCTCGTGTTGGACGGAAGTGCACTGGCAATCGAGGTGTTCCAGCACATCGATCGCTGGGGTGCCTCTCAAGCCGTCGTCGTCATCGTCGATGGAGACGCCGGCTTTTTCTACCTCCTTGGTATTCCTGCAGAATAAAGAGTGCTGTATTTGTCAAGAGAAGTTGTACGTTTATTACATGGTAGCAAGAAAGCGGCTTTTGCTCTAGATTGAATGGGAGAGTCATGAATATTCAACTTCGATGCCCTTGATATGTGAATAGGCGTTCTCAGCGGGGATGGGTTGCTTATCAAAGAGTATGAAACGACCTCTGTGATCAACGGTTGACTACGACTAGAGTACAAGCCCAAGGTCTCCTCATAGTACCTATTGTGTATATTGGGACGAACCACACGAGACTGCCTTGTTCTACATTCAGAAATAGGACTCTGTACGACATGGTACTCGATACGAGCATTTGAGCGTCCTTGTGCGACAACTGCAGACCCAAGGGTTGGACCGTTCGTGTGTTTGATCGTAGTATAGCTATGTATGCATGGGAAATCTGGGGGGGGGGGAATACGTGCAGTGCCGAATTCCCTCCTCCCTCGCACGCGCGTAGGAGTCTCGGGGCTCCTTCACACATATTAGGAAATTCTGATCCTCATAGGAATTTTTGAATCAGGTTGTGTGAGAATGGATGAAAGACTCATTGGAGGGTTTGACGTGCCAAAAAAGGTACAATGGCATCCAAATTTTTTGTCAAAACTTCCGAGCTTCTTGCATCCTTCTTGTGCAGGAGCACTTGGATACAATCAGTACGTATGCACATACTGCAGAGTCGGGGTATTTAGATAGCATCCGTCAGAAGATGTAGGAATATCTCCTGGAGTATGAACTCCTTCATCTCCATGAGTAACTGGAGTAAGAAATGACGATGATTTTCCATAACGAAAATATGTGACACTGCCAAATCTGATCATGGTGTCCGCCAGCCCCTCATCCAACTCCGGCTTTCTCCGGGAAAGGACGTTACAACGATCTGTGCCACTAGTTGACGATGCACTTATGGGTTTGTGCCACACCCGTGCCTCGTCGCTGACGTGCACAGCAGCCCTGGCAGAGTCATCTCCAGGTTAGATTTGAGTCGGGGTCCTCTGCAACAGGAATCCCATACTTTTTATCACTGAGCCAGCCGGCTACAGCCATAAGCTTAAGGTCGTAAAAACATACGCACACATTCTGTCAAAGACAGGGTGAATTGTGAACCAAGCTTGACGACGTATGGGTTCCGCGTGTCTGCTGCAGGGTAGCATATAGTTGCTGGGCTACAGCTCAGGATGCAGTTGGGTATCTTCTCTGAGCGAATGAGAATCAGCACCGTAGTGTATCAGGCAGTACAGAGAGAGAAAAAAAGTTGGAATCACCGGTGACGCAGTGAAGTAAGTTTTGGAATTTGACGTTTCTTCTGCTTTAATCCTTGGCTGACATGGAAAGTGGCAGAAAGGTTTGCAAGTTAAACAACGGTGTCGGCAACATTGGCAACGTCACTGGAGAAGAGACAGCAGCACCTCTGTTCGCCAAACGCCCCGCGTGCTTTCCCTATATCACCGCTCTCACATTTCCTCAACGTTTCACCTAAAAAGCTACCAAAGTTGCTCACGCACTCATACGCACGCACGCACGCACGCACGCACGCACGCACGCACGCGTCATGATCTGTTGCTGTAGTATGTCATAAAAAAGGTAGTGCGCAGATAGCGAGAAGACTTCCAACAGAAGGCAGCGGAAATGACTTGTCAGCTTCTTGAAGAAAGGTGGGGAGAGAGTGTTGCTTACAACCAGAGCGGTTCAACTTCTCTCTTGTTTTCAAACTAGGTACAAACGAACGTGCTTTTCAAAAACTTTTGAAGAATTTTGAGTTTATTCAGTTAGTCTGGTAGTGCCAAACGCGTCCAGTGTCGTGCAGAGTGATGAGGAGGGCAAACGTGTGTGCTACCACACACACGAGCTCGCTTCTTTACCACGTCCTTGGAGCCCCACTTTGTATCTACCACGCTATTCATGTACGAGGGGAAGATCCCAATAAATCTCTTCCTCGAGGTCTGGGCGGGCACTGTATTAATCTGGCGCCTTTTTTCCATACATAGAGGATTTTTTGCCTGTGAAATCAGTTCTTTTTAGTTTCCATTGTTGCGTTAGAACGCGGAGATTAGGGGAGGTAGAGGACGCGAGAAAACATTTATTAGAATGGAGAAAACACTTTCCAAGCTGCAAACTTCTGAAGAGAAAAATTTGTGAAGAAAACCTCTTTCTTTTCCCCCGGCAATTTTTCGTCTGCCCGAGTGTGCGTGTGAGTAGTCAGGAAAGGGAAAAGTTGTAGCCAGACGGATTAGCTTCCATTTTTCTTGGACTTTCTAACGAACAGCAAGAAAAGATAGCTCTCTTCTACTGCAAAAGTTCTTCCAGATGACCCTCAAAGTGCGAGATGCAAATGCTAAGGCAAAACTTGCGTGCAGTACAAGAATGGGCGGGTGCCAGACACGGGGTACCTTTGCTCGTGTCCTAAAGGCACCCTCTTGGCCCTCGTCCGAGAGGGATGACACCACAGCCGGGCTTCGGAGGCCGCGCCCACCACTGGAGGACACACACCCATGCACATGTTCACTCTCACTAGCGTGACATTGCTGCCGTATCCGCTGCCGCCGGCGGCGTGCGCCGCGGCTGTAGTGCGCCCGGGATGCTGGTAAGACAGAGTGACGGCCTGGAGGCCGCAGCCAGTGGGGAGACCGCCGCCGTCGCCGTCGCCGCCGCCGCCGCCGCCGCGATCATCTTCTCCTGTCTCGCGGCTGCCGTCGGAGGCCGCGGCTGCTGCTAGGATGACGAAGACGGTCACTTTGGCGGCCACGGCGGCAGTTGCGTCCATGGTGCGGCATCAGAGAAACAGCGATGGCAGCAGATGCTCATATCTCCTCCTCTTCCTCCCTACCTGTTGCATCTTCGTTAACAACGATTTCTTTTGTGCAAGCAAATCTTCCTTCTTTTTTTTTGGCCAAAGCGATTAGAAAGTTAGGAGCGAGCGAGCGAGAGATGAATCTCCTTTCCTCCTTCAGGGCAGTTTTTCTGCTTTCACGCATCGCCTTCTTTGACAACTCCCATGCGATTGCTGGCAAATGAGGTCCCTCTTGTGCCGTTCTTCTCGTTCCCGCCGTCGCTCCTCCCTCCACCTTTCTCCATCCTGGTGAACTCGCTGAGAAAAGGAACCACGGCTGACGAGAGCGGCGGCCTTTTGTGAAGCACAGCTAAGCCACGACTGATGATGCTTTTCTCTCTCTCATCACGTCGGTGAAGGCCCACCTCTACTACAGTGACTCTCCTGCTTTGCTCCTTCGACCACGGCGCCTTCTCTCTCTCCCCCCAGAACGTGGGACGCAGGAGGCGTGAGAAGAGGAAAGGGAAAACAATGGTCTCGTACTCCATTTAACGTCTTCCCCATGACAGCAAAGCCTTAAACCTTACGCGGGGTCTGTTGGAGCAGGCGAGTCAGTTCATTTTTTGGCCTCCTTTAGGACCTTGGCCTTCGTCAAGGTTCTTGTGGCCCTCCGTACCCACCATACTTACGTACAGTATGAGCCAAAAGGGACTCTTCCAGTTCACTTCTGGCACCTCTGTTACCCCTCCACCTAGAACTACTCTCTCACCTCTCCTTAACCTTCCTCCTGCTAACCGGGTGTCGCGGCACACAAGCTGGGATAGTGTCCCACAGGACTTTTACTGTGCTTCACTCCACAGGCGCACCTAAATAAGAAGTAATGTAATAAGCATGCATGCATGCCATTCGTACTGTGAGATCATTGTCCGTATGTGCCACGGCTGCAGTTACACATGATCCCAACTCTTCGCAACTATGGTAAGTACATCATGGGGGAAATTATTTGGTTGCGAAGAAGCAGGGGAAAAGTGGCCATGTCTTTCCCTCTTTTCTTCTTTGACTGGCAGCCTGGCATTTATCCAATATATTGTACCTCCGGCGAAAGAAGTAGGATTCCATAAAGGGTCCTACCTCGGCACTCATCTAAAGTGATAGGTATGCACCAGGTAACAGAAGAAGAAAAGTCAACAGAAGCTGTTTAAACAAACGTTGTGTTTGCCGTCATCTTTAGCATGAGGAGGATTCAGAGAGAGAACCTGTTGGCAGAGGAGACAAAGGCGTTCTCTATTGGGATGGAGAAGAGTGAAAACTAAGACGGCAAGTTTACACCCCGAGTTTGTGTTGAGGAACTGAGGCCTTTGGACCCCCTTAATCTCACGTGCTGTACTTTCTTAGGACTTCAGGACAGCTCACCACATCGTACTCGCATGCTTTTACTCACACAAAAGTGGGACGATGTGGGGATTTTCATCCGGTATCTCCGGACAAGTGATCTTTAATTATGAATACGCAGACGTAATTTTGACGGCCCTTAATGACCTCGCCTCTATTAGCGTCTGGTTCTGCCACCTTTGCTCGGTAAAAAATGGTGAAGTTGTAAAAAAGTCTATTGTCCGTAGGATCTACATACACCGCTTCATAAAAGAAAGCGGAACAAAGACTACTGTGCTTCTTGATTAATGACGGCGAGCTTTCGCATACAGTGACACTGATGTCGGGTAAATGAAGTTGTTCCAAGGGCGTGTTGCTAAACCAGTGCTACCGACTTTGACTGTTCTGCGTCCGTACGACTACACTGACGCATTGACTGTACAGTACAGAATCTGAATAAGTAGGCAGATGTGTGTACTGTACAAGGACACTAACTTATCTTCACACCCAAGACTGGGAGGCTGTTCAGTGCCTGTGCTATATTTTGCCTGGTGGTAAAGTGCTGAGCGTGAAAGATGATGGGGCGTGAAAAGAGAATGTGATGTCTCCCTCTATTTTCTCCCCTGCACGTGTATGTGTTACTCCTTACGTGATGTCGTTAATCTCCTACGCGTCTGCGGCGCTCGTTGTTACTATTAAATATTACACAAACTCGCTTAGACTCACACATAATGGGTGCAGGTCTTTCTGCTTGAGGGGAAGACAAAGCCAAGTTGTATCAGAAGCTCCTCGTCCAAAACTTCATTTCTTTCGAAAGCAAAGAAGATGGATGACCTCTGGCCACTGTAACGACGCGAATTGTGAAAGTGCCGAACTGTATTGACTTTTTTAACATCACCGCGTCATGAAGGTCGACAACCGCCAGGTGATTTCTTCCTGCTCCCACTGCAATTCCCAGTGCGTTTTGGCCTGGGCCATACATGGAACAATAACAGCGTAACTAATATGACAGAAAAACCAGCCCTTTGAACTGTGGGGTCAATCATGGGCTCAACTGAGGCTGAGCAGTGCTTAGATGCTTTGTTCGCTCAAGTGGCTAATGCTAAGCTTAAGCAATGAAGGGCCTTATCTTACCCGCCCTCTCTCCATCATAGAACAAAGACCTTTTTGATGCCAAAAGATCTCGTTAGCGGTCAACAGTGGCGTCGCCATGACCGGAGGCAACGAGCACTCTTGATTGTATTGCACAAGCATCCCCACATTATGCGTACTTACTGCTATGTCGGTATGTAAAGCACTCTTACGTACGGCACTAGCTACATATATCGAATCGTTGTAAGGTAGAGCGTTATTTTCCAAATTTTGATCCCTGTCAATGTCTGACGTTCCTGAGGCCTTATATTGTCTAGAGGGAGCGAGGAAAATTAAGCCCATGTACAGCGAGGCAATTTGTAATTTGATGCCAGATTTTTTTCTTTCTTCTCTCCTCAAAAAAGGGTCAGAAACCCCAATCTGTTTTCAAGTCATGGGGGATAAGCGATGCAATCCTCTTCACTTGGCTTGATATCACTTGGCTTCCTGGTCGTCTGAGTTCCCTTGATGTGACTTGGCTTCCGAGCCTTCAGAGTGGCCTCAATGTCACTTGCAATTGTCGTCTGATTCACCCAGAATGAACTGCAGTCCAATCAGGCCTCTTAGCAGATGGTGCCACTTTTTGGAAGAGCTAACTCCTAGAGGATCTTATTGCCACTCACTTGGTTTTGGCCACTATTTTTCTTGACTGAACACTTTCCCCTTTTTTGCTTTTTTTGTTTTTGTACTCGTTCGGAGATGGGGAATGGACTCAAACCGTCTGGATAGTTCGGAAACAAACTATACTAGCAGATGGACCCACCGAAAAAGTAAACGCTTTGACCAGTCAGCCCAGGCAAATTTTGGCTGAAAGAGCCAAAAAAAAATTAAAGGCTTCTAGCTGAAAAATTCACACTTAAATGTCAGGATTCCTCCTTTGAGGACTCTCACTACGTCACATACAATATTCCAGCAATTTAGAGTTTAATTGGCTGGGTTGTTGTGACGTCAACCTGTGACAACGAAACATCACTTTCTTTTTTTATAAATAGACTAGTTGGACAGAGTGCCCTTAGGGCCGCTGTCTAGATGACTGCGCAATGCCTAGAAAAAAGAAGCTGACCTTTAAATACCACATCGCAGCATGAGTGCAAGATAATGTGAGTCCTTATTTTTTTCAGTTAAAAAAAGAGCGGATTCTTGACATGGTTAAAGCTGAAGACAAAGCAGCGCATACGAAGTACATGGCTGAGGCACCGCTGCCCAGAACTTTAGAGAACAAGCAAGCATTCCCCTCTTCTCTCATCTCTCTGCAGGGGTGACAGCAGGCCAGTCTCTGATGGGTCGAGCTGCAGTTTTAGCTCGTTGGCCTGGGCCGGCCCGAGGCATTCACGCCCATGGCTGTCCAAGGCCAAAAATACCATTTTTGGAGACCGGATGACCTCGGATGGAGATCCGACCACCCCGCAAACTCTTCCCGGTCCCTTCCGCACCCCCTGCCAAGTCTGGCCGTGATCCGCTGCGCACCGCGGCTGCTTACCTGGGACAAAAAATAAGTCTATTTTCTTTCTATATTAGATTTCTCAAGAGAAACAGTATATTTCCCAGGGATGTGGCAGTAGTGTGATTCTCAAAAAGTCTAGGTCCAGTAAAGAAAACTTGACGGTAGAGCAAATATCGGGTAGCAATGTATTCACTGTCCATGTGTCGTACATCCCTTACATGAGCGTCGACGTGAAGAGTAAGACGAAAAAGGCTGACACAGGGAATATATAATGATGTGGGAAGGGACAGTTAGGTTAGCATGAAGGAGATCAAGAAGTAAGAGGGAGGGTACAAGGGTGTCAAGAGTACTGGAAAGGGACTACGAGTAGTTGAGAACTTATCACACGTTTCTTCACTCATACAGCACTGCATACTGCGTGTACAGGAGAAGGTTAGGTTCTTTTTCTACTAATACTTTTTTTATTTTTCTTCGGGATGGGCGGCAATTCATATCTCTCTACATAAAGGAAAACTAGATTTTTGCAACCTGAACATACCACAGTGGCACGCTATTGACACCTAAGACCATGCATATTCTGAATCAGCATGATGAGGAGTTGGTTTTAGGCCCCTTTTTTGATAGGGCCTGGGTTTAAGTGCGGAGTAGGTTCACCGACTGAAGGGTTCTGGAAGGTGTGATTACAAAGAGCATCCTTAATTACTTGTTTCCGGACAATTTTTAAATGCTAACTTCTTTGTCGCACTCAGTGTGAGGGCCACGGAAGCCTAAAGTCAAATACAAAGCAAACTCTGATAACTTTTTCTTGGCGTTTTTCAGGTGAAAACTTCTTGAGGAATTTTGCATACTGGCCAATGGAATATCCAATTTCAAAAGTAAAGAACCCTCGGTGATGAATTGGACAAGACAGAGGATCAGGGCTGAAATGGAATGCATTGGAAGGCGAAGTACACGGACGGGGCAGAGAACGTAGGTGGCGTAGGCTTTTTTTTGCAAAGATTATAGTTTTGTCTTAATAACCCCAGCTGCACTGGGTACCTCCGCTAGAACAGTGTGGATGAGCGAAAATGGTGCGAATTCAGACAGCTATTTCAATTAAAAAAGATTAATACATATGTTACCAGTCTTAAACCCTTCACAAAGAAGTGCACAGGCATCTTCTTGCCATTGGAGGCCACGGCACCAAACACATATACATGTACATTGGCTGGGTGTTTTGAACGGTGAATGGGGGGGGGGGCTTTCTCCATAAAGTCAGTCACGGAACCTGTCGTTGTGGGAGTTGTGGGCTTGGTCGACATTACAGTCCTTTTCATCGGGAAAGATCTCGATGACATGGCTGTTAGTCTTCAACCATGCATTCAGCTTTTTCCCTTTTTCCACTCTCTCATCTTTACTTTCTTGGGTGAGAAGGTGTCTCACGTAGCTCTTCAGGCCAAACTCCTTCGCTGCTAACATGATGCTGCTGGGCGCGACATCGTTCTCCTCGGCCAACTTCCTCATGGATTTTGTTGGGTCGGCCTCAAGAACTGCAGGAGCTGCTCCGTGAAGCTTTCCCTTCTCTTTTTGTTGTGGGAACCTTCCCTGGCCTTCCTCTCCACTGTGCCGGTGTCCTTGAAGGTCTGGATGACGTACTGGACCGTCCTCAATGGCACACCAATAGTCTCGGAGATTGTCTTGTTGTCAATGTGCGCACGGTGGAGATCGACGATGCGTCTTCATCGAGTCGCCATCTTGAAAGGAGTAGAAAAAGTTGATTTCTTTTTTTTGCCCCGTCTCGTCTTGAATAAAACTGGATTTGTAATTTCGTCTACTTACTTCGAATTCTCAAAGGAAAATTAGCAAATCGCTCGGCAAAGTCGACGCAATTTTCGCTCATCCGCGCTGTAAGTGTGTGTAGATACCAGGCTAGTTAAAAAAAATGAAAATTTCGGAGTTTCAATGAGTGCATCTTAGCTATGCGACCTCTTGTCTACTGGTAAAGATGTAGGCAAATGGTTTTCAAAAAGAAAACTTTTTTCACCCTCCCCCCTTTCCTGCAATGAAGTTTTAGTACATAAGTTCAGAACACAAAACAAGGTGTTCAGATTTGGAAGGCAAAGTTAAACCCACTTTCTTTTCAGTTTCATTTAACTACAGTGCTGGTGTGTTGACATCACCCGGAAAGTAACCAAGCAGGTCCACATCAAATGTGTAATGTTGACCTGACAGGCTTATGTACTGTGTTTATAAAACTGTGAAGGTAGTGAGGGGACCCAAAAACTGATGAGTTCTTGATTTCATTTGACTAGAAAGTCCTCAAATGAAGTCTTGCAACAAATATAGCATGCAGAAAGAGATCAAACAATTGCTCTGGTTCAATACATGCGGAATATTAACTGTGCATTGCCTGGCCGTATTGGAACATCATACTTTCTGAGCTTTGATTGAGATGATTCGAACAATCTGAGACTTTATTCCTGTAGTCGAAAGGCAGAAGCCCGAGGCCAATGTCCTCAAGACTGAGGACAGGGTGAAACCCTAATCAAGACGAAGGAAAGCTCGTGCACATTAAGACCAGGCAATTTGTAATTTAACGTGAATTTCATTTTACATTTTCAGTAGCATTACGAGAAACTGTGCCGCTCCTCTCGCTCTCACGCTCGCTCTCATAATATAGCCCAGTTTCTGTGCTATATAAGCCCCAACATACTTGCCGGGTGCACTTAAAATCGAGTGTATCCCAAAACCTTCGCGCTCATGTATATATTTCCCTTCTCTCGCCCCTTTCCTGCAATGGCAAAGAAATGTGTCATTGGGACAATATAAGGTCAGAGGCACCTGGGAGCTGGGAGGTCGAGAGCAATATCGTGGAGAAAGTAACAGAAGGTGGAAGGAATTTTACAGTGAGAAGGCTTTTCTTGACTTATACGTACGACTGTATGCTGCGCTGCATCCGCACATCCTGTACGTGGGTGGCAGATGCGGATCTGGTAAGACAATGCAGATGGCCTCAGGCCCTCAACCGATCGTTTCCTGAACGAACACCGTCCCTGTGCCACCCTTGCAAGCATCCTCATTAGGCAACAGCCGATTTACTGCGATGTTGCCGAAGGGTTGTTATTTTCTACAGCTACGGGAGGTGCTCATGTAAGATCAATATGTGGAGAAAGCAGGAGATCAAGAAGACAGATAAGCTGGGCAATGGAGCATGAATGTCTCAATGTTTGGCAGAACCTGTAGCTTCTGTTCATGCACATACCATGTGTCGGCAGAGAGCTCTGTCTGTGCCCAAAGTTCTCCAACAAAGACGCATTATCTTCTACCTGCCATAATATTCTCTCTTTTCCTGTCAGTCCGTTTGACAAAGGTTATAGCACTCACGGAATCGCTTCAATGTCTATTCAAAGGATTCCCCCTGCTTGCATAGAGCATCGAAGCGTCAAGTATTAGTGTGTATACTGTACGTATATAACATAGAAAGAAGAAAGCAAGAAAAGAGTCATGTTGGCGAAAGCATGAAGGAACAAAGCTGAAGGAGCGCCCACGAGAATTCGAAATCAGGCAGAGACGAGGACAACGATTCGGTATCCGCCACCCCGGACCTCCACCAGTCGTACATCAGAAAGGGGACGGGGAAAAGGAAAAAAGACAACAGTTTGTTGCCGCTGCTCCTATTGTCATTCTTTCTCTTTGGTGCTGCGAAGAACAGCAGTGGCGAGATGACCCTTTCCTCTCTACTCCCTCTCTTTTTATCTCTCTCTGCAAGATTCGTACTCTCCAGTTGTATTTCTTCTCGCTGGGACCTTTTGAGGACCTCGCAGGTCTTTTCTTTCACACTGGGGATAGGGGGGGGAGACTGCCTTATCTCTGAGCCCACTGGATCTACTTATGCCTACCTGATCGGACTCCTGGCTCCGGTACGTACGTGTGGCCCAAATATGACTCTTGCTGGAACCCAGATGCATTTTGATGGAATATCTCAACCTCCACTTTCTGGAATTCCTTTCCTTCAGTCTTCCTTGAGGCTGTTGTTGCCGCGGTAGCGGCCGCTGCCGCCTGTGGTCACTACTGTTGTCTCCATGAATACCACAGTGTGCGCACACATACAATTGGTGAAGTTTGTGCGTGTTTTGCTGTAACACTGCCTGCTGTGCTCGCACAACTGCTCTAGATTTTGAAACTTTAGTAAGAGATGTTCTGTATGCATACAGTATGTACTTTACTGAATCGAATCCTTCACGCGCGCTTGCATTATCCCACCCATCTCCCGGAAAGTAGCTGAAGTAGCATTTCAAAGCAGCATTTCAACCGTACAGTACTGCGAGGTAAGAGTTACATAGTAGACAGAGAAGAGAGATAGCGACTGCTGAGAATTTAAGAAAAGCTTCTTATTCCCTCCTCTTCTTCTCTACCTTGTCGTCGACGTCGGCAAAAGTTTCTCAAGCTTTTGCTTGCTCCTCAGCTCTACTTCTCCCCCCTTTGCCTCAATCTCTCCTCAACCCCTGAGCTCACCTTTTCTCCATTCACAACCTGTTGTGACTCTCTCTCTCTCTCTGTGTGCACTCTGTCTCTCTCTGGAGAGTGTTCGGCAGGAGATAAGAGAAGGCAGGCAAGAAGGAGGCCTTCAGGGCTGGGCATTCAGTAGCAAACCGTTATGAATTATTTCTTCGGGCCTTTTTTCTTACTCGAAAACTTTGCAGGCAACAATTAGCGCGTATTTTGCGTTGAAAGATGCCCACGACTAGTGTGGGCCTGAGTCAAGAGTACGTACATCACGCACCTTCTACCACGCACGGGCAGTCCTGACTGACACTCGAGAAGCGCGTTGCACGCGCCACAATGATCTTGCAGGGTTCGATTTAACCTCTCAAGGGCTGATACTTGTGTAGTCTTCAAGTCTCGTGCTCTCTAGGTGAAACACGTATGTACTTAGGCGATTCCTTGCGTGCCAAGACTTCAAGGTCGACCCCGACTGTATTTGCTCCTGGTCCAATAGCTTTTAGACTGAGATCCGATCCTCCTGCTTCACATGAGTGAGTGAGAGTCAGGAGAAGAACGAGGGTAGAGACAAATGCCGGAAATGCTCGCTCCCCACCATTTTTCTTTTCTGTCTCAACTGCTGCTGCCACCTCTCCATTCTTGGGTTTCCTCTCTACGCACGCATGCACTCACCCACAGGGTGGCTGCAGAAGAAGTCTCCTTATTCAGGGTAATCGACAATTGTCTCCTCGCACCTCGAGTCGAACCCGGAACGCTGGGTGCCTTCCAGATTGGATGGGAAAGACGACGATGGCGGCGGAAGTAAATCTGCTCTCCAACAGCAATCATATGTGTGCACGGGTAGTGTCAGGCTTTACCAAAGAGCTTTCGTTTTGATCTCGCCGAAGCAGCCAGGAAGAAATACAGTGGGGGGGTCGTACGCTCACAGAGACAGAGAACGTGTACTTACTAATGATGGAGCGGGACTCATACGGCCCGACTTTTTCGTACGGCCCGGAGTCGCCCCCCCCCCCCACCTTCAGACGGGGTCGAGGGCCGATGGGGCAGTTGAGCTGTTACGCTGGAGAATACAGAGTGGCGTTTGGGTAAGCCGTCAGCATGTCGCAGTCACTGCTTTTGGCGCTGCCCAGCTACCCAGAAAACAGTGATATTCGAGTTCTGCCAGGCCCAGGCCCGATTCAGCCCGGCCGAAGCGGCCCGAAGTCAGAAGACAGAACAGCCCGATCTGACATCTCACACCAATGCTCATATTGGTGCTCGCTGTGCGCCTAGTTCGTACGCATACGTCCCTACGTACACATACATTGGCACCGACGTGCAGTGCAATCATGCTCATGTTCTAAAAACCTGCGCACGTACACTTGATTAGGATCTCTCCAGGACTATCCTATTTAACATAACACTGTGCGCACCTAACTCTCTGTCTTGCCGTTCACGTACGTACGACTTCTAGGTGCGTGTATCAAGCTATGACATCATGATGAAGGTTTTGATACACCTGCGAAAATGGAAGAAACCGATGCAGCAGCAACACTGTTTTGTTGGTCTTGTGAGAGAGATGCCCTCAGGAAGAAATTAAGGTCTTCTCCTCTACGGTCGACTTATAAAGCAGTAGCAGGAGACAGATATATTAAACTTGAGGTTTCTTTTAAGTCGGCGCGCTGAGAGTTGTTAAGGAAAGGGAGAGCCTGTTATTACAGTACACATAAGAATGTGTGTACGTGACGCAAATACAAAAGTAAAAGAGACAAGGACGTACAATACCTGTAAGAATACAAAAGTAACAAGTCATATCTACGTATTCTTTGCAACATTTTCCTTGTTTAAGCATTGAGGCACATTATGCAAGGTCGAGGGGCGCGTGCTTCTGACAGCCAAAGTTTGCAAAACATACGTACACTAAAAGAGGATCAAAGTTTGTTGAATCGAAACCAGCAACTTCACTGAAGCCCTCTGAACTCCGAAACAGAGTACACTACCGCTGTTAGAAGAAAAGTGAAAAGCTGACGAACTTCGTCAAAATCATTGCTGTACCGCAGTAAATAGACCTGTTGAGCCAACTTTCCATTACTGTTCGTGCGCCATGGACTCCACCGTCAGCGTGACCAACGTGGAGCACGTGGACGTAGCGCACAATGCAGCTGTGTGTGTGTGTGTGTGTGCGCACACCTGTCGGCATAAGACCCTCTGCATGGAACTATGCGTACGTGAAAATGACAAGACGTGGATGAAGGTTAATGTATGGGCAGGGGGCACATTCAAGGCCATAAAACATGTTGTGATGATGCTAATCCCCATGAAAAGACAGTGCTTGATCTCTCTTTTTCTCTGAGTGGGTGTTACGCGCCGGGATACGGATTTTTAAGGCGTAGGTGCAATCCGGGCTTATCCTATCCGCACTCACGGCTGGGAACTTGTTCCTTTTTTCTTCCAACGGCGTGAATTTTCCCGCGTAAATGTATTTGCAAAGGATTCTCTTGTCTTGCCAAGTAAAACTGCAAACGCGAAGACATGTTTGTCAGGCCACGCCTATGAAGGACAGGTATATTGGCTAATTATAGCTCATTCTTATGGACTGCGAGTCAATGTATGTAGGTGCACAATGTCTTCTTCTTTACCGCCAACAACATGCAACACTGACGAATCGACCATGCGTAAATATTTCGTGTACATACGAATACACAAGTGCATATCAATCGCACGGTCGTTCTTGTACTTTTTGTTGTTCTGGCGTGAGAAAAACGCTTTTATGATGTACCACTTGAGGCGCAGTGCGCCTCTTATTTGAAGAATGTTCGTGAATGCTCCTAGGGTGTAGGAGCAATATCCTGTGCGTGGTTATTGACTCCAGCGTCGTATTTGACTCGGCTCGGATCAGGAATGACTCGGGTTAGGCCACTCGGATACCGTTGTTGACGATTCGGAAATGAGTCGAATGCAAGTTTCCGATCCGAATCAGTGTCAGCATTTGCGGCTAAAAGCTGGTTTCAAAGTTGCGGGCTTAAATGACTCAGTTCCCCTAGATAATTTTGATATTGGCCTTTCCACGTTTGCGCTTTGATGCAATAAAGCCCTAGAAAGTGCTAAATGTGTCTTCCTGTATCGCCAAGTCGCATCGTCTATCGTGTTCAACTTTAGTGGAACTTGCTTCCTCCTAAACCGGGATGAGTTGGAGTCGTGACGAGTTACTCCGTATTCGAGTTAGATTCACGTGTTGATGAGCCAACACAACACCAATTCAGTCATCAGGGGCCTACCTATACTGGTGCATTTTTGGTCGGTCGTTCTATTGCACTACCGTGCTCTCTTGACTGAGGCCGTGTGAAGGATATTCGTGTCTCCAAACTGCTCGAGTGGAAACGCACCCTCAGGGGTTGAGCTTCATCCAGTAGTGTCATTTGCCACGTCAATCCGCAGTAAAATATTCTCCCCAATTGCTCAACGTACGTACGTACAAGCTGCGTACGCGGCGCCAAATGATCCGAACGACTACGGAGTCTGGGCGATGACAACAAGGTGCGCAGCCAGGCTAGACAACAACCATGTGTATGCTGTGCGCAACGTACTCCGGAGTCAGATACTCGTCTGCCATGCAGCCAAATTCCTCAGCAGTTTCCGCTACCAACTTGCACGTTAATGACTCGAGATCAAGAGGAAGGCACGATTCTCTCCATTATAGAGCCGTGGGCAAGAAAAGTCGGGTAAAAAAGGGAGCAGCAACGTCGCAAGTCATAAGAAATCGTGACTTCTCCTCTGGCCCATCATGCAAAAGCCATGCAGGTCAGGCACGCGACTAAAAACCTGTGTCTCTTGCTTGTCAGCGCATAAATGGAAGACGAACAATGGAAAAAAAACCACCGATCAATAATGGAAATGAGTGACGGTGGCGGAAAAAAAGAGGCAAAGAAAAAAGGATTTGCTGGCTATTTCAAACAATTCGTCGTCCAGACATCCTGTGGATGCTTCTTTGGGGCGCGGTTTTTTGCGTCGAGTCGAGGAGGACGAACAACCACGTACGCAACTCATGTGGAGACGTACAGACAGACACGCACGTATGCACGGACGTACTGCGTTTGAAGCATAAGCGTGTACTTAAAAAGATGAGGAAGGCTCTTGCTCAGCTCGGTTGACGCTGATGACGCAAAGTAAAAAAGAAAAAGAAGACCCGGATTTTGCAAGGAGTTTGGCGACTCCGAACTAACCTTTTCATGCTCTGATCTTCCCGGCCGAAGCTGAACTGATCCAGCTCGATCGAGGACAAGTCGTGCCTACTTTGGGAGGCGTCAGAGGTGCGAAAGAGCAGTTTTAGCCGGGAGCGACTGAATTTCTCTGTAAAACGATCACAGCACGCAAATGTGCACTTTTGCACTGCGTGAGGAGTCACAGGAGAGGCATCAAAAATCATTGCGACAATCCCCAAGTGGCGGGGTTGGGTGTTGGCCTGGGCGTTGATGGCCGTTGACAGTTTCTTGGCTTCTGGCTGTCAAAATTGTTAATGTTAGGGCACTCGGAAAGGAAGAAAAACCTTTTGGGGATGTATCACGTAGCCCCCCAATCATACAGTGTGCAGAATCGGCGGTTCAACACTTGTGGGCAGGAGGGGGAAAGTGTTGGGCAGCTTCGCCAAGAACCACTGTGTGTTGTCAGCGTGCGCGGCCGCGTTGTAGACGTTTTCGACTTGAACGCAGCTGCTCAAATGTTGCGCACGTCGTGGCAAGTCGGAAAAAAAGAACAATGTGAGTTGCTGCTGCTCCGTCGCAATCCTAATCACCCATTTCCTCCTCCTTCAATCGAAGGTCGAAGTCGAAGGTGCCTTTTTTTTTTCTTCCACCAGCATCCCCATCTCTGCCTACCAGCTCAAGTCTTCGCTGTCGACAAAATGATTTGCTCACGCGACGCTCAATTTATTTTCGCCCGTCAACGGCAGAAGTTTCTCCATTAATATCTTACAACTCTTCGCCATCTGCATAAGAGGTGGACGAACTATGATGCTCTCGTGGCTCAGTTAAAGTCCCTAAAAACTACTAAAACTTATTGCTCATCTGCTGTAATTCAGGCGAGAAAAGAAGAATTCAGTCAGGAGATGTCGAAGAAGTGTGAGGAAGAAGGTCTCAGGGAAGGCATTTTTTATCCGGGGACCAAGACTCTCACCGAAAGAGGAAGCAAACGTTTCAAAAGAGAAAGAAAGAATCTTTATCTTCTGTACGTTTTTCTTTCTCCGCTCACATTGTTGAGCTAATAAGAAGACCTGGCCCTTTGGTGTCGTCCCGGCGGGAATGCGAACTTCCCCGAATGAGAGAAGGAAGATGTGCGGACATGTTTCAATTATGAGCGAAAAGAGCAAGTACAAAAAGGGGGGGGGGGAAATGAAATTCTCCTCGCGTGCCGTCGTTGGCTGCCTTTTGACAGGTAATTTTTCAGCAGGTATATTTTTTTCTTGCATGTTTTTTTTCATTTGATGTCGTGGACAATTGCTACACTATCGCTATCATGAAGCCAGCACACCTTCAATACAGTGTGCGACCTATTCAGCATTAGGGGTGTCAGTCGACTAATGATAGTCGGCTAATTAGACGACTAATTTTTGACAACCCTTAGTCTACAAAAAAGAGTTTTATTAGTTGACTGAGGTCGACTCTTGACAGCTCATCGAGTTCAGCTCAGTTCATCATACGGAATCTGCACATTAAGCTAGAAGGAAAAAAAAACAATCATTTTGGAGTTTTGCTGAACGCATCTTAGGTCTGTTTCCTAATGCCAAATAGTGAAGATGTAGTCGAAAAAGAAACTGTTTTTACTTGCAATGAAGTTTTAGTACATAAGTTCAGAACACAAAACAAGGTGTTCAGATTTGGGAGGCAAAGTTAAACCCACTTTCTTGTCAGTTCATTTTAACTACAGTGCTGTTGTGTTGACATCATCTGGAAAGTAACTAAGCAGGTCTACATCAGACGTGTTAGGTTGACCTAACAGGCTTGTGTACTGTGTTTATAAAGCTGTGAACGTAGAGAGGGGACCAGAAAACAGATTAGATTTGATTTCATTTGACTAGAATGCCTTCTTATGAAATCTGGCCCCAAATGCAACACACCGAAAGAAATGAAAAGAATGTCCAGCCATATACAGAGGGACGAAATGTCATTTTCTGCGACTTGCTACCTTTTTTGTGGAATTCCCTAAAGTCTTGGTGACAAATTGGCAAGTGAATAATCGAGTGGTCAACAGCCCGCTGATTCCCCCAAGTCGACTGACTTCTCTCAGTCAACCACCAACACTAGCGTTGCGTCGAGCTCGATTTTGGTTTCTTTTCGAGCTGGTGTCGGGCTGGCTGAAAAGTACTTCGTGCGTTCGAGCTCTGAGCACTGCATAATACATACATGAATAACAGAGACAGACGGACCCATATGCATATTTTGAGGCCAAGGAATCTCGGTGCATGCGCACGCATCGATTCACAAATAGATAGGAAGTAGGCGCAATGCATCATCGCGTTTTGAAACATTCATTGGTGAGACGATCATTAATCTTTCTTAGAACTGAAAAATGAAAAATGCGTTCACTTTCGCACGTTTGCTTCTCCCACGATTTTCTGCTGGAGGAGGAAGAAGTCTATCTCAATTTTCTCTTGATTTGATCGTCATGCGAGCAAGTACACGGGCAAGTACACAGGCAAGTACACAGCTGCGCGCATGCATAATCATTCTTACAATTGCTCCCCGTCCCTGAATCACGGAAGACAAGACGGAAAATAGACGATTTTCCGATTCCACACTGCAGGCAGCATCCTGAAGTCGCATTTTCACCTCGTACGTAGGGATAAGTGCAATGGGAACCACTGTGTGTGTGTGTATGGAGGGCTGAGGGGGGGTAAGGGAAGTCCGTTGGGCAAAGGGTACTCTGGGTGAGGGAGGGGGAGTTCGGTTTTGGCATGAGGAGGGGACAACAGCGGCGAAGGTGGAGATGGAGGTGGTCTGCTTGACGAGGGGCAGAGATGACGAAAGAGTGCATCACCTTCGTCTTCGTGAGCAGGGCCGCTGCTTCGCTGCAATCCAGCGCTGAGGGTCCGGTGTGTTGGGATGCACATTTTATCTCTGACGGGCCTTTAACGTTATATCTTTTTCACATGCCCATGATTACAGAAGAGTCTCATCAGGTCTCGACTGCGCCCCTTGACAGAGACGTGACCTCACTTTTCTCCAAGGCATTGAGGCCAACGTCGTCACCCAGCTTGCTGCTCTCCAACAACAATAGCCAACAACTGCGGCATCGCCGGCTCCCCAGAGCTCTAGGGGTGGCTGTGAGGCCACCAGAAGCCACTCCAGCAGCCCTCGCCGGGTCAGGCCCGGGTGGCGATTCATTGAGCGTGGCCCGAACTTTCATCAACACCCCGTATCTCGTTCAAATCAACAAAGTCTTTTTTTTCTGGTCAACAAATGGGAAAAACCCGAATGCTCTTTCGCCAAATATGAGCTGCAGGTGGAGGCGGGAGGGACATGAAAGAATCATCCATCCTCCCACAGGTGTTCAACGTCGTTCAAAGTGGTCGAAATGATCGAAAAATTTTCCCTAGTCACACAGAGAGAATCTTGCCCACCTTCGCTCTGATTCGCCGAGCTCGCAAGGTCTTTGGATGCTAATTTGTTGACCCTGGGTAATGAAGATTCATCAGGAAGAGTGCGCGCATGCGCGGAAGAAAAAAAAGGTGGGCGCAGGAAGCAGTTGGGAGGGGGGCACAAAAATTTACGCACATAAGTACGCATAAATTCTTTTTCTGCCTCTTTTTTTTAGAATTTGCGTTTGTCTGCATTTTTAATGACCGGAGAAAGGGGAGAGAGGGACGCAAAAACACTCAAAATGCGCTCTCTGGAATTTGCCCGTGACCCCTTGTGCAAAAAAGTCCTTCTTCGTCGCCAAAGTCAGCCACTCCCCACATTCTTGGTTTTCTTCTGCTGGGACACAAACATTTGGGGGTCTGGCCTGTGTCGAAGGAGGTCCTTCGACGTGTTGCAAAAAAAAAAAAACCAGGATGTCGCGTATGGTTGAGTCATGTGAGATGTTGTACCACGTATGACGACCAACATTGTACGAACAATACGTAGCACCTTGCTCAAATGTGAATAACACCCTGCAAAATATGAGAGAAAAAACTCTGCCAGGCTCCTGTGAACTGTTGGACACCACCCAAGGTTGTGTCATACGTGCCGCTGTCTTCACAGTCGCTACCGCGGCTTGTATAAATATCCCGTACCTGGCACGAGTTAGAGGCAAAAAACATTGCCATGTCGATGCAATTGATGTGTTTCTACACGCATGCGTAAAGAAGTTACCTGTCTTGAGCAAAAGCCGAGGCTGAACCAAGCTGTACGAGAAAGAACTAGCACAGTCAGGGTTTGGCAACACCTACGAAGATGAAGGTTGTCAGGAATAACAATTTTGTTCCCACTCTAATGTTTTTAACGTGAGCTGTTGGAAATAGTTTTTCTCCTTCATCGCAGCATAAATTCTTGACAAAGCCAGAACAAGACACGTTCCACAGAGTCGTACTCGGCGGTGACCCTGAAATGTAGGGCTTTGACTCCTCTAGTTTGAACTTTTTTGTGGAAGAAAAACTGATGTAAGTGGCTGAAAATTGCAACTTTTTTTTTCAAAAGCCTTCAGATATGAAGTAATGCTTTGTCTGCCCTCCTTGGGCCTTGATCACAGCCGTGCATCGACTCAGCAGGCACTGCAACAAGTTGGTCAAAGTGGATGGCGTTGTCAAGCTCAGAGTCACTTTACAACCTGATATGATGCAGATTTATGTGAATGATAACATTGCAACAATTGATGCGCTGAAGTGAAAGAGGATATTTTTCCTGACTGTCACCTTTGCCGTAATGATTTCGCAAGTTAAACATCTCTGCGACAATGGACTCCTAAACGTCGAGGGTCAAGGTGCTTCCCCTCTGTAGCACCACCATTCGCAACGGTCGGATTAGTCGGAGAGCCAACACTAATAGGAAATTGTGCAGGAATGATGAGTAGAAATAAAAGCGAATCATAAAGTCGCGTCTTTGGGCTATATTTCCTGCTGCCTCTACGTTGTGCAACAAAGAAGTCTGCTCCTATACACAGCATGGCACACCTAGATAGGATACAAGGGGTCCTTGTAAGATGAAACACTCAGACCAGGAATCGGTGCAGAAATCAGACGCAGTTAATATTTAAAACAGTTAAATATTTAAACAATCAGTGGCAGCAACACTTGAAGCCATCCACCCAAACCGTGTTATGGGCACCAAAAAATCCCACGGCAATGTGCAATTTGATGCGGACCCCCAAGTAGAGGTGAAACTTCAATATTTAACAGCAACTCGCTGTGAAGGAGGGCAAGAGAATTCATATGCGAGCCAGTACTTGGTACTAGACCTTGGTACTACAGGGGTGTCAGAAAGAAATGTTAGAAGAAGGGGTATGGGCAATGTCAATAGGCAAGGTTTTTTCCCTGGAGTCACGCAGGACGCACTCCTTCGTGTCATGGTAGGACAAACAAACTCCCTCTGTTTGGTTAGATTAATTCGTCAAATAAAGAACCTCCCCCCCTGACTTCCATGATCCCTGTCCCCTGTGGGCAGGTCATCAGCTATTAATGTGTCAATGGGTCGAGCATACACGGAACTCATAAAGAACAAAACAGCAAGGGGGGCCCGGGGGGGGGGGAGAGATTGGGTTATCTAATGGGAAAAAAAGTCGACTATTTGAGATGGTCGTTAGCAGTCTGAACTTGGAGCCTTTGGATAGAACCACGAGTGAGGTGTACGGACGACTGCTGTAAAGGTGAGCAGACGGTGTTAGTGCGTAGTGCCCAACTGAGTCCCACCCCCATGAGGAAGCGAGGAGTGCAAATATGCGCGAACGTTGTAGTTCCAAAATTTAGTCATCGATTGATCTTGCAGCTGCATACATGAAACGGAATGGGGGAAATATGACCTGCACTTAAGGAGTGGTTGCCTAATCACTCGGTGACTGTTAAAGGGACAGCCAGGGAGGTTTTCTGTCCATTTTGGGCGCCAGTGTTGCCCAATGACACTTTTGGAAACTCTTCGGCATATGATTTGGGACTCACTCGTACTGTTTTGCGTGTTCTGGCGTCGGGGGCTTATTCAAGCATATTGTAGTACTACATGTACCTGAGTGCTGTCAAGTCCAGGGAGGGTACACATGAGTACACATTATGCGTCTTTAATGGTAATTCAGCGCTCAATCTTCGGGAACCCGCTATTTTTGACAAACTGAAGAGTATGTCCTTCCAGAGAGTAAAAACCAGGGAAATATGTCGAAAATCGTGCGTTGAAAAAGCGCATTTAATATAGTTTTGGAGACCGAAATATCTCCCCGGCCAGAGGCTGGCAACGCTCCAAGGAGCCACCAACTGAAACTCCACTCAAGGCACGGGAATGGCATGCATGCCCATCTCAGGTGGCGAAATGAAAGTGTGCACATGGCTGACCCCTCAGTGGAGGAAATCTTGAAGGAGACACAGTGCGTATAGGTCGGAAATCGAAGGATGGTGCCAGACAATTTATCCTCCTAACAAAGCGCGGTACCACGAGGTTGGCTGCAGCCACACGCAGCTGGCGACTTAGAAGGGTTTTTGCTGCTCCAACCGACGTTGGGGCCATTTTTTTTGTCCATGGCACATTCCAATAAATCCTTGGAATGGAAAGTTAATGGTGCTCATTCTTTTTGTCTTTCACCCCACCCAATCCCACCCTCGCTAAGGTCTCTCACCTCAGCGTTGCCTCTTCCCCCCCGTCTCTCCCCATGCCGACCTTGAAAGCTCGCCCGCCGTTGGAATCTCCCGTTCGCAAGTAGAGGGGAAACTCTTTCCACGGCGACGCGCGCGTGCGCATGCTTGTACGCATACGCACGCGCTGACGCATCTTACGCAGGAGGGTGGGGGAAGACGTGTCTGGGAAGATGAAGCTGTGGGCGAGGGCCGCGTTACTTTAGGCCCAGGCCCCTCCTTGCGCGCGCAGGCGGGACGTAGCATCATCTTGGTATATGAATCGTGTGCATAAGCAATACTGTGCTGCGTCGATATACAATACAAATGCTGCGTCGCCAGGGAGGTTCGAGGGAAGCGTCAGCCCCAACGAGCACATCTCAAAAGGGGTCAAAGAGCATCCAGGGTGCAGTACCTTTCTGCGCAATCAACCTCTTGACTTTCCATAAAAAGTTTTTTGAGGCACTCGCGACCACCTAGTGGCGACCCCGAGGGTTTCACACCACGTTGACACAGACGCACGAGGGCTCGCGCTGGCATGCAAACGAGCCAACGTCTGCGTTTCTTCTACAACGCTACAGCATACACCACGTGTGTGTGAGAGCGCGCGCGTGTGTGAGTGTGTGTGTTAGCGTGCTTGTATGTACTTGCGTGCGTCGACACTTTTTTCCGCATTTGAGGCTTTACGTCGTCGTCTTTCGTAGATCACAATCCGCCAACAGCTCTCAAAGGCCCCAGACTCGTCCGAGGAAGCCTCTGAGCGCCCGGACTTTAATGTGGTGCTAATAGTGTTTGTTGGTGGTGCTTGAGGGTGCGCACTTGCTCTTGGGTGGATAAAATCTCTGCACTGACACCGACGAGGAAAAGCCCAGTGCGGAAGGAGAAGTGTGCGTAAGTGAGACTGTCACGCACCCAGTTTTTCTTTATTATTGTTATTCATTGTTTGCAAGGATGGAATCGGTAGTTTTACGTTAATGAAAAGCTTGCATCGGAGGAGATTGACATGTGCTGGGCACAGGACAGGCCACGCGTGTCACCTGGAGCCACCGGCAACTTCTTGAAGTGGGTTGAAAGCGTCTCTTAGCACGTCATGTGGGGGCCATTGAAAGCGGCGCAGCTCAGCTACCCTCACGAACATCATAGCGTCGAGCTTTCGCCAGCTTTGCTTGGCATTCGCGTGATTTTTCGCCATGCAAAAAAGCGTCATGCACGCTGGGAGGGGGAAGAAAAGACAGTCCGACAGTTTATCCTTACGTCCCAACTTATGTGTAGTATATTATGTGATTCAGTGCTAAGGTGCCTTGTCACGCCCAGACGGCGGTCGTCGAAATAACTCCTATCGTCTATGCACGTACGTACATCTATGTACTGTATTGTACATATAGAATCGAGTATGCACGACGGTATCTTGACATTCGCTTTTTAATTAGATACGTCTGGGCGTGTACTCGAGAGCGAGACAATTCTGGCTTCCCACCTGTCTTCTCTCGCGATAGTACTTCATTGACCATGCAAAACTTTTTTTGCAAGCTGCGTATTTGACATTCTGCGGAAAGAAAAGGAAGAAGTCGTGCCACGCCCAACTTACACTGTATTCTTATGTATCTGCAGGTAAAGTGTTTGTCGATCTCTTCCTACCGTTCCGATTAGACTTTTTAACTAGCTGGCAGACTTCAACGCAACAACACATTTTGTGAGCCTCTTCACCTCTGTCCAGTCACATCTAGATAGATGCTGCAGTCACTGTAAGACTGACTTATGATGTCTTGCACTTGGCGGACATCTTGAAGTCCGGAGACACCAAGGATAGCCTACACCTCTGGCTCGGCGGGAGCAGATTCCTCAGTACGAGCTGTAGTCGATGCAGTGCAGGACTGACTTTTTCATGTCATACGGAAATGGCGACGGTCAGTCATATTTAATGGCATTTTGTCCAGCCAATCTGTCATGTCCGAAGCACTTTTGTCTGCTGTGGCGTGCTTGTTCACTGCATACTTTAGCAAATAACTGATAATCATCAACAAGTATGCAAGCCGTGTAGAGTCATTAACTATATACCACGTCCGTCTGGGTAAGTAGCACTTTTCGTCCGATTTTGGATTTTGCAGATCGAGGACCTTGACCACCCGAGGACCGGGGAATAGGGGGAGATGTGCGTGTGGTGTGTGTGTGGGTCTGTGTGGGTGTGTGGAATGGGGGTGGGCCGAAGGGTCGTCATGGCTCGAGAGGTGCAAAATCCAAAGGATTTGGCCTTGCTCAGATTGATCGTTGTACTTTGATGCCACATTTTGTCGTTTACAAAATGTGCAATTAATACTACTACCAGAATTTTACTGCATATCACTAAGAAACAGCACTAGTTGAAAGTGATGTTCTTGTGACATGCACCACAAGAGATCTGTTGCCGCAGAATTCGAGAATTGTTCAATATTCTCTATACATTATTTGTGTCTACATATGAAGGGTCCTTCTTCATAGAAATCGGTCATATGAACACGGTTCTCGGAATGTTCTCCCGGTTTTTTCCTGTCTGTAGGGACATATTTTAGCACTATATGTCTCTGTAGGGCGTCAGCCATTTCTCCATCATGCATGAGAGTGTGCAACGAATTTTGCTGACTCACTTTCTGCGAGGCATTTCTCAAATTGGTATTTCACAAAAATTGTTTTGTAATGGCGAAAAATTCGGAAAATCTTGCCTTAAATTACAAATTAATAACGCAAATGTGTACTTACATATACTGCAATAAGCGCCGTTAACAATGTATTGCTAGTAACGCTGTTATTAACTATAACCAGTCTTGCTTTCTGTGAGCGGGCTGTGCGATATCGCTATACCACTGCAGTTCAGTACAGTGGAGCGGGTGGTAAATTTATATGGCCTGCTGCCAGTCAATGGAGCGGGCCCTATGTTCGTACCGCCCGCTACAGAACAGGGAAAAGGAACAAAAAGCTGACTTTTGAAAATTGTGCCAGAAATGGTCTGTCCTTCCAGAAAATACAACATGCATCAAACAAAATGTGATGGCAAACTTCGAACGCCCATTCGGGCAAGGCATGTACTTCCACTTTGGATTTTAGAGCTCTCGGGCCTGGATGCCCCTGAACCCCAACTCCGCCCCTCGGGTCATCAGGCCCTCGGGCTTCAAAATGCAAACTGGAGCGTGGAGGGAGAGCCACTTGCCCTGACCGACAGATGCAATTACTACACTTTGCCTAACAAAGTGTGCTGTAAAGTGCTTATTGCCCGCCCGCCTCAGAACACAAGAATTGTCAGACAGTTGTACGTCCAACATTGTACAGGTTGGTCACATTTATCCGCTCTTTTTTTTGGCTGTCCGTTGTCGTGTACTGAGTAGTACACTTCGACACAGTGTGGCCATGCATGCGCGCGCATACAAGAGCCACCGTCGTCGCGCCCCTTGGTGTACCAAATTCACGAGCTGCGTAGTGCACATGTGTACGCGCCTGGGTGAAATGTTCAAGGCTCAAAAGTCCTACGCGTGTTATGCAGCAGTCCGTACAAATCTGACGGGGATGAAGGGCAAATCAGCGGTAGGAAGCAGATATCATCGTCGTCACCGCAGGGACCTTTTTCCTTTCTTACGTAAACGCCGGCACCACCATTGATGCGCACAATCGAGGGGAACACGCTGCTTCCTCTACTGTCGGGGCTCACTTCCAACAGAACAACGTAGGCGGAGTATGGAGGCAGTTTGGCAGGGCCTAACTGCTCTGCTACGCATGCTATTGACTGACGAACAGGACCAAGCTGTGACCTTTGACCTGAGTTGGCATCTTCCCACCTAAATTCCTCTTTGCTCCTCTTCTGCACAGTCTGCTTCTTATCAACGTGACCAGAAGTTGGCGATTAGAGCCGCCAAGGTCACTCACCTGCCCAATTGACTGTCTGCGTCGTACGTGTGCCAGTTGATGTCTTCTTTGTTGGTGTGACACAGCCAGTCATAAAACTGTTGCGTGTCAACAACGGGAGCAACGCCCCATTTTCCAGCTAGACAGACAAGAATTCCAAGTGCTCGTAGCAGGGGATGAGGTAATACTATGCCTGCATGCGGGTGTCGTAGCCAGGATCTCTGGAACATTAGGGTAACAGGGGAGTTGCCTAGCACGGAATGTGGTCTGAGACGCTTGTATAATGCCAGTATGGAACAGCAGTTAGTCATAGCATGGCAGAAGAGGGAGGAGTGCTAACTTTTGGGACATTTCGTGGCCCTATCTTTTGTCTCGCTACAACGCACTCTGGTCCTACCCTCAACCCAAGGCTTAATCAATATCACTCACAGAATCAGCGCATCTGCTAGGGAGAGAAGAAGGGGGCAGACACCATCAGACAGGCTTTTCCCCTTGGAGTAATCGTATCTGACTGTGAGTTGAGCCTTTGGAAAGTTTTCGTCACTACACATTAGTTTCCACTGTTGATTGCGCCCCCCGGGGTGGGTGCTTGACACAATATGCGCATTCATCAGCCACCACCGTCGTATTCATCTTCCTATAATTGCAAAGGATGCAGAAAGCAGGCTAGTTATCCAACCAACTGTAGTATATAAATCAGAATGACTCCACTACGCATAGCAGCTGTACAATCCTACGTAGTAGTTACTTCCTTCCTACCTCAGATACCGAATCTGTGAAGTTCAAGATCTCGACCTCCCTCTTCTCCCCTCATTTTCTCACACGTACTCTGGAGTTTAGCTTTACTATGCATGACTACATAGGGACGCAGAAAGAGAGAGAAGACGAGGAGATAATGACTTAGTAAGAGAAGACTGTTGGCACACGTTTCCTTGCTTCCTGCCCGTAATTGCAACGGCGGCAGCAACACACTTAATAAGCGGAATGACTCAAAGATTTCAGGGGTCGCCCCCCTCCCATCCATAGACTACTTCATAAGTGGCGCGTGGTTTCGCAGAAAAAGCATCTCTGGTGGAAGATTGATTGAATGAAAGAAGGAGTCGTCGAGTCGGAATCCACCACAATATTAACTTTTTTTTCACATGCAACAGGAAGCAGCCGAAGAATGGCGGAATTTGGCCAATTTCGGAGGAGAGAGAAAAAAGTCACGCTCCAAGAGACCCAGGGGATGCTATCGGCGTGCAAATTGCAATGTACAACCGAACGTACTGCGTGAGTCAGACAAGTATCTGACGCCGCTGCTCCTCTTCTCCGTCTACCCCGTGCCGGCCCTCAGCTTTGCCGTGCCCATTCCCTTGATCACGCCCTGTTGTACCCGCTTTCCGACTGAACTTACCCAGAGCTCGCCCGATACTCCCATGGATGCCATGAGACGTTTTTGTGGCTCACACTGCACGCACGTGCAGTGGTGCAAAAAAGTTCCCGATCCTAAGGTGTTGACCTAGGAGTGCGCAAGTAAGGTTTTAAGCACTAGAGGGGGATTCATTAAAGAAATGTTCCTTCAGTGCTATCCGATATCGACGCACTCGGGATATGTTTTTGGCTTGGACCTGCCATTACTCGAGCCGATGTCGTCGTTTTGGCACGATTGAGCAAACTTTTCGTACATTTTCGAGAGCCAAAAAGAAAAAAAAACCCCGGGCCCCTGGGGCTAAGCTCAGAGCCAGAAACTGATGTTTTGTTTTCGCTCGTCTGCCATGAATAAAGAACACAGCCCATTTCAGGGTTAGTAACCGGTGGTGTTGGTGGTTTTTTTCCCCACTCTATTTTACATACACTGAGCGGGGGAATTCACCTCAGTTGGGAATGTTCAACGTGCACGGGTGTCAGTATTTGCTTCATAGCTCGCGCTCGCCCATCTCTGCCGAAAATCAATACGCCCTTTACCCCCGAATTAAATTCCAGCCTGTGCGACCTCAATGGGGCCTAATGGGTGCCCATGAGAGAGAGGAGGGAGGAGGCAGGGAGAGAGAGATCAGCCCTGGCAGATAAGCATGACCCAAAAAGACAAGCAAGCAACATCTATCTTTCTACGCACTTCCTCAAGTCGTGCATACGTGAAAGGCTTCCTGTGGCAGTTTATGATGCGGAGCTGCGACTCAAGACCCAGCAGGTTGCCATCATGGGTCTTTGCTACCGCGATTTCATTACGTTGTTAGTGTGCAAGCTGCGAACAAAAAACTACTCGTAATAGTACCTTAGCACGGGCACAACTTTCTTTACGCGCACAGCCTCTGTGCATACGCGGGAGTTTTTTCTCCAAGAAAACCCTCCCTACTGCTATACATACGTATATGTGTCGATACACAAATGTACAGCAATCTAAGACCTGTCCAAAAACGTGCTACACTGCACGGTCGACTTGCTGGACAACTTATTGCCGCCTGTCGATGCCACTGGACCAAGCAATAGACAGCTACATAGAGGTGTGCCCCTCTACGTGCTGTATATGCAAAAAACTGCGGCCACTTCTCGATGCCTTGCCAATAATCCACTACATCATGTACCACGTTTAGTCACAAATGTGTTTTTTTTAACCAGTTCAGCAAATTCCCCCATCTGCCAATGGCAACGGATGAGTCTTGTTATATGGCAGCCTCAAGCAGACTCATTTTCGTTCAATTCTTCCCCAGCACATTTAACCTACTTTCCTTGTTCGAGACCTTCACTGCAAGAAGAAAAGAGGTGGTGGAAGAATAAAGAAGGATACATTTAGTCTCCTCTTCTTTCCTGAACTGATATCACACGACAATATCACGGCAGGAATGTTCGTAAGGAAGAGGAGTGGCTGGGACGTCCTAGGCCTTGATCGACGAGGGGATGAGGAGGGGGCGGTGTGGTGCTATTTCATAGGAATACGCCAAAAGAAACAAGAAAAATCATTCTTCAGAGGCCTACGACTTGACGTATCGTGGCATGATTTCCGAATATATAGCAACTAATCATTTTCAACGTGCCCACCCATTGTTGCTGTCTGAGTACGACCCAAAGTGGAAAAGAGTGGCCTTCAAGGTCATCGCATCCTTGCCACATGACCATCCTTGAGGATGCTGTACGTGTACCACTTTTCATTGGATCATCACGTGCTCAAAGTTCCTTCTGTTCTCCCCCCCCTATTCAGGCTTGAGGGCAGAAGAGGGCATCGCCCATTCTTTATCTCCAGAGCACTGCTAATTGTTCAGCTTTTTCCTGAACAACAACAACTTCGACAGTTTTTAGGCCTTTGTCGGCAAGCGCCGGAGGAAAGAGAAGAGAAAAAGACAACACATCATTTATTCTGTAACAATGACATCGTATAGACGGTGCGGGCACGCATGAGCTGTCTTTCAAGGACTCATTTGTGTATCCCCTTCGTCTGCTTCCACTCGTTGGGAAAAATCTTCCACCCGCTCATCGTAATAGAGATGCTTCTGTGCTCCAACGTGCACTTCTTGCACGCGCACACCAACGACTATGCCAGAACTGCGTGCCAGCGTGCATTTGTGCAGGTAAGGAGGAAAATGAGCGGCTGAGTAGCGAAAAAGCGAAAATTTCACAGGAAATGAGGGCGGAAGACCTATTGACTAAATGCTCGTGACGCTTTGCAAGCAGAGAAGAGATGTCGGTTCAACCATGAATGAAGAATCGAGAGCTCTGAAACAAACGATTAGTCAGAAGAGATGATGCGCAGTAGTCAAATATCTCAACGTTTGCGCAGTGTGTGTGCCAGACCGAAATTTGTGAAGTGTCTAAGGGTGGAGACGTGAGAAAAGATGAGCTCACGAATGGGGCGTAAACAGAGTTCAATATTTCCACCCCAAGGCAGTTTTCGGGCTCATATGCCACAAATTCTTTATAGACAAGTAGCTTACGCCTTTCCAGTATATGTCCAGAACATTGGTACGTGTACCTACATACAACATAACTGCGAGCGTACGCCCAGAATTATGGCTACGCTCATGCCACAGAGTCCTGAGCACTAACGCGGAGTATATGAGTTATTTCCTTTCTGCAGGTTCCTTTTACTCAATCATGAGGTTACTACCGGTGGCGGCGCTACTCCTCGTCGTGGTGGCCAGCGTCTGCGCGGAGCCTCTGTTCTTTGGTGGTCGTGGCAAAGGAGGAGGCGGAGGCGGATATGGCGCACCTTCCAAGCCATCTTATGGTGGTGGCGGTGGAAAGAAAGGCGGTGGCTTCGACCTAGGAGGAATCTTCAGAAGAAAAATGAAGTTCAAGCAAGGCATCATCGATGCTATCGTCAGGTTGAAAAGGGGCAAGTTCGATGCCATCAGAAAGTTCTTTGGTGGCTTTGGCCGTGGGGGTGGCGGTGGAGGATATGGAAAGGGTGGTGGAAAAGGTAAAGGCAAAGGTCATGGTCACGGAGGTGGAGGCTATGGTGCTCCGTCCAGGCCTTCCAGCGGTTATGGTGCTCCGTCCAGACCTTCCAGCGGATATGGAGCTCCGTCCAGACCTTCCAGCGGCTATGGGGTGCCTCATGCTCCGCCCGTCAGCTCTGGCTATGGAGTACCAAGAGCTCCGGCCATAGGCTCAAGTTATGGTGCTCCATCCACAGGATCTTCATATAATGCCCCTTCGACCGGTGGTTCCAGCTACAATGCACCATCCACTGGTAGTTCAAGCTATAACGCGCCATCTACTGGTGGTTCCAGCTATAACGCGCCAGTTTCTGGAGGCTCAAGCTATAACGCTCCATCGACCAGCAGTTCCAGCTACAATGCACCATCCACTGGTGGCTCTAGCTATAATGCACCATCCATTGGTGGTTCCAGCTATAATGCACCATCTACTGGCGGTTCCAGCTATAATGCACCATCCACTGGTGGGTCCAGCTACAACGCACCATCCACCTTGGGGTCAAGCTACAATGCTCCTACGACCGGATACGTTGCTCCAGCCACTAGTTCTGTTTCTAGGCTTCCCACAGGTAGCGTCAGCACCAGCTATAACGTTCCCGCGGGAAATACTGGTGGCACCGCCGGAGTAAGAACCAGTGGCTACACCGGAGGAAGCGGATCCTCTTCTGCTCCATCTAACTACAGAGGAAGTGCGTCAGCATCCATCAATTCCATCCAATCTTACAACCAAGGCACGAGTGTCGCTAACATAGCCACCAGTGCTGTCAGCGCTCCCTCTGGATACACTAGCGCTGTCAGGAACACGGGAACTGCCGGCTCTAACACGAACAACTTCAACAGCAACAATGTTTTCACTGCCTCGTCGGGCGGATTATCGACTAATAACATCGGCATATCTACGAACAGTCAACCGCTACTGGGAGCAAACAGCTTTCAGTCCCAAGCCATATCCTCGTTTTCCCAGCCTGCGGCGCCAGCGTCCAGCTCCTACGGCAGGGGCAACAGCAACAGCTTCGTCAGCACAACTTCTACAGGTGGTAGCAGCAGCAAGAACAACAACTTCTCACCGTCTCAGCAGTTCGTGCCCGCTTCTAACTTGGGTCCTAGTGGATTAGTCATCTCCTCAGGAGGTACTTTCTCAAACTCATCACCCTCCTCATCTTCTGGACCTACGAGAAGCCAGCCCGCACCTGACAGTTATGGCTCACCTTCTGGAGCAGTAATATCGTCATCTGGGTCCACACAGGAACAAGGTTCATGGTCATCGCCACCTGCTTCTACAACCCCATCGGCATCTTCTGCCGTCGGCGCCAGACAGGGCAAGACTCTCCTCGTCAACAACATCTCTCTCGATGCCCTCAACGACTTGGTGAGCGACGAAGTGCAAGATGACGTGACGGACTATTCCGACTTTGACACCGGATTCAATGCAACCACTGTCAAAGACTACGACGGCCTGCAAGAGATCTTGGCCACCTTAGAAGGAGAAGCCCTCACTGACAACGATGAAAACGACCCCGAGAGGACTGAGGAGGAGGACCTAGAAGACGTCGAATATTATGATGATTTTTCTACCAGCAACGCCAGCAATGAACAGCAGAGCCAAGACGGCAGCAAGAAGAAGAAGAGGTACTGATTAGCAAGTCTCATTTTACTCTTATTTGAACACCCCGAAAGACTGCAATAATCGAAGGAGGATTCGTCCATGTATCAACCATTATTGTGTCGTTCCTTCTGGACAGGAGGAAAAGTGCGAGCGAGATAAATGATTGCAAAATGTCTACTACCCTTATTTGCTGCATATGTGTCATATTCTATCCGCCCGAACATGGATGAACTGATCTTGAAATGCGATTTCAGTGAGGCTCGTGCAACATGAAGACACACCCTCACCTCAAATCGCGCACTTTTTCAAAATACGCTCATCCGCGATAGAATTGAGACATCATGTCGGGTAAAAAAAATGCTTATGCATGATGTACGTACAAAAATAGTCTCCGCGCTAGCTGGTATGAATGTTTGTGATCCCTATGTATTTATTTATCCGCAAACTATCAAAGTGAAAATCTAGTTAGTCTTACATGAATTTTGCATGTGTGAATAATGTGCAACTGTAAGACAACAAACTGGAAGAAATGGTTTCTATCTGACACACGTGTGAGAGTACATCTTTCTACTATTTATGTGCCGCGTATGCATACGTACGCATGAATATTTAACCCCGCGTACTACAGCGTACACGGACGTACGATGGTCCTCAATAGCTTCCTGTCCCCTTGTATGACTGCCTCAATGTGCACATTGTAAAGGTACCTGCCAGAAATACATAAACCTCCTCCAATCACCAGACTCTCGAGACTGCTTAATTTTATCATAGTTGATGTTCACCTTCAGGCCGCTATGGCTATTAGGACAATGGAAAGATCGCCTGCAGCGTCTGCAAGCATTCATCTATAAGTACGGACTCATGTGTGTGGCTGGCTGACGTCAGTAACAGTTTTTGCCGTCGTCAGTCAGCAAGTCATCTCATTACCTCGAGTCCTTTCCTTTTTTCATAAACATCATGGACCATCACTGATGCGTTTCCCCTTTTTTATACGGCAGAAAACACCATTGTGGGACGATCCGGAGGAGGAGGGCCTTGACCGTGACGGTCTGGGCAGATGAGCCCCTTGCATACCCTTCAGGCGTCCCCACCCACAACCCCGGCCACGCGGAGCACGCGATGAAAACACAATCACATTCCTTTTTACTGCCTTTTCTCTCCTGACTTCTTTCAAAGCATTGTAGGAGGACGACTGATGAGACCAACTACTGGAACCACGTGTGGTGGGATGGGCATGCGCCAAAAATCTTTTTCGTCATTGGCCGGAGGCGAGATAGTTGCATACTTGATGGAGTAAAAAGACTCCGAGCAAAAGGACACCAGGACGCATTGGTCGACTCGGCACCTCTCTGGTACCCGCACATTAACGTACTAAATTACCAAAATTAAGCAGTAATTGTCCTTAATAACTGCAATAACACGGACACAAATTTGTTTCGTGAATTCATCGCTGTTTTTTTTGCGAGCTAAGAGGGAGTGTCGAAGTCCACTTATCATCTGTAAGCGCGTGCCTACGTATGCAATGAATTGTACCTTCTATGTAGTACGTAGTTCGCTATTACCTGTGTGTTTCGTCGTTCACTAATAGGTCGTGGAAGTGACGTTGACAGGGAAATATTGCCGTGTCTGAGTATTAAGAATGCTTAAACGGCTAATTACGACGATGAGAAGAAGTCTTTGAAAACTCGATGTATTCGTACTTTGTTCCGCCTACCGTGGGGTCTGATGAAGATTCCGTCAACTTAAAATCTTGACTACAGTAAAGTAGCTGCGAAAGTCACTCAAGGAGGTGAAAATCGATGCAAGTGCACAACTTCACTCACATCCGCCGTGGAGGTGCGTGACTACGTGCGCATGCACACAAGAGAGAAATTGTGTATGACTGAACAGCTGAACACCTGCAATAGTACGAAAAACAGAATGAAATGACTTCGCAAGCCACGAAGTCATAGAGCCAAGCCTTTCCGTGCGTTGTTGCCTTTGAGGCTTCATAAAGAGCTTGATAGAATTTTTCTTCATTCAACTCTGCCGTGTAGTCTTTCTCTCTTTCTGTGAAAGAAAGACAGAGATAAACCCGGGAAGTTGTTGGCGGTGCTAAGCAAGATTGATGCCACCGATACAGCCTTCCTTCGATCGCAGACGGTTCTACTAAGCACTAGCAACCCTTTCTTCCGACGTCGTTTTTTATCGTCAAACAGATGAGATCAGGTATCTGTAGACTGTAGCGCTTGGTACACGTATAAGGTACCCTATATAGATGTCAGCTTTTTGTTGTACGCCAGTAGTCGAGGACAAAAAAAAACCCTGCTCGACTGAAACTTGTGTCAAGCGTCCTGGAGGTGTCTGGAGTGGCACAACGAGCCGCACTGTTGCTGACACTGGAATGAAGAAGAGATGCTAACAGAGAAGGCATCTGCAAGACCGCTTTTTTGAGTGGACAAAATCTCTTTAGCCTTTCTTCTCAGCACATGATTCATCCAAGTAGCGGCCTGAGGCAGAGATATCGACCTTTTCTTCTATAGAGTAGTGGCGAGTACTGATTTAAGCAGCGGCCACTAGGCAAAGAAATTAGCGGTGCGTCGTACAAACAAACGTACGTGCAGATGTCTCAGAAAGGAGTAACTCTTTCAAAAAGTTCATTGTCTCTGCAGCCGGTGGAGCTGCAAAGACGTCTCCTTCAGCAGCAAGAGTCAAGAGAGTTGCACAGAAATGAGCGCTAGAGGAGCCGAAACTAGTCATGTGAGCGCAAACTTTAGATGTTGAGGGTTCTTTTTGACCCCGAGCACGCCCCAGTAGCTAGATGACCTTTTTTAAAGGGGTCAGTCCCAGGCGACTACTGTGCTGTATGACTTGCGTCCTTTATGACCACTGTCGCCCACAACAGGCGGCTGTCACAAGGACCAGAAAAAACTCCTACTCTTTTGAAGGGATGCTTTGATTGCGAGTAAACCTCCAATTACCTATTCTTCAGTGGGAGTTGATCGCGTGGGCTGCGAATAGAAAAAAAATAATACCAAAATTTCTGGGCAGGAAACGACCCAGCCACCCACAGATGCACAAAGAGCTCGCGTGCGTGGCTGCAACCTGAAATTTCCTCGCATCCGTCAAAACACTTGCGCCTCCTGAGCCATTAATACTTTCCCGCTCCTCTCTTCATTCTCGCACGCGCACGCACGCACGCATAAATGCACGCATCCACGCGCACGATTTGCAAAAGTGTAGTAATTTGGCGCCACTGCAGTCACAGCAGCAGGATAAACACTGTTTTCACGCAAAAGATGGGGAAGACGAGGGGAAGTTGTCAATGGAAGAGAGACAAAAAGCAGCGACAAATATGTTGGTTAATGCCGGCAATGTACGTACTCAGAGGTAAAAACTTTAAGTGGTAATTCGCGAAAAGTACGTGGAATTGCTCAAACTCGGTAGTTGTGTGGATAAAGAAGGCACAAAGGTTCTCGCACTACCAGTGGGAGTTTCACCACAAGTCCAGCAGCGCAGTGGACGCTGTCAAGTACAGAGAGATCTGCCAAAGGATTTCTCAGAAGTGTAAGAAAGTGTCGAGGTCACATCTCAGCTCTACTGCGCGTTCAATAGTGGGCTTTCCTCCCACCCTCGCTGCATCAATCAATGCTTGCAGCCGAACAATGCTTCCTAATGAAATAAAAGAATTATGTATTGAAAATGGAAGCTTTGGACTACCTCGCCGTCATGTTTTCTTTGCAACACACAATTTAGATATGGAGTTCTGTACAATTCTAAGAGTCGCCGAAGCCGCGGAAACTTTTTATGCCTCGTAAATGCATTCGCATTAACAAAAAGGAGAATGAGTGAAAAGTAGGGATCTAAAACTTTACTCGTCTGAATTTTTCAACAATTTTACTTAAAAGGTTTTAACTAAGAGACTTTTCTTTCAATGTCAGTGCAGCTGCTTCATTTGGAGATATCCCCTTCATCATCATCAACCCTCCTTATCCTCTCAGGATGCACGAGCCAGTAAGTTGATCAGTACAAAAGCCTCGCGTATCTTCTCGTCGGGCAACCCTGCTGGTATTAGAGGCTTTATGTTGACTTGGAGTTTGCTCTTCGCTTATTCTAAGAAGTACAAGTACAGTCGAATCTCGATATAATGAAATCGTCTGTCAGCAGCAATCCTTTTGTTATATCGAGATTTTCATTATATCGAGACTCTCAAAAAAGTGCATCAGAAAACAAAACACCAGAGCTTTTGTGCATATTATACTCACATTTTTATTTGGTTTAATGAAGAATCACCTTGACTCAACTGGTTTACACATACTTGAAGAAATCTGTTATTCTCTTGTCCTTTTTGGCCTCTGATACTTCAATGAAACATTCAATTTCAATGTCCCTCAAGCTTTGATGGACCTGGACATTGAACTTCCGCTTCTGACAGTAAGAGCAAACCTTCTCCAGTGCTTTCAAGCACTCCTTAGAGCTAACATCCTCTTCCTCATCCACTTCATCTTCCTCCATGGACTCATCCTCTTTGTCATAGTCCTCCTCCTCTTCCAGCTTACCCAGTTCAACATCCTTGTCCACGAGCGACTCAAACTGCTCCCGGTTCATTGTCGGCGGGATGGTGACATCTGCGATGATGTCAAAAGGCTCCTCTTCCTCACCTTGGTTCTTTGAGAAGCTAAAAGCCTTCCTGAAGCAGTTGGTGATGGTGCTGCTCTTGACATTGGCCCACGCCCGATTAAGCATGTGCATGCTGTCAAGCACAGACACTTTTTTTTGCTAAGCTAGAGGCAGTTCCATGTCCATGGTCTCTCTCTTCATTGGCTGCCATCTCTGCCATGATACGCTGGGTGAGCTCCGAGCAGTAGTAGCTTGTAACTAAAAAAACAAAGTTGACATTAAGCTTTGACAAGGCAAAATTAACATTTACATACCCTTTAGGTTCTTGATGATGCCAGCATCGCACGGTTGTATCAGTGAGGTGGTGTTCTTTGGCAGGAACTCAACGCAGATGTTTGTCAGGCCTATGACTGTGGGATGGCTGGGTGCATTGTCCACGAGGAGCAGGATCTTCGTATTCTGAGCCCTCAATGAGAGATCCCACAATCTCAAGAATTTCTCCCACACCTTCCCATTCATCCATGCTTTCTTGGTCGACTCATAGTGCACAGGGAGGACTGAGGGGTTTCTTGGGAAGCCTCTGGGGCGTGCACTCTTCCCAATCACCAACAACTTTGGCTTCTCTGTGCCTGACATGTTTGCTGTCACGAGAACAGTCAGGTGGTCTTTGGGCACCTTGGCCCCTTTAGGCTGCTCAGATGCTGCCACAAAGCCCCTGTTGGCCATGTCCCTGTAGAAGAGTCCTGTCTCGTCTGAGTTGAACACGTTGTTGGGGCTGTAGATCTTCAGCAAGCCTGGCAGAACCTCTTTGATCCACTTCTCTCCAGCCAAGTAAGTCTGCATCCTGTTGTTCACCATGTTGGACTTTGAAACTCACCCCGTACCTGGCCTGCCACCTCCACAGCCACCCTGCCGAGAACATCAGCTTGTCTTCTACACCCATGGTCTTTGCCATTGTCTCTGCCTGCTTCCTGAGAAGTGGCCTGTCCATGTTGAGGCCTTGGCTGCGCTTCTTCAAGAACCAGGTGTAGAGTTTGTCCTCCAGGTTCTTGACAAGGCCTTGGGACAGCCACTTGGCCTTCTTGCTGGACCCTGCTGAGACTGAGGCCACAATCTCCTCCTTCTTTGCCAGAGCCCCGGTCAGGATTGAAGGTGTGACTCCAAATTTCTCAGCCACACGCACCTTTGTCATGCCTGGCTTGGCCACCTCCTCTATCCACTGCAGCTTCTCCAGCAGTGTGTAGGACTTCCACTTCTTCTTTAATGCCTCCATTTTTGTGCCTGAACGGTGACAAACGTTTGCTGTCTTCTGTGTTTTTGTTGTCAAATTTTGCTGTTTTAGGTGAAACAATGAGGTCATTGATAAATCTGCACAAAAAAAATTATATGATGCCCATCATTCCAACCCATATTCTTTGAAAAGTTTCATTATATTGAGATTTGGAGGATTTCAAATTTCATTATATTGAGATTTCTTATGCAGTAAACTATTGGTCAGCAGAGAAAATTTCATTATATCGAGATTTTTCATTACATCGAGATTCATTATATCGAGAATCGACTGGGATCGATCGAGAAGACTGGGCGATCCGCGTCCCCAGAAGCTGCTGTTATTCTATAACCAGGTATGACGGGAGGTTGCACTCCGCAGAATGTCTAGAGTATCTAAACATTCCCGAGGTAGAGTACAGTAGAGCAACGGATCGATCGGCAATGGTTCAGTCCGTACTATCGACTGATTTGTTTAGATACTTCCGGTCATTCCATGGGCAACCTCTACGTGACTAGAAAATTCCGAACAAAGCCAACTTGGCGACCGGATACTCACCCACTGTCATGTATCGACTCGGCAAGTTGAATATCGTATCGTGTATCGGCAATTCCCATCAACTCACGCTTCCTGAGCTCAATCAAAACAAAACAAAAATCTGGAAGAAACTGGGAAAACCAGGCCTGGTTTAGTGATGCTTACGAGGTGGCCTTTTTAGGCTCGAGCCGAGCTGAGCTAAAAAAAAAAAGCTGCCTCGGCTCGGCTCGCACTTTTATGAGTCAAGCCCAATTCGTAACCATCACTAGTCTGCTTTGCTTCTCTTCTTCTTCATTTTGACTTCTCAGTGAGCTTTTACATCGCGTATCGCGATACTCTTGCCGTATCGACTCGTGTATCGACTCGTCAAGAAATTTGGAATATCGCTCAGCCTTAACTACTTCACACAAAAATGCTCGAACTCTAGCCTCGTAGGAAACAAAATTTCCTTCCCATTGATGCCAATTTTGCTTCATGTGACGTTACAATAAAAGAGCTACTAATTGTTTTCACTTATAGTCAAATATTGAACATCTGGAATACTATGCCCCCAACTGATCTACCCCGGACACGAAATTTTGCTTTTGCGCTTTGCACTGAGTACACAATAACATGTTGCACTGGGAGCAAGTAGTCAATATACAAAAAATGCAATTTTCTGTCGATCACATTCTGGTAAATGTCTCTGAGGCCGACATCCACAACGTGACGGCTGCCAGCCCGCAGAAAGCATCTTGCACTTGTAGGGGTCCAGAGAGGAGTTCAGTGTTCCTCCGCGAGGGCCACGGGGTTGCCGGAGGTCATGGTGTCTGTGTGGCAGACGGGAGCCGCAAGCTTAGCCCAAGCTGAAGTCTGGGGTGAAAACTGCGTTGAAAACTTTGACTCGACCAACAATTGCTAAGCTGAAGAATACAGTATCTAAGGCAATACCCTGCTTCGTATTTTCCAGTGAGAACTGGAGCGCCACCGCTAAGGATGCACGACAATAATAATTATGCCGGGTCATGTTGTAGCACTATATATTTCGAGGTTAGTCTGAGATGATCTGATCTGACCTGTCCCAAGTCCATCCATGATGTCAACAATGCACGTAAGGCCCAAGCTGCATCAGAGTACTTGATTCCACTGTGCTCATTTTATCTCGTTAGGTAAGTTGAGCAACTCTTTCAATAGGAGAAGCTGTTTGAATCGGAGCAACTCAAAGTCGACTCAACTCAATTTTATTGTACCCAGAAAGTTGGCGAGTCTCGACTCAAGAAATTTCTTATTCGTCCCACTTCCAGAGGAGGCTTGACGTGTGCAGATGCTGTGGGTGACAGCAATGGGCAGGGCTACGACCACCGTAGCCGCCGTCGGGGTGGGTTGGTGGGTGTATCTCAAGACATACGTACTGGTCTGCTGTGAACCTTTGCACTTGTGCAATAGATGCGTTCATCTTTGCCATTCTATGGAGAATCCTTGAGCTTCTCTACCAAGACTCCACTATTCTCTGCTCGAGAACCCTGTTTTGTCAGCATTCCAGGTGTCGTCAGCAGCGAAATCCTCCACCTGCTGCAGTCACAGCTGCAAAAGTCACATAATAAACAACAGAAAAAAGTGAACTCAAATAAATACTTACTTCAGTCGCCAGTACAAAAATGTTGTTCAGCAGGAGGTGTAAAAAGCTATTGCCACCAATTCTCCCCAGATACAGGTTTATATTTGAACATGTGAGTTGTCAACACTGGCCTCTCTGGAACCTCTTAAGGCACTTTCTCACCTGGGACTCGTAATTCATCCTCCTGGTCTATGACCTGGACCAAAGTCTCGTCTCATCCGTCTTGTCGGCCTCTGCTTCCTCTCGTTTCTGCACGCAAGCTCGTCACACAGACGAAGCTAAAGGCGTCTTGGAACCAGAGTCCAATTGGTAGGCCACGAGTTGCCACTATCAGAGTTTTCACCGACTGTTTATTTACATAACATGCTAATGTCACTGCAACTGGAGCTGCTGCATCCAGTAGTGAAGCCGACCACATTGAAACGATTTGTCTTTACTGACTGACCCTCGTAGCTGGTCCTTTTTTTGAAAAAAAAAAGAACCATAAGTATTCTAAATACCTCTTGGTTTTGGGTTGAGTCAGACGTTTCTGTTGCAGGTTCAAGCGAGTTCAAGGTGAGAACCGTTTGATAAAGACCCTCCTGTACGAAAAACCTACCCATAACTAGAAATTGGAGTCATCGAAAATGTCTCAGAAACAGCTTTGATGATTGCTGCCATAAAGTCTGGTTCATCTCGCTGATCTCTAAGATATACATACAGGGGTGCACCCTTAAGACGATACACTGAACAAAAATGACAAAAGCCTAAATAACTTCAGAATCGCTGTACATATCGACTTGAAAATTTTTGTAGAAACATCTGACGTTGTTAGCTATGGATTTCATTCAATGTATCCACCCTTGGCCTTGATCACCTTCTTGATTCGTGTGCGGAATCTGGAGCAGGCAAGTGCGACCATGTTCTCGTCCAAATTCTCCCACTCCTTGATGATGGATTGCATGAGCTCGGCCTTGCTCTTGTAGTAGATGCCTGAGAGGTTGCTCTTGAG
>JAAUXU010016913.1_pt1 | contig 84067 bp, 59 predicted proteins | sample 7278151 | NCBI WGS metagenome assembly JAAUXU01 (sample SAMN14350113, study PRJNA611818) | marine sediment metagenome | isolation source: surface marine sediment (1.8m) | place: French Polynesia: Moorea | collected 2018-08 | reverse complement strand
TGTGTGTGTGTGTGTGTGTGTGTGTGTGTGTGTGTGTGTGTGTGTGTGTGTGTGTGTGTGTGTGTGTGTGTGTGTGTGTGTGTGTGTGTGTGTGTGTGTGGGTGTGGGTGGGTGTGTGTGGGTGTGGGTGTGGGCACTTGCTCATGCTAAAGGAGCAGCAGCCACTGTGGCAACAGCATCGGCAGACGGGGTTGTCGGAGGACACTTTCTGCAAGTCACCCCAGCCAAGTCAATTCGGGTAGCAGAAGTAGTAGTAGTCGCATTCGTAGTAGCAGTAGTAGTACGACTACTTCTGTGCGTAGTACGGACGGACGGTCATCGACGACGTCCACGTCCACGTCCCTCACGACTGGAGCGGTAGCAGTAAAAATAACAACTGCAGCTCAGCGTGAGGCCTACATATTGTAGACGTACTCGCACATGTAAGTACGCACACTGCAACTTTGCCAGCGCGGTCATTTTTGTAATCCCAAGCCAAGCCAAGCAAGCTCAAGTTTTTTTTAAGGCGAGAAAGAAGACTCTGCACTGACATTTAACAAAGAAACAGACCATATTCCCAGACTTCCAGCATGGCTTAAAGAGAAAAAAGAACTTTTCTTAGTAACAAAAACGTTGGCTGCGCACAGAACCGGTGTCACGATTTCTTTCCTTTTATTTTATGCCAAGACTGCGGAGAACAGGTACTTGCACAGGCATTCTGGTGTCTCTGGCGTGTACGCACGTACCATGCATTACGCGACTTTCAAGGGCGTCTTGCTCGATAGTCATTGTATAACTTCTGTATATCCTGTTCTACGGCTTTTTCATGAGCTTTGTGAAATGCTTGGAATCTTTTTTTTTTCTATTTTGATAGTTGCTAAAGACGCGTTTGCTATGCTTGCATGTTGCACTTGCAAGTACAATACGCGTTGGACGTACTGTTTGTACTCTAGAGGATAAAAATGGCGAGACTTTATCATGTTGCAATAGCTGTACAGTGTGGCGACCCAAATCGATTGCACTCCTTATTCTGAGACTATTTTTAGCAATTCTGCTCCTCCATGAGAAATTCTTTTTTTTTTTTTTGAACTATTTCTTCTGAGTGGCGGCCACAACTTTCGACACTTACACTGAAAGCAGTTTCTGTGCAGGAGCTCGCCCGATAGCAATACTGGAGCACGAGTGCTCCAGGACCTTCCACGTGCCCAGCGATCAGTTCATCCCAGAATCATCTCCGTCAAGGCCATGTGTTGATGGCCCAGCAACAGTGACCATTGTGAGGCTAAGGCTTCACAAAAGTGCCGGGGCTTAAGAATGTTAGGGAAATAAATACCACTCTAAAATGTGAACAGAGCTCAAACCTGGCTCCTCCACACTGTTCTACACTACGTCCGTGGTCTAGAGCTATCATTACATATATGTTGACCTAACTGTCAAACCGAGCTTGAAGTCAATAGTGGCTCTGTTGGCTGATCATAAGGAGATGACGGCAGCTCTGAGGCTTCTCTGTCATTGCAGCCAAAACAAAGTGGCGCTTTTGTGACCTTGGCTTGACGGGAGAGCCATTTCCTATTGACGTCGCTCTCGGCGAGATCGGGAGTCGTTTCTGCGTTCTTCTTCAGCCAAAGGCTGACTTGTTGCTCTCTGTAGTGATGATATAATAACAAAACAGTTTCCCATATTCGAGTACTACGTTGCGCACGCGCGATCACATTGGGAGCTGCAACAGTTAATCATGGGCGTTTCAATTTGTTGCTGCGTTCAGAAATCAGTTCAGCTATGCAATGCATGGGAAATGCATCTGCTTCTGGAAGACACAGAAACAGGACAAAGAGTCTTCGTTGCACTTTCTGTGCACGTCGGGGAGAACTGATTGCGCGTGTGCTTATAAATTGCATTTCGGCAGCGGCTTTCATGCAGCTTCAAGAAGACGACTCTTTTCACCCCATCCCACCTTACCGTTTTCCTTGCTTTCGTCCCCCGGGTGCACGCTTTTGTGCAATTCTCCACATCTTATTACACCGGCTGAAGATTGGATTTTTAGTGCTATATCAGTGCTGCTAATGTGGTGCGCACGCCAAAGTTTACTTAAGTTGTGCCTACACCAACAGCTCCCTCCAGTGTGCGCGTGCAGTCTCGGCGAAACAATGACAGAGGCCACCCCTGCGTAAGAGTTGGTTAATCGAGTTGTCAAACTGCTTAAGTCACTTATTGCAAGAAGTAAATAAGTTATGGCGTGCGAGGTAAGCGCTCTTGAACAGTGACGTTGACAGCTTCGGTGTCCGGGTCAACCTCATTTTCTTCAACTGTGTCATTTTCATCCTCACTCTTGTCATCCTTGTCAGCTACCTTATCCACCCATCCGATTGCCACCGCTATCACCCGGAGCAACTAATCTGCTTCATTAAATGGATACCTGTAGGGGAGTTCAAGGGGAATAAGCTCGTTGGCAGGCAGCAAAATTATCGCTCAAAAAAGATGTTGCTTTGCCGTCATCCGCCCCTACATGTGTGCTACGTACGTTCTCTTAGGTTCTCTTTTCGTACACATGTCGTACTTCAGTGCGGCGACGTCGTTCGTACGATATGAACCCGAATATTCGTACTTTAGAACTTGTTCGCAGGAAAGTTCTTTCTGTCAGAAATGCATATCTCCACCGCATGGCGAACACAAACTTACCTACATAAAGTGTGCACATGCATTCGGTGCACGCAAAGCCGCAGTTAAGAGCACTTTTGCCATGGATCTACGTTAGATCTTAGCCAGTGCTCGCTGGGGTTGGGAGCTACTTCACCTACTGCTCTCCTTGCAAAATGACCAGTGCTAGTAAATTTTTCATAACTGCCTCAATTAGTAAAAAAATTGGCCACGACTTTTGTTGCAAAAATTCCAGACGGCTGAAACTTTCTCTTTTCTTGTCCTTGTTCGTTTGTACTCATCGATGCATTAAGGCGAAACGTCGGATTTTGCTCTGCTGCTGTTTGCTTGACCTTCACTTAGCAGAGCACGCGCGCGCTGCACATATTCACACAAGAACTGTTGTTGTGCAGCAGTTTCGATCGACGCAGACCCCTCTATTTCTTATCGCGTACCCTCCATCTCAATCATTGGACGGAAAAAGGGAGATCGCCGGTGGTAGCACTCTCATAGCTAAGTGGGGACGTTGCACGATAGGCATAAATAATAATCTCTCTGTACTGAGCGGAACGAATTCCTTGCATTAAAGAGCGTTATTTTTTCCCCCCTATCCTGCCGCAGACTCTCCAGAAATGCACGTAGAAGCATGCAAAATCTGCTCAAGGTCACTCTCCTCATTTCCACAGTGCACATGGCATTCATGCGGGCGTGCCCAGCCAATGAGACCGAGGCTTGAGAGGGGAAGAGAATTTGGGCAAAAAATAAAAGCATGACACCCACACACCCACACACACACACACACACACACACACACACACACACATACACACACACACAAGAATCGCGAAAGGAGGAATGAGAAAGCCGTGCAAAAAACAACCGAATATGTGACGCTCTTTTCGCCACCGCAGATGAGACTGACCTAATGTCAATCGGCACGCTTATTTCTCGGCGCAATATTTGAACTGGGCCGAGAAAGAGCATGAATTCGCAGGGAGAAGAGGTCATTTATTTGGTGCATCTGTTTTCACGTCGCAAGGACTGCGGCGGCAAAACCGTTGGTGCATGTTGCACAGAGGCTGCACCGCGTAACTGGCCGTGCACACACACACACGACACAGTAGTGCAGTGCAGAACAGTGGTAGCTAGAGTATGGCTTCAGTGACAGAACGACAAGAGGCACCCCTTAGTTAGCTGTTAGCCTAGTGAGGAATGTCTACGGGTTTTTGTTTCTGTTCTTTCTCGCCTATTGTATCATAGTAACAAGGCAGAAATCGCGGCATTTGCAGCCGTGTCCATGTTGCTGGCACACTTGCTGCAGTGGCTACTGTAGCGTGCAGATAGGATCGAACCCCAGATGCACACTGTATCTAACGCCCACGGCATCCCTCAACATGCTCGCACGCTGTTTGTAGGACATACAGAAGAAATTTGTAGCATGTCATATGACAGGAGCCACGCCAGCTTGATCTACGAACTTGGATTTCTCCTCCTCTACTGATATTGGATTAAGGCTGATTACAGTGCAGTGATCGTATGCATGGTGCAGGGCGAGCAATGCTTGGTTGCAGAATATGCAGTGAATCTAGTAATCGCAACACATAGTGGAGAGAATGAGGGGGGGGGTTGATCGATTTTTGCAAATCTCAGTGGCCAATCGAAGCCAGTCAACATGTTACAGTTATAGTACGTACACCTTTGCACAGCAGTACTACCGTAGCGTATACTATGCGTATAGTACTTGACAATGCACAACATACGTGCATCTACGTATAACACTGTAAGGAAACAACTCCCTCTGCTTGTGCGTGAGGTTCCCGTGGAGGTTCGACGCCAAGAAGGTTAAATATTGACAGTGAAGGCGATAAGAATTTTTTTTTCTTTTTTGCAAAAAGTTCCAAAAAGTGCATACATCGAATGTGATCTCGTCGAAGGAAGTAGCGAATTCTTGTGTGGCAGAATTGGCCATCGCTGATGGCTACAACAGTCGACAAACTAGAAAAAGTCCACCTATTATTCATTCCCCGAAAGAACTCGTTTTACGCCCATCCTCTAGGGTTTCTTGCCAGCCGGGCTGAGGGGGGAGGCAACACTTTGATAAGTGCTCAAAAAAGTCGATGCATGATAACGAAGAGTGAATGCGACAAATTCATCTGTGACTGCGCCTCTTAGAAGGAACTGGCACGAAACCAATTGTCAGTCACGGTAGAATCTGCTCCTGACGTAACCACTATCGTCCCCGTGTACTTAGAAATCGACGTCGTGTCCATGTCTACTTAACCGAAAAAAATGATGGCAATGACACGGGCAAATACGTGTTTTTCTGCATGTCTCTCAACGCCGCGGAAGCTAGAGTCGCACAGAAAAAGTTCGGGGACTCGGTCGTCATGTGACACTAACCACGTGCAGTACATAATCAGACCCCATGATACTCGACAAATGGAGAGGGTTTGTTGCTGATGGAAGGTGCTGTACCGACGACTGCGGTTCCACTGATCGTGACCTCCTTCCCCGCTGCCGCCTCCCCCCACCCCTTGTGTACGTCCAACCCCCACCAGTCCGGTGAGAAGTGGTATAGAGCCATTGACACATCATGTCCTACCACTAAAGGTTGGCATGACCATGAGAGTTGACGAATTTGAAAGTCTGACCCCACAGTAGGAATCACCAAAAAAGCTTGATCCTCATCGGTCCAGGGGGAGGCAACAAACGAGCAACACATTATAACAAAAAATGTCATCTTGCGTCCCTGGCAAGCAGTGGTACGTGCAATGGGACACGCCTGTCGGAGCAGGCTTGGGACCGGAATATTCTGCTCTTCTTCTAGTGCATCCGTGGTACAGCCAAGACCGCCCTGATACCAGAGTTCAGCGTGGAACAGGCTCGCAATACCTTCATGACTTACATAACGGCGAGTGACTGACGGGTCACTCAGGCCAAAACAAAGTATTGATCTTGGCCTGGAACAGACTCTTTGCCAGGGAAGCCTTAAATTTCTGCAGGGCTCATAAATTTAGTCTTCAAATCCTATGCAAGAGATTCTCTCTAAATTTGGTAATTTGCTTGTCCAAATTTTCGAAGCATTTCTTATCGCAACTAGTTTTGATGCCAAAAAAGTACTGTCTCGGAACGGGCATTATCGCAAAAAAAGAATAGATTTTTTGCACCTTGTATCCTTCATATCTTGGCTTTGCTCTTACAACTGTGAGCATATGTTCAGCTGCTCTCGTACCAGTGTTGTAAAGTGTGTACTAAAACAGAGGTTGGAAATCAAAAGCCTCTTCTTAGCTACAAGGCTTTTTGCGTTGTAAACTCATGTTATGTGCTTGCCCTGCTCATCAAGCGACTAAAAATAAATGGCGAGAGAGTGAAATTTTATTGGTTACTTTATTCTGATCCATGACATTCGTTATTCACGAAACAACGACAAAAAAGGAACAACAATTTCATATTCACCTCAAAAATACCAATTCTTACACCGATAGAAAACTTTCTTTCTGTCCTTCCATGAAAATAATGGCAATTCGTGGGGTCTAAGCTGTCAAAAATGACTGCGTTTCTCTCTCCTCCTGGGATGTTGCTTTTTTCAAAATCAACTGGAAGTTTGGGGCACCCATTTTCCCTTGTTGGCCATATTTACATGGTTCTTTTTTTTGGGGGGGGAGGCTGGTCTGTTTCATTCTTGACATGCTTGGTTGGGGTGGACACAAGAATTCTCGTGTGAAATTATAGCTAGCAAAACAACAAAAAATGGGTCTATTCATTCACGTATGTACAGACAGCAGCGTGGATGGGTGTGTGTGTGGGGGGGGGGGGGGAAATGTACAAGATTACTCTTTTTCCATACCGTTTTTCAATTAGCATTAATAGGGGCATTTAGTACATTGTGCATGAATTACTGTAGTATTTATGGAACCGCGATAAAGGGAGACTGGAAACGAAGCAGCAGTAGAAGGAACTCCACCAGACTGCTTGACCTGCCTGGCAAAGAAACACGCTAGAACTTAATAACTCTGCTGACAAAACTTGTATAATTCACTTGCTTCAATAAAGTGCTAAGTTTCAGGTGTGCGTAAGCAAAGAATTGGGTTGGGAAGGTACTCAAATTTTTGGTACAGCTTTTCTTCCTCGTTCATCATCACGATTACCAGGCTAAACAAACTCCTATGGGCTGTAAGGAGATTTCTTTCTATACAGTATATACGTACGCACTTGTATAGATGTAGCACACACACATGTCAATTATTGTAACTATGCTGGCAACTTGTGTCAGTCTGAAAGAATTCATCTCGATCTCGTGCTTAGAATGCAGAAGAAGAAGGCGTTGACTAGAGTTGGCGTTCTGGACAAATTGTGTCTATCGTTTCTTAACTGTAATAATTTGTGCTATTAGATGAATTCCAATTGATAAAAAACAGTGAGTGAAGAATCACAGCGGAGAGAAAAACCAATTATTAACCTTTTTTCTCAACAAAATGCTTCTACGTCGTGGAATCGTAGCGTATTCCATGTCAATGCTGTCTAATTTAGGGGACTGAAATCATGTTTGTATATGTGGGATGTGTGTGTGTGTGTGTGGTTTTCCTGCATATACACACTCATTTGCACAATTGTTAATAATGATAATGCATTCACAAGTTATTCAGCCCACAGAATTATAAGACCTAATGGGAAGAGGAGAAGGGGAGAAATGCTATTATAGTACAGAAGCTTTTTAATCATCATGGATCAGCTCAGAGGCAGCAGAAGCAAAAAAGACAGACGCATCCACACACATTTCTTACAATACTTTTACGTACAGCAGCAGTAAGACAGTAGTTTGCAGGATGCATGGAAATGTTTAAATATGACATTTCAGCATTTTTATTCAGTGTTTTATGCGAGTACGTACGTGGTACCCAGTCAACAATTCGGGAGGGGGAGAGAGATGGGGGATCTTGACATTTTTTTTACGACGCTGTGAGCGTTCATCATTCTCCTGAAAAAGGTCGTTGGCAGTGATAGGAAGGAGACAAAAAAATAGCACTGTCGAAGCGCCAATAGCTGCTATACTTAGTACAGCACAAGAAAAAGTCGTCGCTGTTGCTTTAGTAGAAGGTTGCAGCTGTCTTCACTCTTGTAGCTATGCTAGTGGTTGGTACATGCTGTAGGTCCATAGTAGTACTAGAATGGTACTATAGCTGTCTTTTTAGAGAATTGGTATACATTCAGTAGCAGTTTACGTAAGGCTGTGATTTGAAGATCTGCGGTGGAGGAACACTAAGGAGAGATTCTAGAGCGTGCTGTAAACCATTGGTTGGATGCCACCGCCGCTCGACGGTGCTGTGACCGGAGTGGCGGCAGCCGCAGCCGCCGGCGCGGCAGAAGTCTCCATGGGCTCGACCTTAACTCTGCACGATAGGTGCTGATGCTGTGACTTGACCAATGAGAGCGGCTGCGGAGGCTGTTGTGGACAGCGAAACCTGATTGGGCCGTCGTCGTCGTCATCGTCATCGTCGTCCATAGCCACCGTCTCCACCACCGCCGCCTCTGCAGCAGCCGCGGCGGCGGCCGCGGCTGCTGGCTGCACCAAAAGTGGCCGCGGCGAGGGCGTCGAGGACTGACTGCTGCTACTACTGCTGCTACTGCCGCCACTTCGCATGCTGCTGCCCACCGAGTTGAGCGTCTGATGGCCCAAGGACATCTTGCGCCGGATTGGGAGGCTGCATAACTGTTGCTGCTGTTGCAGCAAGAGATGATTTTGCTGCAGATGAGCCGTCGGCTGTTGCTGTGGCTGCTTGAACTTGGCAGTGGACGTTGTCGTCGCTGCAGCGACGGCAAAGGTGGACTTCCCCCGACCCTCGTAGGAACTGGAGATGCTAGTAAGCCACGGGTGCGAGAGGATTTCCTCCAGCCTGATTCTCTTGTTGGCCTCCACGCAGAGACACTGGCGGATCAGCTGTTCACACTCATGCGACACTCGCACGCGGAAACGAGGCTCCGCGCTGCAGATCTGCTCGTCCGTCTCAAAGGGGATGTCGCCGTTCACCATGTCGAAGAGCAGGATGCCCAAGCTCCACACAGTGGCCTCCTCGCCCTCATAGCGGGAGTGGCGAATCCACTCCGGAGGTGCATACACCCTCGTACCTGTAAAACGCAATATGCTTGCTTAACATGCACGTCTCACGTTTAATGTATCGTGGTATTTCTTGCTCTACGAGACACCTCTCCTTCTTGCAATATCTAGTAAGAAGATTACATGTCCGAACGCTGTGCAAGGTGAACAGACAAATTGCATTTCCATCTCCACCTACAGGCTAATGCACTACGTGTCGAGGTATCGAAGTGCACACGTTGCAGAAGGCCAACGAAAAAGCACCCTTGATTAATGACGTCGTCGTCGTCGTCGTCGTAGTCGTCGTTGTTGTTGCAACCATGATTCCAACTGCTCGTTGGTCGTAGACCTGGGCTATGAGCCAATCTGTTGTCGTTGAGACCAGAACAGAGTCTCTTTAAAAAGGTCCCAAGAGTGAAGTTTCCACATGCTATACGCAAGTAACTGTGCCGAGATGTGTACCAGTGGGAAAAATATTATATGCATGTATGCAGATGTGTGGATGTGTACAGCATTTATTAAAAAGTATAGCCAACCATACCACTCATAACAGTTCCATGTTTCAAGGCTGCACCGTAGCCAATGGAAATAGAAAATTATGCGCAGTTGCTGGCGTTACGAAAGCGTACTGAGAAAGAGTCTGAGAGGATTTGTCTGAGGGCTGGCAGAGAGAGAGAGAGTAGAGAGAGGAAAGAGGGAGAAGGCCTATTACAATTGGGCCTAGCGGTCTACCAACCGCCCGGCCCGGCAGGGCCCTGCCGGGCCGGGCCTGTCTCAGACGTATTCGCACGCGTGCTTGCAGGCAGACGTCTGGCTGCACTAACGACCAATGAGAAAGGGTTGGCCAAATCAGCAAAAACCTAAAATAGTATCTTGAACCTTAAAAGAGCGGCTTTTCTTTGTCTGTCTCAATTGCGCAGTTATTATTGTTGCTCACGACAAGGACAAGGACCGCACCCACCAGAGAGCACTTTTCGCATGTTCCGCGTCGAGTGCCCGTTCCAGATACGTTCAGTGGTTTTTGCTGGCCCTTGGGACGCAGAAGGACGACGACGACGACGACGACAACGACGACGACGACGACGAGGAGGAGGAGGAGGAGCAGAAAAAGGAGGAGGAAGAGGGGATCTGAGAAAACAGGCACGTGCATTCGAGGCAGTGCAAGAGCCAGTACATAAAAGGAGCAACTCTTACACGTCAGCACTTTCCTCTACCACGACGCACTCTTCTCTCTTTCTCTTTAGATCGCACTCTCGCTCTCTCTAACCAAAGAAATGTACTCGCTCGCTCTCAGGATCGACTTGCCGGCGTCATCCGGATACGCATGCGCAGTCCTGCGTTTCGTGATCGCAGGACATATGTAGCTCAGTCAGTGCAGCAACCAACTCCATCCATGCTTTGACGCAACCTCTAGAAGAGCCTCACAATAATAAGTAGGAGACCTGGGTAATAGTGTTCTTGCACGGTACGTTAATCCTACTCGGCGATTTTCAAAAATCGAGGTCGGAATTTCGACTTGCAGCTCTCATGAGAGGCTTAGAAAAGCGCAGCTTTCAGAAAAAATGCTCGCTTGTGCAGCCAGCCTAAGCCCCCCCCCCTGCGACTGCGACATGCAAGGCCTTATTACGGCTCGCACGACTTCGATCTCTTTTCCCCATCTCCACTGGATTAACGAGAGTGCAGCAAAAGATCTCTTTTTGCTGACGTGGTTTATATTGTAGCAGCACACGACAATGGACTACTGATAGTTTGTGGGCAGACGTCTGACAGCTACTTTTTTTCCGGTGGGGAGGAAAGTTGGGAGAAAAAGTCCCATTATCTGAACTTAAATTAAGTTTCACTCTCACCGAGACAGTGCAAGAACAGCAGAAAGAAGAGAGGCATGATGAATCAATATCATTTTCCCCGTCTGCTTCGCTTGGTTTGCCGTTACTTGTCACTTTGCTGAGCCAACTTTAAACTAATTCATATTTCACTGCGACCCACGCAAATTAGGCGCAGCGGAGTGTAATATCATGTTATTGCTTCTTTGAGACATCTGGTCCTGTTTGAGCACTTGTTTAAAGCGTGCGTGTGAGCAAAGTACAATGCACGTCTGTACAGCTTACATGGTGCTTACGTTCAACACATTCAACCCTTCCATATAACCGCCTTCGACGCAGTCAAAAGCGTTCGATGCAGTCACAATTGCTCTGCCAGATTTTTTTGCTGCAAAAACCCTGCGCCATCGTCACATTTACAAAAATTTTGGCCTTCAATACAGTCAATTTTTTTCAGCTCACTGTAATCGCATTGGCCTTTCCTACCCCTTAAGGGATGCAATCTTGGCCTGGGGACAAGAGCTGGAGTGGTGGGGCTATTTGTGAGCCCGATGACCCCCCTCCCCCAAGCCCAACTCTTTATAGCCCGTTCCATCACCACCAGGTCAGCAAAAAGAATTGGCAGTCATAACTTCATCAAAGCGCATTTCTGAAACAGGATAAAAAATCTTTTGCTATCAATTGAAGCATATTGACCTATAAACGGTGACCGGGGACACCATAAAGCGATCAGCAATGGCCTTGATCCTGTCGCCTGCCTGAATCCGTTCAAAAAATTTCTCTGGGGATTAACTTTATCATATGTTGTGTTGCGACTCAGTAGATCAATTTGTACGGGGAAAAAAGGAATCAGCAGCTACTCATGTTACCAGCCCTCTCAAAGAATCAGGGTGTTTTTTAAAGAAAAGTCCCTGTTTTTTAATGTATCGATTCTTTTGGCTGTTATTTCATGCATTCCTGTTGTGAAGACAAGATGAACAAGTCAAGACCATTAAAACTTGCGATTAAAAGCTGTACTACAGTGATATTCCATTTGATACTAAAAAGTGACGTAAACGAAACGACATTAAGTAGTCTATATCTCTATATGTATCACGTTTTTTCCTCCTGCGGAATGTTGTCTGCATTGGAGGTTGAGCGAGTGTTGCTATGGACGTCATGGTATGTCCATGTTCTTATTTGTACTCCGTAATCAAAACAGAGCCAGCTGTACTTTTCCACGGACCCCGCTACAGCAGGTCGACAACTGCCTGCGTATGTACATGTCCATGCAACGCTTCCGAGCATTCATGGTAGGAGTGACAATGTCAGCTCGTGTACGCGCCCCGTCTGTTTTTTGTGCTGCTTCAAGTACAATGTGTGTACCGGTGTATGTGAGATTAGCGCGTGTTATACACAAGCGTGCGTCGCATGTGACTACTTTTCAGAAATGGTTCACAGCACAATCACTTCTAGCTGCGTTGCGGGCTAATTGCCAACGATTGGGGCGAGTGCGTTGGCCCTGGAAGTGACTGCTCAAGCAGCAACTCATCTTCACTCGTTTTCTGTTACTTTTGGTGTGCTTTCCTACCACCAACACCGCTCCAGTTGCACGTGCACCGAGTGACAAACAGGTGTGCAGGAGTCGGTGTCATGTGGGTCACTGCGCAATGTAGAACAACGACCGATCGTGGTACCTGGTACAAGCCGCCAGCAACAAGGAAGATAATAAGTAGGTTAAAAGGCCTCCACGTTACGACGCATTTTCGCAGCTTGCGGAGAATGATGCAAGCTTTTAAAGCTGCCGAAGCTGTTTTGGCATACCATCGGTTGGCATTGCGGCTTGCTTGGTTTGGCCCTCTGCTGCTGCTGCCGCCGCGCCGCCGCCGCCGCCACCGCCACCGCCCCTGCTGCTGCCGCCGCCGCCGCCGCCTTTGCATCCCTTTAAACTATTCCAAGGAGAAATATCTAACGCATTCCAGACGAGCAGCCGACCAAAGCAAGCAGCCTCCCCCACACCCTCTGGTACGAGCACACATCCGCACTGGGCCAAACGTGTCTGTTGCGAGGCACTTCGACTTCACTGAAGTAGTGCAGTGCACATGTATGATGGTGCACTGACGCTGTACCTCGTGCGCGCGCGCGCACTTGCTCGAGAGCAAATCTCTGTCTCCTATTTTTGTCATGCTTTTTTCGCAGTGTGACGATTGCAACTCAGCCAAGAAAGTTTTCCCTTTAGTCTCTGCGGTTGCTCAATCTTCGTCTGCTTCGTCGAGTCCTTGGACTCTCAGCAGTAGTAGCTTGGCAGCTCTCGCTCAGGCGCATTTCCTAAGATTTCGCACGCACAAGCACACTTTGATGGACAATTGTCACTTGGCAAGGTGATTTTCTCTTTTGTCCTACTCATGTGTGGTCGAGCCTGCAGCCGCTTATGCTGATAGTACAAAAGTTCGCGGGAACTTGAGGCGAGCACAGCCAGCAGCGCAATGACCTGAAATTGCATTAATAGGCCCGATACTTGGAGTCTCTCACAGACCTTGCACGCGAGCAAGTTCTTGACGTGGAGCGGTCGCGTTGGACGCGCGCTCAATATTGCGAGATGCAATGTCAACGTCAGACAGTGACAGTGGCCAGGGTCGACAGCAATGACTGACACGACCGCGCCATGCCCATCATAAAGGGTCAACCAAAGATCTAAAGTACAGACGAATCCACCCCCAGCGTTTATCTTTCAAGCTGCGCGAAGGCGGCAAAAATCCCTCGACCGTTCTCCATTCATTCTGCCTTGTACTTCGCACACAGGTAGACGACGCAGGTAGGCAGCAGCAGCTTAGGTATGAGGCGGAGAGGGTGGAAGGCGCAGGGGCCATGACGATGACCTATATTCGCGAAGCCCAGATGGCCGACGAAGCAAAGAAATGACGCATCAGAGAGCAAGCAAATTCTCGCCTATCTGCACAGGTAGAGGGCCAGCGCCACCCAAAGCGGTTAGCAACAAGGCCTGTGGAATGCCCGAATGCTAGTAGGCGGCGGCTGCGGCGTCTGCGGCGGCTGCGGCGACTGCGGCGGCTGCGGCGGCTGCGGCGGGAGCGGCGGGAGCGGCAGCAGCAGCACACAGACAGACAGGAAGAAGAGGAAGAGGGATTGGAACGCCAAACTCACTTTCTACCTTGGAATGTGTGCCAGGGCCATTCAAAGGCTTTTTCTTCCCCCTTCTGCGTCATCGCTAAGCTGCCGCCTCAATAGATCAACAAAATGCTACGTACATACAATAAGACGACATCGCCAAGTCTCTCATTTTCCCTGCGCAGATGTCGCACAGCACAGAGAAATTGAATGTGCCTGATATCTGGGGTGTCAGGTGGACAACAGGGTTCGCAAAAAATCTCTTTAAGGCAAATGGGCTTTTAGGAAGATGAGCCCCTTGGAATGCGGCAGGTGGCATTGTATTCTACTGCAGTACATGAAGACAGAAATTCACACGAAATGAGATAAAAACACACTCTTTCCTAGGAAGGTGGGAAGCTCATACATAATACTCCGCACGTGCTATGCGAAGAGCTGAGCTGGCAGACCTACTTAAATTTTAGATGGAAGAAAAAACATGTCGTGGCAGAAAGATAAATGAGCTGAAGCTACTGTGTATTCGCAAGAAGCGACTGTGCAAAAGATGAAGGGAGAGAAGGGGAATGGGCTGGAGCTGAAGCGGAGAGCAGAAAATGCAAGAAACAGCAGCACTGAATTCCATTGTTAAGGGTAGAAATCAGTCCCCCCTTGTGCTTAACCGGGCGAGAGAGAAAAAATGGACAAAGTTCTCTTCTGCAGCTCCTTCTTCGACATAATGTAAATCTACTACGTGGCTTGGGTATATAGTAAGGTAAACAGTTGGTAGGAGCCTTCCTTTCTTTTCCGAAGGTCGTTGTCGTCCATCCATCTTTTCGGGGGAGAAAAAGAAACGTCATCGCAGCAGCAGTAACAGCTTTCGTGGCTTTCTCTCTCATGGGTGGGTCCTAGATGGAAACTTTTTCTGCCTAGCAGCAACCACTCACTTATCTGGCTCTGTAATCACTTGAACAGGCAGCGGCAGCACTTGAACTTCATGTGCCTCTGCCTCTGCCTCTGCCTCAGCCTCTGTCTCTACCACTGTCTCTGCCTCTGCCTCTGTCCCTACCAGTGTCTCTACCACTGCCTCTGCCTCTGTCTCTGCCCCTGTCTCTACCATTGTCTCTACCACTGTCTCTACCACTGCCTTTGCCTCTGCCTCTGTCTCTACCACTGCAATTCGGGCTCGAGTCCAAGCTCGAGCTCGAGCTCGGGCTTGGTCTCAGACTCCCACTCCCACACACTCTCACAGTCACGCTCAGGGTGAGGCTGCCCCCGCTGCTGTTGCTCTTGCTAAAGTTGGCGCGCAAAAAACTTTTGCACTATCACCGCTTTCTCCACGGCCCAATCTCGAGGCTTTCCTCCTTGAGGAATACTTGTGCCTTGGCTTTCCCGGAACTTGCCGGAGCAGGCGGAGGCAGTCGTACGAGCTGGGACCACCGCGCAACTACGGTACTACGTCGGCACAGGGGCCTCCTTACGCAGTAGTGACGTACATACGTCTCTACTACGCTCCTCCCTTCTCTGGGCCAAGGCGGAGGCGGCGGAGGCGGCGGAGGCGGCCGGTGTGAAGGTCGTTTCTTCCGTCACGTGACCCCATTGAGAGGCCGAGGAAGGCTGTAGCTATAGGGACACACAGCATTACTACGTAGAATGCTTTTATGCCTACGTGTCCTACTAGAGAGCCGAAGTAAGAAGGAAGAGGAAAAGCTTCAAGGTCGCGCACTGTTGTATAAGTCCTGCTGCTGCCTCATCCCACGTATACATCAAACACAATGGGCCGCTGCTTCCGCTCGCTTCCGTGAACAAGTTAGGCAATCCATGGATAGACCCTTAATGATGGCTGCCTGGATTTTCTCACCTTAATTCTTGGGTGGGGTGGACGAAATAAAAACTCCTTCAGTCATCCACATTTCGTCTGCACACATGTTTACGCAATGTTGTTGCTACGTTAAAAGAACATGTACTCAGTTGAGACGGTGTATAACAATGTAGTGTTTGAGGAGAGCAAAAGCCGCAGCCCAGCAGATTCCTTCCATTAATGCGTCCCGAGAGGTTAGCAGCAATAGCAGCAGCAACAACTCTTTGAACTTGTATATCAATGGCCTCGAGGCAAGAAAGTGGTACATATGAATCAAACAAGAGAGGCTTTCAGGCCAGAAGGAGCAGACAAAGGCATACTTGTTTGATCATTATTGAAAGGGACCCCAACAGGTTGACGTTGACGAGAGGAGCAAAGACCCCCGAGGACGAGGACGCGGACGAGGACGAAGACGAGAGGGGAGGGCGGGAGGGCTTTAGAGGCCTTTTTTTCTGTTCCACATGTCCAACCCAAAAAGTCGGCTGCATCACTCACACGGGAGATCTTTTGAAGAAGAAACACAGAAGAAATCATATAAGTGACATCGTCTGAGGAGGCATGAAAAAGCGACCGTCCTTTTTTAAGCCGCTGCGGCTTGTTTGAAAAGCTGGCTGCTAATTTGGCGCGGCTACTTTAGAGAGTCTCTTGTCTCTTCAGTAAAAGTCCGCAGTCGTCGCCAAGGAACAGTGCAATCTCACAAGAATCCACCCGCTATTACAATGGACGTAGACAATAGAAAGCGCAACTCATTCCCTATTGGTGAACTCTGCGCAAGAGACAGAGAGAGAAATGAAAGAGGTTCTGTTGTCAAGCCTCAAACAGGCCGATTTGGCGCCTCGCAACAAGCGGAGAAAGACGTGGAAAAAAAGGGAAAACCAGTTCAATGCGGCCTCATGCGCGTCGTCACTGGTATTATACTTCTCCTCAAGTAGCATGGGGGCCGGCTCCAAGGAGCAGACTGGACCTCACGACTCTGTCATTGTTCTCTTGTGCATGCAGAACATATGTGCTAACGTGCAGGACGTCTCCTTGAGGATTATGATGTGGCCCCCACGCCTACATCCGCGTATGAAGGCATGCTTTAAAAATGCTTGTCGCCACTGCAAGTGTATGCAGCGAGGGCGCTATGATGACTTCACGCGTCCTGAGAAACTCTAGCTCATGCGCTCAGGTGTGCCGACTAATCCATGAAGTGAATCTAAACTGCCACGTGACACTTTTGCAGTGCCTCTGCTGTGCCTACCTACAAGCGCAGGTCGGGATGACGTAGTCACAGAAGCCCACGCTCGCAAGCACGCACGCACGCACGCACGCTGGCACGCTGGCACGCTAGCAGGCTAGCACGCACGTATCCTTAGTAGATAGGCATGTACTATATTCATGGATCAGCTGAGCGCTCAAAAGTTTAAGGACCTTTTCATGGCCGCCGCAGCCGCAGCCTGGGCCCGCTGCCTCCTCCCTCCTCTTCATAATAAGGCCTTGATTGGCGCGGCCTTGGGAGACGGCAGCAGTAACGGAGGCGGCGGTAGCAGCTGCAAGCGCTCGAGCGCATTTGGCAAATGCAGCACAAAAGTTGTGCGCAGTAGAGGCCTTCTTCTTATGATCTTCTCTTAGCAACTCGCGGCGGCGGCGACGGCGGCGGCGGCGGTGGCGGCGGCCAGGAAGAAGAGGCTGCAGGGGCCCGAAAGGCAACAAACGGAGTGTGGGAGGAGGGGGATCAGAAGCAAGGTCGTCGGGGGGAAGAAACGCAAATGCGACGAAACAGTGCGAAACTGCTTAAGTTGGCGTCATTCTAATCGATTTTTTTTGTCTCCCTTCCGCTCTCTTAATCTGCGAAATCTTTCTCTGAGGCAAAGCGGCTTATGTAACCTTGATATGAATGTAGTCACCCGAGTCTGATTGCACAGGAGTTTAGACTCACGACTCTGCGGCATCAAAGCCACAAGTCAATCAACTCTTTTGTGTTGTTTGAGCTGTACCGCATTCCTGGATGGCGTTTTGTCTCTCTGCGGTAGGGGTGGTTCGGGCTGTGGCCCGCGGGCCACAGCCCGCGGGCCCGCACCACCTTTTCTGACCATCCAGCCCACTAGCCAAAGGTTTTTCTTAAAAAAAGGTTTTCAAGTAAAGTGTACCTTTCCCCTCTGTTTTCCCACCCTTTTGAAGCACACCAAGCAAAAAGTAAAAAACAAAAACTTTGTCGTCAACTAAAGTGGTTTTTTTTCTTTCCCAAGTTTGACTGCATGAGCTGCATTCTCGCATTTCCTATGCAGAATTTTTTAGCCCGTTTTCAGTCCAAGGGTGGGCCCCACCCTGCAGCCTCCCAAGCCCGACGCGACCCGAGCCACGGGCGAACCCGGCTCGAACCGCCCCTACTCTGCGGACAACAACCTGAGAACACTTGACGACAGCGACGTCGGCAGCTGTTAGAACAGGCCGTTTCCGCCACGTAACATCGTCCTCACACGTCACTGGCGCCTGCCGGACGCGAAAATCGAGTTTTAAACGTCCCAAGTATGCATACATCATCGGGAATGCCTTAAAGCGTTAGTATTGTTGCTAGGGTTCCAAGATTGGCTTGTTTATCGGGCCTTGAGCGATCATCGCCGCCCATTTTGCTTGCAGCTGCTGTTGGCCACATGTTGATGACTAGATATTTTTTTTAGCAACATGTCTGGAGAGAATCGAACTGCATTCATTCCATCACACTCGTGCCCCCATTGAAGTTGTGATGAAAAAAAGGGCGCAGCGAATCCTGGTTGCTAGGGTGCAGTGTAACTGTTGTTGGAGGTTGACGTGGGCTGAGCAACGTAGTAGTGTATGATGATGATGTTGCACACTACATGAATATGTGTGGCAAATTGCGTATACATACTGATCGCACTACATGCTAGCAGCAAGTACGTATACGGTCCGTAATGGATGTGTGGGGTGTCACAATGCAGAATGAATGAATGCACGAGATTGGTATTTCCTGTCTCAGCAAAAAAAATATATGAAATAAAACAAAAAGAGAACTAGTGGCGGAGGGGAAAACTTTCCCGGAGACCAGACGAACCGCTATTATGAATGCCCCAAGAAGGAATTGTGTGGAAGCCACTGTCAACGATTGACACTGTCACTCACCGTCAAAGTCCGTGTAGAACCCATCCCTTAAGTATGATCCGGAGCCGAAGTCGATCAGCTTCAGATCTAAGCTCTTAAGGTCGACTAGAAGATTCTCGTCTTTGATGTCTCTGTGGATAACTCCTTTCCGGTGGCAGGCAATGACGGTCTCGACCACTTGGCGGAAGAAGTTTCTGGCCAAGCGCTCTTCGAGCATGCCCTTGTCAGAGATGAAGTCAAACAGATCCTCGCAGTCCTCGGGCCTCTCCATGACGATGATGTAGGAGTCGTGACGCTCGAAGCAGTCGATGAGCTTCACCACACCAGGAAGGCCAGAGACATTGCTCATGAGGCAAACTTCCATGGGGACTCGTTCTCCATCGACCTATGTATATAAACACACATCTATGCATAAGAAGGAAATAGAGCAAATGAGGGGCTTGCATCATGTGCGCGTGTCCGTAACAGAGCCTATGAATTGTCGTGACGTCAGTCGAACATACTGTCCCTGTCCTCATCGAGCTGTCACCGATATTTAAAAAGGTCGAAGAGATTAAGCGAACTTAGAGTAAGAAATCATGTTTGCTCAACTCTGAATTGTGGAAGTGCATTGCAGATCATTAAAGCATCAACATCGTAGGCTCTACTGTGCTTCTTGGCAGAAATTTAATCACTTGAGTGCCGACGTCCGGCCTCACCTCCAACGGGAGGAACGAGGAAGAAGCGTACGTGCGGGCTAATTTCACCCTTGTGCAGTACGTCTCTACTAGACGTCATTTTTTGGGTGTGCAGCACCTCGACGTACGTTCGCAAGTACACACGACCTAGAGCAACGAGGGAGGAAACTCTCCGAGATATCGATTCTCCGCCGCTTTATTCGTCAATAAAGTCAAGCCGCTGAAAAAGCAAACACAGTTTTCCTCGAACGTCACTCGTCAACGACCCCACACCCATTTTTTATCGGTTCAATGCGCCCAATTTTTTTTTGGACGCTCGGATGACCCAAAAAGTGCAATTTTTCAGCCATGTCTTAGAGTAGAACAAGAAGGATTACTATAAGGTGGTGACTTTTTTGCTTGTTGTTTTCTCCCTGTCAACTAACTTGCTACGTGCGAGTAGTCGCTGTTTTTTTGCAGCAGCACTCAATCGGCCACGCAAGTAGTGTTTAGCAGCTTGTAATAAATACTGTTGTAGTAAATGGGTCGCCCTGTTGTTGAGTCGCCTCCCCCTCCCAAAACTCTTTTCTGCTTTATCCATGTGAGGCAGTTGTGAGGGAAGAGAAAATTCGCAACAGCTGTGGACGTTTGATTGAGGTGGGAGAAGGGAGGATTATAATCAGCACGTCATTGGCCGCAAAACCCTCTCTCAATATGAGGGCTTTAGGAACACTGCAAAAGCAGTCACCTGTGCAAAAGGCTTGAGGGGGGAGGGAGAAGAAGAAGTCACCGTAGCCTACTTTCGTCAAAAATGAGCACGCATTTGTTAGCTCACGCACGTGCTCGAATCACAAAAGCTCGTACGTGTGTGGCGAGTTGCGAGGTGGCCGCCATGTGTGCAGCCATGAAAGGTCGTTTTCGTAACAGAGGGAAAAAATGCTTGCATCTGTTTCCCCAAGTATGTCCGTGGCGGGGCCGGAGCTCCTTGTAGCGTACATGGCGATAAACTAAACGACGGCGCACATCATCGCGCACCAAGAGTGCGGGATCCAGTGTACAATTTCATTTTGCAGTAAAGCTACTGCTCAAACAACAAACAGCTTGGGCTGCGGCAGCAAGTCGCAGCTGGGCGTAGTACGTAGTAGAATGTGTGTGTGTGTGTGCTAGAAAGCGAGCGTGACCTACTCATACACATTCGCTTTCCTCCCCTCCTCCCCTCCCCTGTCCAACTTCTCTCCCCCCCTAGTCCCTCCCCTACTTACTCACACACATGTGCATAGATCACAAACAAAACGTCACGCATGCGAGAGAGATAAAATGCGCGCGCAGCATGGATTAAGCATACGACGGAGGAGGAGTTGGGGGGGGGCGCACATCCTCCACCATGCCAGGAAGGAAGCTTCGCATCGTCATATGCATCGGCAGAAATGCAAGTAAGCACTCTAGATATGTGAGCAAACAAACACTGCTTCTTACAAGCTGGTATGGGACACACACACACACAACTTTGAGTGAATCGTGTGGAACTGTACGAAAACAGGCAGGAAGTTTTAAATTTATGGGGACACAAGGATGGCTACGGCTTCCAGTGAATGACGTAATAAAAGGTTCGCCCCGAGGCCGGGTGAAGACCAGCAACGACCACAGATGGGCTGGGCGAATTAAAGGCAGGGGCAAAAAAGGTGTCATCAAATTGCCATTATGTGCTGCCACGCGTGGGTGTGAAACGTCAAGCAAAAGGGGTGGCACCAGTAACGGGGGTGAGTAAGTAGTGGGAGGCACAGCTTCATCTGTACATAATTCATGGCAAGGGGGGGGAGACGTGAGGGGCAAATTGGTCTACGTCTCTGTACTACACTATTGTTTCAAGTGCAACGTACTACACAGAATGCACGCACGACACACAGAAGTACTGTTCTGTGAGACAAAGCCTTTTTTTGTGGCGAGCCAGCGCAAATCAAGCGAGACGCACACGCATGCAAATTTTAAGGTGTTCCGTGGCTGACAGATGTTGTAGGCATGTCAAATATTGTTATACTGAGCCTCAATCAATCTTACATGAGGTAGTACGAGTAATATGCGTGTACGTCAGTTCAAGACAAACAGAAAGTTAATTGCAAATATACAGTCACGTTTCTCTTCTTTGGAATGTGCTGCTACTAACGTCTGCTACGCAGTTTGACCCAATTTTCTTTCGTCTGCCTAGAAACAGGATCCAACAAGGAATGAGTGAGCAAACAGTGGGCATAGGATGGGTTGTGGGTGATGAGGGTTAGGAAAGTACGGACACTGCCTAACGAGGGAGGAGACTCTTTCTTTCTCAGTGTGCGAGAATAGAGACGTCAATGTCGTACAACGCATAGATGCAAGTCCACACACACACACACATACACAGGTGCATTTTGAGGGTTCCTTTTTCTGCAAATGAATGATAGGGAGTGAAAGAAAAACCTCACCCAAAAGTGCACTCCGGAGTCTATTTCACTTTTGCAACGTACTCAAAATCTCCGGGAATTCCGCGCAATGAAGATTAATTCACACGAGAGTTGCGGGAATTCCTTCGCGAGAATTCAGAGACTTTTGGGTATGCCCCGTAGGCTACGCACACGTGTGGAGCCGTCATACATTGACGTGTTACTGCTGCTATTTGCACGCCCCGTATAATGACCGTCTGTGTGCTCTGCGCGGACACACAGACGCAAGCAAACAAACACACTTTTCTCATGTACGATATGTGTATGTGTCCAAATCTGTTTTCCAGCTGCTTCACGTGAGAAAAATCGATCCTACGTTTCATGTACACCAATGCAATGCATACACAATGTGCGCAGCTTTTGAAAGAAGCGATCACACTCTTCTATCAAGGAGGAACAAACGGACGAACAAAAAAAAGTTGTCGAACATTCCTGTCAATTTGGTCGCGTACACACTGTACATTTGTGCTACAAAAGTCCGTGACTGCTGCAGTGCGATAGCCCCGTCACACGTCTTTCAAGTTCAGGTGAGGATAACAGGGTCGTTCTTACCTGTCCCCACTCCTTGATCTTGGACTTGGCGATGTGCTTGATGGCCACCTGCAGGCCATCCCGGTTCCTGATTCCGGCGTAGACGATCCCGAAGCCCCCTTTGCCCATGACCGGGCCGACCTTGTACGACTTCTCGAACGTCTCTCGGGTGCCCCCGGGCGCAACTGCAGAGAGCACTCCGACGGAACCTGCGCGAACAAAGGGATCCAGGTCATGATGACTTCATTTTGTGTTACCTACTTGATAAAAGTGTGTGCGTGTATGGGTCAGATTTCATTGCTTCTGGACGAATGTGCCCCTTCTCTCACCGGGAGCAAAAATAGGACAGACCTCTTAGGTTGTCAGAAACAGCTCCTGATACGCTAAATTGTGCGTTTAATATTTGTGTGCAGCGGCCTACGCTCAGCAATTCAAGGTTACGGTCAAATGGCCACTGGAGAGTGCATTTTCAGGCCAATCGGACACCCACTACGAAAGCAATTCAGCAGCAATAGTATCGGATTAAGTCTTGCTTGCTCTAGCGGATAAACCAATTCGAGAAGTCATCATCTTCATCATTTCGCCATTAACAGACTCTCAAGGAGGATCGTAATATTAGTGGGGCGGGGAGAAGTTGCACACATACCCATATGAATAAAATCCCACCTTCATGTACCATATTTATTCGCTGCTAATTATTGTTGTGATAAAGACTGGTATAATTATACCTCATTACAAGGCGATTACTAAGTGCATCACTTTGCACTCGGCCCGGCGTGTTTGCGCTCTGATTGTCAGGACTCTCATCGCCCACGCACTCATAATTACCCCAACTTCTCCTCCAGGGGAAAAAAGAAGAGGAAAGAAAAAACCCTCCAACTTCTCGCGGCTTTTAGCTGCCAACATGGCATACACACACACAAGGGAGGGAGGGAGGAGTGGAGAAATCTCTCTTGCCAAGAATGCAGCGCAAAAAGTTCCTCCTGCTAATGTGCATAGAAGAAAACCAACTAACCTTGAGGAATTGCAGCAGCTTGGAGATGGTGGTGATGCTGCGGTGGCCTGCCAGCTGCTACCAGCCTGTCCTGTCGGCAGCTGGAGCCGACGTTGGTCCGGTGAAAGTTGTACAACTCCTGACGGAGATTCTCCATGCTGCTGCTGCTGCTGCTGCTGCTGCTGCTTCGTCACTTTCTGCTAGGTATCGAGACTACTTTCACTAGAAGAAACAATTCTTCCGTTATCCTAATTTTGCCAGCGTGTCGCAGTTGAAGCTCGTTGGTTGGCGGCAGTCCCTCGGTTGGGTGTGGGTGCACTTCATGTTGAACTCCGAGTCCGTCTGCGCACGTCAGTGCTTGGCGTGCAAGTGTCGTATGCTGGTAGTGTTGGTGACTGCGCGTGCACAGAGCTTTCCCTTTCGTTTGGTGGTGGCTTCGACCGGGTGTGAATGCTCCTGGCACCCAGAGAGCTCCTTCTCAACTGTCAAATCTCAAGGAATGTTGCGGCCTCCAGCAGCCGCGCTCAGCCTTCTTCTCGCTCTTGGTCCGTCAGCGCGCGCGCAACGAACGGGCCGATGCGCCACCGTTCGCCGATGGCTTTGACAGCTCTCTCGTCGTGCGCGCGCTTGGGGGCTCGACGTGCCGGACCGGACCGACGGGCCGGACAAGTGTGGGCCCTTCCGTGCCGGGTGCCCCAAGCAAAAGCGCGCGTAACCTTGCCACCAATTTTCTCGCCGGCCGGTCTGAGCGCGCCTGCATGTGTATACTCATACGAAGTGTATGTGGGTAAAGAGGACTCTCTCTTCTTCGTCTTCTTCCTCGTCTTCTTCCTTGTCATCTTCCTCGTCTTCTCCCGTGTCTTCCTTCTTCTTGTCCTGCTACTTCTGTCTCTACTTCTGCTTCGACTTGTACTCTTACTTCCATCTCGACTCCTACCTCTACTTCTACTTCTACTTCTACTTCTTGCACGTACTCTCCAGATGCCTGACGTAAACACGACTGCAGGGAGAAGAGGAGAAAAGGAGGAGGGGGAAACAGACGCAAGCTGTCACCCAAACAAGAAGCTGTCGTCGCATATTTGGGCGGATACTCGCACATATACTTACTAACATATGGCTCTAACATACATGAGTGGCTTTTGCAAGCTTCTGCTATTGTACACACGCACAAAAGACTATTGTTGGAAGTGGTACAGCCGAGTTCTGAAAAAACTCGTTCATCCATGCGGATTTGCATTAGAGGAATGCCCAATTTATGGAGGATAAAACGCAATTACTAAATGCACTAGTAAATGCGATCCTAAAACTGACATCGCAATGCATTTTTCTTCTTCATCGTCGTATCCTTGAGGAAGGGAGCAGCAGTAAAAAAATATGGGAGAGGGACTCTTGCACCACCGTGCAAAACCGCGTTATTGCGTCTTATTTTATCACCCCCGTAGCACCGCCTGGCACGCTCGACGGCGCGCTGGCGCGCTCGGTGCCCAGGCGCGCGGGCAATATTCGTGCGTATATGGATGGACGTCCATATGCATGCGGCCAAGACCACGAATGCTGCCTGCCAAAGGAGGATCCACGATCACGTCATCTGAGGTTACGTCCGTACTGTCGCATGCCGGCTGGATGGGTGGGTGCTGTGCAACTTGAACAAGCATGTGCACTGACCCCAAGTCTTGCACTGCACTCCACGAGACAGCTTTCGGCAGAGCCAAAGAAAATTGCACGTGATGTTGCTGCCAACGGTGCTGGGGAGAGGGAGGCCGGGGGAGGGGGGAGAGGAGAGAGAGCTGAGTTGTAAATTCGGTTGCAGTCTTTGTGCAGTCAACTCCAAAGTCATCAGATAAGTCGTTTGCAGTACACGTACCACGTATGTAGTGTCTGTCACTATAGACAAAAATCAATGCTGGCAGGGATCAAGTTCGCAACTTCTTCCCTCAGCTGTCTGGCAGAGCTGATATGCAACCGAGCCTTTTGAGACCTGCGAGACTGGCAGGGATTGACAAAAAGAGGCTTCTTTTGCATTCCTGCACGTGCTGGCTGAGAGGTGGAAGTGCTAAAGGTGTGTGCTTTCCTGTTATGATGATAGTTCGAGAGAGAGAGAATCAAGACAAGGCCAGGCGAGGAACGTAAAGTGCACGCGCCACCAAAATATGCAGGCACGACTACACATTATAATAATAATATGTGCGGACAAGCTTTGATGTGTCCTGCACACACGCACCTCTGCAGCTGTCCGCATGCACACACTCGGCATTGGCAGCAACGGAAATCGAAGACGATGACGCACACACGTCCTTATAGCGCGGTCTTTTCCAAGAATTTCAAGCAGGCAGCCTCGATCAATACCTTTTTGCAGGCAGCAGGTATGCAAGGTATGGGTGTGTACATTACTTTTTCGTTTTCACTGGCCGCCGCCGCCGCCGCCGCCGCTTCCCGATGGCGACCTAATAAAAAATTAAGATACGTACGTGGACTACACAAGTTTCTTGCGTAATCGCACAGTAAAAGCACTGCCCCATCGCAACGTCGAGAGCGAAGAGGAACTCCTTGCAGAGGACCGTGCGTGCGTACCCATGTGCCAGCTGGGTATTGTGCATGTCGGCCGGAAAGCTATATTTAACACACACACACACACACGCAGTTTCTACGTAGCTTCTTTGCCAACCCCGTCTTGCTTTCAGGTGAGTGCCCAGGCACTCAAAAACGTGTGTACATTAGGCGTACATTAGTGACCACTCTCTCTTGCTCCCTCGCTCCTCAGACGGCAGCTACACACGAGGAGAGGAGCGAAAAAAAGCATGTGTGTATACAACGGAGGAGGAATTTCTCTGTGCTCCTCTTATTGTGAAGGATCGTCGTCACCCTGGCAGCACACACACACGCGCGCGCGCACAGGCACTGCAGACGCACTCACGCTCACGCAGACGTGTGACGGATTATTGCTGAGCTGGCGGAGGCGCGCGAGTGGAGGAACAGGGAGGAGGAAGCAGGAGCAGCTTTGTGCGGACGTAGTGGGGAGCAGCCACAGCAGCCACAGCAGCCGCGGCAGCCGCAGCAGCCGCAGCAGCCGCAGCAGCCGCGGTGGCAAAACACTCGTTCGTTCGACAAGCATAAATCTTTCGTCTTGCGCAATGTTGCCTTCTGCTACTCACACCTTCCGAGAAATAAGGTCTGTGTGTATTTATGACTGGACATAATGCGAATTGATGGGTAGGGGAAGAAGTACACGGACGTCGGCTGCCTCCGCCAGTCACACCTTCATGCATGCAGACTGCGCTTCAGCACGTTCTGAGAGGACGTTGCGAGATGCTCGCCTCAAGTCGTGGGAATACAGTGCGTTCTGTACTGCGCAGTAGCGCAGACACCAACGTCGAGTAACGGTGAATGTCAATTTCCTATCTGCGCTCGCTGCTGTCTGGTGGAGGCGCGGACCGTATCAATCGTACTTCTTGACGCCGTGCTTATACAAGTAGGTAGTTCTGTTTGCTCCGGACGACGAGAATGCCATGAAGAGAATGCTTTTCAAGAATTATATTCGCCTGGAAAATTTTTTATCCCAACCCGCCGCAGGTGTTACCAAGGGACCCTTTCTGGTGCTGTCCTAAAAGCAAATACGTACACAAGCACGCAAGCATACACGGAGAGAGAGAGACAGAGAGAGGAGCTTTCTCCCACTGGCCTTGGAGGGAATGCCCTTAAAATAGACACACTCCTGATGTCAGATAGTACGTCTAAAGGATAATTGGACGGAAGAAAAGGATAGACGTTAAGCTATCCTGCAGCGAGTAATTAATTGCACAAGCTGCAATTTCACTTCGTTTTCTTACCTACCTTGGCTTCAATGCAAGAGTCTTTGCGCTATACGTTCACAGCCTGCGACGGTCATTCTGTGGGTGTGTTTCAACTAACTTAACGGCTAGGATCAGCCGCGATTGGCGCCCTTCATGTGCGCAAGTATACTGGGCGCGTGCCATGACGGCGCAACGAACGTGTTCAGGAAGGTGTAGGTGGCGCCTCAGGTCGGGAACAGCTGGCGAAGCGATCAACGTAGAGTTGCCAGCGCCACCTGGCGAGCCAGACATCATGTAAACAAAGAAACGAGACGGGCGCACCCACGTGGGCGTGCCACATGAAGAACTTGCTGTCTTCATCTTGTAGTATAGTCTTGGTAGATTGCCATAACTTGTGATTGTTTGCGCTGCATCAGTGAACATGCTTGTATGCAGAATATTAAGTAAGGAAAAGCAACGACATGCGACGAAAGGAAAAAGAAAAAGCTATTTGACAGCGGTGGGATTCGAACCCACGCCTCCGAAGAGACTGGTGCCTTAAACCAGCGCCTTAGACCGCTCGGCCACACTGCCTCGGTGTGATGAGAGTGCCGAGTTGCACTAAATGAACCACAGTTGTTATACAATCGGTTGTGTCGTAGTTATAATCGCACGAATGCGATGGTGAAGTCTGAGGTGACGGGCCAAAGCATCATCCCATTCACCCAAATTCCATCTTGGGTAGTTTGTGCGAGGTCTGATGCTCAAAAAGTGTCTCTGAGGTGACCCATGGAAAGTATTGCTTTTCAACTGAGTCACCCGTCTTGCTGATGCAATCATCACGTCTCTGGGGCCACATTTCAAGCACATGCTACAGTCCATCGACGGAGAGTCTTTGCAGAGACCCTTGTATGTACTGGATCACTAAGTGGTCCGTATGGAAGCTCGAGCCAGCGACGTCTTCAAAGAGGCTGAAGTGCCAGAGTAACATGCCTTTGCTAATGCAGTTGTCTCCATTTGCCCCCGTAGGCATCATCTGGTGTCCTGCCCGCTGGAAAAAAAGGACATTCTTGGCTGTCGCAATGTGCTCCTTTGCGGCAGTTGTCCGGGGCAATCAGGAGCGGCCGAGGTCTCCGCAAAAGCTCTGTATTTTCTCTGAAAATGCCAGGAAAATAAGTGAAAAATCTTGAGAACGACATCATGTTGTTTTTATTCCTTCCGGTGGTGACAACTTTGTTGATTGTCAGTCATAATCAATCATAATACGTGCAGGGCTGGTGCAAAAATGTCGATTTTGTTTTGTCGGGGGGGGGGATTGGCTCTAGGCATAGTTATAGCTGGTACAAGTCTCATGTTTTGAGAAAGTATGTCTTGCCGCGCACTTTAACCTCCAAGTTTTATAACATGCTGGTCGTACGTATTTTGTGCGCATAGTACGCATTTTCTTTTGCCATAACTTTTGACTGGATTGAGCTACAGAGGTGGTTTACCCCTCTTTGGGAGTCAGAGACCCTCCTCTGAAGCCGACCAAAATGCTCTTTTGCTTTAGGACCACTCATTTTTTCGCAGTTTCGATGTAAAGTCACTGAATTCTGCGTTTGCTATATCGAAATTCGACTTATTGTGAACTAATACTAATAAGTCGTTCCAGAGCAAAAGCGCTGTAATCATACAGATTTAACACGAAACTACTTATAGAGTGTAAAAAGCCTTGCTCATGGACTAAGTCATGCGCAAGCTCTGGTATGCTGCATAAACTGGGGCACCGAAAGTAACTGCATAGTGCATGCAGTAGGATCTCGATATCTGTTCTAAGTCACTCATGTGCGAAGTCATGCACGAACTCTCTTGCATTGTTGGGTGACCCAAGTCCTGGTCTTAAACGACTTGATGCAATGTAACATGACATACACATTATAAGTCCCGGCACGGTACGTTTTCGAGTGTTAAAACAGACGCATACAAGAACCCACCTTTAAGTATATTTGCGACACATTTCTTCTGGGTAGAGTAGTACATACGTGATTAGCACAAAAATACTGAACAATAGTACACAGATTACTACACTATACTTCATGCAATAATGGCAAAGCTCATCTAAAAGAAATTCAATCAAAGAATCATGCAAGTGTCTCTTTCACTCATTACTCGTCAAAGATGTCAACGCAACTCATATTTCAAGAATACAAGTAACTTTAAGAGCTTTGAACGAATCACTCATGTCTTATATCACGCTCTTTTTCACGTCTTCTTCACGTTGAGATCTGAAGGCGAGAAGCTTTTGAGGCTCCGCGACCTCTCGAACAGGGCCATGTCGGTGTAAATTGGCTCGCTCGGGTCCTCGAAGGTCGTCCTCCGCCTGCTCATGACGGCGTCGTGACCGTTAGGGTCGTCGTCGCCCTCCCTCACTTCTGAAACAAAGGGTCTCTCGCTGTAAAAGATACAGGAGAGACGAAGAAGATACTGTATTGGGTGCCGATGTGTTTGTTGTAGAAAAGAGTGAGGATGCCCCTACCTCCGCACATCATTCCAACCTGCAGTCATGCAAAATTATTCGTTATGTTGCACTAATTTTTCTTACAGTGGCCATATTAAACGAATGAACCGGAAAGAAACAACACTACGAGTGCAAGGACTGCAAGTACGAGATTCTGCACCCAGGTATCACAGCAATCACCCCTACGGTGCCATCAGAACATTACATTGTAGAACATTATCATATTTCCTTATTTTCTGATCTATGTATAATATACGCACCTTTTTGTTCCAAATTTTTGTGCGTCTTATGCACGTATTGTTACATGGCTCTCTTCAAATTTTCATGCTAAAGATGGATATGCATGTGTGGCAAAATACCCTATCTCACCCATTGATTTCAGGTTGCATGAAGGAGAAGTTCTGCCTCGGAAACGAGGTGCCGGCGGACTCATTCCGGGTGGAAGATGCCAATGACGTCTTCGGGTATCTGCTGTGGTGGAAATTTCCCGCCCTGCTGCAATGCCGGCCCCCGCTGGCTGCCGCTCCCCGGGCAGTCGGCTCCGACGCCCCCAACGAAGGAAAAGTCACACCCTTCAGAGCAAACAGGAAGTAAGCAAACGCTCCTTGTCCGGGATGACTGGCATAAGTTATAACAAAGGTTCGATCACGAGTGTGCTACAAGTTTGCAACAACTCTCCTGGTTGAAGTCCAACAGCTGCAACGACTGCACTTGTGTGACCGTGGCTCAATTCACAGTTAACTTGTGCAGCTGTATGAGTGAGCGGAAAAATGGAATGGAAGTGTGTGGACGCACCTGAAATAAGCTGGCAACGGGGTGGTCCACGAGAGTCGTCTTGCCCTCCAGCAAGCGGAGCCTTCTGTAGCAAATGAAGGCGACGCTGGTGACCAAGATGGTGGCTGCCAAAAGCACCAGCAAGCCGGAGATGAGGCCGTAGTACTCGTGATTAGTCACGCAGACCTGGCTGTGATCACTGGTGACGTTGCGAGGGGCGTTGGAAGAGGATTGTCGGGAAATCGTAGGAGAAACCGAGATGTCGCCTCGTGTCTCGTACACCTAAAAATACTTGGGGTTTGTGATTTGTCCAGGGTCACAACTTCGGTTCAGACTAATTCTCCGTGAAAAGGCTTCCCCAGCTAATAATAAATGACCTTTTCATTGCGTTGCTCCTCTTTTTGAGCTTAAAAGTACAAGTCTACCTCTTTACTCTTTTGCCCGCAGTCTAGAAGAACGAAACTCAAAGAAAATATCATCTCCACTGAAAAGTTACTTCATTCTTATGCCTTTCTTCTTTTTCTGAAGGAGGCTTTTTCCTCCTTCCCGAGAGACTCTTTAAAGTTCACGTATCCTCGGGCGGAACCAGAAGAAAGGGAGGATTTCTTATTTTATTTCTTCGTTAAAGGAAATAATGATTTACCCTGAACATCTCCCTGACACTGAAGTCTTCGTCTTCTCCTCCACTCCCTTGAACGTCATCTTCTTCGTCGGCCTCGCGCTTCCGGCGGCCAAAGCTGTCTTCTCGGCCTTGGGGGCCGTCACATACAGTCTACCAATGTTAAGCAGCCATGAATTATTTTTTATCGATATTATCCAACCGATAACCGTAGAAGAATTGATTTTGGACTTCGATTTTCTTACCGGCTTGCATCCATTTCTGCACGTTTGGACGGTGGCCTCGAAGACAAGGAAGTTAGACTCGGGGATCTTGAACGCGTTAAAGTTGGTGCTGAGTCCATCACCTGCACGCGAGAGTCCCAGTGCAGGAAACACGTAAGGGTCCACAGGACAACTAGAGTATGGATGGATGGATGATGCACCCATAATTTGCACAAGCGCTCTCCCCCGTCTTACCCTCTCCTGTCAATGAGCTCCACGGTCCTCGAGGTATAGGGGTCCTTGGCCACTACGCTCGTGGCGAAAATGTCTCTTAGCAAATTCTCTCCCTCCTGAGTCTCCAGTCTAAACTCCAGAGGATCTCCCACTGCAATGGTGGTGGTTGGGCGATCCTGGTACAAGATGACCAAGCGGACCCGGCTGTCCAATGTGTGCTCAGCTGGGAGGTGCTCAATGGGCGTGGGTTGACCGTTACTACAAGTGTGAAACAAACGCGGACCCGTTACCGTTATTGCAAAGGTCAGCCTCATCAGGGCCATGCTGGACGCAGACGTGACAAAAATCCGCTAGTGCGAACGTACCTTCATGCTCTTGGCAAGCAACTGCGAACATACCGGTAGGCGTATAAACAGTCCTTGCCGTACCCGAGGAGAAACTTATTGCCCATGCTAAACCGAAACATTTTGTGTTTGAATTAAGGCATGAAATCGGTCGTCGAGACACTAACACACAAGATTGAGTACTCGAGGTCAACTTTGTGATTGCCCGTTTTCCAAAGTGCAGCATCCCACGTAGGCGCCACGCCCGAACGTGAGGTCCCTTGCTCATGTCGCTCACCTGGACGGGAGTAGGGGGTGGTGGCGGGATGATGGTCTGGGGGACCAAAGAAGCAGGAGCACTCCAGAAAGTTTCAGCTGATTTTATTAAAAAACACTAAAAGAAGATTTGAAAATACTACGTTTTGTCATGTCGCCCTATAGACATTGCTGCAGTTTTAGCACTCCCATATCAATATTGAGCAATCACAATGTTAAACTTACGCACTCCACCTTCCGTCTCAGAGTCTCAATGACCGATCTTAGGCACAGATTTCATATCAGAAGTTCCAACTTCAGTGTACGCCGCTTAATATCTTACGGCAAGAACTGTATCGTAGTTGCAATTTTCCTCCTCAAGAACGCCTTATACATACTCACGTACAATACTCACGTGACTTTTGTTAGGTAGCTGGGATGCATATCCTACTCGTGATCATGACAGACCATTGTGGTAATGGTGCAGTTGAGCGAGCAATTGTGACTCATGCTTGGGCAAACCTTAACTACTGCATGTATGCACAGTAGAACAGTTTTCTGCCACTACAGCCTGTCTATGACGACCATTTCGTACCCCGCCCCAATGTATCCCGACGACACGATGGCTTCTCCTGGCGGCTGCACGGTGCACGTCAAGTTGTACACCACGTCCCGAGTCGTCTGCACCAGCTCGCTGAACTGCACCACGACCACGTTCGTCATCGTGTCGTAAAACTGGGAAGAAAGAAAAGAAATATAATACACACCCGGCTCCTAAGACACCCGAGGAGACGACTGCCGAGCCAGGGCTGAGCGTGACGCACGTAAGATTGTACCGGAGGTCAGCGACAGTTTGGATCAGCTCACTAAACTGGACCACTACGATGTTGGTGATGGTGTCGCCAAACTGTGCAAAAGAAAGGTTAGGGAATCGGCCAAGAATTCATATTGTACATCGTTTGTACACGCAATGTCGTAACTGCAGCATACTGCTACGAACCCGAAAGATGCTTCCACTCGCGAAGGTTTCAGGGAAGCTGACTTTAAGCATGCTATACACGCAACACTACCTTCTCTGTCCCGCAATCGGGATATCCGTTGACTCCAGGAATCCTGAGCACGTGAATCCTGTCCCCACTGCCTCTAACGAAACATTGTGGCCGGTCATAGTGTTTATACGTGTAGATGCGCCCGCGAAAGTCGTCCGGAGTCCTCAATGTGAACTCCATACCGTTTTCGTCGCAGGATTGGGACACTGCACAAACATCAACAATTATTGTTAAGGCTTAGTAAATAAATCTCGCTCTCTACCGTCTATGCAGTCCAGGTTGCGCGACTCCCGCTGATAAAAGTCGTGCAGCTCAGCGACCTCGAAGTACTTGGGGTCAGCAATGTCCATGGCACGCGAGTCGCGAGCGCTCAGCTCACAGTTCTCGATCACCGTGGGAGAGAAGCCGAAGCTGTACATGAGGCCAGAGCAGAGTAATCAAATCTGGACGTGTAAAGAAACAAAAATCGTTCGCACTTACATGAAGTTGAAGGACCTGCAGTTGAATTCTCTCTCGTTGAGACACGCCTGCTCGCACTCAAACAGTGAGTTCACCGGCACCCTCCTCTCCACGTACTGAGGGCGAATGCGTGTGCGTGCGCGGATCTTCGAATAGCCGCCAAATGATGTTATCATACTGTTCATACGTGTTTGGCTTTAAGTATTCACCTGTCTAAAGGTATCACCACCTCCTGGATTGGCGCATCGTGACTGTTTGTCCGGAAAGCCTCCAAGCGGTGAGGACGAATCTGCACGAGTACTTATACCGTTCGAACTTGCTTCAAAGCTCTCAGCATGGAAGAAGACCTACCCTTGTTTCTTGTGGCCTTGGTGGACGGAGGCGGCCTCCTTCTCCTGACTGGTGGAGGGGGTTGAGGTCTGTAGGCGCCGTCATAGTTCTGGTAGTAGTAGGGGATGCCTCGAGAAACTCCCAGGCGGACGCCATCAGTCGACACTTAAAAGCGTGTAACTAAAGCCTCAGCAAATATGAGATGTTCATACTACAGTATATGTCTGCATTCTGGCCGCCTATGTTAGCATAGTAGTGTCAGTCTGCATGTTGCGTCTGTTGTACTACAATGTTAGACTTTTAGCTATTGAGTCCTCTACCTATGGGTATTCTCGCCCTGATGTCCTCCTCCACAATCTCTGGATCAAACGGCTGACCTCTGAGATCAGCCACACCTTCGTTATCGACATCGTCAATATTTTCGTCCAATGTCAGGAAAACGTCGTCACCTTGGTTGTCACTTTGCCGAGCTGGGAAAGTCGCAAAATGTTGTCTTTTCGCAGTCAAAATCTCAATAAAAATGTTTCCCCTCAAAAGGTCGAATTTTTGCTCACCTCTGTTGTTGTTCTGGAAGAAGTCGTACTGGGAGTCGTAGACAAGTCTCGCTTCTTCCTTGCTGAAGCGACTTAGCCTGCAGTCTCCGTCGTGGGGGTTGAAGATGAGTGACTTGCAACTGCAAAAATTGAAGACACATCAGGATTTCTGCTGCATGGACACATCTGGCGAAGCAGGACTGACATTCCTTTGTCCGCGCGACATTTTGCCAGACAGCGTCCAACGTCGTAACTCCGATATCGCGAATAATATTCGGCGTCCAGTACGTTGAACCTCAGCCGAAAGAAGTCTGGGCGAATCCGGAGTGCTTCCTAGTATGAAGAAATATTGTATCTACAATCCCACATATTCATGTTCTACATTACATATATGAGATAAGACCGATCTCTTAAACTCTAGTGCTATATTTGTTGCAAGGCTCTGTCTGATGGCTTCTTGTCCAATGGGATGAATGACTATTAACTTTTCTAGATCCCTCTCTCTTTCTTCAAAGCATAACAATATTAGGCCAGCATTTCAAATAAGACCTCCTCAGTTACTTTCTTGATGCAAAACTGCTGCACCAATAGTCAAATGAAATAAAATGCAAAGTGTGTCCACGTCATTCCAAATCTGGACACATTGTTATGAACTGAACTCATGTAGAAAAACTGTTTTGTAAGAGAGAGAGGTCAAAAATTATCTTTGTTGAAAACCATGTGACAACATCTTCAGCATCTGGTATTAGGTAACAGACCCAAGAGGCACTCGGGCAAATTCCAAAATTTTCATTTAATAGTCTAGCCTAAAACACAATAGGTACATTAGTATACACTCTTCCCCAAGAACTAACAACACGCTTGCTAGCTGGAGCTTAGCTCCTCACATTACCTTGTTTTCCACCTGTTCGAACCATCGCTGTTGACGCCGAGGATTTGTCAGCCTAGACAACTTGTTGCCTCTCGGTGGGTCCCACTCAGTGGACTCGCCTATGGTCATGTGAAACAACATAAGTGACAGATATTCGGTGAAGACAGCTCAAGTCACCTACTTGAGCAGTACCTACTCAAGTCATCTACTCATCTGAAAGATTTTTACCTTTCCACAACAAATTAAGTAGCTCTGTGAGGTTGTTTGTGCAGTGCTTAATAATTCATAGTGAAGTACCTGTCTGTACACAGATTTCTTCGTGTAGGCTCAAAGTGTCTGAGGTGATGAGATTGTTCCTGGCGGCATCTTGAGCTCTTGTGGCCAGTAGACAAATCTTGAGGTCGGAGTTGTAATGAAAGGCGTGACAGGAGAAGGGAAGGATCCTAGGAGCAAAAAAGTAGCGTGACTGAGCCAAGAGACAGTGCGATAATGTTTTCTACCCCTTGATGTCTCGGCACTCTGTGGCGCACTCCTCAGCCGTGGTCTCCTCCACGCTGGCCAAATCCCTCAGATTCAAGTGCTCAGTCGCGGGCGTCTGAATAAGTTCGGCATGACCTTGGCAACGTAGAGGTCCTGAGCCATACGAAAGGTGCATTAGGATCTTCAATCCATCAACAGTGGCAACCAGCTCCTTTCACCTGGTAGACACTCATTTTCGAGATAGTCGAATTCATCCATTTCTTCTTCAAGGGTGTCATCATCTTTCATGGTCTCCCCAACTGGATTTGTGGCATTGGTGTAGCGGCTCAGGTAGCACCAGAGGTTTCTCGTGTCGAACGAGGCTGCACGGCAGACAAATGATTGTTCGGCCAGACATCTGGAAGAACACCGAGTGATCCCTTAGTATTCGTGTGATTGAGCAACCCAATAGACATTCACCTGTCCTGGCACTCCTCTCTGGAGATGACTGCGACCTTCTTGGCGTCTGGAGGCTTGAAGACGAGGCCCCTGACGCGGGTGAACACGGCCACCTTGTTCCGGCACTGAGCATCAATCACGGAGGTTTCTGTGAGCCGCGAAAAAGGCAACGTATTTTTTCATACGGGCTTCATTAAGGTCTCGCTGAACCGCCATAGAATATGAACAAGTGGACTCATTGTGGGCCTCCCACAATAGTAAATAAATATACTTCGTATTTTGTCATACAACATTTGCCTCCCTCACTGGCGGTGGCACTGATAACTCTTTGACGGAAATTTACTGCGTCACTAAACCTCGATTTTCCATATTGCTGCTACAGTTCTTGCTTTTCAACACGTCCCAGTCGCTCGCTGGCGCCCCCAGCTCTTGTGGCCCATTAATATATGGCACCCTCACTTGAGGACCAGCACTCAGGGGCCCTTCCTGGTTTGCACTCGAATTGAATGAACAATAGAGTCAAATCCAAAAGAAGCAAGAAACTAATCTTAGCTGCCCACAATTCTCACTAACAGCATAAAAATCCTCTTTGCTGAAAGATAATAGAGGGACAAAAATTTGTCATGCTAATGTGTGCCTATCATGGATTGCTCTTATCGGGCACACCTTAAAAGTCTGGGGTTCTGCAGTAAAATGCGCCACTTTTCATAACTGTGTTTGAAAATGAAGAGTTGGCACAAGTAAGGGGCCGCCAGTAAGGAGGCCGCACTGAGGCCAGTTGTCAGAATTCCTCAAACCTTTCAAGCAGATCTCGTTGTAGACGTCGAAGTCCGGGTCACTCTGGAGTCTGGTGGTTCCGTCGCTTGATATCTGGGTTGGCAGGTAGCAGGAGGTCTCCTTCCAACGGTTCGACCCATTGGAAGCTCGACCCATGGAGAGACCAGCCTAAGCCAAGGAACGTCCTTCATGACCTCTCTACTAATCTGTTGAGGCTTTTTACTCACTTTAAAGTTAAAGAACCCGCAGTTACTCTCATCCCCGCTTCTCTTGCAGAGGTCGGCGCAAGTCCTGAGCACGCTGATCGGATCGATCACGTCATGTATCTATCAATGAATTAACGAAAGCATTATGAGTTCACTTATTCATACGAGCATACACGGTCCATATGGATTGTCACGTCACCAGTTTCTCTTCGAACCCTTCCAGTCGGTGTGCCGGAATTCTCTCATAGACCATTCGACCCTGAGAGCAGGAGTATTGTGCTGAAACAAAGGAAATACTAACATAAATGAGCTTCCGCTTTAGCTGTATCGTCAAACATTGTTGGGGCGCAAATCGATGAGGAGGCCATAAAGTAAGTAAAGCAGTAATAAACGATCAACAATTTGTTTGCTGTCCTCATGTGGTCGACAGCATTACAATAATGGTAATGCTTTGTTACCTTCTCCAACAATGTTTAGGGCTCCGATCACACTGAGCAGCGGCACCGCCACCCCCATGGCACTGCCGTTCTTCACCTTCTTCTCCGAGGCCATCTTCATCGTTTGATGAGCTTCTTCTTGCAACGCCTGAAATTTGGAAGCACTCTTTATGGGGGTGAAATCGGTACAGAGAGGCCCGGTGAACCAAACAGGGTGGGGCTGATGCTACGTGTTGACACTGTGACCTCCCGTGACTAACTGAACAAAAAAGACTCATCCCATTTATCGCATCTGTAGTACAGGAACGACCATCAGCAGGTGAAAAAGGCAACTCTCCCCTGTCTTTTTGTGTACGAAAGGTGGATGGGGTGTGTGTTGCATACTGTTGAACGGGAAGAACTCGGCCAGACAACTGTCTGCATTAGCCAATGCAGCAAAATGCGACAACGCCACAGACAGCGACTTTTTGACTTGCAACAAGAAACCATCCGTGTGTTTGCATTGGGTACGCGCATGGCCTCCACGACTACGTGTAGGCCTCACTCCTGTCTGGCAGAGTGACTTGTTTCAGAGATGACTAGTACCATGTGCTTTCTACGTATGCAGGCAGACACACTCGTGTCTGAACGTACAGATGCAAACAATAGCTGTTAAACATAGCTTTGGAAGCACAGAAATACCGAACATGTGTACATTCACATTAACATACTGAAACCGGCGCGTTGCTGCAGACTCAAGAACACCGTTCTGTATCATATCTTCATGAGCCTTCGGTATAATGATGGATAAGCTTCGTCTCTATCGCTTATTTTTAGATAATTTACCACGAGTGACAAAACGCTGCAGATGTCACCACTCAATTATTGTTGGCTATGGCACAGCCACAGTTGATTGTAGGAAGCCTGGAAATCGAACTATATATATCGTCTGCACATAATTTTACAGTGTGCATCAAAAGTGATGTCACGGGGTTTGATGACAAACATTGATAAATCGTTCATTTGAAGTTTGCAGCAAATCATGGATGTCTAGCACCTGTTGAACAAATGTGAACCTGTTTGACACCTGCATTGCTTGCACTGGCAACAAAATGTCGACCTACAATAGAGGGTCTTGCGCCGCACCATGGATTAGCTCCTACCTCCTGCAGTTATGGATCTTGGAGATATTCTGATGTGTTAAAGAATGTCCTAACTTTGTGCTATTGGCCCCTAAAGTTTCACTATTCCTGGCCACTACAGTGTGCCATTCGGACTACCCCAAGTTGGTGGCACAATTTTTATCACACTTATCATTGGATGCGACCTCTGCTCTAGTTGAAACCAGGTTGGTAAGACTATAAATAAAGGTCGTCATTCAAAGTCTACCCTATTGGCCTTGACCCTTTTTGTTGAGGTTCTGGCGCACCAGCGCCAACTTTTGCATTGCAGCGCACCAACGTGACTCAATTTTTTTGGTCACACCTTGGAGCACGTGAAGAAACCAGATGGAAGCTTGTATGACTTTAAAGTTTTTTAAGCTACGTAGTGCAGTAGTGCAGTGCATCCCCGTGGTTTTCTGCCAACACTGACTGCCATGTCGACGAGGTCCCCCTCTAGTGAGCCAACACAAAAGCATGTTTTTGACAGCGCTTTTGACGTACAGCACACGTGCGGGACACGGCCGAATGTCTCGGAAACTTTTAAACAGGTATAAACTTAGACCAGGCTCCCATTGAAAGTAAGCAATGGACGAAAAAAGCCAAAACACAAAATTTAAAGAGTATAATAAAGGTGTAATCAAACAAGCATGGGTACAGTGCTTGCTTAATTGTGTACAGACATGTACGGTGTCCACCAAAGTTAAAGTGACCTCAAGTGACCAAACGTAGCCCGAATAACCAGAATGTGCTCAAAGTTATCAAGAACTTTATGGTGGACCAGGATAGAGATCGGTTGTAGTTCAGCTTCGACTCATGGTCTGTGTTATGAAGGCACTAAAGGATCCTCTTCCTTCACGGGGATCAAAGATCAGGTCCATTTTACTGTTACCACGGCAACTGCAATAGTTGGTGCTGGCAATATTTTGTGTTTTCTCAAACCTGAACGGAGCAACTTTCAGGTCACCAAAGCTTTACACGTTTACCAAGCTATTTAGAAAAATTGCCATTACTCAAATTTTTTGCGCACCCGGTTTTTTATATCTCCCGTGTAGTATTGTGTGGCTCGTGCATATTTTCATAAACAATGCTGCATTTGGATGGAAATGCGTTCTCATAGATTATGTTTGATGGGCCATGTCGACCCACCAGTTCATATCATGAAATATCAGTCGATAAAGGACCATACTGAGTCATAAATAAGTGGACTTCGAGAATTTAGTTGAACAAAGGGCGATTTTGGGGAAATGTACTGGGTATGTTGGAAACCCTTGTGGGCTCTCTTTCAGGCATCATTTCTCCATTTTTTTAATCTTGCATGTTCAAAAGCTAGACACAGTAGTAAAGTCCTCAATCGTTTTGACCTAATGTGTTGGTGCTGAGTCCTGCTGGAAGAGGCATGGCCTTCCAGCTGCCACTTTTTTCACCATGGGACCATCACATTGTAAAGGACATCCAGATACACTTTCTGGTCAATCTACTGGCCCTCAGGAAAGAAATGTGGTGGCATGGTGTCGCTGTCACTGAACAGGACACCGAATATCATCACAACTGCAGGCTCTTTGATGTAAATGTAGCTGGAACTGGACTCTTATCCCAGCAAATCCAAGATCATTCAAGTATTTCAAGAACAATCAATGGTGAAGATTTTTCTGTGTGAGAAGAACTTCAAATGCCCAGCAGAGGCACCTTTCAGGTTATGAAGTATCTTGACACAGTGCTTCTCGTCATCTTTGTTGTTAAGATGAAAATCTTGCTGTAGGCATGGAACATCTTGCCAAGATCATTGATGTTCCGGGAGATGGTAGCATGGCATATATTATGCTTCTTGGCATGAACAGACAAAGGTATTACAGAATGGGCATGAATGAAATGCTTCAGGCCTGCCAGGAAGTGATGAGTAAGAACCTTGTCACTTCCACGACTGTATTCCTTCCATTTGGACTCTCCAGAGTCCGCAATATGCTTGAAAACATCATAAACAGTTGACTCCTTGTAGCCAGTGAGATTGATAATGTCAGAGGCACCATGGCCTCCTTGCACAAGGTCGGAAGTGGTGTCATAGTTGCACTACCCCACTGACTTTGCTCAAATTTTTTAAGAGATTCGACATCTATGCTGACAACACTTCTTAAAGACCACAACTTGTACTCCCCGAATATCTTGATGAGGTTGGAAATATGCCGAATCTATCATATGAGATGAGGGTATCAACTAGTGATACCCTGTATCATCAGTCAGGCACAGGTCAGCTTTGAGCTTCTCACAATGTAGCAATTCATCGAGTCACTTTGCTCAGTGACTCCCATGTTTTCTGTTTGCTCCTCATTCTTGTGTTTTTGTTCTGTCGTCATAAGCTCTCAAGAGGCAGTTCAGTCCAGCAAGAGGGCTGTTTTACAGAGGGCCTGAACAGAAAATGTGTCAATACAGGAGTTGGAATATGTACTTTACCCTGTCGTCACAGCATTTGTTGGAACTCCCCTATATGAATTATGCTTCAGCCATCAACATCATTACCGCAATTAACCTGTCAGCAATGGCATTTTAGGTGAATCTTTTGCTACTAATGGCAATTTAGGTGGCAAATAATTCTTGTGTGGTCCCCTAAACTTTCAAAGACAATTTACAAATTACCTTCACATATTGGTTCAAGAATATGTGGAAAAATGTTGTACATAGAAAGGAATGGAACTCAACCACTTGTGACGGAAAACTTTCTTCAAATGGCGCATAGCACAAGGTGCGTCTGTGGGAGTAGCAAAGTCTTTCTCCTTGCTGTCTGACTGACAGCTTTTGATGTCGATTTAATGTAGGAACGTCACGGAGACTCTTATCTTTCTTATAACGAAGCAAAGTTATAGCTGAAGAGGATTGAAACTCAATAACAGAATGTCTCGTTCGGTTTGAAGACGCGCTTACCAGAGCGATTTCTGGTGGTTGACTATTCCGTCGGAGACTCTTGTGAGCTGAACAGTGTAAATGCACCCTTAACCTACGTTTTGTCACCCATATCGTCCATGCAATATTCCCTTTATTGACTTGCAACAGACCTTGCCTTTATTAACTGAGTAAGTCAAGATATAGAAAGGTCTAAAAAGAATGTTTATACTGTTCAGGATGCAATGTCCTCAACGATCGGGCTGGAATGCGTCACGTAGGACACATTCAAGCACTCACTTGACCTCCCTGTGATATCGATCCAGCTTAGGATAGTTTCAGAAGAAGTCCGCTTTTTTGACTCATACGGTAGTGTGTGAGTAAACGACACTGCGCGACAGACGCAGAGAAAAGCTACCACTGTGAAAATAAACAGGTATTAGCGGGTCATTTCTATGTCTCGCACATGACGAAAAAAACAGCAGGAGGACTATTCAGTAACGGTTGCAGCAAAGTCACATTGCTTCAGTTGACCGCAAACCATAACTTGTTTTACAGATCTATCACGCAGAGTGAAAACTGTAAAGCGTCTGAATTCACGCGAAAGTGTCGTGACTGTTGGCGATAACGCGCCTTCTGTCTCTCCCCGCCTCGACTCAACTAAACTCATCTTGAAACATATGGGTTTAGCCACGTGTGTTGTCACTTCTATCACTGGACTGTGCAGTGGGTCCCTCCTGTGGTACCCAATCAGAGACTTGAGTGAGGTCATTAGTTAGGTGGCTGGTGTGACTTTCCAAGTAAGGTTAGTCGAGTTTGCTTGCGCAGTTATGCAGAGAAAGACGACGCGATATCCTCGTAAGTACCCTGTCATGATGTTTGGGAGTACAAAGAGACAGGGCTATAACGAATTGCCGACACTTACGCGCGATGATAGGTGAGGCGTTGGCTACTTTTCTGCTTTTCTCGGTTAAAAAATTCCTCGATGAGTCAGTTGAAGACTAACGATGAGAACCATAAGGAGCAGCAAGCCAATCGTCGTCATACTTGTCCTTATAACTGAGATCTTTCACAGAAACGACTCGAAAAGTCTGACTGGAACTGAAAGTAGAGACCTATCAAGACTCTTCAAGGACAACGGGTGGCTCAGGACCACCTTGGTGTCGTCTCAGTCGGACAGAAACAAGCAACTGACGTTCAACTTGTGGAAGGAGATGTCCACATTTGGTATAATGTCCAAACTAGTGAGCACAGGGGAGGAACAAAAAACGTGCGCCAGCAACCGGTGCGTTTTCTTCATATTCAAAAACTACTATGAAGAAAAGGTGAACAATATCTTGGCGAGCGTCTCCAACACTCCAGCCAGAACTTCAGTTCTTGTAGTTGAGGACTTCTCATCTGTAGAGAAAGTCTTGACGAAGACCAAAATTAATCTCCACTTTTTCTTGGCAACTTTCCAAGACGAAACGATGATTCTCCGTTCAGTGATCAACACGAAGCACTTTAAGCAACCTGTTGTGTCTAACCTACCATCGTCTGGCGTCATCCCGGAGTACTACGACTTGGGCGGCGAGTCCGTCAAGAGCATCAGCATGAACTTTCCGCCATATCTATTTCTGGAACCAACAGTCGATGTATCCTCATCGTCAAGGTTACCCGCCAAGGCAAGTGGACTTTGCGCCGCCGCGGCCCAAAATGTTGCGACGCAGTTCAACTTTAGTCTGATGCATTACCTTGAGACGGAGGGGAGTTGGGGTCTGGAGCCAGTCGACGGCGGCTTCGACATGAACGGCACCTTCGAGGGCGTCATCGGCGGTGTCTTCACTGGCGATTTCGACCTCTCGATTGGTATTTGGGTGTGGAACGTGATGCGCCAGAACATCCTGGACATGGCCCCCTTGATGTCTAACTCCATGGTGCTGGCGTTGACTCCGCAGTCGCCCAGAGTCGATATGAGTTTTTTCCTGCGTCCATTTACTGGCCCATCGTGGTTGGTGATCACAATCATCACGGTGCTAATCTTCTTTATGGTGGTCCCGCCATATCTGCTTGTGCCAGCTTACGAGAACGCGGAGTCACACCTCATCGCCTCCACGACAGGTTGGATCTTCTTCACTCTCGTCAATGCCTACTACAGTGGGGCTCTCACCATGTTCTTCACCTCAGATTTTACCATGCCATTCGCAGTAAGTTGCTTGACCACGACCAAGTCTAGTAGTTGAGCATGTTCATCACGTATGTCAGGTGTACAAATGTCAAATAGCCCCCTTGTACCAGTACAAGTGCATGAGGTAACACATTATGCAGGATATCAAGGAAGTTATGAGGAGCTACCCCAACTGGAAGCTCAACTTTCTGGACGGCAACGACATCTTCTATAGCCAATATGCTGAGGCTGGCGACCCAGACTATAAGCAATTCTATGAGAGAGTCCGGGAGGACAGAGGTAACCTTGGTAGCGAAAAGTTCAGTTTCCTTGGTTTGAGCACCCTTGCTTCAGTCTGTCGCGGTGCTTTTTATACTCTCAATAGCAACGTATGTGTTCTCGGACATCAATGAGGGGCTCCTGCGCATGCACAATGACCCCGTGGTCATCCACGTAAACAAGGGCATCCTGACGAGCTCCTTTAAGATGTATCCGTGGATCACTCAACGCGTCGAGGTGTTTGGGAACGAAGGTAGCGGAGAAGACTATGGAAACACCATCCTGAGCAAGAATTCTCCTCTGACCCCGGTGTTCAGGTTTGGCCTGCTCAAGATGAGGGAGAGCGGCGGACTAGACAGGCTCAGGATTGAGTGGGAGGGTGCAGCAGTGCCCAAGGGGGATAGCCAGTCCAAGGAGGTGAGAGTGATATCGATGATTGGCATTTCATGTAATACGAGAAGTACCACAAAGACGGCAGTTGAGCACAGGAACATTTCCTTCGCTCGTTATGACCACTTCTGGCTCCTTTACACACTGTGGCGGGAATTCCTTTGTCCTAACTTCTACCTAATGTGCAATATAATAATGGTGTTGAGGCACAGTCGTGCGTGAAAAGTACTGTCCTTGTTTTAGGTGCTCTCAGTGGGCCAAACTCTGTTGGTTTACCTCATCATCGGCAGCGCTCTTTGCACGTCAATAACTCTACTGCTGTGTGAGCTCACCTTCCAACACTATCGGGGGAAAATTGCACAGCAGCCGCCAACAAAACTTACCCACAGCGCGGCAACAAAGTAGTTACTTCAGAAACTGCTGCAACTGTCTCCTGCGACAGTACATATGTCAGGGCAACTTGAGCAGTTGGGCCTTGTTCTAGTTCCTTTGGAGTCACTCCAGCATAGGAGTGACCATTGCCGTGCACACGGAGATTTAATTTCCCAATGTTGACAATGATCAAAAATGGGCAACTGAAGTTCCCCAAGCTTCAAATGAGACTTACTAGTACATTCCTCAACGTATGAGGATCGGTGATTGGGACCAGGCTATCTTCGACAACGAACGGTGGAGGAATCATACTGAAGAGACCGGAAAACCTCCGAACTCGATGACATTTGAGCGAAACTGTCTCTTTTGAGACGGTTGAAACACGCGTGACTGATCATTCCAACCTGATTAATACACAGAAAAGAGCGACGAAACAAGATCACTGAATGGCTCAATAACCTACTTAAGGTGGGCTTGCATGAAGTGAAATTCCGGCAACGCCAGAATCATCAGCACAGTCGAGCACATATGCATAAGCCTTCCTATTTAGTGAATGTCAACGTTTCTTGCACCGCAATGAGCAGAAGACAGTAGAAGAAAAATTGGACGAAGATAGCCATGGAACAATGATATAGTACACAATTGTGGTCGGTCCTTCTAAGGGTCTTATACATGCGACTTTATTAAAGCAGCTCTCACCTTTGCTCTCACTTCCTCGTCCCGCTGCTCCTTGGACACGGCTTCTTGGTCGTGGGACCAGAAGTCAGGAGTGACTCCGATCCAGCCGTTGTCGAAGGAGTCGAACCTCAACGATCCCCTGGATGTGTAGACTCCGCTGCTCCTCATCGTGCTGCTCGGCATCATGTCGGTGATGTTTGCCAGTGACCCCTGCACTGCCATTTCGTTGTCATCAGTTCAGTTCCCGAGAAAAGTTGACACTTCTACGACCGCGATGCGACTGACGATGAAAAGCATCACTAGATCTGCGCTTCAAGGTCGTTCGTCACAAAATGGCTACAAACAGTTTTAGAGATGTCGTCAAAGTAGGTGGAGACCTAAGGTTTAAGGAAGCCAACTTTTAGCTTCCTCGATAGAAGAAAAGTCTGAGCAATTATGCAGACGAGCGATTCAGCACAAAAGAAGTGTATTTTTCTACGAACCGTGCCTGTTCTGCACTGCACTTCTACCGAGCAACTCGGTCGGACAACTGTAGCCAAGGTAGGTGACTGAGAATTTGGTCCCTTTCGTATCAGTACCAACACTTGCAGTAGCATCGTGCTCAAAGGCTGTTTTAAACTACAGATCCAACCGTGTCTGTGACCCTTTCAACGCAAGTCTTTTTTTTCCAGTTTTTAAGCTCTGGCAACTGGCAACGTACAATCGAAATTGAATGCCTCTATAACAGAGAGATAAAAGCTTTGACTTGGACCCTTTGAATGAAGAAGGAAGCGCGCAAGTCAGTGACATCGGAAATTTTTTTGACGCCATTGAATTTCCAGGCTGCTTTTACGGGAAAGGAGATATGCCTTGATGACACAGACGCCCCCGAGGCCTCGCCTCGACGTTGCTAATGATGACGACAAGTTTTTGTCTCGTAGCTTGATAAATTGAATGGTTGTGCGTAGTTAGTGCAACATCTCACTAGCATTCACACGCGCACACACACGCACGCACTCACACGTGCTCTGCTACACGTTATAAACACACCACATCCACTTCCGCTAACATCCATTGTTTTGCTGCTGAAACTGAGGGCATTTGCCTTAGATGTCGGGCCCACTTCAACAAGGGGTCATTGCATGAGGAGGAGGAACCATCCACGTCCACAACAGCAGCAACGTGTCTGCGATAAAAAGCGTCATCTTTGGATCAAAGGTCTATATGCGTAGGGTGGACCAAAAGTAACGTGATGCTGTTGCTCAGTCGGAGTGTGCAAAGGCATGAGCTAGCACATCTGAAACCGGAGATGCATAGTTGCTATTTGCACAAAAAGTTTGTAAGTAGGACCATAACCAAGTGAGCTATGGCTTCCCAAAGTTGAACGGCCTCTCCAAATCAATTGCCGTCATTTTGAGCACCACGTTCCACGTGGTGCTGAACTGAGCCTTGAAGCAAATCAGGTTCCTTTACAGGGTCTTGCGTAAGTTTGGGAAAATGTAAATAACGTCCAGCGACCACAGTAATGAACGCATCCAAAGAAAATTTTTAACCTTGATTTACACAAACGCACTGGAAAGATTAATTTTCACTATGTCCCTCCTCTGACATGAACAATTTTGGAAAGAGGGTTGGGTCGAATGTGGCATGAATGATATCTTGGAGAATTCCACTCTCTGCCTCTGTGGGTCGATCCAACTGGTTGAGGTTGCAAACATTTTGTTCAATGAGATGGAAGAATTGTTGCACACATCATCAACTGTCAATGCGCGAAATTCGACTTCATTTCAGTTAAGAATACAGTCTTTGCACTGATCCAATGAGAGTCCATTCAGACAAGATCCTTTTGTCCTCCACGTACCGCCACCTAGGAGTCCTATCATATGTACGCCGAAAAAGGGAGAGAGTTGTAAGCTGCTCAGCGTACCATGTAACAGTTTTGGTCCCCCTGTACATGATCGTGCGCATGTGCCGGGACTTGTGCGGACTTGCGTGCACGTAGGAACATGTAGGTAAAAAATGCAATGACTGAAGTGACCGCACCAGCTGAAGCTGTGACATAGATTAACGCAGTACCTGTCCTCTTCTCCTGAATGTCACTATGTGGATTGTCTTAAATACCTGGCATTTTCCTATGGCAATGGTTTATCAACAGAATTGCTAAACAAAGAATTCGCGGGGCAACAAAGCGAAAGGAAATGAGTGATGCGAATTTGAATGGAGCAAGGTCGGACCAGACAAACGAGCGTGAATCCGTAAGCTGAAATGTCGACCCTGGTGTTTGTCTGGCCAATTATTGCCGTCATGTGTACGTAAAAACAAAACTTCAGGGCTTCCCCGGCAAGCGAAAACAGTCGGGGAAGAGGTTGGAAGAACCTCTGTGCTTCACGTTGCGATAGATGGCGACAGTTGTTGTCGCCGGCCTTCAAAGATGTCCCCGCAACACTTTAGTTGCCAAGTGGCCAATGTATGCAAGAAACTGCACGTGTGCGTGCGTGCGTGTAGACTTTTTCGCCCAATCACTCGTGCTTCCCACTTAACGCAATTATCATGGCTGCTCAAAAGCCCTGCGTAACAGCAGGCGAGTAAGTGAAATATTGGTTGGTGTCAGCGATGCCCAAAAATACTTTGCAGTGGCTCAAAGACTTTCAGGCGCGTGTGCAGGTGCGACACGGACACCGCGTCTGGAGTCGCTGCGTCGGACCTCCACAGAGGGAGGAAATCCTTCCCCTATCCTTTCCTACGTTTTTCGTCGTTCTCTAACTTCTCTTGGATGGGTCGACAGGTCCTGACCTGGAGGAAAGCATCTCTAACCTGAGCAGCGACACTGGGAAGCTAAAACTTCGAACTAAATGCACATGAGATTCGCAAGTGTAAAGTCAGTATTGACTTCATGGCACAATGGTCTAACTGATGGCACTACAGGCAGAAGGAGTAAAGTATCAAGCAGTCAACAAAATCAAAGGAAGAGGAATGGGCCCAAGGCCTACCAAAGAAAGCCCTCCGCAGCAGCTAGGGGACCCCATGATGCGAAGCATCCTATGTCCCCTGGTATACATAAAGCGCGAGAGCCGTATGCACGGCTGTGCGCCTGTCGAACTGCGTGAAGCGCGTGGACTGCGTGAACTGACATTTGCTACAAGGGTCGTAGCAATGACTTCGAGGGTGACTTTCAGGGCGACCGTAGCAACGGCGAGGGCGAGAGTGGCTATAGCGGCAACTTCTTGGGCAATTGTAAGTGAAGTGCATGGATTTCAAGGCTGGGGACCATCGGTCCGGTGGTGGGAGACACAGACAAACAGACAGACATGCACACACGTACGTACACACACAAATCGAGCTTTATATTTTGGCCATTCTTCCCACCCGGCGAAGTGGGTAGTGTGTAAGCGCTAGAAAGGTAAAAGTTACGTTTATCGCATTTTTCGGATTATAAGTCGCACCGAAGCAAAGCATGTAGCAAACAAACTTTTATTGAACTCCATCAAAACTACCCTCAGTGGTGTCCAGTTAAAACACACTACATTTTTCTTCTTATCCTAATTTCATACTTTCGCACATAAGGCATACTGGATTAAAAGGCGTACTGCCCATTTTTGAGAACAATAGAGGATTTTTGGTGCGCCTTATAGTCTGAAAAAAGTGCGGTATACATGCAATTGCACTTGACCTATAATGCATCCGCCTCCTTGCAACATTAAAGATCCCCACAATAGAGCACACGCGTATGCACAATTTGTTTGTGCGCGCCGAACTTGCGGCGATGGACTTGGCCACGGTGGCCACACGCGGGCAGTTCACACACGTTTCACTCACGCACCAGTGGATGGGATACCGGATCGCCGAATGCCACTTACAGCGGATTCAAGATCTTGTCTTCTTTTTCGTCTCCAACGTGGAAGGCGCTGGCCCAGAGGCGGCCGCGATCGCCCTGGTCCCTGCCTCACACGCCATAGCGCTGCCCAAGGCTTAGGAGTTGCTTCTTTCATTTCTTGACTCAAGGAGGCCCCCAAGATGATGTGGCGAGATGGCTTTGTTGCTGCCTGTGCGATTGGAGTTTCTTCTGTCTGCTGCACTGCATTTTTGCGGTTGAGAGAGGCAACAGGAGAATCGTCTCGGTCTCGGACTTCGCTTCCTCATGTCTGTACTACCTGAGATGATCCACGTGGGTGAGGTGAGGGGCTTGGCCGAGAGGATGGAGGATGTCAGAAAGAGCGACAACAGCTACGGACAATTTCTGGCAGGTAACACAAAAATTGGAATATGTCGAAGAAGAATGCTGGATCGTCGCTGCGCTAGCATACTCGACCTATGTATCGGTAAGTGAGACAGATGAAATTTACGTTTCAGCGGTAACGTCAGTCATTGTCGAGTCATGGACAGCGGTAACGTCAATCATTGCCGAATCATGTACAGCGGTGTCACGTGTATATGAAATGTCTACCAGAGGAAATTGCCTGCATATACTAAACTGAAACGATTTGTGGTTGAATTTCCAGCTAAAAAACTGGATACTGAGACATGAGAAAGGGGGAAAAATCGGTCCCAGCTGCGTGGCGCCCTCCAGGGTTCAATGCATTTTGAGCGCTCAAACATCAAAATGGGCAGTGACAACGTTGATCACATTACTGTATCTTGACGTGTGGTGCTGGGGGAGATTCCACACCAGAAGCTGCCACAGCAGGGTATGCAACCCATTTGTCTTCGCCCCTTACTTACGCTAAGGACTGCATGTGTCATATGCAGCATGCTGGACGTTAAAGTCCCTCAGACGCGGGATCAGTGTACAGTATGTGTGATAAAAACCAGCTCTTGTTCCACGTGCTTACTCACGGATGATTCTTTTTCCCCCAGACTTCGATGCCTTCGTGAATCCTCAATCCTCAAGATCGACGTGCTGCCAATGATCTCGTGGTCGGGGGTCTCGCCATGAATGTTTACGATAGTGTTGGCCAACATACTGAGGATCTGTATGATAAACTTCCAGGTGAGGTGGATGTTTCGAATGTCCGGGTCAGCTCGCGTGACTGTATACATGTATTTTAGAACGGGCCTTTTACAGTTGTGGTGGGGGGAGTCACTTGCTCAGCCTGAAATTGTACTGGTTCACTGTTCTAACTCATTTGGTGGAAACTATGTCGAGGCAACATAACTGTGTTGTCTGAGCAGTGGCCTAATCTGAGGGTGCCAAAGATTTTTTTCAAAAACTTGATCATGCTCCACTAGTACCGAAGCAATGTGGAATAGTGTTTGCGAGGTTGTGTGACTTGTGCTTGACTTCTACTAAAGCTATTCACTTGATGAATTTCCATCTTGATCATGCTCGACTTGCAGTGAAGCCAGAAAGGCCAGAAGCTGAGCCAATGAAGACTAAGAGTCTACAGAAGAAGGATAAGTTGGATTGGACTGGAAATTCAAAGTCATATTGTACGTACAAGTGCTTAAAAAAGTGTCTAAGGATTTACTGCGAACCCAGTGTGAGTATCAAGTTCATCGAATGATATCTTACAACTCTCAAGGACATTTAGAAGCAAGGCATGGACAATGGATTATAGCCTCGTGGGAAAGAGTTTGAATAGAACCAGAGGTGGAAGGACTGAAGAAAACGTCAGACTATGAATACAGAGGCAACCAGCCTGCACGGACTTTTCTAGTTCGTCTGCTCAAGAGAACATGCGTTAAAAGAACTCTCATTTGCGTGCAAAGGACAGCAGATACCAAAAGGGTTTCGTTAAAACTGGGACTATACGTTTTTAATTATCAGACGACCGTCTATATTCTTCTGTTGTTCCTATGTGCTGTAGTTACTGAGTACTTCTGCCTTGTCCATGGTGATCTGTCACGGGGGGAACTCCAAGTGACTGACGTGGACCATTATGCCTAAAAATGGCATCCATAACCATTGGCTACTCTGACTTTAAAAATTCCGTGGCACATTATTTACAACTTCACAAGCAATGCCTTTAAAACTACACTAACTCTGTTACTATTCTATCGGATTTCCACTCTTGAATGAAGCAGTGTTAAACTAAAATATGCAGTTACCTCCGTTCCCATTGTAATGTTTCATGTGAAGGGAGATTCTTTGGGCAGCGATTGACATTCTCAACGTATAGTAATGAAAGGTGACTCGAGTTCCATTTGCAGAGAAACATCTATTGTAGTATCTCACAATCAGAGTCACAGGTTGCTCTGTAACTTCATGTTAAGGAAGCTGATGCCAGAATACTTAACATGTGCGGCCAACAAATCATCTGATGGACTGAGATGTAGTTACGTATATAAGGGTCTTGAGTATCAACGTATACACCTAAAGCCACGGAAGAGTCTTTAGCCAAGCCTCAATTAAAGATACCTCTGAGACGTCTACTGAACATCGCTGTTCAAGGCGTAAAATGCGTCATCCACAGTTTTGTTCCAATGGTAAGAGCAATGAATGCTCATCGTCTATACCAATGGCGGTCAGAAAACAGGCAATTTTGCGCTTCTTATTCAATGCGGTGAAATAAGCAGCCTGTGACAAAATTGCCTTTTTCCCCTACCTCTACGAATTATTAGTCGGTTAAACTGGGAGAGAAAACGTTTCTGATGCAATATATATAATGTTCCTCACCTCATTACACGTTAGTGAGAGCGGAAAAGTATTTTTTCCATAGACCGTTGCTGTAACTGGACTCAATGATGTCATTATGTCCACTGAACTCAACCGTGGGGTGAGCAACATTCGTGGGGTTCACTGCAGAAGCAGTCTATGCCAGAAAGAGATACATTTCCGCCCTCTACGTGACATTACCAATCAAAAATGGTAACAGGTCACAATTACATATTGCACTTCAAACTATTTAATGGCATCACAAGAAGCATTACAGTGATGTGGATTACCCAATGCAATTGTGTCTGCCCAATGGTAATCCACAGTTTTTACGTTCTCTTATTTCTTCCAAGTTCAAGGCTCCCAGCATAGACGACTGCAACCGCCAGACCATAGGGAGCATATTGGACGTTCTGGGTCAAAAGTGAAAAGAACGAGAGGTGCAGTTTTCGGTCTTACTACCGCGATGCTCACACCCTGATCTCAAGCTTGATATGTAAGTGCCTCGTATGTGCATGTGCAGCAAAAAATGGTTGCTTTGCTTCCTTCTACTTACGTCGCAGATCGAGGCTGAAAAGGTCAAACGATCCCATGCACTTTTTAGTGCTGGTGTAGAGGAAATTGTACCTTTCTCGAATTAGAGGTCTGCGCAATGTGTAATAAGATTTTTAATATATTGTACCTCCTTCCATGTTTCTTATGAGTCAAGCTTGGGTTACAAAAATTATTGATAGATTGTGAGGAACAACATTCTTTTTTGTTTACAAACACTGCGTGAATAAGTGGATTATGAAAAGTGCTCTTGTTTGACTTCATGATGCGTTGACAATTACTGTTCAAGCCTACATTATCTGTAATTTTCATACATTTTGATGACGAATTTCCCTGCTTCAGTTTTCCTAAATGCCTCCACCTCCTTCCTGACATCATCGGGAAGCACCTTCATCTTTATCCTCATGTTGTCATCCACCATCTTGGTCCCCCCATAGTTGTCGGGCAGTACAAGTGGTGCCGCCAGTGCTGCAAATGCCACGTCGATGTAGGTGGGTTCGTCTGTTGCCAGCAAAAATTTGCGTCCATCTGCCAGCGAAGCTGCAATTTCTTGAGCCAAGTCTTTGGTCTTGACCAGCGCTGCCCGGGCTTGTTCATCAGTGAGATTGAGCCGGCGTTTCAGGGCTGCCTGTTGCATGGGAGTCAAGAGCTTGAGCAGAAACTTCTGCCACTGAGGCACATGTGGACTGTTGCCACCCCAGAACTTGAACATGATTGCATCACTGTCCGGAGTCTTGAACACGGCGTTCATGAGAAAGGTCCTGATGAATATGCCCAAGGAGTCAACCTTTGCCTCCAGCTCGAGGCTCTCTTTAGTGGGTCTCAGGAATTTTTCGATCTTCTCATCATGTGCATGAGTGCCGTAAACGTACCTCAGGATGCTGCCAGAACCATAGATGACTGAGTTATCCTTTGGGATCCTCAGTCCTGGAACCTGCAGATTTCAGAATTAGTGCTGACCTAAAAAAGTATCACATACCACCCATACAGCTCTGCCGAAGAAGAGACGTCCGAAGATCCCTATATCCTGTTCCTCCTCAAAGTCGATTCCAGCCAATTCCAGATTCCAGCGGACCTTGTCTACGTAGTGAGATGTCCCGAAGGTGTTCAAGATCCAACGTTGGTCTCTACCTTCCGTTTCTCTACTGCGGAGTTCACATTAGAACTGCAGTTTCGCGGGCATTAATGTGTGCTCGACTGTCCTCACCTGGATATGCTGCCAATAAGTATGAACTGCCTGAGGAGGGCGATGAGGAAGAAGATTACCAACGTCATCGGCACCCCAAAGCCGTTGTAGGAGACGAAAATAGGGAGAGCGAGAAACAGAATCACGGGGAGATGTTCGGGCTGGAACCTCATGATTGGTATTCTTTCGTCTATTGTTAACGCTTGCTTAGAACTTGACGGAGACTAAGAAAAGATGTAGTGTAGAGGAAGGCTAGGCTGCGCTGGCATGGTTACCAACATCACCTAGCTTGCTCGTACCCAAAGTACAGTAGATCTAGCATTCCAAGCCTTAGCGCCGTCTAGTGGCTTCTTTGGAAGTAATATGGAGCCATGACGAGTACTGGGTGCGAGGAAAGTATTTTTATCAATATTGAGTGGAAGATCTACAATACAAAAGAGGATTAATGGACGTAAGATAACTTCTATGCAGGGGACCCACTCTGAGTGCAAAGTTCCAGTCTAGAGCCAAAAGCTCTTGGGTATCTTCCTAGTGCCTTCACCATCACCTCATCCTGTGCAGTCTTGGTGACCTTGTGGCATTGGCGGGTCATTCGATCATGTGCAAATGTATAAGCTCAGGGAACATTTTTCCGCACAATATTAGGGTGAAGACTTGGCATGCACCTGTGCCTCATATGGCCCAACAGAGCTTCCGGAGAAGCCACCAGGGGCCGCTCAGGCGTAGGATACACTACTTTACTCCTCGATTGCTTTGCGCGTACCTGCCTTCGTCGTATCGTATCGTTGACGCTCACGCAGCAACCCCCTTTCTTTGTGGCCGTCGAGCTGTTGAGACCACTCAGAGATGTTGCAAATTGTGCCCGAATTGCCAGGTCAGCTGGCATCGTGCTCGGCCTACTCAGCAGCTGTGTAGCCAGAGAGAAAAGGTGCTTGCTAGCCGGACTCTGCTGGGCATCCTGGTACGCATAGTCAACAGCTGCGTCAGCTCCCATTGAGCCCCAAACAGCTGTGCGTCCAAGCTACCCCAAAGAAAACAAAGCTACACCTAGCTGTGGATTCTTTGGCTGCACTGGGCCTGATGCCCTAAAAAAACTGTCGTTGGGGCTGCTTTCCAGCGGCAGAATCTGACTCGCCAGACTTTCCTTTGTGCAAAGTTACTCCTACCTCATGATGATAGCATATGACCTGTTGACGAAATTTTTTAGCTTTAAAACTGCCTTGTTAGGCTACTGTCTAAAAGTTAAGGAACACATTTAACATTTTTGTATGTTATTTGCACCATGTCTAGGGCAGAGAAAAAGTCAGAGGCTTTCTCTGATCTGCTGTGGGGCTGAATCTTAGCGGATGCAGCTGTTGATTTCACGTTTCACCTGCGCTCGGCGCGAGTGCCTTCTTCTCTCTCCTTTCTTTGATTAAAGCAACTTAAGCATGCTAAACATATGGAGACCCCGCTTAGCCTTCTACAGCGTTCCCGCGGAGGTTGCGTGATTATTGAGCAGGCCTGTGTGATAAATGTGTGAACATGAATTATTTTGAAGTGTGAAAATGCCAGATGACAATGATTTCTGCGCAATCTAATGTCTTTCGAGAGACGTGAAAGAAAAGACCCTCCAGTGAGGGTCTGCTCTGTGAGTCTAAGCAGAAGTTCTGTTCCCTATACTGTGCCCGAGCCACGTCGGTCCAGCTGGTGGTTTCCATCTCTTCTCTTCCTAAGTTTCTCCACTTTTCACTAACCTCGCCTTTAGAACCACATCAAGACTTCAAATATTTGAAAAACATTGCTCAACAATACTATCAGAGTTGCAAAACGGTCTTGGCGCAGCATTACGACAACCAGGAAGGTGTCATTAATGCTACATCCACGTCCTCGTAGCCATGATGTCACCTTTGGTTAGAAAGCTCGTGTCTCAAAAACAATGATGATCAAGCTAATCAAGCAAATGTAGTTTCTGTTTAAAGTTTAGATTCTCGACGAGCTGTGTGTGCATACAGCATGAGTGTGCTACGGTTGAATTTCCCGCCATTTTAAAGGCTGAAATGAGTTGTGCGGCATTTCTGAGCATAGGGGGTCTCTCTCACTGATCTGTGTACTTACAGTGTGCTCGGATATAAGGTTGCAGAGTATTTGGGTCCGTATAAGAATTTAGATGAACTGATTTTGACTGAAGTTATCTCATGTGAAAGCTGATGTGAGGGCATTTTCGTCGACACACCACGTTGAAGGTCAGAAACCACGAAAGCCATGGTTTGCCGAAACCATTCAAATAATTTGAACATGCTTCTATTTTTGCTGTAGAAAATAATTACTAACACCCAAAAGTTCTTTGCTTTAAAAGTCACTTAAAAATGTTAGTGCTGGCAACTGCTTCATTTTTGGATAATCGACCTCTCATTTTATGCTATTTGCTTCTTTCAGTGGAAAATTACAGTGCAACTGATTCTCCCTCTTATCTTGCAGCGTCGTCCATTTCATTGAAGGAGCGGTGCTTTGAATGTTGGCTTAGTGTAAGTTTTTCGGTTCTTGTCAAAGGCACAAGTGCTGTCATACCAATACATAGGTTGATAAGAAACAAAATTTCCTTTTCCATCGATGTCAATATCGCCACCTATGATGCTCAAATGATGAAGCTACACGATAATTTCTTGGCCCTGCTCACCCTGTACACACTGTACAAGGTGGTTCAGATTTACAGGTGCGTCATGTAGGTAGTATGACGAAGTATAACTTAAAAATACGTTCCACAAAAGAGAGACGAGTGTCCATACAAGACAATTGTACAGGATGAAGTGCATTCATGAGGCGCCGTAGGCGTCATGATTCGCCGATGTTCTTCACATGATGACTGCTACGGACGAATCTGGCAATCTTTCCAGTGCGGCAGTTGGCGTAGGCGAAGCAGAAGAGCGTCACGGAGACCCCGAAGAACAACGTGAAGTCCGGGACCAAGTTCAGTGAGCCCGGAATGTCGTCATTCTCCACGAAGTTCGCTCTCGCCATGACGACGCGTTCCTCTCGAGGAGGATCTGGACTCACATACATCGCAGGCTTGGTCTTCACCGGGTCGTCCATGAAGTAGAACTGACATGCCCAAAATGACAATGTGGGTCAAGAAATTGCTGCATGAATGAGCAACATTTGATGCAAACCTGTTGGTTTGAGTCAACTGCTTCTGCATTTGTCTTTTGGGACGACTTTCTTTGGAAGAGTCCGCACATCCAGCCACATCCGACGTTGTCGTCGCCATCATCGCTATCATCTCCACCCTTTCTGGAGTGTCAGAAACATAAGACCCGTCTGCACTTGCAACTTCTTACGCACAGACGGCGTATCGACGCGTATCGGTTGTTCAACTTGCCTTCCTCTGCCACCTGCGCCTCGACGTCTTCTTGCTCCAGGGGTTCCTCCTGTCCCCCCCATCTCAGAATCGTCGTCATCGTGATCCTCATCACCAGATCCTTCACGTGGCTCGGATTCCTCTGCTTCTTCCTCTTCTAACCTTTGCCATCGGGAATATTTAAGCTTAAAGGACGAGTCGACAGAATGCTATTACAGTGTGAGTCGAAAATGTCCGATCGTAGGGGATGTTTTTGTCGAGTCACATTGCAGTTGTCAAGACTTCCGACACCTTTGTACGGATTGCCTTTTCTCCTCCAAAGCGGTGTGACGGGCTTCCGGGTATCGGGATCCCGGGCAACAGGATGGTCGTCGTCAGCAAAGATGAAGTCGTCATCGTCTCCGGATCCTGGACACAAGGGGAACTGTCGATCTTCCCTCCCTTATCATGTCTCTTTACCTTCTTCGTCATGGACACAAAGCACGACACTCGACGCCGCCACCACTAGGAAGATCCACACTATCCTTCCAGATTCCATCATAACTTTGTTTTAGCACTGGGTGTGTGCGCGTGATAGGATACAACATAGATAAGGTAGGTGAATTTGTTTAATCAAAAAGTCGTCGTCATCGTGCTGCATGATTATACTCAGTGTGGTCTTTACTTCTCAGCAAACGTGCGGCGTATGCGCAGTACAGGGTTTACCATAAGCAGCGTTACTCCAGGGCCATTGTAGCGAACAGAGTCACACCTAGGAAAGTATATGGGGAAATCTATGCACTTTTGGTAACTTTCAAGCGAGGTACCTCTGGTACATACTCTCACTTTCAATCAACATAGATTAAAGTATCTTAGCCACTAAGGTAAATAGCTCTTGCAAAAGCTAAGTTAGGATCATCGTTTAAACTTTAGTTGACTGGAAATATCGAGTCACCAAAGCTGCTGTTGATTCAGGCAAGTTACCAAATATCAGTTTGTCTCAGTAACCTGACTGTTACTAATGTATGAGCACAAAAAGTTTACTTTTTAATTCCACATAGCCTGAAAATTGATGCTAAAAAAATTTTTGGGGGGGTCTCGCCCCTTAGGTTAGGCCTGTAAGTGATGGTAGCAAGCTAAGAGGTGAGCTATCGATATCTGGCTTGTAATCCTCGAGCGCCTTGGAATGTGCCCCAGCCCTCCTGTATCGCACGTACGTGCACAGAAGTGCGTATTATGAATTAGCACACTTAGGGTGCAACGTTTTGGGCGGGATCTTGGGACAACCGCCACTAATATGTCTATGATAACACCGAGGTGTGTTTCTCTTGCCAGTAATATCAAAATTCCTCTACATCGACGGCAGAATTCAACAACACATGTGCATTTACGAAACTTTCTTGTTACTCCGGAGAGCTCAGTCTCTGGAGGGAAAGTTAAGGAGCACTTGCACTGTCAGATTTTTTTCCGCACACGTTATATATGTCCCGACGTTGCCCGTACACTCAACCTTTGCTAAAGTGAAGCCAGGAATGACTACTATATGGAGAATGTTCACTGCATCAAAGGTCTTCATGCTGCAAATGATTCAATTGCAAAAAGCACCCAGCACATGAGACATCAATCTCGAATCTTCGCTGTGTCGACCGTAGGTGGTTGTGCACGTACAACGCACATGTCCGTTGCCAACTTCTAAATCGTGAGTGTAAATCCAACTCTCAGTATTCGCTATATTGTGAGCATAAAGAGGATATGAAAGTTTCAATATCCTCCTATTAAGAACCCCAAGGCTACATTTTAAAAGGGTGTTTACACAAGCTGAAAGAAAAGCAATTTGAGTTACCGGGTAAAATAAAAATTTTTTTTGCTAAAGTTGCTTCACATTGGAGGTCTTTTCTACCTTGATCTTAACACGACCTTCTCGACTTCACTATACATATGGCACTTTGGTTATTAGACCAATGCTGATTGAATCTGGTTCCGATCAAGGTCCTCTCTCTCTCTCTCTCTCTCTCTCTCCCTCTCTCTCACTTTGTCCTAGGCGTTATCCTTATTAAAGTTTGCTTGACCTGAGGAATTCAATTTGCCATATCTTAGTTCTGGGGCATCAGTTTTGACGGGAAATTGCCACGCGAGCTGGCAAAGCACGGGACGCCAGTGGGGCTCACACAGAATTGTGCCGGACAGCGACGCTGTCACACTTTGATTCGTTTCTTTGTTTTGGCGCGCGCCTCTGAAGGGTACCGAGCGCAGAGTGAGCCAGAAAAAAAGCACCCCTCCACCCGCAGTGTGGTCAGACGACGATCAAGTGTGGGCGGAATGGTACGAACTTGCCGAGCATGACTCCGTGGGCCGGATTTGCCAGGGCGCCTTCATCTCGGCTCACACGGTCCGATTGCTATCAGTTGGAAATGTCGACGACAAGAGCAAGGCCTACCTACCGGAGGCACTTTTAATTAGCCGTTTTTTCTGCCAAACTGCGTGCGTATCAGGCGTACATCCAATTTGAAATAAATATGCATCCGTGGCAGCTGCGCTTTAACTATAACATGTAAATCTTACGCTGAACCTAACTGGCGTGTTTACGCAACACCCCACCAGTGCATATGATGCACAGGCCTACGTACGTGCGGTAGTTTAAGTCGGCCGACACAGCTGATGACCTTATCTTTCCGGCATTCCGCGAAACATTATTACGCATTTGGGACTTTCAAGACCTTGAATTCACGTGGGGATCGAGTCCGAGCCCGAAGACTCAGGGTTTTTTTTGTACATTGAAACGAAAAATAAGATTTTTCGCCGATTTCGATTACCGAATTGTCAGCTGTTGCTTTGCTTTGTTGCTGCCTGCAGTCCATACGTTGCACCAGGAACAGCTTTAGCATTGTCATGGGCATTGTGAGCAAATGGTACCGATGTACGCAGACCACAAATCAATGTCACTGCAAAGAGGGAAAGAATTCGAAGCTTGCTGAAAAAAATACATTTTTTTAAATCCCAATGCAAATCTTTGAGACAAGCAGGTATATCTGACGATCTGATTAAGCGGACGGGACAATTTAATGCTAAAGATACAAGTCGGTAATATTGTACTTCTGCAGTTTTTGCTCCTCCGAGGTGAAAAAAACATGTGCGAAGGCCCCTAAAGGTGTCTTCCCTGCTAATAAGTCCTCATTGCGACCACTCAAGTCACACCGATGGCTGCCATCAGATTAGTCGACTCCATCAATGAGAGCAGCGTGTGCTGAGGGACGCGTTTGCACTGGCAGAACTCGACCAGCCTGGCCAGGCCCAACGTTGCTGCGAAAAATGTGCAAATCGTCCCGCGCAACGAGTCAGTTCCGTCACCTCCATCGGCTCACCGGGTGTCAAATTGCGTGCAGTTTGGCTGCTCCAAGGCCAGAGCTTGGGCAATATGGAGAAAAAGACATGTGTCCGGCAGGAAACATTAGCATCTTATCGCGGCCCCAACGTTTCTGCAGGAGTCGGTAATTAGGCTCAATCAGCCCAAAGGTCTCGCGGGCTAAGATTTCGTCAAAGAAGTGATGACTGTGCAAGGATTTTCGTGCTGGGAAAAAGAGAAACTTTTCTTTTCTCGGTCAGATGCTGCTTGGCGAATATCGCCTCTCTCACACTTGCGCAGGCACGCACGCACGCACGCACGCACGCACGCACGCTCAAACTGCCCCATTTTGGTGCCAAACGCGAGGTTATTTTGTTCACTCATTTTACCATTAGGATTTTCAGCGTCGCACGTGCCGCAAAAAAAGCCAGACCGACCTAATGCTGTAGTTCCTGTTGGCTCACAGGGTGGACCATTAGGACAGTAGATACGCCGTACTAATGGAGGGAAGTCACAGTGAGATATTTTGGCCACAAACACATAAACAAAAGGGCCTTTTTTGGGTCTGGGCTTGACCCCTCAAGGCCTCGCCAGGCCCTCGACGCTGGATTTTGATGGCGGTTTAAATCACGGGATAACGCGGGCTAATGAATGTGTTGAAGGAAATTAGCGAAGCATTAGCGAAAAACGCAAGGACGAATTCGCAACTTGCAAAAAATGTTGCAAAAACAACTTTCTCGACCGAAGATTGACTACCAAAATATTGGAAACAAATTGGGTTTTTTTGTGTGACACAAGAGGAAACAGAAACCACATATCTCTAATTGAAGATTTGTCGTTGTCGAAGTCCTTGATGGCCCCGAACCCGTCTCAAGGTTGCTCATTTTATGATTTGGCAGGTCCCACATCTATCTACTCTTTGTGCATGCATTCGTAAAGTAAAGCTCTGTCGGACAAAAAGTGAACACTGGAGTATCCGTTGCACTTTTTAGTGTCTCCCAACTTGGAAGTCGAAGTAAAGCAAAGATGTTTATTTACTGCCGGTGATTGATTTATTCGCGGGGAAGAAAATTCTCCCTGACTGAACTCTCTAGAGCCCTTCACTCCTTTATTGTCTTACAACACCTAAAAATGTCTGGAGTTTGCCCAAGCCACCTCACACGAAGAAGACCAGGACGTTGGCATTTTAGGTGATGATCACGGTTAACTCGAAGGAACAAAAGAAGAAGAAAAAAGCTATATGTGAGGAAACGTTAACTTTTCTCCCCTATTTGGCTACACACTGCATACGTACAGGGTGGTTGGCTTTTGGAATGGACCTCAGCAGGAAGAAGACGTCTGGCTTGCAGCTGTCGTCCAGTTCAGACAGAAATTATTCATTTCTGTGTTACCTTTAAATCGTAAAAAAGCGGTGCCGTCATGCGCCAAAGAGTCTTGTTGTTCTCTCGTGATCGATTACAACAGCCAACCCTGTATCCTGTCAGATAAAAAAATACCATATACGACTGACATGTGCGCCCTGCACACGCTGCATATAAGTGGAAGATGCCTAAAATTCCAGACAGGCTGAATATCGGACAAGTCCAATCGCACACACACAAGCGCCTCCCACATGAGTGGCCGAAAAGTAAATAAAGACTCCCGGGGGTTAAGTGTCTTGGGGGCCCAAGCACCGGAATTAGCGGGCTGTAAAAATGCAAATGAAATGGAATCCTCTCTCCTACGCAAACTCGGGGGTTGTAAAACTTTTTCCGGAATCAAAGTTCCAAGGGTAGAAGAGACTTTGATACTTTGCTCAAGTGACAGGGTAAAAATGCAAAGAGAGAGAGAGAGAACGAAAAGAAGATGGTTTTGATCGATTGGAGAATATATTTTACTCCAGGTTATTGAGTGTCAGCAACGCCAGTGCCTGCAACTGCCTTGTGGCACATTCTGTGTGCACTTGAGGACACACTACACGTTCTGTATTTATGCACATGAGTCCGAAATTGTGACCTTGAGGAAACTCTGCTCTTGTGAGTGGTTACATCAGTGAGGTGTGCACTTTCTTTTTGTAGCACATTTGTTGTTGCAGCTCATTTTTTGCGGGGCTTTGGTAAAAAGTTACTTGTCCTATATTCCTGCCACCCCTTTGGGGATTGATGGGAAACATCACATTAAAGTCTGGAAACGTTAGTAGTTATGACTATTTTCTCCATACCTAGTGAGTAAATCAGTGTACTCGGTGGAAGTTTAGTTCTGACACGTGCACTAAAGTAAGTCACTGCTTCACCAAACCTAGCAACCTCTCAACCCGGACACGGGGTTCCCTGTGGAAATGGTGGGCCAGGGGGTCTAGATTCCCCCATGAAAATTTCAGCCAATTTCATCAACATTTACCCCTGAAAAAGCCAAATTTCTCTTCTGTTTGGCATGGCTCCCTCTCCAGGTGGCTCCCTTTTGAGCACTCTGGCACCAAAATGGGCAGCCTTGACATTTACTCTGTGTACTCAACATTGTGCCCAAGCATCACATCTACTTACATGTTCCACATCAAAATTCCACCTCGACACGTTTCAGTGTAGTGTATGAGGTGCCGTCATGCTCGATGCAATTACTTACGGTCAGGACTGTATAGTTATTAGACTGGGTCGAAAAGGGGTCAATTTTGGGGAATTTTGCCAAAGTACACTCGGGGGTTGCTCCCTAAGGTCAAATGATGATGACATAGTCAAATACTTTTTTTAAAAAAGTCAATTTTAACCTTGCCCCACAGGGGTTAGTGTATTAAAAAATAAGGCAAGTACGTAAGCAACTTATAAAACGTCAGAACAAGCATTAAAACCCTACTTTTCCCATTTAAAAGAACTGCCGTGCTTTCATGCGGCATCAAGAACTAAATTTGGCATGTCCATTTTACATTTAACACCGTTCACCCAACATCCTCACGCTCAATGATTATGGACTTTTAAATGCTGCGGGGCAAAGCTAAAGCACCTTTTATCTTCATTTTCATCTGACTTCGTACTAATACCATATTTTACATGTCCGTGCCGAATCCCAACTTTTGACCTAGCCTAATAATAATATACTATCAATCATCTGGCAGAGCTGAGTAGTAAATAACAAAAAAATAACAAAAGTCCCAGCTTTGAGGCACAATTTCGTGACAAGATTATGCAGAGAGTCATGACTCGTTGGTCGCCGAGCAAAGGTCCGAGCTCATTCACAGTCCTCCACTCGCTCACATTCTTGTCCGGCCGAGTTTTTCCGTTGCTGAACTTGGGCGCACTTTTGAGGCACAATGGGTACAGGCTCGAGGAAGGGAAAAACAAGGTTAATCACGATTCATTCCTGCTCCCTTCCTGGGTGGTCTCGGCGCATGCGCGCGTGCTCGTACGTACGCATTTGGGTGCGTACACGTACGCATACATGACGCGGGCCACGCTGGGGGCAGAGTTTGGCAAAACAAAACAGGAAAAAAAACCCACATTCTGTGGCTGAGAAATAAATGTCTGACCGACCCGAGCGGGCGAGGGAAAAAAAATCACCCAAAACAACTTTCTCTCCGCGAGTCATTCATTTTTCTGGCGCCCAATTTTCTGCGTGAAAAATGGGTCATTCGTAACCGTCAAAGATAATTGCGTCTTCTCTTACTGTGCGTGTGTACGTGTATGAAAAAGAAGGGAAAAAAAGAGGTTAAAGACCCTAATATCCTGTTGTACTTCATGTATCCCTAAGCGCATGTACAGAAGTATCTGTGCTCTATGCGTGTGTATTGTGCGTTCAAGATACGTACGCATGGGTGCGCGTGCAGTTCAAGCACAAGGCATGCGTATGTAGCATTGTACATATATCTTACACCTTATGATTCAGATGCTGTTATTAATCTTTCAATATTGGTCACTATCACGAAGAGCCAAATGACTCTGCATTAGTTGCTCCTAACACGCCAAAAAGGCGCAAATTCGGTTAGGTCCAAAAAAAAGATGATTTTTCCACTCAGCCTGAAAGGATCTTTTCTTCAGAGAAAATCTACGATGCCAATCTTCTCTTTTCTTAGGGCGGGGACCGAGATTTTTTGAAGGCCTATCATGCATGGGGAAGGGCTCAAGAAGGCCTCGAGATGTTGGGGCCCAAGTTTTTTTTCCGTATAAAAAGAATAGGCACGTCTTTATAGTCAACATAAGTGTTCCTATGCATTCCCGGAGTCCTCTTCGTGTGTACTGTAATTGGAAAGTCATATGGACAAGGAAAACCAAGACGTTTCGGACGGGCGGTCATATTTTAGTCCCTCTTTTTTGCAGGATATTGCGCTGTGCAATTTTGAGAAGAGTGAAGAGTGTAGGGGGAAAAAAGTTTCTATATGTGAATTCGTCGGCGTCCCGTCCAGTGCCAGTGCCAGTGCTAGTGCCAGTGCCAGCGCACTGCCAGCGCACTGCCAGGGACCTCTAAAGAAATAATGACAATTAATTTTGATTTATCTTTTCCTTAAGAGTGAAGCCGCTGTAATAAAGTGATGAATGAGCCCATCTGCGCTTTGACTCACTCGCCCCAAATAATGATCGACCTAATATCATCATTAGGGAGACCGCACGAGCATAAATTTCTGTTCCTTTACCTCCAATGGCGGCCAAGGGTCCTGACGAAGAGAAAATCTCGACCAGACGGGACTGAGACCGGTCTCCAGGACTCCACTAAGACCCTGAGTGGCGTTGTCTGATGGACAATCCTCCAAGAATGTGTCCACATCCTCAAGCCGCACCTATGGTCACGCACTCTGGCAAAGCTGCGTAAGTGCGAACTGCCACTGAGACGAAGAAAAATGCACTCACTGTTTGGTCTCCAGAGGTCCTCCAAGCTCTTACCGAGAATGGGCTCCAAAGTTTTGCCCGAAAAGCTCGAAATGTCGTTCAGCTTTGACCTCTCCCGCGAGAAAAGAGGGTGGGTGGGTCAAGGTTGACTCTTCTTCTTCCCACTCTTGAGAACCCCTGAATACTTTGTTATCCTGGCCAGGATCGAGGTGACGGAAGATATTTATCGTTTTACAACTTGACGCAACAAAGGTCGGGAAGTAATCACTTAATTGTACGCAAAATTTTGCGTATCGTCGATGTTGATCAATACACATCCGTGGGTAAAGAGAGGACCTCGCTTAATTAAGACAGAAGAAGAAGAGGTTGTCTAATTAAAGTCAGGGTGATTAATTGCTTTATGCATACTGAGATCCATTCTGTTTTGCTGCTTCTTCAACTCTGCCAGACAAGACCCTGGAAGTGCTCGTCCATACGCTATCCTGGAAGGCGGGAAGGGTGAGGACCACGCAGGGAGGCACGCGCTCTCATGAGCTATAGTCTTTGTTGTCTGGTGGAGTTTTTGCTGCTGCTGCTGCTGCTGCTGCTGCCATCCCTCACAAAGACTCTCAATCAGTGTCTGGATGTACGTAGAATAGACTGTTGTTGAGCCATCATCCGCTATAATGGGAGAAAACTCGGCCAGACTTGAGCGCAGCGAGTGGAAAAATGTCTTCATCCTGCGTCCCGTGGCGAAACTTTCGAAATGAGCTCGTAACTTTTCGCCTGCTGCCAACATTCAGTGACTTTGTCTCGTAGAGGAGACTTTTCTTTTGTCGAAACTAAAGATCCGTTTTCTTCTCCCTCATGAATCAATGTTATTTCTTTTTGTTCTTTCGCTTATTTCGAAGTAGGAAAAGTTCATGAAGAGAGAAAGTCCTTAAAGGAGATCTTCTTCCCCGCCTTTTCTTTCCTACACTGATCACGTACGCAGCAGTCAATAACTCTGGCGCACCAAAATTTCATAGCTGCGATTGAGACGTCGAATTCCCTCCTTTCCTCACTGGTTCAAGAACAATAACCGGTCCACGGGGTGTGGCCTCAGAGGGGGCAACAACAATGCGTGCGTGATTCAGGCAAACTTTTTACACTCTTTTGCTGACAGCATTGCACTAAAGATAGACAAAAAACAGTCTTTTTTCTGGCAAGTCACATCATCGGAAACAAAGGAGAATCTGATAGCGAAGTGGACGACTTTTTTCCCCCCTAAAAAGTGCTCAAGAAGCCTTGAGAACAGAGAGAGAAAGACTCTGCTTATTCACGCCCAGGAGGAATATTTCAGTGTTGTTATTTGTTGAATAATCTTGCGATTTCTAGGCTGGGAGCTGAAAGCTTTCCTTCCCCCCTCTCCTTTCTTTTAGGCGGCCAAATCTCTGGTCCTTGTCTGTCTGCATGCAAACGATCTCCGCGCGAGTGAATGCGGGGGTCAGGAGGATCAGGGCACTAAAACGTCTTGATAAAAAAAATAGGAAAATAAACGAAAGAGTTGTAGTTAAATCGGGCAAATTTAATGCCGCGGAGTCTCTGGCTTGACACTCGAGTTGCACAAGCTTCTCTTCTCTCAAGACAAATCGCAGGCAAATTGTCGCGATAGCGTCTTGCTCGTCCTGCTGCGCGCGTGCCAGGACTCCTAATGAAGCATAAATCAAACAGGTAAGAAGAGGTTTCGGTGTGACCACAGTGACACCGGGGCAAAGAGAAAGATGCGGTCCATTAACAACGACGTCCTTGCTCTACCCACAGTCGAAGATTCGCTGCCGCCAAGGGCGCGTTTACGCTGGCTCCAAAAATCGGCCACAGCGCGGACACCAACTTTTAGTTTTCCCCCCAGTGTAAGCGCGAGTTTAGTTTTGTCTACTGGAACAAATTAAGATGCAATGTGCGGTGCCCAAGAACTTTTTTTTATGGAAAATAGAGTCCCCCGCGGTGATTAAGGGTGGTCATTACCGACACGCAACAGGCGGTCGAAGACACGCACACTCACACACGCACACCCACCCACCCACACACACACACGCACACACACACACACATACATACACATACAGAAAGAGAGAGGAAAGAAGGTGTCTTTAAGCGCTGCTCCAAACGCCCATACCCGAGTGTGTAAGAGTTGTTGGGTGTTCCCAGCTGCACCCATGCACGAATACAGCCTCCCTTCGGCACTGACGGGTTCGGACGGTGCTGGCCAGCAAAACCACACGTGGTGCAACTGCATCAAGAGCAACGCGGGCAGGAAGTCGAGGCCACTGACCTACTTGGGGCTATCTTTTCTTCCAGATCGCTTCTTGTGTGCCATTTTCAGGTGGTGTTGAAATGGCAACTGCTATCAGCCCCTCAGCGTGACTTGGGCCTTTTATCTGTTGACTCGTCTTCACTTCACTTCTACACAAAAATGCGCCCAATATTGGCTGATCGGCAACTAAACTTCCTCGGCGTCAATCTCTCCTTACAAGACGCTCAAATGATTGAAATACAAATCAATCTGCAAGGGAAGCTCATTTCTGGCGCACCCTGTACACACACCCAACCGATCGATGGAGATAGAGAACGCTTCAGAGGCCAGAAATGAGCTGAGTATAAGTAAAATGCATCCTCCAGAAAACAGCTACCCTTTTTCCCCCCATGATTTGTTGTCTACGTAGGTGGCTCATTGCAATTTGCACTCTTGAGTCAAATATGCAATTTTTTTGTCACACCAAGCCCGGACGAGGAAGTAACAGTATTTAGTTCTGCACTACACTTATGTTTGCAATTAGCTTTTTTGCGACTTTTCTCTCCCCTCTCGTCAGCTTGCAATTAGCTCTCTTTGCACAGTTCCATACGTGTGTCTTGCTTCGAGGTACAAGAAAGGCTTCCCCTAAAGGCCCAGACTGAATGCAGAAGCTTCCTTCTTTTTATCTACTGCCCAAAATGACCTGCTGTTGCCTAATTGGTGCTAGTTACAATTCATCGCGCGTTCGTAGTGTTGCAGCCTCACATATTATTATTATCCCCCCCCCTTTTGAAATTCAGTGTTATAGCAACATAAACTCTTGAGCTTCTTGGTCCCACCCATCAAGACCACAGCTACTTTTGCAGCCATAAACTTTAATTCCTACCTTTATCTTAGAGGTGAGGAAGAGCTCTCAACACCCACATATTTTTTTTTTCGGGGAAGGATGCACTTAAAACAATGATGGCTTTCGTGTGGTTAGGACCTCTTCCTTTCTCGAGATGCACTCATTATGTGGTTGTGTCAGCTATTAGAGCGAGAGCAAAACTAAAATGTTAGGGCAACTTTTGCTGTAGAGGGTGAGGTGGAAAACGTTGATGCACAACCCTTTGTACCGTTTCTACGCCTCGAGATTTGCACTTTTTCCATAATAACAGTCCTAAACTACTCACGTACAGTAAGAATCTTAGTAATCACAGTTGCAGACGTTCTTCAGTGCTCTATTACAGCATCCACTTAAAAGTCCGGCGTGTGCACTTGTGAGCAGCAAAAATGATGGTCTCAAACACACTCATAACACCGGGATGGCTCACGAAGGGTGATCACTCGTGCGCTGTAGATGAAATTTCCATAAGTCTCAGACTTCGCACTCAAACCGTGTAGTACGGTTCACTTTAAGCAAGAGCTGAATGAAACAGACCCGATCAAGGAGACTCTTTCCATTCTGTCAGGGGTGAAGTTCATGTTCATGGAGAAGATCGAGCTGCTGCCAATGCTTTCCAGTGTGACTGTGTTCGAGGCGCGTATGTAGAGTAAGGCGGGCGGGTTTACCTCTCTCTTCCCCCTCGTCACCTCTCTTATCCTCCTTCATCCCCTTCCCCGCTATTGAAGCTCCCATCTACTTTTATAACAGCGCCGAGGGACTTTTTTTGACACACACACACGGCGCATTTAACCCTTAACCTGCCCTCCTGCCAGTTTGGGCTTTTGCTGACTCACACGGTACGTCGAGACGTCCTTCTCGTCACAATTCCAGCACACATTGTTGACTGGCAAGCTCAGCCTCATCGCTGAGTGCACACACACACACACACACACACACACACACACACAGCCATTAGGTCCAGCTTACAATGCATTATAATGTCATTTAGGACAATTTTTGTAGGATTTGCCATTGAATGCGGCTACGACACCCTAATCTCTCTCACACACACGACCGTATCTCCCAACGTCCTCGCCCCATTGTTTACGGAACCATTTAGTCGCACGCAGGAATGGTTTTATTGCCTTGGCTTGGCTTTTTTTTCCTGCCTCCAAAATGTCGACCTCGATGTATTGACGCAAGGAAAGGGGGGGAGGAGATGGATCATCTGGGATAAGGAAGCGGAACCCCTTTTAACAGGGTTCCAGTTATCATCAACTCAAATCGGGACGAGGGCGCGCTTAAACTGCCATATTTTCTTGGAAGAAAAATAACCGGAGGATTAAAAGTGTTTCCGCTTAAGCACAGCCGAAGAAGAAGAAGAAGATCTCGGTGTTGATCAGGCCGCAGAAGAAGGAAGAAAAACAGCCTTCGGCTTCAACAAGAGACTCAGTGTGTTTACTAGTGTTTTTCTTTAAGGCGGATGTTCACGTGCAGATGCGGAACCGATGCCCGTTCTAACACAAAGGATTCGTTCATCTCGAAAATGTGTCTCAGAAATGTGGCAAAAAGAGGCAGTTACCCTTTTTTGCCACTCCATCCTGTGCAGTTAACAAAATTGAAAGAGTCTCTTTGTGCCTTTGAAGTCTCGAATCGATTTTGCGCAACATCCTTTTTCCCCCAGCAATATTTCTTCTAGTTTGCTACGCCCCAATATTACCGATATTCGCGCCAATTTTCTAAAATGAGCGCAGGCGAACGAACGAACGAACGAACGAACGAACGAACGAACGAACGAACGAACGAACGAACGAACGAACGAACGAACGAACGAACGAACGAACGAACGAACGAACGAACGAGTGAGCGATCGAGCAAGCAGGCTACCTCGTGGCCCCCCTACTGAGGCCTGCCTCCCCTCGACAGTTTTCGATCACGCTGCAGACGAATTTCTTCGAATTCACGCATGCTCGATTCTCTTGATCAGAGGAATGCAGTCGGTACGAGAAGTTTTGGGGGAACTTCCCAAAAGTTTTGGGGCGCGTTCATCGGGGTAGAAGAAGCGGAATTCCTGGCAAGAAAGACTTGTTGCGAGCCTTGACAAACTTTGTTTTTTGGGGGGGAGGTGGGCAATTTTATTAGGTAAAACCCGGCGGGTTTTTTTTCTCCGGTGACAGCCTCTTAAGGCTTCACTGGGCGATTATGAGGCTCATATTTCCAGTCTCTGCCGCTCCAGTCGGGCGTTAAGCCTTCAATGGCACAAAAAAGTCTCTGCATTTATGCGACACCTCAATGCACCGTGTGATGCGCAAAGAAGTGCGACGCGCGGAGGGAATGTCTTTGTGAGTCAGCCTGTAGCAAAAGACCACTCGCGCGTAACACGGTCTCTCTCACTCACACACAAAGCTCGCATTGTTAGCGTACCATGGACTAAAAAAGGATATCCTATGAAGGGTGAAGAGGATATCCTTGAAAGTGCTTTATTTTACCCTTTGGGGCAACGGACGTGTACGCTTTAAGCCAGCAGGTACTGGCTTCTTTCGCCCCCTCAGAGCACAAAGTTTATACTCGTACGAATGTGGCCTAAAAAGCTTTAACACGCATTGACACACACGCAAAAAGCTGGATAGGCAAGGCAGAAAAGGCCACGTTCCAGCTGTTTACGCAAACACCCCCAAAGAGCTTTCTCTCATTATCACCGTTTCCGGTCTGTTACACAGGCCTCTCTACCCACAACATGAGGTGCACGCACGGGTTCGGCACTGACGAGTTCAAGAAGGAGAGAGAGGCTGTCGTCGTCCCCGCCATGTGGCCAAATAGTCACCGCAGATCAGCGCAGACGAGGTCAGTGCACGGCTGTGTGAGGATATTTTGGCTGATGCAGCCCGAAACTCTAGTTTAACTGCAAGTTCTGTGTGCGCGCGCGCGTGCATGCGTGGATATTACAGAGAGGGGAGGGAGGAAGAGAACATTTCTAGAATTGGGAAGAAGTCCCCTGGGGGCAATCAAGGAGAGATGCCTTCGAGGTCTCGTACAGACTGGAGATTATCTTTAGCAAACGCAGCAAGAAAAAAAAGAGGTTGGTCAAGCTAAAATGCGCTATAATTCAATGGGCTCTTAAGCACCTTTCTATGTTTTTCTCGGACCAGAGAGGAGTTGGAGTCTTGAAGTCGGCTTCGTTTTTTCCCAGATTATTCATTCTTCTTCTACATCTGCAGGGGGCGGACGCTCAAGGGGCCAAATGGAATGTCTTTCAGCTCTAGCTAGCAACAAGATGAAGATATTTGGGAATGAGAAGACCTGAGGAGTAGATTAGGTTACCTAAAAAAAAAAAAAAAAAAGAGGAATTCCACCTGGCCAGAAATGGTTCAAGATGCAAAGACTTGTGCACACCTAACAAGATTTTTTTTACTAACGAGCATTTTTTTCTTTTTACTTCCCCCCGACATCTTTTGTGTCGTTTTCCGCTGCAAAAATCCTTGTTGAATGGCCACTGTGAGGACTCGACCTCCTTTCAGCAGCTACATTTTCTTCTCTGAATATACGCCAAAGACGAGGCGTCGTAAAAACCAGCTTTTCAAAGCTTCTTTCATCCAGATTACGACTTCCCGCTTTTTCTTGGTTGGTGGGCGGCTAAGAATGGAGCCCTCAAATGTAGGCATGCACACATAAGCAGTAATTTGTCTCTCAATTGCTCTATCTCAAGTTTTTCCCCCTCTCTCCGACCTAATGACGGGTGTCCTCCGCATTGAGTATCCCGTGGAAAAAAAAGGATTAAAAGGTCATGGCTGCTGCGTGCAGCCTTTGAGAGGCTCTGCACATACGTTAAACGATTTATTTGCTTCCGAAAACACAGACGATATAGCAATAAGACTGTTCTACGTATCACATGGGAAACGATTATTGTGCGATAATCGCAAACATCACGTTCTTTGGCATGCTCAAGACCTCGTGAAAAAGACCTCTCGCTAATTAAAAAAGAAGGGAAAACACGATTGATGCCACATTCGTAAAACAAGTTGGAGGAGAGAGAGTGAGATTGATCTTCTGCGCACACACACAAAAAGAAACATCACACATTTCGCCGCCAACACAGAAGAAGAAAGATGATGGATGGGCCTCGTATGGCTAGGCCCCCTTTTCTTCTTTCTCTCTCCTCTTTTTTTCCAACCTCAGAAAAGTCTGCGAAACAACCTGTTTTTTCTTCACCCCCCCTCTCTCTTTCCTCATAGATTGGTCGTAGCCCCTCTTATCTGTTGCCTTCGCCTTCTGCCGCTGGCAGCACTCGGCGAGACACTTTTCCCTCCTCCTCTAGAGGAGGAAGAATCACTGCTGGTTGTAGTCGTGGCCACAGCCTGGAATTGACCCATCAAAGGGCCTCCCCCACCTAATTTTTCCACCTCATCTTCACTGAGATCTGTCAAATTGTCTTCTTCTTCGTCGGAATCCTGCGCCAAGATGACCCTTTTACTGTTGATAGGCCTTCTGGGCCCGTTAAAGCCAGTTCTTGATGGCTGCCTTATCTCACAGTAAACATGAGCGTTCTGAGGCAATCCTGAGTAATTGTAATAGTAATAAGAAGAATCTGGCAACTCCGAGGTGGTGGTTCTGGCAGATAAGGATGGCGAGCAGTTGTTGCTGCTAGAATTCAGTCTCCAGGTGTTGCTGTGGCTTGGGGAGGCCCTGTGGTGGTAATTGTCAGGACTGCAGTGGTTGAGTGGGTTGATGGTGACCCTGGTGGTTCCTGGCTGCCTGGAGGACACCAGGGTGGTTCCTGGTAGTGTTGCCAGATTGCGGCGTGAGGACGTAGAGCTGTGGCAGCCCTGAAGAGGAGGGAGGAGAGGCGGAGGCGTGGGAAGAAGCTGAGGACCCCGACCCAGAGTGGTAGCCATACTCAGTCTCGTCTGAAAAATAAACAGGGTTGTTCTTATTAGCCGTTCAAAGTCGTTCCAAGAGCAACACATCACTGTAAAACTAGTGCAGTGAAATACCAGCATACAATGTACCAATATCTTTACTTATTAGTGTTGACAGCATGAGTGAAAAAAATGGTGTCAGTCAGACCTTTGATACCTCCACCTTTTAGGCAGGCACTACGTAAAAGAGGCTGTTAGTGTTAAAGCTCAAAAGCCTCAGGCTGAATGGATGATTTAAAACCAACAAGGAGAGACATCAACACCTCCTTCACCTGAGGCTTATTGAAAGCAAACAGAGAATGAATGAAGATCAACAAGGCTCTCCCATAAATTGCTGTCACAGATATCTATCAAGGAGAGAGGGGGGTCTTTCCAGGCCCTCAAAAGGCCAGAACTCTGGCCAAAAAAATGGAATGTGCGCTGCCTTGATGATGAAAGTCATTATTGTGTTGCTTGTCAAGAGGTGATGATTCATGACTGGTTGGAATGGGGAGAAAAAACCGGATTTTTCTCTTCTGTCCTCCATCGGACACAATGCATCTTAACATATGTTGTACAAAAAAAGTTTTGATAAATGTGATAAGAAGGCGATAATAAAGTCATTTTGCCGGCCTAACGATGTTTCAAAGTAAGGCATGACTCTAAACCAGATTTCTGTGGACTCCACGCAACTTTGAAGGAGAAACTCGCCTTAACACATGCATCATCTTCGTTCACCTCAGAGTACAAGGAAGTCACTCAGGTGAAATCCGTTATAAGCAAAAAAGTTTTTCAATAATGGAAATGTAAATTATGCTGCTGCTCCTGCCTAAAGTGGCAAAAAGAAGAGAGAAGCACGCAGTAAATCAATATTGTCTTAGTCTTCTCAGGGCCCTCAGCAGGCCTATCTCTGCCCCGTTGGCTGGCTCATCTTCATTAAAATCTCGTCAAAGGATCGGCATTAACATGAGCATTAGCGCACGAGCCAGCGATTGATAAATGAAGGCTGAGATTGCAGGAAAAATGAAGTCTTCCTACGCAACATGATTACAGCAAGGAAAGAGACGTCGGTTAGATGGCCTAAAACCAAGTTGTTAGTATGTAAAAACCGCCACCCAAAAGCCCTAAAGCACCGCCATTTGGCGCACAAAACGACGTTCACGCCTGTCGGATTAGGGCCCTATGGAGGCTTGACCCTCTCACCCCTCAAAAAAATCCACCACCGCCATTAGAAGGAATTCTTTCAAACCTGTGGACGAGGACGGATGATGCTTGAATCTGGGAGACGCCTCTTGAGAGGATGAACGATGCTTGGAGACGCCCAAATTGGGCGATATGGGATGCTGCTGGGCGCCCAAATTCGGCGCCATTGCGGGCTCTTTTAGGGGAGCCAAGTCACTTCTAATATTGTGACTGAAGTGATAAGGCTGGGGAGTGAGTGATTGCTGTCTCAAATAAAGCCTAGGCTGCTGCTGCTGATGATGATGATTCAAGACCGAGGGAGTCAGAGATCTCTTCTGCTGCTGCGCAGGGTTTCTCTGCAAATTCTGCTGGAAATTCTGCTGCTGTCTCACATAAAGACCCGTGGAGGCCACGCCCATCTGGGGGGGCTGGGTCAAGGGAGGGGAGGAAGGGAAGGGAATACCCACTTTTCCCAGATGTTGTTGCTGCTGCTGCTGCTGGTGCTGGTGGTACACCAGTGTGGTCCCGCTGGGCTGCGGCGGCGGCGGCGGACGCTTCTTCTCGCCTCTGAAGGCGGCCGCCGGAGTCGCGGCTGCCTCTGTTGGGTTCGCCGCGGCCACGGCGGCTGGTTCACAGTCGCTGCCGCGGCGTTCTTTGTCCCTGCATCTGCAGCAGAAGCAGCAGCAAGAGGTTGACTTGGTTGAAGACCAAATTCGGTGGCGGAACTGTGAAAATAACACAAGAACACATTATTGATCAGCCTTTTTAAGTAAGGGCGGATTTACACAGATCGGCTTTTGCTTTCGCCGAAGTGCCGCACAGCCAACATAGTCAGCTTGTGCAGCCTTTATTGAATATAGTTCTATTAGGCTCACGCGAGGAGATCTCTGCAGTAAACACGTGAGTGGATTGATTCACAGAAGTGTAAAAGCTTCTGTACTTCAGCTGCTAAAGCTTTTTCCTGCTACAGCACGTAACATAATCTCTTAAAGCCCTTCATTAGTCGCTTCCCGAAACTTAATCTCACCTGAAAAGCCAGCAAGATGAGCACCAATAAGATCGCGGAGCCTATGAGGCCCAGCACCGCTTCAGGTCTGAGCAGAGAACCCTGATTTTCTTCCTGCTCTCGAAAAGAAACCCCATTGCGAAATTCTCGCTCAGACACCAAGAGTGCGAATGCCGTCAAGTGCTGGCACTTGCAAGTGGTGGAGACCGCGTCCTCGGCCACGGCCTCGCAACCCTTGCCGCTCCACAGTCTGCTCGAGGCTTCCCAAAAGACGCACTCGTTTACTTCGCCCTGTTTCTTCGGGCGTAGGTGATACAACTTTATAGTAACTGGCGAAGACTTCAGAGGCCTCGACGGGGCCTCCTGAGGCTCGAAGGCCAACGGAGAGATGGACAGAGAGATGATTCTGGAGTTGAGCCTTCGTTGGTCTTGAGGCTCAAGAAGTCTGTGCAGATTCTCGTACGACACAAACACTGATCGCACCATTTCGTGATCGTTTCTGTCGACTTCTTCAGCTGCTGCTTGAGGTGGGAGGACGATGGAGTCGTTCCCCAGTCCAACCCACTCCTGAACCCTCTCAGGCTTCGCCACTGCTACGGTCAGAGCTGAAAAATATGCAAATTGAGGTGAAAAGAATCTCTTAATAAGGCGGCTACTCAAAAAGGCGTGAAAAATTGCCGCCCAATTATCGTGTGAGACCTATTTGAAATTCCAAGGGCGTTCGGAAAAGGCTCCATAGCGTGTGCGCCACGCAAAAGCTCAGCAGCAACATTTGCGCGTTCACGGCTCATACGGTGCGCGTTCACGACTTACCTATTTCCCGAGTCTTCTCTACGATTGAGATCTCTTGGTCTTCCTGGACCGCTGCCAGGATGAAGGCATGTTTTACCAGGGCGTTGGTCAAGTCATCGGCTGCTTTCGACCGCTTCTTGGCATTCAGGTCAGCCCAAAGGGGCCAAGAAACTGCCGGTGCAAGCAGGTTGGCGCACGAACGCACCACGTGGCGCAGGAGCCGGCGCACACGCTCGCTGGCGTCGATCACGGCGCCCTGCTGTAGGTGGTACTCCATGCGGTTAGCGACGGAGCGCAAGATCCCAGTGATTGACTCAAGGTCTCCACCGTAGAGAGGGATCACTCTCGGTGATTGCGCCACCGGCGCGGTCGTGATCCTGACCAACTGCGAGACGACAGCTTCCTCGTCATCCTCTTGCTGCTGACGCGCCGACGACTCCAGCTCCCGGAGCTCCGCGCTTTTGCAGTCCCACAGCTCGGGCTGTGCGCCAACCCACTCAGCGTCAACGCCGCAGCGCCAGCGCGCCAGACCGGTGGCGTTGGCCGGACATCGCTGGATGGCGCGCGTGCCCGCCGCTGTGGCGTTCCAGTGAAGTCCCCTGGAGATGGCAGCGGCGCAGGAAGGAGAAAAATCCACTGAAAAAAAGTAAAATAACTGCTGAGGCTTAACTTTTTTTGTGATTCAGATACCCTAATCAAAGAAGGAAATGAACTTGACTAGCCAGATAGAAAAGGTTAGTTGCAGCAGCTCTTTATCAGCCCCAAGGGAGGCCTAATGGCGCGATAGTTTGAGATAGGCCCAAATAAACTCTCACGTTTATAGAAGTGTTAATAGAATTGCTGAGTTTTTTCTGAAAAAAAATTTGGCAGCTGTTCAAAAAGTGGCAAGCATTGCATTTTGCTCTTGTACAACTTGCTGACAGGAAAAAACTGTCACAGAAGCAAAAAAAAAGTTGGCCGAAACTACTTTTCTTTTTGTTTTTGACACGTTTCCTCCCAACTTTTGTAGCCTCAAAACTGCTTATTGCAGAACCAAACATATGCAAGGGCCCTCTCAGCCATTCCCTCCTCTCAAGGCTTTATTTTATGTGCGAGAACACACGCGTGAGTATTCTCTGGGCGTGAAATTTCGCATCAGCCCTTTACAGCCCTTCCCTCCCCCTTGAGCCATTTGGTGCCAGAATGCCAAATGTGATCAAGGAAGAAGGGATTTCTGCATCCCCAAAAGAATCCCAAGTCAAAAAGTGTTGTTTCCAAAACCATTGAATGCAGCCAAAGAGTATTTAATGAGAGCATTTCCCATAAAAAAGGGATTTCAGGACATCAAAGCCCTTAATCCAAAGCCTTAAGCCTTCAGAAGCAGCTTTTAAGAGTAAAAAAAAGAAAAAGATGCATTTCTTTACATACACACAAAGAGGAGTTGACATAGCTGAGATCCTAAAGGGGGTAAAGCGAGGCTCGGTGTGGCCCAAAACGCGCGGGGACGCCCAAAATAAAGCAGAAAACACACATCTGCGTAAACACAAGCAACACATAAAGAAAACACGCGACTCGTACGACTCGTACGTGCTTGGCAGGGGCGTAACCCCTCCAAGAACCAACTTGCTTAACCTACGTATTCCATGATGGGGACTCATTTTTCGTGTGAAGAGAAAAAAAAATCGCGCTACGAGCGATGATTAACGCATTTTTCGAGTAAAAAAATACGCCTACTTTTCTTCTTATTTCAGTCTTGTACTCAGTCTATTTATCAGGGACCGAAAAGAAGCTCCTCGCATACTCTTCAGCATGCAGAATCTGATAATAATGTTCTCTTGAGCTGTCATAACATAAGAGGGGTTTCGTGACGAGGGAATTTTAGCCCCCCCCCCTCTTCTCCTCAGAAATGCATTACACGACAAGGGAATAAAAAGAGGGACGTTTTATTGCCTGAGAGAGTCACTTTCTCTCTTTCTTTCTGTAAAGAAACTTTATTTTTTCTCTCTGAGACAGGAGTAGTGGCTAGAATTATTGTTATGGGCTTAAGGAGCATTTCTGTTGCTCGCAGAAGCACATATTTGAGAGAACGGGGACCATTAAAGGCCTGGATGCTACACAAAAGAATGCAGGTCCGTAGTTTCTTCGTCTGTCTTCATCCCCCTCCCCCCCCAAAAAAGGCGCGCTTGCACTGGCGAAAACTGCCTGCGGCGGGGGCGGCTACCGACGGATGTAGGCCTACGCGTGCTCGTCAGGCTCGTGCGGGTGTGACAAAAGCGGCTTGCGTAAACACGCGCGCGCACAGAAGCTCTTAAGCCCTAATGAGTTCACAATGGAGAAGCAGAAAAGCGAGGCAAAAATGAGTGGGTTGATGCTCCTTTTATGATGTTGGGGAGGCCTGCATGGGAGGCCTTTAAAAGGGGGTCATGCGGGAGGGAGGGAGGGAGGGAGGGGGGAGGAAGGGATGATCGAACTCTGCCTGCTGCTGTCATTTCCACTGCTTCTTCTTCCTTCCTGGGTGCCGAAAAAATTGGGGGGCGACCACACAAGGGCCTAACTTTCTCTTCTCCGTCACCCAATTACGCCGTTATTTTGCACTTTGGTCTCTTTTGGCCTTAAGAGGCCAAAAAAGCGTACAAAGAGACGCAAAAAAACCACCCCTACGAAGGAGTAGAGTGGTGAGTCCTGCTAACTGGAAGTGCTCCATTATACTTAAGCACGCCCTTAAGCACAGCGCCAACTACCTAACAAAGGAACTCTGGGTAGACTATGCAAAAGTACACAAATAGATAGCGAAAGCGCAAAAAGAATACCCACCACCTTAGCTAGGCGTAAAAAGAAAATTGTAAGTGCGACCAGGCTGACGGCGCTTAAGTGAGGCCATAAGCACATAATCCTAAAAAGTAACCTCAAATGCTTAACTACCTGCGTAGCAAGGGTATTACTGGCGGCGTTGACCCCCCCGGAGCCGGGGTAAAAAAAAACCCTCCCGCCATTCACCCTGTAAGGAGTAATTTTCACTACATGAATTATATTAAAGTCAGTGCATTTTATCTGAGCTGCGCTCATTGTTGACAACAACCCATAAGTAGAGGTTCTTGCTGAGATTAGTACACCTTCATATGTGCGCACCTAACTATGCCTCCAAGTAAGAAAGAAGAAGAAAGCATGAAGATAATTATAGCTCATGAGGCCCTTACCTCGCTGCATTTGCTTGACCACCTCAACAGTTGTCGTTGTGGTCATTGTCGTGGTTGCTGTCGTACTGGTGGTAGTCGTTGTGGCCACCGTGGTCGAGGTCGCAGCTCTCGGGGTGGTGATGGGTATTCTGACCTGGGGAGGTGTGGTTGGATCCACTAGGATGGGCCTCCGTACGCCGACGACATCGTCAGCGTCGTCTTCAACCTCGACCTGTTCCTCCCAGAGCTCCAGGGCTCCATTCTCGTACAACCAGGGAGGCACGCGCTCCTCGACACTTGCGCCAACCTCTGCTGCGCCAGCTGCGCCCGCGCATGCGTAGTGGACTTCCACGTACTTGCGTGTGCCAGGACAAGGGTCCCCGCCGAAGATGTGTGAGTTCACGCGCATCTGGCAACGCTGCTCTCCATCACACCTGAAAATTACATCAGTGTTAACTTGCTCAGACAAGATCTCATTTATTCGTGGACTCAATGATTCACATATCCATTCACGAGACTCTGGGCAGGCGGGCGGATGGGCCGGCCGGCAGGACAACTTCTAAATCACTCAGCCAAACGAATGTGGAGTGCGTGGAGAACATGGTTTTGCTTCCTCAAACGATTCTGTGGCACCCCTGAAATCCCCCCTATCTCTACCAGACACAGACCATTAGCGAAATTGACTCCATCCATTTAAATATGGGGCTTTTGCCTCCTTCGTTAGCAGTTGTGAACCATTAAGGGGGGGGAGGGGGGAGTTCCATGACAAATTCATTAGCCAAGTCAAAAAGCTCTATCTTACTCGCACGCACGCAGTACAGGAAAACAGCTGTAAAGCGACTCCACGAAAAAACCATTCGCACGCTCAACTGCGCTCCCGTAAATTCGCCCAAACATGACTCATTTCATGCTGTTGAGGGGCCCCCAAGATCTGCTCCAGAGGCCCCTTCAAGAAGGTCTGGCCTGCCCGTGGTGGTGAAAAATAATGCCAGAGTTTTTCTCCTCTTTGTGTGTGTGTGTGTGTGTGTGTGTGAAATCTAAAAGAAATATGAGACTTTGTTCACGCGAACAAAAGGTTAATACAATTGGATATCCTTGCAGGGATTTCTCCAGATTTCTTCTTGCACAATCTTTATGACGTCGTTGTCGTCGAATTTTCATGAATATTAAGCAGGCACCAAAAGCTCTTCTCTGGGGAGAGGCAAGGACTTGACAGGCCTATGACTTCTGTGTAACATGTCTGTCAGTTCCAATTAAGTAAGTGAAATGGGGGGCAAACAGGCCTAAAAACGTGACCCGCAGCTCTGCCCCCCTGCTCATGATTGCCGGGAGTTTTGAGCACGCTCAAAAATACCCAACAAAAGAGGAATTGCTTCAAAGTATTACAAATAATTCGTCGCCGACTTTACTTTCCCGGGACAAAACCTTACCTGTTCCTGAGGATGTTCGTGGTCTGCTTTGCGATGCAGTTGACGCTCCAGTCGGTGGCACCGTGAGGGTTGCAGATGGCGATGGAAAAGCGCCCGAAGTTGGCCCGGATGACCTGGATAATCATGGAAATGATAACAAACATGGCTTTACGCATCACTTTTTTAAAGTTATGAATCACCATTTGCATTTCCTGATGAAATGTGTGAAGGGAAAATTCCATTTCTGATATCGTAACAGTCTAACGTCTATTAAAGAAATACTTGGCTAGGCTCTATGGCTGCGCGCTATCTTTCGTGAGACAGCGCGACTTCACACATTAATCGATATCGCGATATTCGACATATCAAGACCAAGTGCGGGGATATTTGATGCGATGTGTGGAATGCCCCATTAATTGTCAAGATGATACTTTTGCTCAGATTTCAAGGATGTTTGGTATATTTCAAGGGTCTTAAATCAAAAAGGTCTGTTTCAAAGGTCTGTTCTATCCCTTTAACATCTTCAGGTTTACCCTGACCTTTTTTTTGTCTCGTGCTGCCCGGCGGCGGCTCACCCGGCCCATGGACCACCGGGCTTCCCCAGCATCATCTGTTGCTATTCCCAGTATTGCATGCAAAAAAGTTTTGCGCGATATCGCGATATCTTTTTAGATATCGCGATGTCTGGCAAATATCGCGATACTTGATACCGTTATCACGCATCCCAATCTGTGTTGCAAGACTCCATCTGAAGACACTGCAGTCAAACATCAGTTTTTGGGCCCCCTCCCCTCCCGGCCGTACCGGAGCTGTCCTTTGGCACCTCAGTCATGTGCAGGGATGTTGCAAAAAATTGTGCCAAATGGACAAAGAAGATGCCATGTGGCTGCTTCGAGCAGAGGAGATTTCATTTTCACATTTGGTGAGATGTTTTGCTCTATGTAGTCACTCTGGGCCTTGAGCACATTCTTCTGTTTGTTGCTAGAGCTGTGTTACGACCCGCTCTGGGTTACAATTGGTCGGGTCATTCAGCGGTGATGGAACAACATTGTTGTTCGCGTTGTTACACCCTTTAGTCAGCTAATTTTAAAGTTTCTTCAGCAGAGTTTGTCCAGGAATGCTGAGAAGGAGCTCAAAATGGCCGCTCAAGAATACGACAATTTATTGCTACAGCCCAAAAGTACATAGCAACCACTATGAGGAAGAGAGGGGTCAAAAATGGGTGCGCTTCTCCCCCAAAACCATTTTGACCTCAACGTCCTAACTCTTGGGCATGAGGTTGAAAACTCTGCCAAGTTTTCCATTTTTGACCTAGTCTAATGTGCTGATGACAAAGAAATACATTGCAGGTCAACAAAAAGAGCTCTGTGTTGTTTCCTTGGGCATCAACCATGAGTATAGTCACATCTTTAGTGGTAGAATGGAAGAAATGCGGCCCAATGAGTAATTGGTTAAGCTGTCATTACATTTAGAGCTGTCATTATTACATTTTCTCAAAAGTAACGTCATTAAAGCAATCATTACCAATTTGGCCATGAGTTACAGTACTACAACATTACTTGTGATTCATTACTCCGAAGGTCTGATAACAATCCATCACAGCCCAACAACGCCCTTACCTGTATGGACTCCGTGGACGCGCACGAGATGTTCATGTACTCGCCCTCGCACTTGTACGCGGTCTTGTAGCGGGTGCCGTCGGGTGCCTGACCTGAAGACGGAGAAGAAGTCAAACGTGAGCAGACTCAACACTTTGTTCCCCGGGGGCTCAAAATTGGCACCACTTGAAGGAGGACTGTGATAGGACCGTCGTGAAGAGGAAAAAGTTGCTTCATGAAGAAAGTTTCCGCTTCAATTGCTGGCAAAATAGGTTATCATTAGCAGGGAGAAGAGGGAAGGAGGTTCAAATTGTTGCTTTGCCCTAAAATAATTACTCTACCGCGCTTCTCTTTCTTGCTCCAGGTGCATTAATAAGGTGAGGGTGCAAAAAAAACCCAGGAGGTGGTTGTGAAAACCATCTTTCTGGCGTTTTTCTCCCGACGACGTGTAAGAAAGAGGGAAAAAGAACGTTTTCTACGACGTCTGAGCAGCATTTCTTCTCCGCCTTTTTCCCCCCCTCCCATAGAACATTCTAATTGACAGGGGGAAGAAGAGACCTTGAAGGAGGTTAAACTCTGCTCTGAGCAGCGTCAGCAGACCCAAAAAAGTTTTACTATTCACGACCTGACCTTTCTTCTAACCCATTTTCCCCACCAATTAGTCTCAATTATAAGGGCAGGGCCAATAACACGTTTCTCTCCAGTTGTTTGTGGCTCTCACTGTAGCATGATTTGTGTGGATTTACCAATGAAATGACGAAGAATATTTGGCCAAAAAAGATAGTTCATTAGCAAGCTACTCTCATCAGATTCTCCACGGGGTTCCCAACCCGCCTTCCTGTGTGGGGCAGGAGCCAGCCCGGGGCTCCGGATCGGAGCCGTGTCTGGCTGGGCCGGCCGGCCCGGCCGGCCCGGCCGGCCGACTCACACCAACATGAGAATGAAATTTTCTGGGGGAAAAACGCCGTCCCCGTCTGTAATTTAACTGTTGGTACAGTCATTAGCAAAGAGGTGGAACGACGAGGGAAAAACGACGCCACCATAAGGCCATCTATTGATTGTAACATGATTTGGCGGATATTTCTGCTCGTCCTGCAATTAATCAAGGAAATTGCAGCAGATCCATCCAGGAAATTTTGGAAGCCTCCCTTTCTTCCTTCCTCTGATTAATTGCCAAGGTTCCATAAGAGGCCGAAAATTAAAAGTTCATCAATTTTCCCCCCTCCTCCCGACCTTTTTCCTTGAATGCAGAAAGGTCGGGCTGAGCCAAAGGCTGGCAGAAGATTTTCTTACGCAAAAACAATTATAATTTGGCGGAGAGAAAAGCTTCATTAGTCCTTGCGCAATGTCATTTACCAGATTTCTATCAGGGCAAACATTTTTCAGAAGGGTTAACCTGTCTTTGTCGGTTTAATGAGGCGTGATTTCTAGACGAGATAGTCTAATTGCTAGAGGAGAGATCTAGAATCATCTAGAGGAGGTCTCTATCTAGAATCTAATCTGGGAAAAAGTAAAACTAACAATCTTGGACTTTTCTGTCTATGAAGACTTCGCTCGTGAGAGAATAAGTGAGAAAGAGATTATTTTTTGCTTCACCGCAGTGTGATAGTTCAATTACCAAAGTAGGAGGAAAAGTTGCTCTTTTTTGCTTCCACATTTCCAATTTACTTTTTTGGGCCCCGCTGCCTTCCTGACCCCGACAGACACCTAAGCCAACCCGGTGAAAAATAGTGCCGAAGTCGCACGCAACGAGAAATGCGGCCGGCCGGCGGCTGCGGCTGCGAC
>JAAUXU010074855.1_pt1 | contig 84104 bp, 70 predicted proteins | sample 7278151 | NCBI WGS metagenome assembly JAAUXU01 (sample SAMN14350113, study PRJNA611818) | marine sediment metagenome | isolation source: surface marine sediment (1.8m) | place: French Polynesia: Moorea | collected 2018-08 | reverse complement strand
TAAAAAAAAAAAAAAAAAAAAAAAAAAAAACCTCCTGAAGTTTCATGCTGAAGTTTCATGCAGCTGTTTTCTGCTTCGTGTCGAGGTCGTGTCACCCATTCCGCAGTCAACCCTCGTCGAGTAAGAAAGTTCCTCCCCAGAGGGTCTCCAGTTTCATCAATAGAAGCTCAAGAGTTTCACCTGTTATCCTTTAGGTGACGTCACAATTGTGGTCCACTTTAAAACATGCTCTCGGCGAGCACGGTCTTAACCCTCCCAACCCTAGACAACATCACGTGTATCCATCCTGTGTGATCAAATGTTCACCGATCACCCTGTACGTGTCATAGCTGACAATGGACATGTCCACGTTCAGTCCAGCCTCCCCTCTACGATACGAGACTCGCATTATTGATTAAGCAGGACCATTTTTCGGTGAATGTGCGTTTTCTGTCGTCCCCCCTAAAAGGAAAAGTCTCCTCCTTAGACAGATGCCAGCAGAGATAACAAAGGTCAATCAAAGCGAGGAAGAGAAAACCGCGTGCGTCACGCAAAAGGCTGCAGGTTTCACCCCTGGCAAAGTCACTTTTGTTCGGCTCACACGACTCGATGCAAATTGGTTCTGTTAGCTAAGAGCAGAGAGAGACTGGGTAGGGTCACTGACCAAGAGCCCATTATTGGGCGAAACCCAATACCCAATTTGGGTCTGAAGTGTGCCTTTGTTTTGCAACGAATTGTAACCTAACAGATACATTGAGTCGGTGACCTGAAAACAACAACCCCCCTCTTTGCCAGAGAAACAAGGAGGATTTGTGAGAAAAGCAACACCTGCAGGAAAGGACTTATGAGTGAGATATTTGTAAAAACATCAGATTTCCCACAGCTTCTTTTCTCCGAGGGCTGTTTGTGCAGCTCAGGAGACTTTCTCTCCAAAAAATGCATTACATAACTTGCACCTTCCCCTCCCTCCACCCCACCCACACAGAGAAAGTTGGCAGAAAATCCCTTGGGTTCTCTTGGCACACACAAACTGCTAATCAAGCAGCTGTGGGAGGCAGACAGGGTGAACGCAGCTGTGTTACTTCCAGGGTGGCAACAAGGGGGGGCAGGCGGCTCTTTCTAGAGGGGCAAGGAGGGAAAATCGATAATTCTTATGAGGGAGAGAGGAAAAGGAGAGATGGATGCACACTGCAAATGACAGCGTGAAGACGACGAAGGTGAAGAAGAAGAAGAAGCTGTGCAGCGTTTCCAAATTTTTTTAAAGGAAGCTGCTCCTCGTTAACTTGATCTCGTAAGCCAAGGATGAAGAAGATGCTGCTGCTTTATACATGGTCACGGCTGCCTCTGCTTCTTTTTGAGAAATTGGCTTAGTCATCTGAACATCTTAGGGGGACGTTTTTGCCATTATTTCCCCCCCCCATCTCTTTGTCGCCGCTTGGCTCTTTTGACACGATCGTGATTCCCTCATTTTCTCTGACAAGAGGGGAAAAAAGTCTAAACCTCCACGTTCACAACACTTGTCAATAATGTCTTTCATCAAGACTTTTTTTTGCACAGGGTGTCCTAGATGAATCAGGACAGAAATGTTGGGACACTTTGACCAGGATACCCTGCACTCACCATTGTGCAACTGGCCTCCAGTTGCTTGGTTGTTGCTCAACAGAACGAGTCATTTTTCTTTCTTTCTTTCTGCGTGTGTGTGACGAAATCACGCCAAGGATTCGCAAATTCGCAGCTATCAAGTTATCATCATCGCGTGCAGCAGCAGCAGCAGCAACAACAACAACAACACCTGCGGCTGCTGTTCTCATTTCCTCGATATCTTTGTTGTGTCTCTCTACCAATAATTTGGGGGTCCCCACTGAAACCGTGGGAGCTTTTTTACTGTCGACGAGTTCAATTTTGTGGGAAATGCGCGCGTTGGGGCCAAACTGAGATACAAAAGCAAGCCAGGTGTGACGAAAATTCAGCAGCAACAAAGACAAGACAAAGATAGGCCAGTTTAAATTGAACAAACCCACCGGACTGTGGATTTGCAACTCGCCCATGTTGTTTTCCACCTGCAAAAACAGAGGCAAACAGGCTTGCAAGTCTCCTTCGGCCGCCCTGTAACGTTGCACACATGATGCGAATTTTTTTGCACTATCCTCAAGATGAGATTTCTCTCCCAAGGTCAAGGTTCAGTTGATTCTGATCGATATTTTCGGCATTTATATGATGGGAGACTTGGCTGAGATTAACTTTGAGAGCGAAATTCTGTTACAGCCGCGCTCCATCGTAGAAATGACTCAGCTGAAACAAGCTTTTTGACCTCATAAAAGTCTCAAAACAAAGAGTTCTTTATGGGTCTTCTTATTCATTGGCCGTCCCATAAAGGTTTTTTCTTCTGACCGTTGATTGCGCCGACAAAAAGAGGATTCCCATCTTTCTTTCGATATCTTCTCCCCCAGGTCTTAAACATTTGAGTCGATGCATAGATAAGACGATATATTCAAGGTCGACCTTCGGAGTAAAGTGGCAAACAAGTTCTTCAGCAATTTATCAAAAATGTTGACTCTTAGCTGGGCTATCATTAACTCTCTCTGTAGCTCACTTCTCACTATTTACGACATTCTTCATAAGACTGCTACTTTGCTTATTCCTACACGACATGATCGTCAGCTGAAGCTCTGGCTGGGTGAACAAAAAAAGTAAACAAACGGACATAGGTGACGTCTGAACAGAGGCCAGAGGTTGACTGTTAAGGAAGCCTCCAGACCTCCAGATCAGCAGTAGGACTGGAGGAGTAACTAAGTCAACTTGGGCCTGCTTCTGCACCTAACATAGTGACTGCCGAGGAGTCAAGCGAGTGGAAGGATGAGTGGAAGAAGTGGTTGCCAAGCATGTTGGCACTGTTATGGGGTGGCACCACTACCATTGGACTCGCCTGATGCGCGGGATGCTGCTTTTTTCCCCAGTGGGAACGCCTTTTTCCTCGTGCACTTACTAAAAGTGACAGAGAAAAATTCCCCCACACCAGTCACACCTGAGCAAACCACAGAAGAACATCCTGGAACAGGCGCCCAACTGTCATTGGCTGCCACCTCACCAGTTGTCGTCAGGGTGCGCCTGTTATGATAGGTGAAGAGACAAGCCCAACTTGGCTTAGTTCCTCACCCTGCATGGATCCTGCATGGATGGGGGGCAGCATCTGCTGCACCTCTGCTTACCGGATAATGGGGTTCGACAGGTGAGCATTGCTGGAGGAGCAAAAACCCCTCTGAACAGCTCTGCTACCATCTCTTCGGAAATGAATGTCTTCCTGGAAGAATCTGCTGCTTCTCCCGCCATCAATCGTTACGGGCGTGGAGAAAACTGAATTTTTGTGGCTGAAAACGCGGAAAAGAAAGTTTTTCATTGCACCTCGCAGAGAGAAAACTCCACTTTTCGAAGGTGCCTCTACTCGCTCAGACACCGTTGGCCAGAAGCACATTTGGCACGGGGGTCGTGCCAATTTGACGAAGACAATAAAGAAGTATTTTTTTGGCACTATTGCAAAACAACTCCGATGAAAATCCGCGAGGTAGCGTGAAAGGCACGTTCTTGTGAGTGAGCCACGCCTTCTTCTCCCCCAACCTTGCGAAAAAAAAGCTTGCCAAAAATGTAGTAAAAGTCAGGTGAAGAGTAAAAAGTTCCGGCTCCTTTGTATCATGCATACTCAGGCTAACGCGTGAATTCAAGGTTTCTGTGCATGAATTTATGCAAGATATTAGGAGTGACCCCGCAAATTCGCTCAGGTGCGCAACTCCAGTCAAAGTGAAACTCTGATGTGTGCCAATGTCATTTTCATTCATGCATGGGCATGACACATGAACCAGTGCTATTGGAATGTCAAGTCTGGCTCTGGTGTCGTCCAGGGACGTCTGCATAAGCAGAACAAAAGGACGTCAAGCCTAAAAAGGCAGCCTAACTCGCATATTCAATAGTAAAGCCTGAGTAGGTTGAGTTTGCCACTGAAAAAGTTTCCTCACATTACCGACGTGACATCTTAGTACGTAACCTAAGAACCATAACGAATCTTGCTCCTATCCATAAACAAGCCTTAGTGTGTAATTTACAAGTTTCCTGGACTATTAACACTCAACTTCGTACCTGACTTAACAAAATGCCAAATGAAGAATCTCTAAAGATGCATCCAATGCTGCTGTTGACAACGGTGGAGAAGCTGGAAAATATTTCGTCTGGGAATCCGAGCTTGACTTGTGACTCGTGCAGTCTTGTCCAGATACAAATCAAGCCGAGCGTCCTGGACCAAACGTTTCCCGGCTTGACTTGAGACTCACACGGTCCGTTGGAGCCGTGTGAGTCACAAATCAAGCTCTGCGTTCTTCGATGACACCTTTTTCCAATGTCTTCACAAAAGTCCAGCTCACACAGCTCGACTCACACGGTACAAGCAGACTTTTTGGCGGCACTCACGACTGATACAGCGCGCGAGAGAAAGTGAGTGCAAAAAAAAAGGAATGCATCGTCCGTTTTCTCCTCCAAGGGGGTCGGTCTGTCTCAAGGCTCTTGGATAAGGGGTGAGAGAAAGTATGCGTTAAACTGAGCAGGGTGCTTTTTGTCTCTTATAGCGGGGTGGGTGGGTAAAAAACCCGGTGGAAATCTGCTCGGCCGCGCCACAGAACATTCGTCAAATGCATCCATTTGACGAGGAGGAAAAGGGACCGAGCGAGGGATGGTTCTGAATAATAAAGATGGTCTTGGCAGAAAAGCAAAGGCCCAGATAGGCATCGTTTGGCAATCCGAGTGACGCAGGAATGCGTCCTTTCAGAGTCCTTCCAGGGTTCCTTTTAGGGCTTCAAAAGCTCAGAGATCAATTTCCAGTGCTTCTGAGGAACAGTTGGGGAACTCGAGCCCAGTTTCGTCCCTTCAAAACCCCGACGAACCGAAGTGACCTGAGTGAATCCGGACAAGAGTAGCTGCTGCTGGCAAAGATCTGTCAGCAATTGCTATCTGTCGTAATTTGATTTCTACGCAGATGCGCGTCACATAACTCGCTGTCTTGACAGAATTTGGCAAAATTAACATAATTTTCATATATTTTGCCCCCAAACTGTGTGAACCTCCATAAAAATGACAAACTTTTCCAATCTCCAGTTCTCTGCGCCCGGACACCCTGTACATAGGACGAGCTGTGACGAAAAGCATCGTCAGAATGGGATCTCAAGTCCATTTTTCTCCGTGAATCTTCTGTTTAACCGATGGCAGGAGGAAAATCATAGCGTTTTATAACGGAGAAGCTGTCAATAAGCTGACATGTTTAAATGCTTCTTCCAAACTGTGTTCGGTTGAAGAGAAAAGTCTTCTTGGCTTTCTGTTCATCGCGTGACAAAAGGTAAGATGGGTGTTACAGGTGGAAGAAGAAGAGGGGGCAAAAAAGTGACTCCATCAGACAAACGCAAGATCGCCGGAGAACAAAACCTTGCACACTTTAACGGACTGTGGTAGTTAAGTGCTAGAATCGAACGATTCATGAAGACTTGAGGAGAGACTTTGTCAGACGGTGACTTGAAAATTTTGTCTGGTCGAGGGAAGGATGATCAAAATGGCCTTAGAAGAAGAAGCTTGTGCAAAAAACCACCACAAATTGGCTGCTGCCACCTTTTTTTTCTTTTCTTTCTTTCTTTTTTTTTTTGCAATTACGGGCGTTTAAGGTCAATTATTTGGCCTCGTTTTTTTGTCAAACATCCTGCGGAAAGAGATAAACGAGAAGTGGAAATGCAAAAAAAAAAAAGTTGCTCTTTGGTGTCAGAGTCATGTTCAAGTCTTTTGCATGTGATGACGTCAGAGAGAGGAATAAAAAGGAAACAACAACAACAACAACGCAACATCCTTGTTGTGTTTCTCTCTGGTCACAATAACATTGACGTCCCATTTTTACTACCTTCTCCCACTTCCAGACATCTGAAGCTCGTGACTGCACTGTAAAGTCTGGTCGAAAACTTGCTTTGGAGCCTCTCAGATCCCCCCCTAACCTAGAAGAGACTCCCCCTCCTTCTTCTTCTGCCCCTCCAAGCTTTGACAACACTATGAAGCTTAAAAAAGTGGACGCCCCTCGTCAACTGAGAAATGAAGTTCTTTCAACAAAAAAAAGTGTGATTGCAACCAACAATGTGTGGGCAGGGTTACATTTTTGCTTAACACCTGCTCACTACTAAACACAGGTGGCCGGAACTGGAAGCGGACGGAAAGAACTCTTGTTCGCGTTCTTCACTGCTCACACTGTCTTTTCTTTAGGTAGGTAGGTAGATAGGTAGGTAGGTAGGTAGGTAGGTAGAGAGAGGTCAATGCTCAAGAACCGTTTGCTGTTACAGGTGGCGCCATCTACGGCAAGAGAGAAAAGAACACGTGCAATAATGAATTATGCGTGATCTTTTTTGTCCAGCATTTCTCAACAGACCCTTTTTTGTCTCTTCAAGAGTTACAAATGTGTCTGTTACTTCGATGTTTTGCAACTTTGCCCCCCAGACTGAATATTTAGCAAATTTGTGCAAAACTACACGGTTTTTTCCTCCTCCTACTTGATTACAACTGCCCCAAGGGCCGAGAAAAGGTGGTGAGGGGGGGGGAGACGATGAGTCAGAGAGATTTTGTGTGCATAATTCATGCTGAGTCTTCTTCTTTGCCCTCAACTCTTTTCTCCTGCTGACTCAGTGAAGCAAAGTGTCGAGAGTTGTGGCCGCTGCCAGATCCAACTGTTGACTGGCTAATTTGACAGAGAGAAAGGAAATTAATGGCAATTAGGAAGACTTAACTATTGCAAAATGGGGTCGCAGTTGTCTCTTTCTTCATGGAATTGTGCAACTCCAATGCCAACTCTTTTACTCTTCTCAATGTTAATCCATCATGAAGACAGCAGAGGAAAAGCATTTCCTTGCACAAGCTCTTCAATTTTGGGGGACTCTGTTTTTCTCTCTGTCTCTCTCTCTCTTCGTTTGTCAAGCTCTGGTGTGGTGAGAACTGAGCTGACTTTTAATTGGGTGCTCCCATGACCTCCGAAGTGACCTGACTGTGTCAAAAGACATCATTGTGCTCCTCTTCCAGTCAATTGAAAAATAAAAGTTTCGCCAAATAACACCTGGATATTGGTGGTCTTTTGCTGGCTGGATGCCAATGAGACATATACGACAACTTTGCCTTTTTCAGATGTCTATGACGTCGTCTACGTGCACGTCCTGAGGTCTGTGTAAGTCTGAATAGTCATGAGAAAGGTCCCCCCGCCCCCAAAAATGTCGGAGTCAAGTTGTGACTCAATTTGACACAATCTCTGACTCAGGGTGTTGTTCTGTTTCCCCTCCTCAAGTCTTCCGAGGACAGACTGAGTGCTAACTCTGCCCAGAGCCTCTCTGACTTCTCCCTGAAGAAAATCGTAGCGTCTCTCCACTTTGCCCCGTTGAAGAGAAGTCTTTGACCGGGGTCACACACATATTTGTCCGGATTACCCTGGTTTTAAAGATGTAACTCGGCCAAAGACCACAGCCATGGGGATAAGTTTCCTCTCTTCCTTCCCCCCCAGTGATCTTAAATGGTCTCTTGCTTGGCAAGCGTCGTTCTTGTGTCCACCCAAAGGTGAGGAGTGAGAGAGACAGAGAGACCTTTGACCAGGGCCAAAACTCCACCAGACATTTGGTGAGGGCAATACTGTCACTTAGTTCACACCACAAAGTGTCATTGCCACGTAAGACCGAGGACAGAGAGCTTCACCAGGCATTTGTTAGCCTGACAATGAGGAATGAAAATCACTCAAGTTGCATATTCATAATTGGTCGACACGAATCGTTTAAACAACTACAAAGTGAAGAAAAAATGGCGAAACATTTTTCACTCCTTTGACATTTCCTCCACCTTCAGCCCACTGACAATAGCAGAAAGTAAATCGACGAAAAGATCAGAGGCTTGTCCAACATCCACATTAAAACAAGCACACTCCGGATGATGAGTACTTGAGAGCTCCTCGTTATCTGGCGGAGCCGCAGCAACTACAAACCCTGGCACAATGGATCTAGCAAAGAAAACCCTGGGAAGGCTGCTTCAAAATTGGTTCCTAGCCCATTGTCGACAAAAAAGACATTTCTATGTAAGTAGAGAAAATTCAATTTGTGCATCCCTCCCCTGTTTACCCACATTTTGAGCCACTGACACTGCTGAGTCTTCCAGATCTCCTAAACATTTCAGACTTGAGCCTCTTCTTCTTTTCCAAGCTGTTAGTTGAGAGCATTCGAGGCTTTGCCCTCTTCGTCGTCGCAGCCCACAGCGGGGAGGAAGAGGAGGAAGAAGGGTTGGACAAAAAAGAAAAGAAGAAGACTACAACACACAGGTACATAACACAGTGGGATCTCAATTTGAGCAGCAAAAACTTGGCCAATTACACGTGAATTACTAACATTTTGCATGTAAATCACTTGGGAAATAATAGCAATCGCATGTGAATACTGCAGGCTCAATGGATGTGCAGGCATGTACATCGCCCATGGAGGGAGTGATCTACATATATCTAAGTTACGTAGGTATGCATGGCGATGAGATAGCTATTATGCAGGCGTCTACATGCACCTCCAGCAGGTAGGTATGAAGACAGCGAACATACACATATCTGGCGAGCGAATGGCTGAAGGTCGCCAATATTGAGTGTGTGAACGTGGCCGTAAGAAGAGGCCCTTTTAAAGGAGTGTTTTACTTACTTCTTAACTTTGCTTTCACAAAAAAAAGCAGCTTGATCAAGACGTCAAGAACCACTTTTGTCCAGACACTTTCATCGTTCCCAAAAATGGAGACTCCACTGTAAGATCAGCAGCAGCAGCAGCAGCAGCAGCGGTCGGAGTCCTAAGCAAGACTCTCTCTAAACGATCATATCAAGGTGCTTTGCTAAGATGAGGATTTCTTTTTTTTGCTCGCGATGCGTTTAAATGCGCTGTTGCACAGGCACATTTTTCTGGGGAGCAGCAGACGCTGGAAAGGGGATATCTACGAGGTTGGACGTGCCTTAAGAAGATGTAATGAGAACTGATGGGTGATTTCAACTCATGCGTGAGAGACAGAGAAGAGGAGGCAAAAAGTTCTTGTGCTACGTTTTAACAAATTCTTTCCTCTCAAACTCTATTCTTATGCTCAAGTGACCGATCCAGCTACTCTCCTCTGGTTTTTTCCTTCCAAGAATTCCTCCAGGTAGATAAATCACCTTGGTTGCGCGGGGAAAAAATAGTTAAAATCCACAGGAAGTTCCAGGTGTGCCTACCTTGAGGTCTAATTGCACGGAGGAAACCAAAGAGCTCACATTACAGCCAGCTCAGAGAGTTTTCAGGATGTTTTTGTCCGTCACGAGCTAATTTCTTTGACTATGGTTCACCCAGAAAGTAAACAAATAATTAAATATTTAGCTCACTTCTTGGGCTAAACTTCAGCCCAAGAGGGAACTCGGCCCATATAAATATTTAGCTCATTTCCTCGGCTATGGTTTACCCCAATAAACATATAAGCAAATGCGTACTCAGTCCATTCCTTTGACTTGAGTTTACTCCAACACCGATCTCAGAGTATATAAATATTTGGCTCATTTCTTGACCATTGTTTACCCTAAAAATAAATGAATATTTAGCGCCTCCACCGAAAATAATGGGGCCAGACATTCCAGGATGGCAGACAGATATCTTGTATCCCTCAAACTTAATGGAATTGTCGCCATCTGAAAGAGATTCTCGAAGACCACCCAAAAATACGTGACCCACAAATCATGGGGTTTCCCCTCCCCGTTCTATGAATGAGTTTCCCGACATGATCTACGTGCCCAAGACCATGGAGAGCAACGTGAGGAAGTAAAAATGCGGGAAGCCAAAGACAGACAGACCCCCTTTTCGCCATCTCTCGACTTCTTCTCCGCTTCGCCATGGCTGAATATTCCGTGAAGAGGAGAATTGGGGGAAAGATGGGGGGGGGGGAGGGAACCCAATTTCTTCTTTTTTCTTTTATATTCCTCAATACTTCATTACTCTGGAGTCAGGAAGTGAAACGAATGGACCGTGATTTGTACAACTGTCTGATCGAGGTTGGAGATAAAGAACCCAACTTTTCGCTGCACTTCGATTTAACGAATCGAACCAAGTGGAGAAACACAGTTTTAACTGTGCCAGAATTCAAATGCAAAAAAAAATTTGAGGAAAAAAAAATAATTATTGCTCCATCCCTCAACCATGGCTCATCTGCAGCTGTTAATGTCCGTCCGAGTGGGTAGAACAGTACCGGAGAGGGGAGGAAAAAATGATGTCTGGACGAGAATTTAAAAAAAAAAATGATGCGTGCCTTATTTTTTGGCACTCAAGGCCACGTTGATGTGCCAAATGGCCATCTTGGCACAGAGAGCAAAGACTTTCTGCCCGTGAAAACGCTCCGCAAGCGCCCCCCGGGCTTCTGGGCACCGCTTTTTGCCCGTGCAAACATTCCTTCAGCGCCATCTCCGGACCAAAAAAAGCCCCCAGTCATCCCCAGTAATGAATGCCGCTCTTGCTCCTCTCTCTCTCTCTCTCTCCAGACCGACTCTTCTCTCTCCTGTGCAATTATTTTAAGAGGTTCGTCAATGATCGTCCCACATTTTCTGCCCAAGCTCCCGCCAGGAGGGGTCAGGAACACTTGATCAGAACCGTAAACATCCGCTTTCCTTGCCAAGTTTTCTGGCAAAACAATAACAGCCTCCTCGGGTGAGTCACAAGTCTGCGAAGACCAAGACTTTCTTACCTGCCAAAGAAGTAAAAGTGGATCAAATTTCATCTCCATGATCGATGGCAATCAAAGCATCGCAATTCTTGCTCACACTCAATTTTGACGAATGACAGGGGTGAATTGGCCAAGGCCGGGGAAATTGCGGGAAAAAAGTGAGAATTTTCACAACTTCCGCGATAAAGTAAGCAAGACTCCAAAGACAGCTGAAGTTGACAGGGTCTAATTAAGATCTTCTAAGACGTGTGCGGGGATGTGTGCAAGAGAGGGATCAGTGGAACAGAATGCAGAGGAACTCGACACAGGGTGAGCCAAAAGCAACGTGATCCTAAGCTTCTCAGCAGCAGCAGAGGCCAAAAAACAAGTATTTTCTTATCTGGCCAGAGAATCTTCCAGAGCAGAGAGAGAAAAATCAAGCCCTCAGACTTTCTGAACTGATTATTGAAGCGAGACGCGATTTCTCCGTGCCAATTGGCCTAGGTGAAGTCACTTGACAGAAAAAAAAAAAACAGAAAAAGGAAGTATCTCAAGTTCGTCACTTGACAGAAAAAATGTGGAAAAAAAACACGTCTGAAATCAACATCTGGGGGAAGAGAAACGATTCCTCAGGAGATTTTTGGCCTCTGATAAGAAGGAGAAGAAATCGTGACAAACAGGCAATTAGTTTTGAGAGATGAAAACAACAGAAAAGCGAGAAAATTACAGGTGAGCATTTTTTGCAATCAATCTTTCCCCAGTAAATATCATGTTCCCATTTTTTTCTCTCTCTCTCTCTCTTTGCCTCCCACGCATGAGACTTTTGGCACAAAATGCCAAATCCTGATCGGAGCCAAGCCGAGCCGCCAAAGCGAGCAAAAGTTCTGGCCTTCTTGGGGGCCTTTGGCACAGTTCAAAACACGCCAGTCAGAAACTTTCCTCAGTGCTCATTATGGCTTTCCAGAGTGGTTCCTTAAGTGCATCTCGGATGAATTTCAACAATGCTGCTGCTGGCGAAAAAAAAGTCACACAAGAATCCAGGCAATGTGAGCTAAGGGGATAAAAAATGCTTCTACGAGGACTTAGTTGAATATTTACTTTCCTCTTACATGAATCGATGCATTGAGATAGCTTTGTTGTATTGACTCTTTGTCCCGACTTAAGTGGGTCAGAGTGTGGCAACCAAGGCATGACTAATAAGAATTCCTTTGCTAGGGTTTCCCGGAGCAAAAAACAACAAAAAGCCTGCACCGAGGGCGTCAAATTCCTCGGTCAGTGCCTCAAAGGTCCCAGCCAGTGACGTCACCACATTTTTGCATGAAGAGAGAAAAAGAAGGGAAAATCAGGCTCTCCCCTGATAAGTCTGCCAGCCCTTCACGTGGTCCGGGTCGACCAAGAATCTCGTAGAATCAGCAAGGGCAACGGCCCCTTTTGTGGACAGCTTGCAGAAATCTGCACAGCGGACAAAAGTCTGAATATTGTGTGAGTGAGAGGAATAATCGAATCCCCGCTCTTTTTGGACCTCTTCCTGCTGCTGTTGCTGCCGTTGCAGCCGCCGCCCAACTCGTCAGCGTTGGCGACGAGTATTTTCTCTGTCACTTCCCAAATCAGTGTGGCACAAATATGAAGAGGGTTTCTGTTTGCATGAGGTCTGCTGCAGGTGCTCCAATCAAGCCGGTTTCATTTTTTTTCGTACTCGCAAGATAAGGGGGAGGACGGAAGTTAAACATTGATACAGCCTCATCGTGACCGCGCGAGTCAAAAAAAAGGGGTCCACCTCTGCTATCCAATTGGCCACATTCGTTTGCGCTCACACTGTAGACACACACGCAACACACGGGGGTTTGTGTCTCGCCTCGGCTTTTTCTGCTGTCGTGCAACGCGGCAGAATGATGCATTGTATCAGGTAGGGACTGAACAACGGCTGATTCAAGCGTAGAATTCTTTATATATATATATATGTGTAGATATACATATATAAGGGAGAGACAAACCTCGGATTGCTACAACCGACCCATTGCTTAAGGAAGGAGGAGCAATTCCTGCCACTCGAGTTGCTCAAAATGTACAGTTACAACAATGTTTAGGACCCTTTAGTCCATCCCAGTGTGGGTGGAGGACGGAAGCGTTGAGAGTTGGGCTTTCCCTAATGTTTGACCACTTTCGCTGCGTCAAATATGATCTTTTTTGTCTTATCCATTCCCACTCTCAAGCCTTCTTTTATCGATCGAGGTGCGTGTGGAGAAGTCGTTTTTGCGCCTCTGGCGTCATCAATCTCGCATTTTTTTTCGCAGAAAGCACAGGGAGAATGAGGTAGAAGAAACACCTTTTCAATCAATGTTGAGAACAGGACTCATATTTATCATGTATATAAAGCTTATAATAATTCGTGCGTTTCCCCCATTCTGGCAGTCCTCTCGAGGCCTCCAGAGGCAAATCCATACAAATAGCTAGTAGAGGAGGGGGAGCAGGAGGCGCAGGAGGAGGAGGGGCAGCTGTCGGAGCTGCTGTGGGGGCTGCTGTTGCTGTCGCAGCAAGAAGAGGGAGGGGTAAAAAAAAAAGCTGTTTCCAGAGCGAAAAATGTCGTAGGAATGCTCTTAATGCACTCGAGAATGGCTCTACCAGACACCAGGAGAAGGTGCTTGGCTTATCAAGGGCCATCAACGCACGAGCAGAACGAGTCTGTCTGTCTGGCCGAGTTCTAGTGGAGAGGCCAGGAATGGCTGAAAAATGACTGGTGAAAACAGTTGCTGAGGATTTCGCTCACTGGAATCAAGATATCCAGCCGAGCACTGTGCACAGTGAACAGTCCTGGAGGGTGGGAGCAAAGTAGAAGGACCAACACCTTTTGTTCGGCGACTCAACTTTCAGCTCTTGCCAAAAGAACCGACAAGTCTTGGTGCAAAAACCTAAAGGCTTTGATTAGAATTTGATTTACCAATGAGTCCAAGGCTGTGCAGTCAGGGGAAAAAACAGGGATCCTCCCCCAGCTCATGCTGTACTTCCATGAGGACTTGCAACAAAAAACTTTGACATGTGACCTGAAAAGCAAAGATGGCCCAGGGAGCCGGAGTGTGAGGATTCAGGACTGAAACCCCGAAATGCACCATGTCCAAGTCCCTATCTTACACCCTGTCTGTGGGTCACCCTGTAACAGACAACAGACGTGAGTGAACCTCCTCCTTAAGGTGTATGGCAGGCTTTGTCTGTGCCTTAATAACACCTGCAATCTCAGGAGAATAGAATGGATGTTCCAGGCAAAGCACGAACTAAAAATGGAAGAAGTTGTGCGCACACAAAAGGAACAGAATCATTAGGCCTCAATTGCGACGTTTTCCCTCCAGGGCCTTGCGTACGTTGATTGACAATGCAAATAAGTCGGATTACCTTATACAGGCACAACACGCTCAAGTTGACTTCACAACAACCCTTCTTCCAGCCCGAAGAATAAAAGAATTGCACTGCCCAAAGGCACCGAAGGAAGGCAGGTGCTCTATGACGAGGCTTTTTCAGCAAGTTTGAGGCTGTCCTTGAAAGTAACAGCCAAGAAGCAGCACGAAAGTTGAGCGAAAACACAAACGAATAATTCCAGAGGAATTTTTCGTCCAACCTCGTTCCTTCAGCTTGCACAACCAAGCGCACACATGCAAAAAAAAAAAAACATTTCCTGCACAATCAGAGGCATGCAAACTGCCAAAAGTTGTTTGCATTTCAAAGCAGTCAGTGCATCAGTGCCTCTTCTTGCTTTTGCCCACATCCTACAAGTATATGTATCTATATGGTACAAAATATATGTATCTGATTTCATGACAGCACTTCCGTGCTCTCGTGGGATGGCGGATCTCATCTTGGATCCAGGATCCTGGGGGAAAATGTGCAGAGGAAGCACCTGGATTCCTTCTGATAAAAGAGGCGGGGAGGGGGGGGGGTTGGCTTGGAGGAGCCGCGCAGAAAATTGCAACCAAGTATGTGTGTGTGACCTTTAAGGTGACCTAAAAGTAAGTAAATTTTAAGAAACCTTGGCCGTGTACTCGGCCTCCTTAATAAAAAAAAACGCCAACCACATGTTATTGCCTTGCGAACGAGCACTCAAGGGACCCATTTAGGGGTCAGAATTACAACAAAAATGCACAACTGTCTGTTTTTTTGCCCAATTTCCTTTTCACCGAAGACGACAAAAAAAATCTGGCTCCTTTTTTGACAGTTCAAGACAGTTTGCCTGCCTGCCAGCCTGCTGCCAACCAGCCTGGCTGTCAACCAGCCTGCCTGCCTGCCAACCAGCCTGCCTGCCTACCTGCCTGCCCCGCAGCAGCTGCTTTTCAAGAAAAGTTGCTCCCAACATCTGTCTAATTACAGTTGCTGCACCAACAATTGCAATGAGCAAACTCAAAAGAAGAGAAGCTTCTTTTTGCCACGTTTTGTGTCTCTCCCCCTGTAGGGCCAAATTTGCAGCTATGGCATAAAAATGCGGGAGGAGCTAAAAGGTCGACGAGATTTCTATTTCTGGGTCACACCAGCATCACTCCTCTTTTTGTTTTTCTGTGAAGCTACAGTGGAACCAAAAAAATTTCATGTGAAACAGGAAGTGAGAAATAAGAGATAGGACCAATTGTCTCACTTCTCTTCTTTTCACGTCATAGCGAGTGCGTCAGCAGAAACATATCTATAAATTCATCTAGAACTGGAGCAACTCTAACTGTCAACACTTTAATTGTCATCTTCCCGAATTGTTCAGCACGCAGCCCTGACAGATAACGAAGGAAGCTCCTCTATCTGCGCGTGTGGAGGATTTTTCTCCGCCGCAGAATCTACTTTATTAATGGACCGACAGCCCACGTGAGACATGAGCGCACGCGCAAAGTTATTTATCGCAAGCTCGAATTTATGCAAATTGGACGACGAGAAAAGAATATGGGAAAGACACGCATGCGAATAAAAGTGCTGCTGCAGTTCCTGCTTCATGCTACTCCTGGGAGGAAGGGGGAGAAACGGACCCCAGTTTATCTCTGCGCCAAACCCAATGTTATGGGCAGCTCTGGCCGACCCGGAGGGCCGAAGGACCCGTGCAGAATTGACTGCAAGACTTTATCAAGTACGTAGAAAAAGAGATCAATCCTGCTCAGCACAAAAGGCCTTGAAAAAAAATGCCTAACACACATCAGTCACTCGCAGTTAGGTTTTTTCTTGCCAGAGAAAAATATGCCCATCAGGGAGTGCCGTAACATCGATTAAATAAGTTCACTTAAGATAGGCGTCAATTTCTGCCGACCTCCACCACTCATTGGTATTCATTCAACAGTCCTGCTACAGCTACAGGGCGTCCCTCATAAATCTCTGACAACCTTTACAAGTCACTGCAATGACAAATCAAAAGGACCATATTCCTCGTCAGCACCAAATGCATCATTTTGAACTGATCAGTAATGGACTTTTATCTGGACTTAAAATAGTCTGTGGACGACAGAATTGGTACTCTGACGCACAGAACAGTACCATAGCTTGAAAGTTGGCCTACATCACTCAGTCCTTAGGTGATGTCACCATGGCAGGAGAGTCCTCATCTGCCAGCACTTGCCGAGGTGGCCTCTTTTCCACCTGTCCACGAGTTGGCGGCAACACCAAGGACAGACACGCTGCCTTCGTCTCTCTCTCTCAGCTCTTCGTCGATGCTGCCGGAGGGCTTTGTCATTTCCAGACTTCAACCGAAATCAACATCGTCCAAGTTAGACCGATGAGACTTGCTAGTAGTTTGACATTGCACTGTAGTTACTTCTTTAAAAACAACCATTTAGGGTACGTACTGCAACGTCTCATTCAGGGAGGCTGCAACACTTTTAACTTGACGTAGAACACCCTGAAGACGAACGTCTGGCACCTCCTTGAGAAGGAAGATCAATCAGGTGAGGGCAATCATGGAGGAATCAACAAAAGCTGCTGAGGTTGAAGAAAAAAATCCATCCGTGTGCCCTTAAGCTAGATAATGACGAAGGAATTGCTGAGAAACGTTTCTGGGCACACTTTGCACTCAGAAAAACACTCCATCATTCGAGGCTGCCTTTGTCAACCACAGGTACAAATCATATTACGTTTCCCTCTTCCCCTCTCACTATTGGGCTTCTCCTCTCTCCCATCGTTTATTTAGGCTCCAGCGTCTCCAGGATCTTTGGGAAGATCCCCTCTCAAAATTCAAGACGCTCCCCCTCTCAGGGAACAGAACAGAAGAAGATAAATGGCAAACTTTTTCGTGGCAAAAAAAGAGAGATTCTCCAGATTCTCAATGACTTGCAGCAGAATGATTGTGATTGTGTATTGAAATCTCCCTGCTTTGGGCATTTCTCCGGCTTGCCGGGTCAACTGCTGGCGCTTGCTTGCATGGAAAGTTGTGAAAGACTTTCAAACGGATGGAAAGTGCGTGCAGCCAGCAGCGGTTACAAACTTTCCAGCCCAGAAGCAGTTGCAGCCAGAATTCTTACTCTTCCTTCACGACCCTCCTTCCTTGGTCAGTAGTGGAGGATCTCTCTGCAGTACTGACAGGTGCTGTCTCGACCAGACAGCACCTGTCTGGTCGAGTGCCACGACCGAGTACGGTGCCAGTCCCACCGGGTCGGGCTTGCATAAAGAGAGAATCGCCGTCGAGAGGTGGGCGGAAAGACAGAGGAGGCTCATATCGAATTGGGGATGACGGGAGAATAGCAAGAGCAAAAGTTTCGTCGTCTCGCCCTACCTGCCGAGACCGTGTCTGTGAGGTCGAATCCGCGTCCTGGAAACGTCTTGAGGTTGCGGCCGGCAAGACGAAGGTCGCCGCTCGCCTGTGCCGCCTCCAGCAGCTTCTCCAGCGACAGAGACAGCGGGGACTGCGGCGGATGCGAAGCCGCCGTGATCGCCGCCGCCGCGGGTGTCGCCGTGGTCGTCGACGTCGACGACATCGTGGTCGTCGACGTCATTGACGTTGCGGCTGACGGTGGTGCTTGCCGCTTGGGCGGCGGTCGCGGCATCGCGGCCGGAGGGGCCGCGAACGTGATGCCGCCAGAGGAGCTCATGGAGCCACTTTCTCTCTCTCTTCTCTCTTCTTCTTCTTATGTCTTGAGCCACCGCCTGCGCCTTCTTCCCTCCTCTGTTCTCACCGGACTGAGTGAAGTTGAAGCTGAACTGACTCATGCAGCAGCTGCGCCCGCTGCCTCCGCTCTCGCTCCTGGTCCGGGTCTGGGCGGCGCCGCCGCCGACGGCGGCAGAGGCAGCCGAGGCCACGGGCAGCTCGGCTTGGCCATAGAAGCTATAACTACCAGAAGTCGCATGCAGCTGTTTTCTGGTTCGTGTTGAGGTTGTGTGACCCACGTGACTGTTGGGAAGTCATCCCCTAATGCCCATCGTCACAAGCGCGAATGATTTGAGGCAAGTGAGGTTGGAGTGAGCACAAACTGACTGCTGACCGATCGCTGTTTGCCTGAACGCGATCCATGATCCAATCCTTTGCCGGAACATTGAAATTGCTCTCCGATCCGATGCGGAGTTCCTCTTAGGATCAAGATCCACCATCCGAGGAACCATTAATTTTAGCTTCGACAACTTCTTGACGATGTAACAGAGTACAATGTCGCCCCATTCATGTCCCTTGGAGCTGAGAAGCCTTGGATTATCAAGGTTTCTATTGTACCTTTCTCCTGGGTGTATGTGACTTGCGTGATTCGCAGAAAATGGTGAGCTGTCCTTTTACATTCTCTTTTTAAGACGACTCGATTCTTCTACTGGCAACCTCAAACTCGAATTTAATGGGCTCACCGATCGCTGATTTAATCTTGAATCGTCTGAGCTCTAGTGACTTGTTAGCTGTTGTCAGCCAATGCAGCCGGGTAGTGATGCCCAAGCAGCCCTTGCTGTACGTGTCGGTCACGCTTCCTCTATGTTTTCAACCTTTTGGGGCTTGGCCGCTCCCCTCTCGGCAGCTCATCCACTCATTCCTGCTGTCGTTTTACCGGCGCGCCCTGGCTGCCAAGGCAAAGGTTTGGTGAACGTCGGAGTGAAAAGTTTCGCGTAGTGATTACCAAAGCTGGTCAATTCTTCTGACCCTCTATGGGCGATGGTGATCAATTGGTGATCCCTCTATTGGCGATGCTAGCTATGTTCATTTTGAATTGCTTTTAACTAATGAGCTTTTAACAATATGAGTGCTCTCTCTGGCAATGGAACAGCTTCAATTTGTCTTGGAGTCTTTCTAGATATCCCGCCTCAGTCTTGGGTAAAACGACGCAAAATGGTACTTTTCACACTGGCAATACTGACATGCCACTAATATTTCACGCTATTACTATTGTATAAGATACAGAATACTCAAAACATTAAATTTAGACTTACCACTTGATACTGTACCCTTGGAAAGCAAAAATTTAGAGTGACTACATCCACTGCGTCACGGCACTTGTACTTAAGTTTCCTAGTGCTTCTAGTTATTTGACTTGGCCCAGGCCTTAAACAGGGTGTCCCCAAAGTCAGTTCCAAACTTTAGACTAATATATCTTGGAAACTATTGGACCTAGACACGTACATTTGGTCTCATTTGAAAGAGGACATTCATAAGATTCTTCTCAAATCTCTTTGCGTCCATGAAAACCACAAATGAGGATGGCAGAGGGCCAGGGGCATTCATCAATGCGTGACAGGGAAGAAAAGAGATCTCTTCTCCGGCCTCTCGAGAGGCCGGTGAGGAGCTTCTGGATAGTCCCGTTTCAAAAAGTGATCCACGGCTATCATCTAGGGTATGCCTTCAGCCAAATTTGTCACTTTTGGCATGCTACTTTACCGTGTGGCGAAGGAAAGATTGGTTTGGCATGCTGGCATAATCTTGGCATCTTCTGAAATTCTTGACAAAAATTAGTTTTTGGCTAACTACGTCAAATAACTGGAATTTATGTGCCAATCAGTCTGCGACTTCGGCTTTCTTTGGCTGCCGATGTCGCAAGGAACAAGAAAATCTCTTGCTGCTAGAATGGATAGTGCAGGATCAGTTGAGACGATTATGATCAGAAATAAAAAAGAAACATTGAAAAGATTTTGCTACAAAATTTTGGGCAGAAGCTCAAGATGACATTTGGGGAAAAAGAAAAGAAGAAAGATGAGGCAAAATGTCACTTTCCAAGCCATCTGAGGCTTCCGAGTGGAAAAGGAATTGTGATAACTCCCACAAGCATTTGCCCACCAGGGAGAAAGAATATCCATGCGGTAAAACAGCTGCGGATAGATCAGAAAAGACCATTTGCAAGTTGTGCCACATGCCTGTGGGACCGAGAAGAAAATACCTTCAAATTACATGCTGAAGGCAAATCTCTCAAGGAAACACAGGGTGTGGTAAACAAAGTCCCAGTCATCAATCTTCCTGGTGCACTAATAAAAGATGGACTGAAAGTTATGAAGCTTGAAATGGCCGCTGGAGTCACTTGTCATTGTTAAATCATGATGATTGACCATGCAGTTGATATTGTGACCAGGAATGCAAAGCGAAGTGCCCTTGGCGAAATGAAAGTGCACTGCACAAAATGTGGAAAGTTGATTACCACAGGGATCACCCCAAGCATGAAGAATACGCTCCTAAGAAACGTGACTGCAAAGAAATATTCACTCCCGGTGATGAAATCATGGACGTATTAACGAACAAAATGGTGTGCCCTCCGTGTAAAAAGTGCACTTGAGAAGGTCCTACCAGGTGTTGACTACTCCTCTCAGAGATCACAAAGTGGTTCTCAACAGCACCCCGAGAAAGGCAGGAGCTGAAGCTGCACTGTCAGTCATTCCTCCATAGGATGCGTGAAAACCAGGGACAAGAATTGGCACTCTCTCCGTCAATTTGGTGCCACTTTTTGAGTGAGCCACAACAAGTCATGTCCAAGTCACCAGGGAAAAAGCCAAGTAAAGATTAGGTGTCACAAAAAGTGCCCCAAATGTGCAATCAACAGTTGGAGTAGAGGCTGCCAGCCAAAAAGAGACTATTGAAGGGCATGGGCTTCTACACAGTCCCCCCAAAAGAGCTCTAACAAACATGCAGGGCTGAATTCACGGAGTTGCCTTTCTTCTTTCTCTCACAAAAGGCTGAGATTGACTCACAAAATCAAAATGTGGTGGTTCATGACGGGCATGGGGAAGAGACTTTCACAGGGCAGATCCCAGAAGACAGCTTTGTTTTTGGGTGAGGTGCTTTAAAGCACAAGGACGGCACCGGTGATGTCCACTTGGTGTGTTTTTTTCAACACACCTATCGCAGCATCGACGAATGAAGAATGAAGAGGGTGCCTTTCATGTTGCTTTGGTAAACTGTGCCCTTGGTTTACTTGCCACCTTTTACCTGACATACCTGGGAGTCATAGTTTGCAGCGACGATGTCGTGGTTTGCCTATCTTACTGCACAATTATCAGCTCTGCAGCATAATACCGAGTCACTTTCCTTCATAGGCCGATGGATACTCATGGTGACATGCTCGAGATATGGGAAAAACTCGATTGTCTTGCTCATATCATCATGGGGATTTTATTCGTTACGGCGAAGCTGTTACGAGGATGACTGGATCCTGCTACCCAGTCCAAAATGCTCTTTAATCGTGACTAATCTGACCTCAGCTTGCAATATCAACATGCAGCTGTAGTCGTTCCAAGTGATGTCAATGATCTTAGTTACGTCATAACACAATCACTAACTAACTGGCTGACTACGACTCAGTATGAAGGAAGTAGATCTTTTGAACACTACAAACTGCTACTTGTTATTGACTGAAATGTGCACGTAATGCATTTCTAAGGCCCCCTAAGGTTAAGGTAACTGTCAAGGCAGGACTCCTTTTCTCCAGCGTGTGGCAGAATATCGTAGTACATAATAATAAAACACACATAGCATTATTCCTGTTACCTGCTATACAGGTTATATAAAGCTATTCAGTCAACCGTGGATAACCGCATTTTCGCCATCGAACGCGCTAAAAAAGGACCAAAAGTCCGCCCTGGTCCTTTAAGGGGGTACAAGGGCGAAAATGCTCGAGGGCGGCCCTGGTTGGCTTGTAGACGGTCGTGGTTTCTCGCATCAAGCACTCCTTTTACTACAGTGCAGAAGGACACAGAAAGCGTGCTCAAAATCGGCATGCCCAGGTAAAAGTAAGAGAGAAAAAGGCCTCATTCTGACCCTCTCGTGAGTATAAATTTTCCAATTTTTGGTTCTTTTACGAATCCGCTTCTCGGGGAAAGTGGAATTTTTGCAAGTTTTCTCCATTCTTGGACAGACGTGGTTGCGTGCACTTCTCTGTTGTTCAAGATACAATCAGTGCTGCAATCATGCAAAAATGAATCACTTTGCGTCATAAAAGATCGTTTGCGAAACAGAAAGAGAGATGAGTGATAAAAATATAAATGGGTGAAAAATGATGTTCAAGGCTCAGACCTTATTTTGCCAGTGGGAATAACTGCTTGTTTTTCGTCAGAGATGTAAGTTCAATTTACTATTTTTGTACTTTGTTCATAGTCCATCAGCAGTTCAGTAATTTCGGAACAGTATCGATTTACCACACAATTGGGCTTACCAATTGTGCCACAACACAAAAAGTCAGCCCCTCAAAACCCTCGACCCCCTGACGATGTGGGTCGTTCCAAGAGCTCCAAGAGATTTTACGTGATCCCCGGATCATGACATGACCATGATCCTGACCATGTCCCAGTGGACACCGAGCGCCCCGACCATGTTCATTTTGCAGTCGCCCCCCTCACACTGTGCAACAATGTGCGACTTCAGTGTATCCATGATGGAAGATTTTAAAAAAAGTTTGCCATTGGACACCAATTTTTCCCCTCTTTTTTCCCTCATGAGGCCAACATCCTCTTGGGCGCAAAACTGTTTAGTAAGATCGGAATAAAAGTTTAAAGATGTGCATAAGGACATGTGAGCCACCCAAGTGTATATTAAAATCATACCGGCGATCTGAGCCACCTGTCAGCCAAATTCACCAAGAAATTGAAATATTGGGATCAGAACTATTCTTTTAGTTCCTTTTTCATAAATAAGAATACAGGATTTACTTTTTTAAAAAGAGGCTTTTTGGACGCCAAGTTTTTATAAGCTGGGATTAGTTGCAAAACCTCAGTAGAGAGCCTCGACTTGCCGCTGAAGTTAATCCTTGTTCTTCCCTGCTTTCTCACCTCTGACACACAGTGATTGAAGTGTGAAGGAATGGCATCAATCGGACCAATGGTGTCGGCGCTCTGACCATAAACTACTGCTCTCTGGACATCAAACTTGGTCTGTTCCGGCCTGGTGAGCGTATGAGGCGAGGGTCGGACGCAGTTTGAATCAGAACAAGTGGGACAGGGAGTCCACGGCACAGTGCATTTCGGATAAGCCCACGTGATCCTTTCCCGAAAAAAAATCACCGAAAATTCAGCTTAGCAGAACTCTCAGTACAGTTCACAGTGACATTTTTGCTGTAGCTACCAGACCTGGCAGAGCTACGAAGCTTTACTTTTGGCCGATTTTTTGTCTACAAACTTGATCACTTGGCGAAATTTACCAAAAAAAAACCTTTCTACCCTACCTGATCAACTTAAGCGAAGTTGCCACTTCGATTGATTCGCTATAAGCCTCATGGGCTAAAAATTGTTCACGGACGAAACTTCGACGTAAGCGGATATTCGGTTTATCCGACTTCGACTTATCCCAAATGCGCTGTTGCAGAAAAGACAAAAAACCACCAATTTTGGAAGATGTTCAGGTAGTCCTGCTCTGATCTGCTCTCACCAAAATTAGATTCATGTCCAGAGAAGCAGCAGTTGACGGTCCCCATTATAATAATAAGAGTTTACTGCACCCCCGAAGTCTGCGCAAACGTACACGAAGTTATTTGTTCTGCTGTGGCAGCAGAGCAAGCAGACTTTCCCTTTAGTGAACGAACGGATAGTCTGAACCCGGATGGGTTATCCTTGTCCTAGCTCCTACTTAGGTCAACCTTGAGCTTCTCCAGAACAAGTGTAATTGCAGGCAGGAATGAGGTTGCTGGCAACTGTTCCATTGTCTGGCGCTAGGGATCATGCCGTTGACTTGTGGCTTGTCGTCGCACTTGCTCATGAACAACTTTATCCGCAAGTGCATAAGGTGTCGTTACTCACTTGAGTAAGCTGCAAGCCCCATTTCACCATCTTAAATCCAATCCCAACTTGTCTTTACGTGCCCGAAGGCTCGGGCTTGTCTTGTCTCATCGTCAGTGCCAGGCTTAGGAGATCTAAATCTATCTTCTCTTCTTTTTCACCCTCGTGTTCTTCCCGGTCCCCTCCCTGCGCATGAACTGCCAAAAACTGCCGAGCGAGGGCCGAGAGAACCCGTGGCCGAGACCGATCAGCCGGGGTGGGATGAGTGTGAGGGCAAGAAAGTGGGCATTTCCCAAATGAAATTTACCTTCCACATCTTTATTTTGTTGATGCTGCAGCTGAGGCCGTAACAGTTCTTCGTTGCACGTGGAAAAAGTAAACAAATAGTTTATGAAATCAACGTGAAAAAGTCTTTATTTTTCGTCTTTGTCTTCCTCGGCCCCTCGTCAGTGGGTCGGGCCGGCCGGCGCTTTCATAGTGTCCGGTCCGGCCGGTGCCCGGGTTGGCCCGGTACGCGTCAGGCAAGTCCGCCCGGCAGGTCTGCCCGGCAGGTCTGCCCGGCAGGTCTGCCCGGAGTGCCCGCCCCGCCCGCCCGATTGTTGTGAGGAGGCCGGCGAGGCGAGCCTGAGCGAGCTGAGCTTTTTGTGGAGAGACAACGACATAAGAATCGTGGAGCTTTGGCTTCTTCCTTCGCTCCTGTTGTCCGCGGCCGTCGTTTCAATGCCTTCTCCCGTTCTTCTTCGGCGATCGAACTCTCGACTCGAGGCGACGCCATTCCAGGACTTCGGGCAGCGTCGACCGAGGAGTCGCCCTAGAGAGATCCGGAGGAGGATCGACCGGGGACCCGGGGACCGGGCGGACCCGGCGGGTCCGTCGGCGCCCTCGCCACCATGGCTCAGTCCGGCGCCTCGCTGCTCTCTTCGCTCTTGACTCCCATGGGGCCGGCCGCGGGGTCCACCAAGGCGTCCCGGCGAGTGCAACACTCGCTCCTGAAGGCCCGCGTGCCGGCCCCGGGGTCGCCGTCGGGAGCGGCCGGACGGCCGCCGCCCCCGACGCCGGAGACCCTTCGGCTGGAGCGGGCCCTCAACGTGGAGCCCTTCGTCAGATACGTCAACTCGCTGAGGGCGCCCCAAGCTCCGTGAGTATTCATCGAATCAGCCTACTCCCCACATTGGCACTCGACGCAGTTCCTTTGCAGGCCGGATTCTTCTGATGACGATGACGATGTGTTGTTGGCCTTTGAGGCTGAGGCCAGCTTGGCCGCTCCGACCAAGCGCCAAGTGGAGTGCCTCGACCGCGCTAGACGCCGTAGTCGATATATCGATCGCAACCTAGGTGCTTCTGATCAGGACGACGATTCAGACAAGGATGGCGTCCTCTCGGTCGCGGAAGAAGAGGCGAGGGTGGCAGAGCTGCTTAAAGTCCATGCAAAGAGAAAAAAGATCAGAAAGAAGTTACGGGCGACTCCAGAGGTAAGAATTCCCGCTCCAACCGTCAAAAACATTTCGCAAGAACCATATTGCATTGGTCCCGCTTTCAGGATCCGGTCCACGACAAAGAGGACAGTAACAGCCTCTCCAACGACACCTCTGTAACCCTCTCCCGCAAGTTCAAGGCGTCGGTCAACAACGTCAAGAGCAAGGCTGAAAAGGATACCAAGAAGAGTTTGACCGTCGACCAGCTCAACTCTCGCAGGCGTCGCTTATGGTTGGCTATCCTAAAGAAAGAAGTCTCCAAGGCCCAAAAGGCTCGAGCCTTCAACCAAAAAGAAAAGCTGGCCAACTGCAAGCGCACAGCTACCCAGTGCATGCGTGTGGTTCGTCAACGAACAACTTTGTCTCAACGTGTCATGAAGGTAAGTTGATCGGGTCTTTCGTACCTCGTCGGTTCTTCCCTAAAAGTTGCACCTCCACGCCGTAGGAGACCGTGTGGCGCGCCAAGAGGCTGACGAGGGAGATGCAGGCGTACTGGAAGCGGTTTGATCGGGCGGAAAAGCAGCAGAAGAGGCAGCAAGAGAAAGAGCTGGAAGAGCAAGCCAAGCTCGACGTTCAACTGCTTGAGGCTAAAAGGCAACAGAGGAAGCTCAACTTTCTGATTACACAAACCGAGCTCTATGCGCACTTTATCGCCAAGAAGATCGGTGATGACGATGCCGCCTCTCTGGAGAGCGATAAGAAAGAGGGAGAGATCTTGAACAGCCTGGACGAGAGTGACGAGGGGGTGTCCGAGAGACTAGCTGCCATTGACGATTATGACAGTGCTCACGCCAAAGTGTTGGCTCGTAACAACGCCAGCCAAGCACTGGAGCAGCACAGGGCAAGGACACAGAAATTTGACAGTGCTTCTCATCATGAGCATCTGACAGCCGCGGTGAGTTCTTCAGCCGAGGAGCGAAGCCAGCCTGGGATTTTTTCCGGCACGCTGAAGAACTACCAAGTAAAAGGAATGAACTGGCTTATGGATCTCTACGATCAAGGCATTAACGGGATTCTGGCTGACGAGATGGGTCTGGGGAAGACAGTGCAAGCATTGGCCATGCTGTCCTTCATCGCCGAGAAATATCGTGAGTATACGTACTTCCAAACAAATTCGACATGCGGCTGTTGCAATAAAATTACCTCTCTTTAGACATCTGGGGTCCATTTCTTGTGATTACCCCAGCTTCAACTCTACATAATTGGCAGCAAGAGGTTGCGCGCTTCGTCCCCAAGTTCAGGGTGGTGCCGTACTGGGGATCAACGCAGGAGAGGAAAACGCTTCGTCACTTTTGGGATCAAAAAAATCTCCACACTAAAAACGCATCATTCCATGTTGTCATAACGAGCTATCAGGTGATTGGACACCCTTCCGTATATTTTTGTGTCCCTGTCTGCAACATCTCTGGGGTCTTGAATTTCATGTGACCTTCGGGGAATTTAAACGACAGGAAAACTAATTCCGGCTATCTCCGAACCGAACGTTAATGTATCTTACACACGTTTGGCTCCAACGCTAGCCTACAGTTTCTTCAACAAAGTTGATTGACAACGATCAGGTTTTTCCTGAAAGTTGCCTGACGTAACGTTCTCGTTGTTTCCAGCTGGTGATTACCGACTTCAAATACTTTAATCGCGTCAAGTGGCAGTATCTGGTCCTGGATGAGGCTCAAGCCATCAAGAGCTCCTCTAGTCAGCGGTGGAAGATGCTTCTAGAGTTCAAATGCCGCAACAGGCTTTTGCTTAGTGGTAAGTTCTTCTAGACACGTTAGATTACGGACGCCGTGAAGTTTACATTGACGTATGTGTGCATAGTGGATAGCTCATTTTCGATGTTGACTGTTACGAATAGGCACGCCCATCCAGAATTCCATGGCCGAGCTGTGGTCCCTTCTGCACTTCGTGATGCCTACGTTGTTTGATTCCCACGAGGAGTTTAATGACTGGTTCTCTAAGGACATCGAGTCAAGTGCAGAAAGCAAGGGACAAGTTGACAAAAGTGAGGGAAACTGAAAAAGGTAGACCGAAAGCAAGACCCAATCAAACTTTTACTTTTAGAGCAAATCAGCCGCCTGCACATGATCTTAAAGCCATTCATGCTCCGCCGAATCAAGCGCGACGTGGAAAATGAATTAACCGACAAGCTGGAGGTGTTGCTTTATTGCCCACTCACCATTAGACAACGTTTGCTCTACATGGCGCTCAAGCGGAAGATCAAGATCGACGAACTACTTCAGGGATTGGGCTCTCAGACACACCAAAGTTCCGCTGTCACCACCAGCCTGATGAATCTGGTCATGCAGTTCAGAAAGGTGTGTATAATCATCGTGGTCGTGAACTGGTTTCAAACTTCATAGCGACTCTTATTGCGTGTATAGGTGTGTAATCACCCTGAACTGTTCGAGAGACGAGAGGTGCGATCACCATTCGCCATGGACTTGGGCCCCTACGTCATGCCGAAACTGCTCGCTCGGCCCATCCATAACGTTCACATCGGCCACATACTGTACAACAGGCTGTCGGTGTTTAATCCAGCCAATATCCATTACTCGTTGAAGAGGACTAGGGTGAACAGACAGTTCCTGGAGGTATCAGACAGCGCCTTCTCCTACCTGAGGTTTGTGGGTTTGTCCCCGCAGGAGCAGTTTCAGCTGTCGCAATCATTACTAAAGCGCCTACAAGCGGCTTCTAGACTGAAAAGGCGTCTGGACAGGCTTGCTCACGTGATTACCTGGCATTCCTCTGATGAACAGACGATCGAAAGTGTCCAAATGTCTCAATTCGTGCCAACTTCTCTATATAATGTAAGAAATAGCGATGTCATGGGACCGCTGATCTTCACTGGAATGACCAAGCCCTTGCTTGGCCATGTCGACGTAAAGTTGTGCAGCATGCCGGAAACGACAACTCACCGATTGCTGCGAAGCAGGCAACGCAAGACTCATCCAATTAGCGGCTGTGATATCAATGAATACGAGCTGGTCCCCGAGGTCGACTTCGTAGAGCGTCTCCCAGTCATACTGAGATGTGAGCCGTGCGATTTTCCATTGTTCTTGACCGCTATCTCCGGCCCTAAAGTATGCGCCAGAGGCAGACAACCCTACGCGTCCGACAGAGCCATGGCGTATCGGGTGGGCGACCACCTGCGGTGCGGAGGCGAGGAGGGACTAACAACGGTGTTGAGGGGTCCCGAGGAACAAGACTCGGGTGGCTTCAGAAGTACAGTCTGGTTCTCTCTCCAAGAAGTGTGTGGCTTGTGGGGAACGAGGCCCAGACACGGATTCTCAAATATTGTCGTCCCAGGTAAACTATGGCAATGGCGTTAGAACGCTCTGATCGACTAATTCTCACCTACCTTTTGTATAGTCTCTCATATAAGCAACACTGAATTTCAGAGGATTGTTGCTAATGTAAGCAACAATGGTATTTTTCGAACCAAATCGGGTCAAGTAGGTTTTGCTTATATTAGAGATTATATGGTATGTTGCATAAGCTACATTAATACTTTAACTTGCAGACAAGCAGTCACTGGTAAGTGACAGCGGCAAGCTGCAAGTCCTAGACTCTCTGCTCGCGCGACTCAAGTCCGAGGGGCACCGGGTGCTGATCTACTCGCAGATGACTCGCATGATCGACTTGCTCGAGGAGTACATGTATCATCGCAGACACACGTTCATCCGCCTCGACGGCAGCAGCAAGATCAGCGACCGAAGGGACATGGTGGCGGACTTTCAGCAAAGGGCGGACATTTTCGTCTTCCTTCTCTCTACTAGAGCTGGAGGGCTGGGCATTAACCTCACTGCAGCAGACACTGTAAGTTTGGATGACCCTCTTTAGATGGTCTCGTGCGAATGAGAACACAGTTGTAAGTCTTCTTACAGCCGTACTATTCACGCCTACGAGTGCCGCAGCACTCTGTACCATCCTATGCAATATATCGGATGCATTGTTTTGTAGTACGAGTTTATGGCTTTGTGTTGAGATTTACGATATCAGCATTAATGTTCGTACTATATCTTGCAGGTGATATTCTTCGATAGTGACTGGAATCCAACTATGGACCAACAAGCCATGGATCGCGCCCACAGGCTTGGACAGACTAAGCAGGTGACCGTCTATCGACTTGTCTGTAAAGGCACCATTGAGGAACGAATACTACAGCGGGCTAGAGAAAAGTCCGAGATCCAACGGATGGTGATCCAAGGTGGTAGCTTCAAGGGGCGGCTGCATGGTGAACAGCTCAGGCCTAAGGAGGTCGTCTCGCTACTTCTCGACGATGAGGAGATCGAGAAGAAGTACAGGGACAAGCAGAGAGAGCTGGAGAAGAGTGGGAAGCGACTAGCTGTCCCAGAAGATGGTGTCGACAGAAAAAAGGCCAAAAGGCAACAGGAGTATGCAGAAGAGGAAGTGCACGTTGAGGAAGAGGAAGAGAGTAATAGCAGCATCTTCAACGCAGCGGCTACTTCGAGGGACGACAGCATTATGATGGGATTAATAGGCGATGATAGTTCTAATAGCAATGCCATGGCGGGGGAGTTCTACGGAGGCGACAGTAGCGAACCTCCTTCCAGCCGAGACCGCACGCGTCCTCCGTCGCCCCTTGTGGACTTTCTAGGCGAGAAGCTTGGCCCTAAACGTGCCAGAAGAGGCACCGGAAGCAAAAGAGGCCGGCCCAGGGGTTCCAAAAGAGGAGGCAGTGGTAGGGAAGACTTCGATAACAACGGTGACTCCACAGAAGTCGATGCTTCCTCTTCTCCCGTATGTCCGCTGTCTCCCCAATCCTCGCCAGCAAATGGCGGCTCGAATTACAATCTTTCTACTTCCACCCCGGTGAAGCGGGGGCCCGGCAGGCCCCGATTGAGGCCTGGTGGGCCCCTGAATCAGGGTTCGCGGAGGCCACCCAAACAAGCCAAGCCAGCGAAACTGAAGAGCAAGGGCCTACCAGCCGCGCTTGCGGCCACACTCACTGCAAAATACAGAACAGAGGCTCAATAGCAGCTCCGGGAAAATCATGCTGGGTCTCAGGAGCTGCCGCACAAGATTACTTTTTGATTTGTCATGCCTATATATAATCGTTGCTCGACATTAGAGGAATCATTGACAACTATGAAATTACGTGCGTACCCACTTGTGGATTATTTTATGTTGTCTACAATGGTAAAATTGGCAGAAAGGTTCCATTAGCTTGAATGTTGTTCCCATGTGTCAACTCAAGAAACTTCTGTCGATAAATCTATGTTACAACCATTGACGTGCCCGTGTTCCATGACTTTAAGAAATCCTCATGCCATTCTTTAGTTATCATGCGACGAGTGACTAGTGTACATGTCCGATCGTGGAGCAGTCCAACAGTAGTCCTCGTTTCGTTACCCGACCCTCCAAGTTGACGCCATCCCCTTTGGCAGGTGGTCACTCAACCAAAACGACGAAATCCCCCGTTTGTTGGGGGTCTTACACCCGTCCAGTCAACCCGAGGTCTCACTCTGTCAAATTTAATCTAACTCGGTCCCTGTGACCAGGAGGAGACATCCCAACAGTCACACCGTCCTGCTTAAGGTTATGGCAAAGGAACTCACGAAGTCGTTTACTGCTGTTGTGGACCTACCCAATCATATAGTGTACAGTATAAATAATGTTAAGTGACAAGGCGATCCCTGAAATAATCCACTTTCGCTCCTGTTGTGCTCCACGGGACCGACAGGCGCATCAGATACCTGCGCTTGTAGCAGAATCAAAGCTATGCTCCGCCCCAGCCAAGGACTCTTCAGCTGCCCTTGAAAGAATAATCTTCTTCCTCATTTGCTTGGGTTTTTTGTTCTTCCTTTCTTTGCCAACTGCAACAAGTTGCTCTCGTCTGAAATGACTGATCTGTCGCTTGTCGGTCTGTACAGCGTTGGCTACGTACACTTTACGCCGGTTGTACGACGTCGACTCCATAATTTTGTTGTTCTTGACGTCATTCATTCATTGTGAGCACGGCCTCCGATTCTTTGTGCTCGACTCGATGCGCAGCTACAGTAGGTGCAGACGGCAGTTGAGAGGTCCGCGACGTATATGACCCAGAAGTGTTGTCTTCGCCCGCGAGGCCCGCCTCTGCGCATGCTCACGCACGGACGTAGGAAAGGCGACTGCGCGCCCGCTTCCGACGACACAGAGCCAAGTCCGTCTTTTTTATCCACACGACGAACTTTCTGTTCAGCTACAACGGTAGCCGAAGCTACTACTCCACCAGATATATTTGTCGTCGCCACTGTAGCAGGACTGAACTGAAGGCCTCGCTGACGCGGGGCAGATGGCAAATTTGATAAGTTAGATTGAACTTAGGCATGACAAATGTTCGCCAGTGTAAACGAGGCCTTTTGCGCCACTCGCCGCAGGTTGCATCAGCCTTTTTGGGAAGAAGAATATAAAAGTCGACAATAGCATTACTGTCAGTCACTGCAAAATGTTCTAGGCGTGAGTACAGAAGGATACTAGCGTGTCTGGTGGAGTAGTAGGTACGCTTCTCTTCTTTCTTCCTTGAGCGTGCTGTCAGTCTGCGATCAACTCTTTGGCGCGTGAACAGCAGTCCAAATGTATCCACCAAGCGAGTCTTCTGTCAGAGAGCCCCAAGTGTACCACTAAGGGAAAGGACTTCACAGTAATCCTGAAAAATCTTGGAGGATGAATGGGGAGGACAACAGCCTGTGGGTGTTCGGCTACGGCTCCCTCTGCTGGCACCCGGGCTTCGAGTACGGGGACAGCGTGTTGGGGCACATCGAGGGGTTCTCCAGAAGGTTCTATCAAGGCAACACTACGCATAGGGGAGTCGAGGGAAAGGTAATAACCACAATAGTGGCAGTACAAGTGGCATTGTAGGGAAGACATACTGTATTGTCTGTACGCATTGTGAAGGAACATTCGCAGCTGCTGCTGGTGGCTGATGCAATGCCTCGATGGACGCCAGAAAACCGTTTATCTGAGCGTACAGGTAGCTGCAGCCACGTGTCCCTGGCAAAGAGTCTGTATGATTCGACGACCATGTTCATATCACCACAACTCTGAGAGTTGTGAGCGCAGCAGCCTACAACTCTGAGAGTTATGAGCGCAGCAGCCTACAACTCACACGAACTGTTGCGAGCTGTAGTAAAGAAAAAGTTTCGGGTTGCCGAATGCATGACCGTAGCTCAATGCGGATTAGCGCAGTGTGTAAAGTTGTTAAGCATGGTGAGGTACGAACAGAACCTGCGGGTTGGTCGTGTACCAGTGTCTTGCAATAACCAGGCGAGCATCACAGCCAACGTAACTAGCTGTCGTTGCAAAGATTGATGGCAACGTGACGGTAATTGCTGGAAGCTGTAAATCGTTTTCGAACAAGTGTGCGTATGTGTGTCGGTCTGTGTTTTAGGATAAATTTACGGCGCTACAAAGCATATTTGTATATTTTTCAGCCTGGACGTGTTGCCACACTGACGGAAGAAAAAACGGTGAGCATGCTTGTTGTGACGTAACTTGTGGATTTGTATGATGCCACATTCTGTACATGTATATTTCCTTCTTCCTCTTTGTAAGAACAGGACCACAAAGCATCGCTTGACCTACTTTTACTCCAGTTCACTCGAAGCTGCTGTTTCTCCCTCCCTTAAGGAAAAAGGCAGCTATCGTTTGGCCTTCAAAAAGAAAGGCTGCGCAGCTCTCGCATTCTGTAGTACACAGCTCCAGTCACATGAACGTTGTTTGTCGTTAATAGCACTCTTCAATGTTTTTACTATATCCTAGACGTCGCAAGTTGTTGCAACTATGAGTACTCGTAGCATTAACTGCCTTGATGAAACGACATCCTTGAAAGAGACCTTTGACCCCTTTCCTTGGCGCCCAAGGACAAAGAATCTGTCTCAGCCTTTCTCTGTTGTCGTGGCAGAGTGGATTGGGTAAGGTCCGGTACTGAATGGGTCAAATCGATGCTTTGGACGGACTGGACTGTTTTTTAACGATTTTCCTTCCTTGCGACCTCAAATGGTAAATGTGCGAGCAGCAGAGTGAAATTTGAAATTGTTCTTGTTGCTGAGAGGAGTAGTATACAGATGAGCTCGACTTCACTGCCTAGAAGAGAGACATAACATAACCATGACCTCCAGATGTGCATTTGCAAGCGTTTCTCCATGTGCCACTTACCAAGTCACACATGTGCAACGTGGCAATATTAGTGAGCTCGATCCTTTCAGAGATCGGACTGATCCGTCGATCCAAGATTTTGGGCGGATTGGATCTGGATCGCGATCGTCTTTGTGATGAAGCCTGAATTGGATCAACTGATTCTTTCCTTGTCTCATGACTACCCTTTCAGCGATCCTTCGTTGCATGATTAACTCGCTCAAAGACAGCACAGGAAGGATGGATATCGAGTCCTTAAGCTCAAGCAAATGCTAAAATTACATAGCTTGACCGAAGGTTAGCAGCCCAGCTTTTTAGCAGCATATTACGCAGTTCTTTGCGGTGGATTGGTGAAATGATTAGATCACTGATGTCCCCCTTGAAGGATTTCCAGATCAAGCCATGGGTTTACATCCATTTCCCGACAAAGGATCGGAATGTGGATCGTAATCCGCCAAACCCGGATCGGCCGGGAGTTGGCGTGTTCGGCTTTGTTCACTCTTCAAACATTTTCACCGAACAATCCGAAGCAACGTCCGGCAAATTTTGGAGTTGTCCTTGATTTATATTTCACGTCCACCTCGCAAAAATGTTCAGACGCAACATTTTTATGCACGAAACAATGACTTCCGTCAACACCTGATGAAAAATGCACGTTCTGATCTCGATGTCTAATCCGCTGGGGAAGGATTCCCCCAATATAATTCTCTGTGATCAAATCCTATGCTGCACGGGACAAAATTGGGAAAATTTCAACCCAGCTGAAAAAGTACGAGGTTGTGTGATTGCTTGAATGTCTGAAGTTGCATTGGATTGTCCAATGAGAAAGTTTCCAGTGTGACCAAGGCCATAACAGAAAAAAGGTCAGTTACGCAGTTGGGGAAAAATGTTCCGTTGTTGTCTGCCCCAGACCTATCAGAAATGCAAAAAAAAACCCCGAAAAATTGAAGCAAACCCTAGCACTTACACAGCTTACATACGTACGCGTGAGCACCTACTGACAGTTGAGAACGTCGAGACAAGATTGCATAGAACTCTCTCATTTCAGGCGCGAACTCATGGCGTGGCCTTTCAACTACTCGGTGAAAACGCCCTGGATTACCTTGAGCGTCGCGAGTGCTCTTTGGGAGGCTACGTGACGCACATCACGCTCTTCCACCCGAGGGACGGGACGAAGCAGGCCTTCCCGGTCCTTCTCTACATGGCCACAGATGCGAACAGGCACTGGTTGGGACCAGCACCGTTCAGTGAGATTGCCGAGCAGGTGTGTAGTGTAGGTCTTGAGTTATAATCTGTGATGACTATACATTTATACCGGCTACACTACAGTACTTACGTACGTGCGTACTGCACAAATGAAAATAACGGCCGATGCCGTCTTCATCCTTACAGATGACTTTTCTTAGTTGTTTTTGTGGTTTTCCACGCTTCGTTCAACTGCATCTTCAAAGATTGCTTGTTTTATTAAGATTTTTGGGCTATTATGAGCACGAACTAACTCCTGCTGTAATGATATTATTCAGATCAATTTTAAACTCGAATATCACGTTGGTGTAATAAAAAATCCAGGAAGTCCTTGCTGGACTGTTTGCTCCTTAGCCCAAAATAGAGGCACATGGAGTGGAAACATTTGCAAAATAAATACTTATAAGTACGACATTATCTTTAAAGCGATGCCAAAACCTCGCACCTTTTTTGCCACATTGAATCTTGAGCAAAAGTGTTTTGAACCTAACCTTAAAATTTTGAAGCAGCCGCGGTTCGTCACTCCGGACGATTCCTATGATTGCTTTCGCACTAGTTGCAGACGTTCTACCTATATTAAAAAGCTACCGTATTGATCAGCACTCGAACTACGACCATTTCACACACTGTAACATAACATTCGCCTTTATGCAGTGTTACAAATGACAGATTCCTTGTTTGCTTTGATAGGTGGTGACCAGCAGCGGCGCTTCCGGCCACAACGTCGAGTACGTTCTACGTCTTGCCGAGTGGGTGCGACTGGCGCTTCCTGACGTTCACGACGAGCACCTCTTCACGCTGGAGATGCACGTTAGGGCCAAGATCAAGGAGAAGAACCTCTGCACGAAAGCCATGATGAGAGAGTGCCAAGGAGATTGTGACCACATTGACGTGGCTGGCCAAGAGCCAGAAGAAGCAGTCCCAGAGCCTCAAGGAGGAGAGGCAGATAGGACGGACACGTTTGCCTTCGTGTCTCAAGTCGACAGAAAGGACATGCGCTGCCTTAAAGTTTAAAAATAGCCTTTTAATTCCGATGGACACGCTCACGCAGGACTTAAGGCAGTTGTAATACTTGCTGTCTTTTTACATTCCTAGAGAGTCTTACATATAAAGTTGAATTGCTTACTAACGCGAAGTAATATTGAACATTCTGCGCGTGTGAAAGGCCGGTTGTATTCCGTGATAGCGAATCTTTAAGTTCAGCTATTTAATATTTAAGATTGTATAAACAATTTCCCTGACCCCAGACTTTGGATATTTCATCGTCACAAAGATCCCCTGGACTGATCCCAACTTGACGCGGCTATCATATAACTTACGAGTCGATACTCTGGCGTTGATATAGGTACGTGAGCACTGTCACACCCGACAGTGGCATCCTTTACTCCCAACGAATAGGACATTTTAGAGTATGTACGTGTAAGTGTTTCCGTAGACATGTAGACGTAACTGCCTAATAGTACTAAAAGACTTTCTACAGCCGTGTTTTCCTTGTCCAAGATTGTGTCAAAGCCTTCCATCTATGAAGAAGAGCAGTGCCAGACTTTCCCGGCCACGTTTGGCCCCTCCGGATAGTGATCCAAGCCATGATCTTGAGCTTTCTAACTTCTGCCCTCCCCTTCTTAGTCTCCTAATCTAACTTGTAAAAAGGAGAGCGTGTTTGTGTGTATCTTTGTTACCCTACGGTGGCCAAATGAACGAGCTTAGAAGGGGCAACATTGGTATGACAGTGCCTGGGACCACTGGTACGGACTCAGATTATGTGGTGTCAGCCATAAAGGCCAGGAAAGGTCACTGCAGCACTGTCGCCACCAATTTTGGCAACATAACTGATAAAGAAGCTGGATCAACGAAGCGAAGGAGGATGTGCATGTGTGAAACCTGACAGCATCCGACTCTGAGCGGTCAGAATATAAACGTTGGCGTAGTACTCAAAGGCTGCTTACTTTTGTTTTATACCTACCACATACGTTTCTATGCGCCCTGTGCAGCACCGGGTATTTCAGCTTCTTTTTAAACAATTTTGGCATATCATCCCAACCAGCGTTGCCAGTCATATACACTGTACTCATTTTTCCGGAGAATGGAAGGAAATCAAAGTCCTCATCGTTCAGTCTCGGTGCCACCCTTGTAGCATGGCACAGACTAGTAGAAGCTTTCAGTGGCCGCGCAAAAGCTGGAAATCGGCTCCTCAAAAGCTACAGACTACAAAAGAGTTGCCCCACTCTGGTCGAAGAACATCCCACACTAGTTACTTCACTACAGAAATTCTACAAATACTGTACTGTCAAAATATACTTTTGCAAACTGGCAACCCTGGAGAGCAGAGGGGTGATAGGTGTCCGGATGAGCCAGTTTCAAGAGTAAAAGCGGAATGGCTCCGATCTGGGTCCAGGTCGCATAAACGACAAAAAGTGTAAAACTCTGCAAATCTGGTAATTTCTTAGATTGGTGTTTTATATAAGTGGGTCTTAAGAAATAGAAGATGTTGAAGAGGAAATGATTCAAAGCTTCCTAGACTAAAGTGTCATGGACCATTTCTTTCGTCTTTTGATAAAAATAAAGATTGACCCAGACGCATAATTGATCCAGCGAACTTCTGAACTCCGAACTTTCCAGCATAAAGTGACCAAGGGTCTAATGTACTTTCTACAGCTCAGAGTGCTAATCACGATGTACTTTTTTGAGGCACAGTAAATATTTCAAACTTTTTCCTTAAATTGGTCAAATTTTTTATGAAAGAGAAGCCATGACCTGACGAGCTTGCGCTCCTAATCTCAAGATGTTTTTATAATACACGCACATACACACACACATTGGTGAGGCCGAACATCAAGTTCAGGGGCACGATAGACGGGCTATTGACAGAGGACCTCCACACCAAGTCAAGTGAATGCACCTGAAGACATTCATTCCACTGTATAGATGTGGCGACAGTGTCTAGATATGAATGTTGTGCAAGGTGCCCGAAAAATAGGTGGTACGTACTCAAGTCTCCATGACAGCGTAAGTGTGTTGCCAAAGAAAAACTTTAGAAAAAATTCACAAAATCAGAAGTTACTTTTCAATGATGCGAGATATAGTTAGTATAGGTTAAAAGTGCATGAAGAAATCGAGGGTACCCGGTACGTGTCATCGGATGTTTACAGTATTAGTACGTTGCAAAACAGAAAACTTTGTATTCAATGTCATTGACAAATGACTCTCATGTTCTCTGGGTCATCGGCAGGGAGATAATCTCTTTGTCGCTTTCCTAGGATTGTTCGAATGCCCATACATACATGAGTTTAGCCCAGCACAAAATATGCCATGTACGTATCTGCGTGTAACAGAGATAGGGCACGTTGGGTGCTGCAAGCTACGTACTCACCCAAGCTACGTATAGTGACATATGAAGGGTGCGTCTCACTTGACTGCATCGAACAAACATGACTGTAGCAGAGATGTAACAAAATTTTGACGTTTTAAGTTGGTCAGAAGTTGTAGCTAGCTCGATCTTCCCCAATACACAACAGCCATGCTTTGTTTTCACTCATGATAGTTCAAAAACCCTGTCTGTGCCAGGTTGACTCCCAACCAAGGCCATCCCCCCACAAGGGTAAAGACGGAAAACTGCATTTAAACCGGGATAAAAGAGATGAAACCTCACCAAACCCCGATATGTGTGAATGTAGAACTTGCCCAGCTTTAGCAGTATTGACCATTTAGTATTGACCGTTTTGGCCTTTTTTGCTCATACAGTGGATGACACGTGCAACTATGATCTCTTTTTTAACTTTACATAATTTTTTTTATCTTACATCACGTATCTTATCATCTTCGAATGTCAGATGCGTCAGTCATCATACTTGGTCACTCCACCGCAGGACATGGACATGGACCTCAGCCATTTGTCCAAGTACTCCCCCCTGCTCGTCTTGGTACTCTTGTCTCTTGGTCAGATCAAGTTGACGGAGGCAGCATTCTGTGAATTGATCGGGCCTCCAGGTGCAGGAGGTCCAGAATTTGGTTTGATATTTGTTCCAGGAGCCCAGGTAGATTATGACAAATGACCCGGCGAATGCCTGTGTCTCACACCATGTTGGAGCTTAGATTGCAGGCGAGTATTATGGCCCGCTGGCCGAGGAGATTCAATCTCAATTTCCTGGCGAACTCTGGTTGGGACTTACCGAAGGCTGGGCTGGAGACTTCCCCAATCCTGTCGAAATCAATAGAGCCATCAACCAATGTCTCGATCAAGCCAGGTGCGCTGTAGCAATGTGAACACGACCGCTGGAGACTACCGTTCAACTGCGTTATGTCTTGTAAATAGCGAGGCTGGATTCGACACGACACGCGTGCTGATGGCCGGCCACAGTCTGGGTGGCATCGTGATGAAGTCGTACGTCGATGAGCACCCAGACAAGGCTTCAGCTATCTTATTGTTTGGATCGTACTTGGATGACACAGATTCTGACTCCAACATATTTCCTGTGCCAGTTCTCACAGCTGTAGGCAATCTGGTAAGTGTCTGACATGCACAAGTGTAGATTCACCTATTGAAATTGCAAGTTACTTGTAACTTGAGCAATGAAAGTACCCTTTGGTGTTTGTAGGAGTTATAATACATTTCCTTCGATTTTTTCCAAATTCATCCAGCTTAATATTAGAAGGAAACAGAGATAAAGTTAAGGTGTGGGAAGTGGCTGGACTATCAAATCCCTGCAAATATCAGGTGCCAAAACGAATAATTCGTGATGGTCAAGAGAGCCGGCACTGAGCTTAGTACTGTATGGTCCTCAGTTGGTCCAAACCCACCCTTCTTTAGGAGCAAGATAATTTACACTGGAGTGCTGATCGCGGGTCATAGCACTGTAGCGATCGACCATCTTGGTCTGTCTGAAGCAGGACATGTAAAGGTCTCATGAGAAAGACTTGTCCTTGTCACATTGCCAGTCCAAGACCCTTAATTTCAGTGCAAACACTAAAGTTTTGTAGTCACCGCAGATGTGATTTTGATCTGATCCTTTAATCAACAACTTTGTTGGGCCTTAACTGTACAACCACAAGCACTTCTGATGCTGCGCAACCACCCGGTCCATTAGTGGACCCCAGATATCATTTCTGCCAAATAACTCGGGGCTTTATTGCCAGTAGTCGAAATTTTGGTTCCAATTGTTCCAATTTTCCTTACTTTGAAACAGAGCGAGTAAGATATAAAACGAGGTCCAAAATTTGGAGGATTTTGGAATGTTTTCTTTGCGTGGAAGAAGCAATTGAGTCAATGCTGCAGCAGAAAGTGAAACAGAGTACCATAAATGAGTTTTGGGCCGTCTGAATTGGACAAGTTTTAAATTGATCGGGTCACATTAAGGGACATTAGTGAACTTGAAACAGTCTTTTGCAAATTTGAGTCACTATATCAGAACAAATTGTTTGATAAGGTTACTTACTTCCCGTTCCGTTCAAGGCTATTTCACGCATTTTAAGTGGCTGCGGCTTATAACCGTGCGCCTTACAAGCGGCTTCTACCGTAAAAAAAAACTTTTTGGACTTGTGTAGCAGTATTTTAACTTTGCGTAGCACAAAAGTTCCAACCAAAAGAAGCCCAGTCCATCATGCAAACACGTGCCGGGGATCCAAATAAACTGAAGAGAGGTCATCTGCAACTGGGTCAAATGAGACAAGGCAGACCAAGAAGAGACTTTTGCCTCTGGGGCACTTGTGGTATACCTTGTAGTACCACATTCAATATTTTGTGGCAATGACATGATTATTCACAAGTTTGAAAAAAAAAACTTAATCAAGATGTTCGAAATAGTTCCCGCACAAAAAAGTAACATCTTGAACAGGAATAAGTTCAGTGAAATTTGGTTAAATACGATCCGTTAGTTTGTGCCTCAAAAGAGTCGACTTCGCCGTCTATAACACCTGACTATCGTAGGACGGTGGCGCGATCTCCTACGTCAGGAGAGAGGCTGAAGAAGCAGCGGCGGCAAACGCGATCAACCCCGGTGATTCGGTCGTCCTCGTTATCGAGAACGTCAATCACGGGCAAGTAGCATCTGGAACTTTGCCTGAGGTAGTCATTGAGAACGACATCGATGCTGAAGTGTCCAACGAAGAAGCTCACCGTCGCTACGCGGCTGCGGCCGTCGCATTTGCCGTTGATCAACATGCAGAGTTGTTCGACGCACAGACTGTAAGCAATCAGCGCCAGGCCTTGGGGGCCATGCAAGCCTACACTGCAGACTACCTGGAGCCGTTCAACCAAATGAAGCTACTGGAGGATAACGGAGGAGTGCAGATCCCGTGGATCGAACGAGGTAACTGCAAGCCAATCCCAAGACTGGCGATGAAAGATGAACACTTTCTTTGGAAGGCAAATGTGCACTGGGGGATTTTTGTTGCTAAAGTGCCAAACTTCTCGTAGCCGAAGAGCTGTTGCTTGCACTGTCAGAAGATGAGGCCACGTCCTCATCCTTGTCTGTGACTTCTGTGCCGGTGTCTGAGGACGACCTGAGTGGCGCAAAGCCTTCGGTGGAGTCCTCCGGCTGTGCAGCTTCCGTGATCACATACGCTCATGATCGGTACCCGGTCGACCCAGGTGATTTTGGCAACCTCATTTCCGCGAATGTCATTAAGGCCAAGATGAAGCTCGAAGATGTCGTCCTTGAGGCTCTCTGCCTCCCTCCCAGGGATAGAAGACAGTGCAAGGACATCAACCAAGTAGCGCAATGTGGAATGAAGCGTTTCTATCAAACTTGTACACATATCATTCTTCTAGTTTGCTTTGGACTTGGCCTTGAGTGTTACCAACGAAACCACCCTCAATCGTTATCTCTCCAAGGGCCGGCAGTTGGTCATGGTGGACGACGTCTACGCCCCCACAGGACCGGACTGGTTGGATGCCAGGCTAGTCTTCACAGAAGTAAGAGCTTTTCTTCGGCTTGTTAAGGGATGCAGTACCCTGTTGGGTACCGTAAGATGCTGATTCGATTCTGCATTAGTGATCGACCGGACGGGCGTTCCATTGAACCGAACCCAACCGACAGAAAGAACCGAATACATTACATATGTATGACAGAAATAGGCTGACTTATATTTATTACTGTTATGAAAAGTTGAGCTATTCAGTCGGGAAAATTTGAAGAACGCGTCACTTGTACTGCTTTAATTCCTACACTACATCCAAGAGTCTCCTGCCTGTTCTAATCGCTCATAGCTCAGCAACCAGAATGTGTTGGAAAAATTTTAAAGGCTGCAAAATAGACAAACAAGATGTCAATTTTGAAAAAGAGAAAATTCCAATTCCTTTCTTTTGAATTCCGCCTTTATGCAGGGGAAACTCAATGTAGCAGTACTGCACTCTCCAAAAAGAACGCGAGAAAGACGTTGGCTCCACCTGAATTCGCCTTGGCAAGTATTGGAGATGACCTCTGAGGCAATTTCAGAGGCAGCATCTGTGACGACTTTCTAGTGAAAAAGATTAAAATTTTCAAGAGAAACCCTTTTTCAAATGCTGTGAAACCGACGTCTCTTATGGCTACTTGGGCGCCAACGATGTTTGTTCAACAGATTGCCGAGGTGCAAGAGATTGACACAGGTAGGACACTCTTGAACGCACAGTATATTTCAACCTTGGCAAATCGTTGCGACAAAACGAGAACAGTCTAAGCCCAAAATGGCCGGTATGTTCGGTTCTATAAGCACGAGGTCACGGCCCGAACGAGCAGAACCAGGCCCGAACGGTTCGACCGAACATGAAGTTCGGTAGATCACTATTCTGCATTCGCTTCTCTTTCGGAGCAAGTTCTTAAGCATGAAATGCTTGCCTGAACCATTCTGCTGCATCTCATCCTCCAGAGTTCAAACTTTGGTCTTGTTCATCGCAGCTTTTTTGTTTCCACAGATTGACTCCTCCACCACCCAGGTGCAGGCGACGGCGCTCGTCTCTGAGCCGGACGCCGCGGTGACACAAATTCAGGCAATGCACTACTGCGACCTCCTCTCTCCCTACCGAGCACTAGAGTGGATCTATATAAAGGGAGTGCAGCACGGATGATGGACACTGTACCAACTCCATATCTGCATTTTGAAACAGAGTTGTCACCCTTCTCGGCATCCTGCATCCGTTCTTTTCTGATCACTGCGGAGTCACATATCTGGCTTGTCCGCCACGCGGTCAGAGCAAATGTCATTCAAGAATGTCGTTTGTATTAGCGAAAGTGAAAAGTCATAGTTCAGGCTGGTTCGGACTTTACCTACTCACAGAACAGTCATCTTTTAAAGCAAGAAAGAGCTCCTTTCTCATGAGGGCACAAGAGACTACACAGCATATTGAGCTTTCCATGAAATATGATGCCCAGCTTCATTTTCAAGCATTCTAACGTTAAAAATCAACATTGATGTCAATGTCAAAAAAAATTGTTAGTTACGAGAAGGGAAAATGGAATAGTCAACAATATTTGTAGTCGGACAATGATCCAATAACTTCGATATTAGTCTGATGATGTGATTGCACTTTCCCTCATCAAGTGGCCACACGAAACAGTTGGTCAACAGTTTTATCATTGACAAGTGAACATTTTGTTACGTAAACGCCCAATGCACAAAAGGCCTTTGTCTGACTTGACACTGGTAGAAAGAATGTGATGCTGCTGGTCGTGGCTGTCGTATGTGATCTTGGCCATCACACTCATTTCTCAGTTGTCCTTAAATGAACGGTACCAATGCTGCTCAACTTGGTGACAGGGTAAAAGCTTTTGCGAATGCACCACACCCTGTCCAGCTCATGGGACATCACCTCATCCACTTTGACCATAGCAGACTTTAAAGCACTTCTTGATATGGAGAGGATTTGAGCTACGACAGTGCTTCGCGATGCAGAATTGTCATGTTGACTGTCAAACGAACATGAGCGTGGTTTTGTCTTGCCATGTGATCAAAAGCCATGAGGTTACGACCATGGCAAAGATAAGGCAGTTCAAGCTGATGCAATCCTGAGCTGGGTTGATGTCTTCAACTCAAAGCACCGGCTTGAAGATCAGAAGTACTTCTTCTTACCTTCTATCAGATGAAATTTCTGGAGCCTCAGTCACAATAATAGATCTTTCATCTTCTTAAAAATAGCTTGGACCACTTCTTGACGAAGAGCTCAGCCCTCCGAGAGGATCGAGACAAGAATCCGTGTGCCAGAGTTGATCCAGTTTCCGGTTCACACGAAGATCTTGGAAAATTTTTGTTGTTATCACCTTAGTGTTCCCCCCACCAGGGAACACAAGGCTTTTGCCTGTAGTTTTGTCTTCTCCTGGATGATGACCAGGATGGTTGAAATCATAATAGGACAGACTCGTCATGCAACCTCTGTTTCTACGAACTTGTCTGTCGTTCTGATCACGACTGATGATTGACGCTGCAGATGCACTTTTTGAACAAATGATATCAAGCAGCCTGTGTGTAACACCTCGTGAAGAAGGTAATCGACCACAAGTTTATTTTTGAACGCTTGCTTGAGCTCAAGTCATCGTTGACAGGTACTAGATTTCAGTATTTTCCAAACAGTTAACAAATAATCTGTGTTGACCCTGAAGCAATTACAATTAAAAACAATTTACTTCAGGCAGACACTTTATATCGCAAAGAGTAAGTTTCAAACAGGATCTGACCAAGTGCTTCAGTTAAACATGAACTTCGTGTGTGCGACTTTCACTTAAGCATTGTAACAATTGAGTAGCTTTGCTGAGTTATTTTCATTGTGAACTTTCCTACACAGTTTGGAGGTAATGGTTTTTTATCTGCGTAGAAGCGGTCCCCCAACAAGAGCTGTCACTGAAGGTCATACATAGACTTGACTCATATATATAGACTACTGCTGAATTGTTTCATCAGAGGTTGTCATAGTTTTCCTAGTCCATTCACACAGAGGGTTCAGATGCAAATACTCTTACGCTTTGTTGTTTCTTTTCGTGTGAGGATGCGATAGGGTTTTTCTTGCAATCCTTCAAACTCCAATGAAAAATTCTCGTGGCATTTTTCTTAACCACATTGACGAATTCTTAGGAAGCATGAGATTTTTTATACGTGTGACCCGGCCATATAGGATAATTTAGTTGACAACGCTAGTATTTTGTTTGCTCTGTGATAGCAACTCGAATATTCGGAAATTCGAGCAATATTCGAATCATGGTTGAGCAAACTAAATCCAAAATGCTATGCTAATCGAACAGCTCGGAAGCAGAAAGATATTTTTTTCTTCACAGTGAGACTTTTGCCTCAAAATTAAGATCTTCCTTGTCTGATGACAATCTTTGCTTCCCTAACTCTCATCTGAAAAGCACTCTAGACAAATATACTACCATACATAGCCTTCCCTTCGTAGACAATGCAGCTTTTATCTGTTTCACCGCGACGCATGTGTCGATTCAGACCAAATTAGAGCTAATACTTCGCTCAATCAGTGCTGTGAGTAGGGGAGGGAGGTAAGGAATGAAACGGCAAACTTTATGTCCCTTGGTGAGCGCAGCAGACATGGTGGAAACACGCAACTTTCCCATAACTCGGCAGAGTAAGGCCGAAGATTTCATCGCGCGAAAAATTCATCCGTCTACGTTTACAGCATTCGCCACCCTGAATAGAACAGTCGCGATTCAATCCGTAAGCTAACCCAACTGAACCTAATTTAATCTCGACAAAGCTTTAGGGTTTCGTTAGGTTAGGCGCAAAACTTTACAGGGATGGCACATTTGGGGCCACTTTGGCCGCAAGCGAGTGACCCCTAACTCAGTAGTGGGAGATCCTGGGTATGAAAGTAGTTTTTTTTAATTACTTGCCTTCAATACGCTATTTGGTCCGAAAGTGAGGTGAATAGGTTAAACTCCTAAGGCCTCAAGCTTTACAACGGCGTATAAAGAGCCTGCATAGCTGCAATCTTTGAAGGTTACGTTTTTTCGTGTCATGGGCTGTCACGGACTAACACACAAGCACTACATACATGAAATTGCCGATGCAGCCTGGAATGTGTAGTTTTGCCAAAAGTGAAGAAAATTAGTTAAACTACCTAGGCCAAACTAGCTTTGAGCAGGTACAGAGAGGATTTGTGTAGCTGCAGTAAAAAGAACATGACATCATACTTTTACTTTTTTGTCATTTTACCAAGTTTGTGCGTATGACAGCACATACACATGCCTGCAAAGTATTTTGCATATAGCCCCTCGATTTCCGCTAATTTCTGCTAGGGGCGCTCACTTTAAAGCGATACTTCGATGGTGATTTCCTTATCAATTTACACAACAATGCATCAAGGCTGACTGCGGATTTTACGACATGAGACAATATTGAAATTTGATATGTGTCTCAATATAGCTACTCATGGCTGATTGCGTTACATACACAAGGTTATCAGAAAGTCCTGTTACCTGACAACTCATAGCTTTGGCCTCGGCTGAACATCCGCTCATTCTCTTTTTTGAATGTGGCACTTTACTCATGCACAATAGAAATTTTGGCTTCTTAGAACCAATTTCATTATGGCGGCAAAACGTGAAGCCATTATGAATCTGCATCGTGCGGGTAAGACCAAACCTGAGATGACGAAGGTCTTGAAATGCCCCCAAATGAACAACTTCATGGCCCAGCACACATTAGTCCATTTTTTCAGAAAATTACAGAACACTACCTGTTTATTGTTGACAGTAATTTCAAGCAAGATAATGAATTAGGTAATTAATTATGACTCAAACACGGAGGGCTTTCCGATAATCCTGTCCTCGTAACTTTGACAATTGTTCAACTGTGCTTGAACCGTACTGTAGGGTAGGTATCGTCCGTACGTAGACACACGGAAAGTGCTTAAAGTCATCTGCTTGACATGATGCAATCAACATAAATTACGATCACTGTTGGGAATGCACTCACGCGTGTTTACATAGAAGTTTTTACTTTAAGCTTTCCACAAGCATGAGGATGGTGATTCCTGCTGTCCATGTATTAAGGCCCGCTCCCGTCAAAAAATCGTAATGAAGACATGCAAACTTGCAATGGGCGGGATGGCTGCTACCATACGATCACATCAAAGCAACTCACACAAATGACATTATTTTCAGCAAATAGCTGTAATAAACATTCTTAGTCTGGAATACTTGATGCAGAGCACACACGCACCGTACTACGTGTGTTTCTTTTATATATCTCATGTGACCATTAATAACAGCAATAATCTAAAGAAGAGATCTATCAAGTTCTCTGTAGTGTGAGAAAGCAGAAAAGTCCCATTCCCTCCTTCTCCTCTTTCACCATTGGTCATATCATCCCCATGGCTCTGGAGAGCCATGTCTGACTGTGATTACGGATGAATTGCAAACTGACACGCAAGTTCCTGCCAGCAAATTAGCCACAAAAATTCCACAAATTTGCCCGTCAGGCCACAGTCTAATTTAACAGACTTATGATTTTTTACACCCGGACCGACATGCTGTGGACGGACCTCCGGGGCCTCTTCAGTGGCGATTGCGAGGTCATCGCACTGTAGCAGACGTGCTTGTTGACATTCCTAACCACGTATGACTTCTTCATTCTTGAGCGAGATTAGTACAAGAACGGAGCCCGCACATATGTACTTTCTCATTGCCAAACGTGACTTCCGCACTCGCACGGTGGTCCTGACGAAACGGGACAACATATGGAGGCCTCGTCGCTACTGCACGAACTGTAAGTACTGTAGACGTAAAGTACTGCACAAGCATGCATAACTGATGCCTTATATTTTCATTCATTTAACTATTACGCTATGCACATACGCACGTACAAGAAGTACCCTGCACAAGAAGGAAACAAATTATTTTTTTCTTGTTAGCATCTACACACCCAGGATGTTTCGTGCCAATCGTTCACGCACAGATGAGTATCACAGTAAGTACATGTACATACTACAGACAACGTCGTAATAGTACACAGCAGATATTTTTTCCATTGCTTACTCCCAACTGTCAGTCTACGAACACAGTAATAAAAAGGTTGCTTTGTTCAGTCAAGAGGCGTCGATATGAGAAGCTTAGGATATTCAACACAATGTTTGAATCATGCGCGGTTACAAGACCTGGGCCATCGTCGACTAAAATTTTGCGCATACGTACGTACATGATTGTTTTAGGCTACATTTTTCTTAAAATAGAAGCAATAAAAGAGGAAGAGCTACACACTGCAATGGCCATCATATGCTTTCCGTTAGCCATGAAACGAAGTGAGAAGTAAGTCAACATCTCCGTTGCTGCAACCCTCTTGAGTTATGTACAGTTACGCAGTACAGTACAGGCAATGCGTGCACAGTACCATGTAAGTATTGTCAGCAGGCAGCCAAAAACCAAGTTGTTCTGCTTCAAGTGCCGAAACCAGTCCAGTAGTACAGAATGAGAATGCAGATCGCTGCCCCCTGCATGACGTCATGAGGGTGCGTCATTGAGGCTGAGGCTGAAAGAAAGATTTGGCATATTTCTAATAGCGTTCGTACCGAAGAGAATTATTAAAGCAAGAGTTACAGCCGCCTATTACGAATTATCTTGAGACTGCTGTTAGCAAACATATTATGCCCTTTGACCTGTCGGTCGGTCCGTCCGTCCTTCCGCGCAAAGTCAAGGGACTCAAATTCGTGACCAAGCAGCCAAGAATATTGGAATTCGATAAAGGAATCATTTCCGCAGGAATTACTCTCAAAGGAAATGGCGCTTGCTTGTTCCTTCTCAAGCAAAATGCTTCAAACAATAAGGTCAAATTTGTCATGGGCGGAGATCAGATGGCACTTTAAGGTTTAGTCGCCCACCTGGCCACTGGCTCTCCAGCACCTTGAGCACCCTGACCAGCTTTTCACCCTGGAGGATAGTGTCAGAGTCGCTTTCCCAGAACTCTGCCTCGATGGTGCCTAGGCATTTGACCCGAATCTGCGAAAGTGTGTATAGTATGGACATATGGACAAAGTAAACAAAGTCGAACGATGCCGTTCGAAGCGGACTGAATGACAATGCCAAATCATCGCACAGAGTGCACTGCCTACCTGTCCATCTCCGCTCTCGAAGTGACGCTCCTCCAGCGGCAAGAGCAGCCCGATGGAGGACGAGTAGAGTCCACGATGACTGTCGATCAGGTGCTGTCCCAGCACGTAGTCACTGCTCACCTGCAAGGAGGTGGACAACACGTCGCAGTTGTTGGGGTGCAGTTGGCTGTCTTGCTCAATCAATTCTCTGTCGTCGCAACTACATGCATTAGAGGACTCAACTCACGGGCCTGCCATTGAGCCTCCACTCGAGTTGAGATGGCGGGTTCGACGGCGCTGACACACAGGTCAGGTTCAGCTGGTCTCCCGGACGATACGCGCGACTCGGGTCACCGCCGGTTATGCGGGGACGGGCACGGGACGAAGGAAGCTCTGGACAGACAAGCATAAACAAAGCTCATTGACATTCAGATCGAAGCAAAGCTTCAGACACTTTCGGCGCACACAACAGTGATCTAGCTGTTCAGGCAAGTACGTATGTACCGGACGGTGCATGCGATCTGTTAGGGTGTTTCAAGCGTTGAAAGCTCAGACACCCTGACCTTCACCGCAAACACTCAATTTAAGTCAATCTAATGTCTTACTAGAAACGAAAGTAACGCTACTACACGCACAAGCGATTGAAGATCCACTATCAGTGGCTACTTCAACAATTACTCGGTGAGAGGAGCTATTATCGAGACAGATGACTTTTCTTAGTTCGGCCACCTGATTGCGAAAGACAAGCCTTATTTCCTTTCGCCTCTGCTACAATCGTCTTGTCACACACAATTCAACGCTTCTTTTCAACGTAAAGTGACTGTGACCGATGGTGATCCAGGTCTGTTCAAGCCTGGTGTAAACTTTGAACTCCTCCCCAAATGCTGGGCTGTACGCTAAACTGGGGTTAGTGACCTGAGTCACTCACCTACAACCGTCAACCTTTTGACGGATTCCCTCATGTCAAATCCCGCGATGCCGTTGTAGTTTTTGTGACTATCGCCCTTCAGTGCTACGGTGACCTCGCACCTGTACATCCCGGTCGACTTGAAGGAAACTCTCTTCAGCTCAACCTTCTGAGGGAGAGACGTCTTCATCTGGAAGAAAGCAAGTAAATTGTGACTGAAGACGTCAGTGAACGTAAAGTTTCTTGCAAAGTTCCGCCACGATTTCGTCAGTGAATTTCTTGACGTAGCAATGGGTTGGCGAACCAAGAATCGATTGGCACCAATAAATTCTCGTTTTCCGTGAGTTTCACCAAGCTTTCCAGGTGTCCCGAGACCAGTTTTGTTGCCTACGCTTGAATGTGTTCAGCGTAGCATGGTTGTGGTATATACCTATGTGTGTAACCTGTGTATGTAAAGGAAAGTGGAGTTTTTAGTTGTCACAGGTTGACATCACAATGCCCGGCCTGATAAAACTCTAACTGACTATGATGGTTGTCTATGACTAAAAACATGAAAAGCCTTCAATATTTTTGCCCCTTTCAGACAATTTTTGCCTGGCTGCCTTGTCTACCGGTCACCTTTTTGGCCCTTAGGCACTTGGAACAGAGGGCTGAATTGGCAGGGCGTAGAAGGGGGTGGAGGGCAAAGGGGTCAGTGAGCCCTGCTGAACTCATATCTGGCCAAACTCTGCAAGTCAAACTGTGGCTCCACTTGGTCTGACCTGTGGACGAAGGACCTGCTCCCATCACTACGGTGAGAGGCTGGGTCATCCAATTTCAAAAGGTTGTGCGAGGGAACACCCGATTTTTTTTAAATTTGAACCTTAGCATTGCTGGGTACACACCTGGTATAGCATGTGGAATCAAATGTCTATTTACATGTCTTCCTTTACGTTGAATAAAATGTTTTTGTTGCATTAATGCCTTGAAAGGCATAGCAGCGGTAGCCGACGTTGCTACTGCTGCTATGCAAGAGATTCTTGCTCTGTTTCTCAAAAATGCGGAGTCCACCTTGAACACTTTCATGCTTACGGACAGTGATCCAATGGTACCAATCTTGCTCTCTTTGAGGCCGTAGTGACGTAAGCCCCGAAATCTTTTACTAAATGGTAGTGCAACTTTGGAAAGCTCCTGTCGTACAGTGCAGCGCCATGCAAGTGTTTTAGACCACAATTAATTCTCTTACATCGATCTTGATGCCAGGCACCTTCCAAGTTCTGACAGTATCAGGATTGGGCTCTGTTGGGTTCTGCCTGAAGCGTCTTCCCCTAGTGGAGTCATACGGGTGTTGTCTGCCGTAGGCGTCCCTCCCGTACTCGTGTGGGTAGCGGTTTGGTCTGGCTTCTGGCATGTAACGGTAGAACTCGGTTTCTTCTTTGTACCTGCAAAAGGGTCTCATGACGACGAGATGTTGAGGAGGAAATTGTGCTAAGCACTTGCCATTTTAATGAGAACAGGTCCTCATGAGGCTCGAGTTCGTATTTGCAGAGCAGAGTAGCGTTGTCTCCGCGGAACTTGAATTGAGGCACGACCACGGCTTCCAGACGAATGCCGTCTGCATCTGGAAACGAAGACAACTTATCACAGGTCCGAGGGACACAGCGTGGAATGTCCCGGGGTGCCCTGGAACACCATGGGTCATTTTGCCCACGCGTACGTGTGTGGCATGGCTCATGTGTTGTGGCAGCGGCAACAGCAACAGCAGCAGCAACAGCAGCAGCAACAGCAGCAGCAGCAGCAGGCGACGAGATTGTCAAATAAAATAAAGAGCACAGGGAAAAGGAGACTCGGGCAGTCGACAGAAAAGCGGCTGGGACGGACATCTCATTTTCTTGCTCTTTTTCTTTCTCTCGTCCTTCCCAAGGGAGGCTCCTCTTTTCTCTATTTTTTCTTCTTTTGCTTCCCCTTGGAGTCCCCGTCCTCTCTCTCTGTCTGACGCTTCAAACGAGCGAGGACGCATTATTGTCAGAAGAGGAGTTAGTGGAGAGAGAAGAGTAATCTCTTATTTGACTTAAACTGTAACGCAAATAGGCTCCTTCATTTGCATTGCGCGTCAGTCCCATCGTTCCAGACTCTGGCCGGGTCTGAATCGTCCCCCAGGTGAACCACAACTTCACAGGTTAATTGTTTCTTCCGCATTTGGTCGTCATCGGCGACGCAGCTGCCACAAATTTTCAGTGCCAATCTTTTCCCCCATCCATTTGCTCGTTCAGTCATTTGCCTAGCAGGTTCCCTCCCTGCTCTTTTTCTCTCCAGACCTGCCTGTGCGAGTGAGATTTCCCCATGAGATAAGTTAAACACAGAAAGAGCGAGCGACTGCCGAAGCCAAGTGAAGCAAAGGAAAGGAACCTAAGCACAACAACGCTCAGTACATAATATCCTATGTATACGGACGTATGTATGTGCTGGGTAAAAAGGCAGGCAGCACCAGCAGCAGCAACTCCCTTTAATGAACCAACAAAAGAATTGTTCCCTCTTTCTGTCGCTTTTTTTTCCGGCCTTGCGCTCCTGTGTGGGACGCTTGTTTGTTGAGAGCATTAAAGCCCCTCGTCCCGAACTCACTTCTCAGCAAGGCCAGTTTCAACTTGGCAGTGCAGTGCACAGGCCTACGTAGCGGCGGCGCGTGCGAAATGATGACGTAGGGACTACTGCGCCAGCCCACATGGGCCCAAAAATTGCGTTCACCCACGTCTCCATTGGTGAGATGGATCAGCTTTCGTCATTGGTCACTTGGGCAAGGTCCAAGTCCGGCACTGAGCAAAGTTGGGCCATTGTTCGACAGCATTGCGTACTTGGAGTGCACGGCACAACCCATGGTGGACGAACGCATGAGCCCTCAAGTCCAGGCTCTGAACTGAATAATAACCTTTTCTTTGTCAACGCGAGTCAGGACGAAGTTTGACATGAGTCTGCAACTTGCGCCGATGACTTTATAGACACGAGAACCACAGTTGCACAGTGCTTCTAAGAGGTATCTCGCTCGCTCGTCTTTTCAACTCGGGAATGGCAGGTCAATTTTGGTCTCGTCCTCTGCCTCCTCCTCGCACTCTCCCTTGTTGTCGTTACTTCAATTACGCCAAATTGCGGCCGGCCAAATCCCCCTCCTTGATATCGCGTCCCACAAAACAACGTTTTTCCCCCCCCCCCCTCTTTCGCTTTTCTTTTGAAGGGGATTTTCTGCTCCTTCGTGATATTTTTGCTGCCGACAACTCGAGACAACCAGGGGCTAATGACAAGCTCGACTCCAATGCTTTTTTTTGGCCACCGTTGCATGTGTAAGTAGGTGTGTGAGTGTTATAGAAGGCAAATATTTGCAAACGATTTTCTTTCGCTGCTTTTCCTGTACTGTTCGGGGAGCGACAGCCAAACCGATCGGTTAAAAAAACGAACCAATGCGTCGAAGGGCTGGAAAGTTCAATCATATCTGGTGAGGAAGAAAGTGACACAGAAAACCTTTCTTCAAAACAACAGGAAGTTTAGCTGCAAAAGTGTTCCTGAGCCATTCCAGACTGCATCCAAACAGAGGTCATCCTCCAGCCTCTGTGTCAGTAGGGGCACCCAGACTGAGAATTGTCGTTGGACTGACCCAAACTATTCACCAGTCACAGCTAGATGGCGGACCAGTTGGTGTGAGCGGGTGGGGCTGCTCGCCAAAAGACTTTGGGCCTATTTCAGCCTTGGACTTTTTCAGCCCTGGCCTGTCCCATCTGGGCTAGTGCGTCTGGGGCACAGTTGCTGGCATCTGCTCTAAATATTTGCACTTTGCACTGTCGCTTAGGAGCCATGTGGTGCAGGCCAAACCCCGGATTCATTCAGAGGGTGACTGGCCTGTTTGGCCACACCCTGGCAGGTCACGGTGACGCTTTTGGGAATCACCCTGTCTGCATGTGGTAGAAGAGGGTAATCTGTATACAGCTTTCCAGACATCTTTGAACTTTCAACCCCCTCAGCACAAAGGTTCATGTTTTATAGTGACCGGTTTGGCTATCGCACCCGGCACAACTTGTCCCTACGTCCATGGACACGGATGTGCCAGTAGATGTACCGGGTGTGTCACAATTAGGTAGACTCCAAAAAGTACGCGTAGTGCGATTTTTGGACCATCATATAGAGCAATATGGACGTGAATGGAATGAGAATTTTGGTTCGTATCGGACTATTTTGAGCATTTTTGAGTGTGTAATGCACCGAGGGCGAGGCTGACTCGTAAGGTAGAGAAGAAACGAACTCCGAGAAAGTCAGATCGAGAGTGATTATTGTCTTTTGTATATTGTAATATGAGCTGAGCAGAGATGAAGAGAGGTGTGCACATAGACGGAATGTAGGACAGAGTTGCAAGCTAGCATTTAGATCTTGTGTGTGCTGTAAGTACATATACTGTAGAACTTAAGATACGATACATTTCAAGTGAAAGCGCTTGAGCTCCTGGAAAGAGGTGAGAAACAACCAAGTCAATATTCAAAACGTTAATGTGAAAGTTGCAAGACAAAGAGAAGAGCCAGTTGGACGCTGAGTTTTCAGTGTCAGAACAGAGAGCATAGAAAAGAGTTTAGTCCTCCCGAAATGAAGCAGTCGCACTGACATTCAAAAATGTCTTTTGACTAATTCTTTGTAGGTGAACTGTATAAAAAAGTGCGGACAGGCAAAGTTTTTCAGTCATTCTGTATTTCTTCAAATACTTTTACAGCGGTCCCTGCGTAACCGGAATCCCTTTTCGCTCGGGGAAAGATCCGAATCCCAATTTAGCGGCGACTGCTGTACTGCGTAGTAGAGTTCAGCCTCTGTCATCCCGTGACTGTTTAAAAGTGTTCAGAACTACGTATGCAATATTCTAAATTGTGTTTTGTAAAGACTTCACTGCAAGGTGACCTAATGCCTCTGTTTTTCTGTGTAAGTTGCTTTTACACAGTAAGGACGGACACCCTGCTTTGCTGCCAGCTGTAATCAACGCAGCCAGGTACGTCTGAAACATGCGGTAGTCACCGGATTTCAATCGCGTAAGCAGCACAGTACAGGCACTTTGTCTCCACATCAAGCCAGTGTTCATCCACAGTTTGTACTTGCTCTGCAGTGACACCATGTGCAGACCAGTTCCTCAGAACAGTAGTACAGTAGTAGTAACGTGTCCGAGATGCGCAGCGACAGCGGGAGAAGATCCTCAATTCGAGTCCGCTGTTCGTGGAAATGTGAACTTCATTCGAGTCAAGTTCGCAGCTGTTTTGGGACGAAGAAAGAGGTTTCTGCAGTGTCTACGCAGAACTGCCCGTACGGATTGAAATCCTGCACAGTATTACATGCGTGTGTTTCCTCTCCCGCCTTATTTTTTTTTCGCGTGAAAATCCTTTATCGGATTACTGAGGAAATCGTGTCCCTATTCACAGAGAGGTTTATCATACGAGAAGGAAACGAAAGCTTTCTGGCGAAGACGGAGGGTGAAATAGCAAATACCAAGCTCCAAATTCCAGGCCATTTTCCATTAAAAGTGTTCGATTAAAACTGCATGGACAGACGGAACGAAAACATGCGCATGCGTGCAGACAAAGTTGCTCCCCACGCTCGTACGGTATTTAGAGTGTTTTGACGCGATTCCAGAGGATCGAAAACACTTCTATCAAATAAAGGCGTCAATGTTTTATGAGATTTCAACATTTCTTTCCTAAGAATGAGGAACATAATACTTAAGTGGTGTATGAAAGTGTGTGTGTGTGTGTGTAAGTGGGAGGGAGAGACTTTTCGCCCTAGGAAATTGTACAAGCAGAGAACATGTTTTTGTGTGTGTGTATGTATGTATGAAGGAGATAATGAATTGTTGGAGACAGCACACAGATACTTTTCCAGTGGTACACTGAAGTAACTATTTCTTTCCATTCTCCCATCTCGTATGTGTCGAGACATGATTAAGTGTCCTCATGGGCGACAAAGAGAAAGAGAGAAGGAGAGAGGGTGAAAATGAGTGCTCACATATTCAAAGATTCTGTCTCTGTAATGCCGAGAACGAGAGCTGCAAAATGCCTGAGCAGTTGTTAATGTATTAGTGAGTAAGTACAGCTTTGCAGTGCAGTTGGCGCTGAAGACGAGGCAGCTGAAGTAGGGCAGTGCTGTGCATCTCTGCGTATCACGTCATATAAATAAGAATTGAAAGTAATGATTCGACTCACCTCTGAATGAGTGAACGAGGCAGAGGAGAAGCAATGCGGCCCTCTGCAGGGAGCAACCTCCGACTCCCCGTCTGTCTCGACCCCTGTTGCTTTCTTTTCCATTTCCACCTCGATCTCGCTGCCAAAGGACTCTGGTTCTTGCCGGCATCTTCGCATCCAGCGATTGCCCTTGGGTGTGTAATGATGCGATGAGGCAGCAAGCAAAATCTTGGACCAATCTCACTGAGGTCACAGTACAAACACAGGAAACTGGAACGTTGTGCCGTTCCTCGCTCTCTCTCGCGCGCGCGCTCTCCGCCACCTATTGAACGAAGAAAGATGCGTCAAGTTTCAGTGTCGAATGATTAGTGCGTCGACTCGTTGCTAAGTGTCTCTGGCGACGAGACCGCTACTTTCCTTACTTCTTCTCCCTCGGCTCTGTTACAGCTTGGCCTATTTCCCAACTAATTTCCAATGCATGAACTGCCATCGGTGACTGTTGGGAATCTCTCTCACTACCCCTTTCTCGCTCCCTCCATTGCTCTTCTTTTCTGCCGCGGTTGATACGTACGGGTGCGAGTACGAGTAAATATCCTGGCCTTGCACACTACTGCGCACATCCCAGATGTTGTGTCTTGCACTAGGCAGACAGTGTCAGGCGTCAGTGATCAGACTCGTGTCACTCCCAAACACACATTGCAGCTGGTCCGAGACGGACCTTGGGCCAGAATAAAAGCCACTGCAAGGACTGTACAGCATGAAACCGTCATGTACGTGCTACACTTCACACTCAGGGCAGTCTACACTGTGCATGCACTGACCTCACCGTCAGTAATTTCAGCGCAGAGAAAATGAGTGCGTACGTTCTATTGAAGCTTTTTATCGGTCGAATCTGTGAAAAACTAATTCCTCGTTGAACGTAAGGAATAGGTATATTTCGAGGAATGTCTTCAAGTTCAACGTAGAATTGGGAATGAGTTGTGAACTGAACGACGAGGGCTTCTTACCATGCGTCTGCTAGTGTCGTACAATTCAACAAGTCTCCTGTGAAAAATATGCTGGGCCAAAAGTTACTATTGATTGAACTAGCTTGAACTCGTATAAATACGTTCTTTGTAGCAAGGCAAAGGAGTCAGAATCTTCCTTGAAACTGGATCAGCAATGCACGAGTTGTTTCATTTGCGTGAAGACTGATGTGTTGATGAAGGGTCTTGATGAGAGATAACTTGGTACATGGAAGAATTCATTCATTAATAAGTATTGCCATGAAACTTGCTCGTCAGCATGCAGCACTGTCAGCAATATTATAATAGCCTGCTGTGATGCCAGAGTGCTCAAACCCACAGATTAGCTCACGCTCACATGGCCTGCTTTGGGCCAGTTTTTTCTTCCCAAATGAGCAGAAATTTTCTTCCTGGGGAATTCCCCCACCCCTGGCTCCTGACATTGGGGTAGGGGAATCCCCCAAATCCCCCCCCGCCCATGTCACATGCTGCGCACATTTTTCACATGCTCGTACCTGTCCAGGTCATGGTGGTGGCGCGCTGTCTCCCCTCTCCCCCTTGTGCACTGCACACTCGTGCTTTTTTCAGAAGGGACGACTGTCGTCCTTTCGTGAAACAGGGAAACCTACGAAAAGTGCGCACAGTGCCTGACGTGTTGTAGTGGGGGTTCGGGGGGCTCCCCAACTCTTATCTGGAGAGTCTGGGTTATAAGAATGCCGTGTAAAAATTTCAGCTCATTTGGCCAAAAGTACTGGCCACAGGAAGTCCAAACAGCCCCTGCCGGCGTGGGCTGATCATTGGGTTGCTGCGGTTTGAGCGTTCTAGCTGAAGATGAGCAATCCCTCATGACTCAACGTCTCCATGATCAATCTGAGTTGCACATTCAAAACCACAACGTCTCAGATCAGCGAATGCACTCAATTTCTTCCCGCTGAGGTTACTCACGTCGGACTCCGTGTGCACCCCCATGTACACAGAACGGGTAAGCGTCAATATCAGAAAGGAGGCAGCTAACAGAGACGGAAGAAAGGCAGATGCAGCAGGCAGAAAAGCGAGAGAAGGCAGATTGCTGTTTAACCGACTCCAGACAGCGACTGATGCCTTCTCCTAATTCACCTTGGATTTGTTGTTTCTCGTTTCCTCCTTCCTACTTAGTTGTAGAGAAAGAAAGAAAGAAGAATTGGGCACTAGAAAAAAAAAAGGAAAAAGAGAAACTTGAGAAGGTGAACGTTATACCAAATTACACTGTCCTCCCACCATTACCACTGGTGTCGTAACAACTGGCACAACTGTGGTTTGTTGGTCGGCCCCGAAGACGGGGAAGAGTGTGCTTTTTGTCGCAGACTCCTGAAGCTGCCACAGTTCAGTTCAGTGAATTCTCTTCAGTGTGGTCACTACTGCGTAAGAAGCAGTCTGTGACAAAACCACATTGCCATCTCCATGTCATCGCTGGTATGATCAACGAGGAAGAGGCGACTCCGTTGGGTCAACAGACAGGTCAACAGAGGTTGGCTCTGACAGGTCAAGCAGCGCCCGAGACTGACCCGAGTGCATGAAAACCACTGCCCCAGATGCCGCTCAGGCCTACAACGCCCTCGAGTCATCTGTGACAGAGCTTTGGTCAAGACTGCTGCACGTGTCAAAGAAGACCTCGACGACATAGCTGGTTCATGGGTCAGCCATTAGAGCACTGGATTCACTGCGGTCAAGTCAGCTGAAAGGAGCCATTTTGTTTTGAAAGACACAAGACGAAGCAAAAAAGACTCCATTCTGTTGTCTGCATCCTCTAGTGTTTTCAGCTAACTTAACCGCACTCTGGTCAGAATCCAGTGCCCTAGTCCATCCTAGCAATGGATATCAGAGTTACCCAAGCTCGAGATGTCTTTGAAGTGATCGCAGAGTGCGACCAACTGATCATGAGTCTGCAGTGAAGAACTCTACATACACTATGTCATTTACATTTAATTCCCGCTGATCCCTGAATTACAGTGTTTTCATATTCAGCGCATAATCGAGAGCTCGTCTATCCCTCGCCTCGAGCTAAGTACAGTGGTGCGATCACGACTAGTGGATGTCTCTCCATTGTCCAACTTAGCTATTTATCTCTTTCTATCGAATCCTTCGCTTTGCCTTTCGCGGTGTCTCTCCGAGTCGAGCTCACCAACACCCGGGAAAAAGTTTCCTCCAAAAAAAAGTGGCGCGAATTCCCTGCATGATTGATCGACGAATTCTTGACAGACTCCACATCATACATTCATTTGCTGCTGGAGTGCACCGACCTCATCAATCTCTATTTGAGGAGCGCTAAATAAAAAATTGCCGACTTTCTTCCCAGCGGCGAATGAAACTTTTCACGCTGTCTGGGCAGCTCTGTAGTTGGAGAGTTCCGGGCATGACCATCCTTGGGAGTAACAAGTGCAGACATCACTGTGTGGTCCTTAGCTGTCCTAGCTAGTCAGACTGTCATCGCATGCGCGAGAACATGACTTGCACAAGTCAGGGTGGGACTCATTCTGCTAAACAGGACATTTGTTGTGCGTGCACTCAACTGAACTTTTAGTATGTAGAAAAAATTATCTTTCCAGTTCATTTGTTCTTTCCGCCCGATTCTACAACATATCTATGTACGGTCACGATCGTTCAATTCTCTAACTTTTAAAGCAAGAACAAACGACATCAGCCGAAGAAGAAAGTTTCTAGTCTATATTTCAGCTGCTCAACCTTTCCCTTAAATAAGAAGGGCGACATAGGAAATCAGTACGGTCGCCTTGAACGAACTCGACTGTCTTACCTCTTAGAAAGACGGTTTCGGTGAAGTCTTCCCGGTTTTCCTACTGTGCAAGCGCCTTTCTTTGCATATGGTCCTGCTGACTCCGCTGGCGATCTTGCGACTGACGGAGTCTCCACGAAAAAGCGCCGGAAAAGCACCGCGATTCTCATGAACGCCCCCTTCCTCTCAACGGCGCTTTGCGGCGCGAAAGACCGTTTGGATGGCCTTCGGACGGGCGGGCAAGAGACGACATCCATGAGTTTAGATTTATCTATCAGCGAGGGGCGTTTACTTACGTCCAGGAAAGGATCGTGGACCATGAGCACCTCCTGTGTGTGCTGGCGCAGCTAATGCGGATGGCAATTCTGTGCGCCATCATCACTGGCAGGTGTCCAAGATCCTGGGCCTGTCGACGCCAGCCAGCTAAGCAAAAGGGCATGGAAAGGTGTTTCCCGGTCCTTCTTCATTTTCCTCATTTCCTGGCAGCTCAAGGAATTCCACCGGTGTGTTCCTCGATCGCCTGATAGCACCTACAGCGCTGCACAGAGCCTTAGCGAACGTTGCGTACAGTGCATACGGTATCTGTGTGCTGCCGTAGTACAGTGTGTAGCTGGGAATGGGGAGAGAGACAGAAGTGAGATAAGAAAGCGAAAGAAAGGTTTGCGATAGAGACGGGAGCAAAGTCCTCAATGGAAAGAATGGAGACGGAAGTGCAAAATTTCTTCCCGTCCGCTCACAATATGCCGACCACCGGGAAATATTGCGCAGTAACGCCAGTTGTGCTTATTATGATATCGAAGAAAACACTGCATCAGATGGACGTCAGTTCGCAGGCTGAAGAATGTTGGGCGATATTTAAGACGCTCTCTTAAATGCTCTCGATCGAGTTTCTTTGGAAGCCACCCGGCGAGGGCCGGATTAATCAACCTTATGATTCTTATAGACACGAATTTGTTTTCGTCGGAGCAGCTCATAATTATGGCGACTCTCCTTTATCACCTCTTCAATCTTTTGCGCCCGCCCTGCCATCCCTCATCGGGTTGCCTTAATTTGCCAAAAATATTACTCTGTTTGCGTCGCTTTGACGTGAGGAGCTGCAGAAGACAAACTTATGCGCAGGTGGAGGTGTCTGTTCTCCATGTCCCGCACACACACACACACGCACGCACGCACGCACGCATGATCACGCGGCCTAAAGGAGTCTCACGCACAATGTAGGAGGAACGGAGAAAAGTATAGTTCTACCTACCTCCGTGTGTATTGAGAGAGCAGCACGCAAAAAGCCTTTTAATCATAGTAATGGCTGCCCATCAATGTCATTAGCTCATCCGTTTAGAGGGCTGTCATGGTTTTGCAATGTGTCGGACGGACACCTGTGCAGTAGCATGCACTCCAGTGCACAGCAGAGGTGATCGTGTGTACTGACAGCGTACGCACGAATGCGCAGTGCAAGTCGGGCAGGCAGTGCAAGTACTGTGCTCGTGCTGCTCCGATTCCCTGGTTGGCACCAGGACGCGGACACCAGCGGCCGGGCCAGGTCGGGCTCTAAACACCGTTCTGAGAACTATGTCATATCTGCCTCACTCTTGGACACTCGCGTGCAAGTACAATTAATTACCCGACAGTTACTCACCTCAAAAAGTTTGTTTGGGCTTGTTGCCACCAAATACAGTAATGCCTGACGACATGTTTTGCCGCCAAAATTCGTCCATGTGTCATTGTAGCCTGCCACACAAAATCGCACGGTTGTTTTGGACCTATTATGTTCCCCAAAATAGAGGTTAAGAAAAAGAGAGGTGGACAAATGTCTCTATTGTACAACACACGAATGCACCGGTCCAGAACGCACATAAGAGTTGGGCTGTCCAAAGTATCCCCATCTTTGAATTTACTCCATACATGGTAGTCATTTCCATCCTTTAACGCTAATGGTGCTTCTAATGTACTTGTGAATGTTACTGGTAAAGGCAACTAGCCTGAGATCTACTTGTGCATCTACCTGGTACTGGTGCGTCAACTGGTACGTGTACCAGATGAAGCCAAAAATAAGTTACAATTGCCTCACAAAATTCTTTGCATTGTAGTTTCTTTCCATGCCTTGGATTAGAAAAGAGCTTTGGGTATTGAGCAATACCATGACAGAACTTCATTGTTCTTAGCATCAGTACCCCGGAAAGTACTGTACATGTACACTTTGCATATCGTACTCACGTATAGCGTTAATACTAACATGAAACAAAAGGTTTCGGTCCTAACCTGAGTGCTTCTGCCAAGATACTGTAGCATTCACTCTCGGGGCAGAGTTGGTTGGGCGTGAAGCTACACAAGACAGTCCTGAGGTGTTCACCTGACATTAGAAATTTAGGCTTCTGACACTTCTAGTGAGGCAAAAATGAACTTAAGTGCAGATTTTGCCTCTCACTACCTTAGAAACAAATCTCTTGAATATCTTATGTTCCTCTTCCACACGGCTTTTACCTTGGTTATAAAGATTGTTAGAGCAATCGGCCAAGAGAATCCCTAGAGATTTAAATCTCTCTAGTGATTCAGAAATAGAATTGAGAGAAAATAGTCCTACTGCATGATTATCTAAGGAAGGCCTCATGTAACTCTCAAGAGGCTCTGGCAGGACTTTCTAGAGATGGACTAGAAAATGTCAAAAAAGATCACCCTGCATTATAATGCTGGGAGCTCTTTCCGGATGATGCGTACGGCGCCGGATGTACCAAACATCCCAGTACGTATGGCATATTCGGTGTCTAAGGCACCAGATGACATTCCTCCGGCAAATGGTGGCACCACCATCAATTTGTAGCATCAAGTTCTTTTCTATGCCAGAAGAAACAAGCAAGCCAGGTTTGAACGTACTCGATTCAGCTGATTTCATATCGTGGCTTATTCATTTTCCTTGCCTGGCAAGGATGCTCGTCACTGGAAAGAAAATCGTCCAAAATGTTGGCCATCTCCAGGGTCATCAAGGGGAAGAGAATCATCCCAGTCCATCTCGAGGAATCAGGTCTTCAAAGATCTCTCGTCCGACCTGCATGAAGCCCTCCACCCTTGCCAAAAGGCAAGATGCACTGGTGCAGTCAGTTTAAAGGTTGAAGGAAAGTTTGATGACTGCCTATGCAACGTTCTTCACCTCCATCTCCAGAGAAAGAACTACAAAAGAGGTGTTGATGTTTGAGAGCAACGCACCTGAGACCCTCCTGAAGCACGGGCACAAGTTCGAGATCATGGACAGCAGTGGAGGAAGGAGGAAAGCGGCTTGGCCCAGACGAGATCGTAGCAGTTGATGGTGTCGTCATCCCATGGACACGAGAGAAGGTTGCATCTCTGGCTGGTTGCCTCGTCAAGCAGAAAACTGTCCCCATGCCAAAAAACAGGAAGAGGCCAGTGAAGATTGGGGATATGTACGAAGCAGCGTCGTCACTTCAAGATCCCCTGATGTCTGAGATCTTAGTGCACAACAACCATGCGTATCTGAGAGATTTGAAGTGACACATTTTGCCAATGGTTGCAAATGCTTGAGGTGGCATAACAAAGACTCTGTGAAGGCCTCTCAGATCAGCGTGCAGTCATTTTGAAAGGGTTCTGTAGGAGGCAACTACATTTGATTTTTCCAAGCCAAAAAGAAAGTTCGTGCTGCTTGAGTTTAAATTAGCTCTCTTCTACTTGTTGTCCATGCTGCTCTTGCCGAAGTTGTACATGATCTTTTGCTGCCAGCCAACGTCGAAGGGAAGCTAGTTCTTGCGCACTGGCTTCGCGAAGGAGGGTCATGTGACGTGACTTCGGATCCCCACAAAGTTGGAGATCAGGATGCTGACTGACAAGTGATAGATGCGCCCCAGAAAATGACCAAGAAATCTTTGTCGTGTCAGAGATGTTGAAGAATTATGCAGGCGGAGTTCACTTCGAGTCCGCGCCGAATCTACAGAATGTGCGACCCAAGGTAAGCGTTAGTTTTGGCCTTTTCAGTACTGAATAATTTTACTTTTGTCACTAGTTTTATTTTCTCGGAGCGTGTGGGCAAATATAGATCTTTACGGCACATCAGCAATTGGAGCATTAGGTAAAGAGTGGATGAAGTATGTGAAGTGCGTCCAAGGTACCTAAGCACAATCTACTGAACTTGGTGACGCCACTGAGGTCGCTCTCTATGTGTATTTATCCACAGTGAACACCGTTGATGGAGATCTTTCCGGACCGGACTGTAACAAGAATCATGCATAGCGACTAAAGCCCACCTTCATTCTTCGGGAAAGAACATGCCAGTGTTTGACTGTTTCACGGACCCATCTATGTACAAACACATGGGCTCCTCATGGGAACTTTGCAAGTTTTGCAAAATCTGAATAACAGGCTTGCAACTCTTTCTGGATTGCAGACATCACACTTTCAATGTGGATCTGTGCCATACGTGAAAATTGGCAACTTCTAAGTCAGACTTGAATTGCTCTATTAAGCAGAGGACTTTATAAGCGCTTTGAATTATTGGTTGCTATAAAATTAATTTCTCTATTGACCCATGCTGTATTATTGGGACTTCAGTGCATAGAATTAGCGCGTGATTCCCACGCGTAGGCCGTAATCCAGTCACTTTCAGATGATTTTTTAAAGTTTGTTCCTTTACGAATCAACTTTTTTGTCACGGAGAATCAGTGGGAAAAAAGGAAGTCAGTAAAAAAGCAAAATCAGAGACAAAAAGTGTCTTTTTCTGACTTTCCTACTTTTTTGCTGATTTTTACTTTTGTTACTAATTTTAAAAATTTCCCGTCTGCTTCTGCTGATTTGTGATAGGAAATATATCCTTTTTTCAAAGAAAGTGGTATTTTGTTGCCCTGGATGAATGTCTGTGATTCAGAGTGAGTCCGCGATAAAAAAATGACTTGTAATGGTTAAATTCTCAATTAGAATTCCTGAATTGTTTCATCCTTGCAGCCAATTTTCACCTGGGTCGTCGGTCCTGCAGTCACCCTTTTGGGGTACAGAAATGATCCGAAGTTTTCGAGGGAGTTTTCACTGTTCTGAAGTAAACCCCCATATGACCCCCATACGATCTACCCCCATATGAATAGCAATTGAAACTGGCAGACGCATACATACAGACGCACTTCGCCCACTTCTTTCTTCTCACCCCCTCTCCTCCCCAGAGTTGCCAAGTTGCATCATTTTTCAAAATATTGGTAGTACCTGTCAATTGTTTTTGAAAAAAACTCGTCATCACTGGATGGGGAAAGGAGGAGAGTCCTATGTCCCTCTCTCTCTCTCTCTCACACACCATAGATGGCAACTGCTCATTAGCTACTGCACTGGTATTCCCAAAAGACTGAGGTAACTATTGGGACCCGTCTGTTGGGAGCTATCCATGACTTATGTAGTAAACACTACTTTGGACCTCGATTTTGGCCCCCAAATGGCCTCGAAAGACACACCTTAGCCCCCTATGACCATTAGCGTCTGCTGACCAAGTTTGGTGCGGCCGTTGAGGCGCGTGACAGACAGAGTCAGAGATGCACAGACGTACATACGGACCTACAGCACTTTATACGTATATGCAGCTTATAGAATCTTCTGTGAAGTGTTCTTCTTTCAAGAAACTCCGAAAAATTAAAGACAAATATATAACAACGCGTGTGCGCCGCAGTCTCTTGTCCGGGGTGTGTTCCTTCGCCATGAATGCCTCTGGATCTCAAGGTACGTCTGTTCCTCTCTTGAGATCCCCATGCGATCAAGGAAAAATGGAAAAATACATCTATGAAACGTCACAACCGTGTCAATGGTCGCTGCTGCTGATCTTCTGAAGTAGGCGATGCCTTTTTCATTTCATGCTGTCAATAGGATACACGGAGGTTCGGTATCTCGTGTATGTACGGACAACTTCCCCGAGTACCAAAATGTACCTTTCGACCATAACGGATGTTACCTCCGTATGTACAGTATGCACGGCCGTGCACGTGACCCGCTGCTAGACATCAGTTTTTCCCCTATTGTTTTTATACCACTGTTATCATGCTAACAGTAGGGGCCACTCAAGAATATTTTCTTTTCTCTGTATACTACGACTTCTGCCTATGACTACTCCCTGGGCCCCACTTCACCTTTCCGACACGTTCTGTGCGCGCAATAACAACTTAAGCTTCAGTCTGGCAAAAGAAATACCTGCCTGCGAATTGGTTGATACATTTTTGCAGCCTCAAAGTGTTCCTACAGGGAAAGAATGAACCCTTCCATCATCAGGCGTTGTAAAAGTCTCTCAGGAGCAGGACAGCCTGACATTTTGTCAAACTATGAACGCCTCCTTTAATGGTGGCTCCAAATACTGCTGCTGATGAATCCACCCAATGGGGGTTACAAGCTTTGAATGATAGAGTTGAGCTGGAGGCTGAAGGGTGAACGAACGAGTCATCCATCCACATGTAGGGATATGGGCATGAAGTTTTATTCCGCATGGTCCATCCACTTATTTACTCTGTACGCACATGAGTAAAATGGGCAGCTGACTGACAGGTCACTTCTTCCACCTGCAACCACGGTACTACAATGGGCTAGGCTACAATTGTGCTTGGTCGCAGCATAAAAAATGCTAATGTTTTCCCTTGTTGATCAACCATTTCATGTTCTTTGTACCTCCATGCACCTGTCAATCACTTAGCCTTGGCAGTATTGTGCCTTTAGATAGGTAGATAGATTGATGTGAGCACAGATATACAAAAAGGACAGTATAGTGACCTGCGCACAGTGGGTGAAGAAGTACTTCATATTTTACGTTCACTCTTGGCTCATGCAGCATATTTTGTGTTGCCATCGGACGAGATCTGTCGTCCGTCCGTGTGATTGCTTTGATTTCTCACTTCGTCGTCCTGGCAGTTTACGGCCTTATAAAACAAAGCACGATGCTGAATTTTCGGTGGAAAAAGCAGCCCAAGTTGAGGTGCAACTCTTGTCCTCAACAGCTTATCCTAGTTTACATGTACGCACGGTATTGCCTATCCATCCACGAGCAGCTCCAGTGGCGCGGTGCGGAGCAGGGACGCCTGCAGCACCTTTCTGCAATTGTCTGGTGGAGTCGAGTCGAACAATCTTTTGCTTTCACAGAGGCGTGGGGGAAAAAGAGAGCAAACACGCACTAAATGCTAGCTCGCCTACACATTGCCAAATCACCGGGGACGAAGGAGAAAGACAACTAGAGGAGAGGAGGAGATTGGGTCTTTTCTTGTTGCCTTCTGACAAAAAAGAGGAGTCAGGACCTGTGTACAGTACGGAGAGAGAGAGAGAGACAGAGACAGACAGAGGACTTGTTTGGGAGGGAGAGAAAAGAGAAAATCAGGCTCTCTATTTTTATTTGGGCCGATTTAATTATCCTTTATTACTATTGACACATGTGGGGCTTCTAATTGAAACGGCCTCTTTACAAACACCTAAGCCAAAGGACGACCAGAATACTCTCAAAATTGATGGAGATTGCAAGCACCCAATGGATTTCATTCCTCAGCCTCAAAAAACGATATGCCTTAAGCTTCATCCTCAACCTCCTTTGCTCCTTCAATTTGTCATTCCCCCAGCGCTCATTTTCCAGCCATTTCATCCCATTTTTTCAGTCTCCCAACTCCCCAGCCGAAGAAAGGACAATAGGTAGGTGAAAAGACGTCTTGTCTGCAAGGGAAGACATGGAAAGTTCGAAAAAAGGAAAAAAAACGCAGTCGAACATAGCATTACTGCTTTACTTTCTTTCCCTTTCTTATCTTTTCTCACTCTACCTCATGTCTTTTTATGAGAGAGCGTCTCTCTCTTCTGTGTCTCCATTTCTAGCTATCTTAACCCTCTCTTCCCCCTCATTCTTTCCAGTGAAAACTCGCCTTAAGGCTCCTGAGAGAAAGCGAACATGCGTGTTCTACATATGTACACGAATGTATTTATGCATGTACTTATGTATTGTGTATGCACGTCCGTGTAGGTGTCTGTCTGTGTGTATGTGCACACATGGGTGTGTATGCAGGTGCCAACGCATGCATAACTTTGCCTGTGTCAGTATGCATGTGCACTAGGACTGGTTAGTGTTTTTTCCTCGGTGGAGATGTATCACTTGAATGCATAGCTGAGAGACAGCTGTCGTCCTAGGCTGGTGGTGACCGCCACCCAGATGACCAACTTGGCCTTCGTCGATGGCTCTGTCTATGGACGAGACTCGTCACCTACCCCGAACTTCATCATTGCGCACGTGTATGTTATGTGTGATATGGACCAATGTCGGACGACAGAGCAGAAATTGCCCCCCGTGAGAGGAGGGAGTGAGAAGTGATGACGGAACCTCTCCTCCTATGTCTTCTATGAGCGAAAGATTCTGTTGCGTGCATCTCTCCGTGCCATCATTAGGGGCATTTTGGGCTGCCTCAGTCTCTTATCGGTCCCAGCCCTCTCATTTTCGCACCTTTTGGCGCTGTCTCCTCTACTGCCTACCCAAGTGTAAGCCCCTGGGCTCTCCCTCGGAGTCTGTAATCACGTATTTTGTATGGAAATGCGTAGCTGTTGTTTTCCCGCTTTGGAGTGAAGGAAGGCAGGGAGGGGAGTGCGTAAAGAGAGCAGCTCCTACTCCATCCACACTCTGTTGCAGTAAACAACTCTTTGTACTTTGCTTTTGCAGCATGACTAACGTGATCTGATGAAAACTTTGCAACATACGGACACACATCCTTCAGGCCAATCAGTTTACGGCATGTCTCGATTGTTTATGCTCATTTTTCCTTGCCTTTCGCCCATCTATTGAGGGCGAATGGAATGAGGGTGTGAGAAGCGTTTGTGCAGCTCCAGGTAATGTGGAAGAGGAACGTACATTGTGGAGCGCCTTGCGCCGCTCTTGGGGTAGGTGTATACGTACAGCTTATGCTGCGTAGGCACGGAGGGATCAAGCTGTACGCAGCAGACAGTATAGACAGTGTATTCCAGGCTTAATTGAATTTCTTCTGTCGCCGTTCCCCTGCCCCTTTCTCTCCTTGCTCTGCTCTGTGTGTCTCGTGGTGATGTCGTCGGTCTGGAAAAGTCAGTCCGGTCCTGGCGTCGGTCTTGGCGTCGGTCTTGGCGTCGGTCTTGGCGTCTCTCCTGGCATCGGTTCGGGCCTCGGTCCTGGAATCGGTCCTGGAATCGATCCTGGAATCGGTCCTGGAATCGGTCCGGTCAGACCCCAGAGTACTCTGCTCAGTGCACCATGCCTGCACGCGGTCTTCCGACCCTTTTTCCTGTGCTGCTCAGTATCAGGTGTCAAGACCGACTTGAGCTTTGGATCAGTTCCGGGTCGGGTCCAGCCCGCCCGGCGACAACATCACTAAATTGTCTCCCTCCCTGGCTCACACTTCCCTTCTACTTCTTCCCGCGGAGGAGTTAATGGGAGAGGCAGCCAAGGAGTAGCAGCACCAGCGACAGAATTTGAAGTCTCCTTCCTTCCCTTCACTTCCCTCATGGCTTTGACATGAAATTATTTTGACGCTAACGACTTTTTTGCAGGGAGCAAAGGATGCCGACACAGGGTTGGGTGAGCTTTCACTTAGCCTTTTCTTGCCTTCAGCAGCACTGACGGCATGGAAAAGCTTTGAAATTCGCTGATGCTTCAATTAATGCAACTGGGAAAGTCTGCCTGTGCTCACCCGTCAGAAAGGCCTCATCTGAGAGCCCTGCGATGGAGCAGCAGCGTGAGGAAAGAAGACGACTTCGTGTCTGAGGAGGACAAGACATCCACAGACACGCAGTTGGAACAATTGCGCATAAAGCTGGCACAATGGTTGCTCTCTCCTCATTATTTATCTACCTGCCCCTTCTTCCTGGCTGTGGTTCTCTTTTTCTTCCCTGTCTCTTTGATAAGGCAAAGTGTCTACTCCAAACGAGAGCTATAGAAAAGATAGGCAAGACATTAAGGGGCACCAAATGCTTGCTCACTCACTATACGTAGTCACCTTTGCTAGAACACACGCGCACACACCAAGTACGTGTAGCCACTTCGTTAAAGACTTTTTCTTTTCTCTCTGTGTTTAAAGACCGCCCTTATTCCCTATGCAAATTGCGTGTGCCGAGAAATGGCTCTTTCGAAACTGCAGCTCACAGAAGAACAAAGTCGTCTTTTTAGGTTCCAGTTTTTCAAATAACTGCCTGGAATGTCTCTCCCCATCTCCATTTCTTCTCTCACCAGAACCCAGGGTTCACCTTTTCCAGCCCAGCTCAACTCATGCTCTCAACGTACAAACAATACAGTAACTCATTTAGCCCCAGCGCATTCACGTAACCACTCCTCGTGCGCACATACGAAATCATCGTTCCACTTCTTAATGCAGGATCATTTGTCACACTGTAGGAGCTTCCAGGCTCCTCTCTCTCTGACTCCCTGTTGGCATCTTTTCTTTCTTAAGCCCGGTCGGATTACTTTCTCACTCTCTCCCGGCCAATCTGCAGTCTTCTCACAGTCTGACCGAGTAAATGGTTTTCTCTTCTAAAACGACATGATGCAGGGATCCCACCTAATCCCGAACCCGAAGGTCGGGTCGGGGTGCGCATGCTTGTCGGCGCTTATGAGAGAGACAAGAAGGGCACGCTGTAAGCCTATGGAGACAGCTCAGGGCAGAGAGAAAAGGTAGGAAGCAGGGTCAAGACAGCTGGCGCTTACGTACTCAAGACGAATGATGCAAGGACTTCTAGCTTTGTTCCGGATGAATCTCCTCTCAAGTCTTCTGCCGCGAGTACTCTCTCCTTATGTGACCAAGTAGGAGAAATGGGCACAATTTTCCCTTGTGATTTGACAAGGAGAGAGATGACAAAATGTCTCTCTCCGGCCACTTGGTGGGTGACGAAGTGGCTGAGAACAACAGCAAAAAAAGTCGCAACGTGGACGGGAAGACGGAGATTCACTGGGAGCAGTAGTCACAGTAAACTGAGTGGGTGAAAAAAAAACACCCGGTGGTGAGTGCTGTGGCTGAGCTTAGTGGCCGTGCTGGTGTTGCAGCATAAGCCATATTGTGAGTCGAGCCATTGTCATTCCGTCCCATGCGTGCATGTGATTCACTCCTGCACGGCCTTCGGGCTCCGGGCTCAGTGGGGTCCAAATTTGAAATACCGCAACCCAATGAGGCAGTCAAATTGGAGAAGGGGGAAAGGGAGTCAGTCTTACGAAACAAGACGGAACTCAATGGCATGCATGACTGAAGCCATTAAGCCGCACTCTACTTCTTCTTATTGCTCTTTCTTGCTCTGTGTGTGCAATTCGCGTAAAAGGAACCTACGCAGGTTACATGTGACAAGGCGCACTGTGCAACTGCTCGAACAGTTGCGCCTATGCTCTACAAGCAACTGCCAACATGGACTTTTTTGAGGCACATACGTATTGCACAGCACAGCACCCAGGGCCATGAAGCATTCAATCATGAGCATTTTCATTTCCTCCCCTTTGGCCTGATAAGGTCGACCTTTTCACTGCTAACTGTATTTGAGGGGGGTAGAAGCTCAGGAGCAACCAATTTACCTCGGAGCAGGAAGCATAGAAGTACCCCAGAGACGATTTTTAAGCCAAAAAAAAGTTGAGAAAGCCCTATGACATAAAGTTTTACCCTTCCTGCCACTTCTAAGCTATATAAGATTCAAGTGAATAAGTCCACTTCTACCTTCTCACGACGCATGGCAGTACAGTGGACTGGGCTTAATGTAGCACCGTCATAGCGCATGGTACAAGTTCCACTTAGTCTGGCTGGCGCCAAAGTAGCAATATAATAGCTGGCATGTTGGTCACTATGGTAGGTTGCAGAACTCATGAATGCCGTGAAGGTGACCAAAAATAAACCGGGTGAGACAACAATCTTCGACTAATGTAGCGCACTTGTTGCTGCTACAATAAGCGGCATCCACTGTTTGGCAAACGAACTTTTCGTCGTATGTGAAGAAAGTTTAAATTAAAGGCCTTATTTCAGATTACGGAGTTAAACTAACATATTACGTGAACGTCCATGCGCATGTGTGTATGTACCTAACCCCGTCAGAGGCTGTCAATCATTTCAACGCAGAGTTTCTAGACTCACTGAACAATGAGCGACTTTCAGAAGGAAGGAGAGAGAGGAGTATCGTAAATTCAGTCATTGCTACAGTCACGTTATACCTATTCTGTACGCTCAGCAAGCGGTGTCTCGCTGAAAGACTTCAAGGCTTTGAAAGCAAGAACGTCTGCTTAACAAAAAAGAACTCATTGTTTTTTGGGTGGCGGTCGAGGTGCTAGAGAAAACAAAGAACGAATCTAGCGCAAGTTGGTTCTCTTTCTCCCTGCTCTTGAGCACCACGCGTCACTGTGAAGCACAGCAGTGAAACCGTGCAGTGCGTACAGTGCAGTAGGCAAGTACCGTAACTGCTTACTGACTGACTTACTTACCTACGTCCTTATATAGAATTGCGTATGCTATGTAGAAAGGTGATCCCTTTTTCTCTCTTTTCCCCAATCCTGGAGAAAACAGCCAGAGCCAAAGCAGAGCTCGAGCTGGCCCGATAAGTCGCGCCAGGATTCAATTAAGATAAGAAACAAAAAGGGTGGCGGACCGATAACGAGAGCGTCAAACCTTGGAACTACCGACCATTGCCAAGATGCCTACCGGCAATTTCTTCTTCTTCTTTATGCACTACTTGCAACTCTACAACTGCCGGTACAGGAGGTCAAACTAGTCTTCATACAGCAAAATCTTGATTTCATCGTCCGTCAGCAGCAAAAATGTGATAAGATTGAGACGTACGATAAAATTGAGATTTGTGTGGAAACAGCGCACTGGGGAGCGCCGTCGGCACTAGAATAAGTTCAGGTGATGTCTAAATGACCAATCCGATGTGTTAGTCCGAGTTTGCCATGGCGCCGCGGCGGCGGAGAAGGAGGAACACCACCAGGTCATAGCCATCGTCACCAGCAGCAAGCTCAGGATCGGGAAGATCGCCACGATGGTCGACGTAAGTTGCAGTCACGTCAAACGATTGAGAGGATCATCATCCGGTGGTACGAGTTTGATGGTGACCCTCTTGACGAAGCGTGGGCTCACAGCGCCGGAATGCCAGAAAGATAATCCTGTAATACTTTGAGATATTGATTCTGGCAACCGCCAGAGTGATCATTGGTTCCTCTTTAACAGCGGGATCGTCGATCCCGATGTCAACAGGAAGAGATTCGTGGGGAAGACGGAGAACTCCCCCAGTGTAATGGCGTTCAGCGTCACGGTCTAGGAAGTTCACATCTTCGATGGCAGCAAGACTGTCACGACGACCGTTTACTCTGAGAAGGTCCTGCCCAAGGTGAGGGCATATGTTTGGCGACGCACGGGCTGGGGTACCACAGCCGTGTGGCCGTCGTGGAGAATGGCATCCCGGCCTTCTCATCTAAGTGGTTGCAGGTCCTCCGCGAAAAGGCCTGACGGGTTCGGAGGCAAGAAGATGTGGCCTCATTTCCTCTATCGAATTTGGCACCACCAAATTTATCCTCATCAAAAATTATCAGGGCAAAAGGATCCTTTTTTGAATGACATTCATTCATAAGGAGATTTTGTATCTTTAGTCTACATATTCATTCACTCAAAAGAAGACTTTGTATCTTTAGTCTACATATTCATTCACTCAAAAGAAGATTTTGTATCTTTAGTCTACATATTCATTCATTCAGAATGAATATGGAGGCTATAGTTACTCCTTCATGAAATGTTGGCGCATCTAATTAAGCAATTTTAGAAGTGACTTGAGCACCACTTGGCCAGGTAGGAGGAACGGCAAAAATATAAAGCGCTACGCGTGAGTCAATTCGTCTGTGTCTCCCACCTCTTCTGTGCAACCATACCTTCTGTACCACCCTGTATTTCACTCGTCCTACCATTGCTTACTCTGGTTTGCCCTAGAGCGTCAAACTGCCGACCGACCGAATTCGACTTAAGAACACTAGAGGATTTGACCGAATGACTGCGTGCGCGTCTTCGTATCGTGGTAATAAAAAGGTTTAAGAGGTGCCTGACGAGAAGGACTAAAACCACCTGCTTTATGATGTCCTCACGACGGTTACCCAATGTACTGCTCAGTATGTACTACTAATGATGCTGTATGTACTCGTGTGCGTGTTCATTCATGGCGGATCCAACGGTAAATTATTGTAATATACCGTAAGTTAAACGACTTTGTAAAACATGACATTGCTCGTGAGACACTCTCATCGTCCACCTACGTACGTGTAACACAGTTACGAGTGCGTAGCCCGGTGGATTTGCAGCATTTCTCATACATGTTATCTTGCTGCACATTCCTGACTTCTATATGTTCATGCGTCCGTCGGAACGCACGGTTATGGTCGGTTGCTGGGATGTGTGTTTAGCAGTTGCTTATTGCGTATGCAATTCAACCTCAAAGGCTCTTAATTGCCCCCAAACCCATATTGCTGCACTGTACGAAGTACTGTACATTCTAAGGCAGTAGCTGTTTGAACGCCATCACAATATGGCGGGACGGAGAATCCAAAACGTTGCCTATCTGTTGAAGCACATCACCGTGGAGCCTGTGATGCTGCTCTTCACTCTGGGTCTGGGTCTCTATCCGGTGGCCTATGTGAATCTCTACTTTGATAAGGTACCACTCATATCGATGTGATGACTGTTTGTGCGTGCATCGGCCTTTGGATGTGCAGCGCAGGGGTCGTGGGAAGTCAACAAGGGGCAGTTTTTTCATTGATATTTCCTGTCCTCTAATGTCACTCATGATGACAAAGTGGCATCTTGCCTCAAACTCAGATTTCTGAAGAGATTAACTGCGTTTTGCCGTCGCAAAGTCATAAACTGATGCTTGGAAAATTTTAGGGCAGCCTTACACATTCACATACACGTGTGCAACACATAAATGAAAGTTCTCCATCGAAGGATGGAAGACTTTTCTACAAATGAACACCGGAATGTGGCACTCGTGGATAAGTCAGTTCCACACCGAGACTGATTCACTGAAGAAAAAACGTAACAAACATACCTTTGTAGGTCTTTAAACAGTCACAGCAGAAGCACAAGCCTCACTGCATTTATTGCATCCTCCTGTAGTCATAAAACAATCACTTGAGAGACATATTTCTTATCATAATGCTTCTATCAACGACAACCAAAAAATTCAGAAAAGGTGTGCTCACTTTTATCGTTACTGACACGTGTAAGTGTACAAATTTGTTGTCCTCTCAGGTTTGTAAGGTTGGCTCTGTTTGGTTCGGCAATGGTTCAACCTATTCCGATGAAGTATGTGACAACATCGTTACTGGTCGGTACAGAGAAGCCCAAGAAGACATTCAGGTATGTGTAAGAAGGAGCATGAAAAGCAAATGCAGCCAATCATTTCACGTCAACCCCAGTGTCTCTTGCTTGATGCTTGCAGTCCCAGGTGTTTAAGCTCACCACTGTGTCCGGGGTGATCCAGAACGTGCCTTCTCTCATATTTGTGCTTTTCATCGGTCCCTGGTCTGACCGATATGGTCGAAAGCCTCTTCTGATTTTGCCAACCATCGGCTACTTGCTCATGTCGGGTGTGATATTGGTCAACGTCATCTTCTTCGACGAGCTCGTGGCTGAATGGATGTTGTTGGAGGCCGTCCAGGACTTTACCGGAGGCTTGCCGTGCGCTTTGGCGGGGATGTGAGCATTGAACTAACATCTCAAAACCTACACAAATTTGCACATCTCTCTGCATTTTGCACGCTGCACAGATATGCCTATATTTCTGATGTGTCCGAGCCTGAGTGGAGAACAGCCAGACTGGCAATGGTGGAATTTGCTTTCATGCTGGGCGCTGCAGCATCCGAAAAGGCCTCTGGGGCTCTGCTAGTCAACTTTGGCTACATTGCTGTCTTCGTAACTGCCCCGTCCGTGCTCCTGGTGGCTTTGCTCTACATAGTCATCTTCGTAAAGGAGCCGACTCGCAGCAGGAAAAAGTTACTCAGCGAGCAGAAAGGCAATGAGAGCAAAAATGGTGAGGACGGCCAAGAGGGTGGCCCCGACACTACCCCGCGGAGCTACAAGAAGCTACTGGACGCAAAGAACTTCAAGAACAGCTTCAACTTCATGTTCAAAGCTAGGAAGGACAATATGCGGACGGTATTACTCTTCTGTGGTTTTATTCTCCTGACTCGAAGTATGACCGTCAGGTAAGCTTGTGTGCGGTCGACGTCACCCCGCGATCACGGGGACAGTCACAAAATGCATTTGACGCACGCTGAAATTGTTCGATCCAAAATTTTACATAGAGGAGACCGCTTGGTTACCGCTGGCTATGCTCGCCAACAGTTCAAATGGGATAGCATCGAGGACTACACCTCATGGTTCACTACGTACAGATCTGTGATCATCGCTTATAGAGGGTTGGGAGTAGCTGTCCTGCTTCCATTACTCAACAGGTACTCTTTGTATGTTCAGTACCGTACTGCAGTACGTGCATGTGGTCCTCAATGACCCCTGCCCGGATGTATTGCGAGAGAAACGTCACGGTGGAAAGTTGTTCAGGGAAAGTTGAATATTTTTTAGGTACTTAGGCATCGACGACGCTGCCATGGTCCTCTTTGGGTTGTTGGGCTACGTCATTGATCTGAACTTTACCCTAATTGCAAGAGAGCCATACTTTTTATACATTGGCTCCGCGATAAATGTATTGCACACGGCTGTGGTGGTAAGTTTCGCAGTATAGTACAGTCTGAACTGTGGTGACGTGTCACGACAGTTCGACACAATCCTCACCGACACAGTACATTGTGACACAGTGTTCGCTGACACAATTCTTACTGACACAGTGCTCACCGACACAACCCTTACTGACACAACCTTTCCAACTGCATATGAAACTGGAAGCCATCGCATCAAATCTTCCGCACTTTATTTGCCAGCATGTAGTTTGTACCAGCATGTAGCATGTAGTTTTCAGTGCTGCAACGGCCAGTAGCGAGAAAAGGCAGACCAGATCTTTACAATCCAGATCGTCCTCAGCCCCTTGGCCCAGGAAATGATGGGCCAAGGGGCTGGGATTGTCCCATGAAAATTTCAGTCAATTTCATCAACGTTTCCTTCTTGAAAAAGTCAACTTTCCAGCCTCCTTGGTGTGCTACCCTGTCAGGGACTGTATACTTGGAGAAGATAGGTTGTGTCAGTAAAGGTTCTGTGTTACAATGTACTGTGTCAGTAATGATTGTGTCTGTAATGGCTGTGTCGGGAAAGGCTGTGTCGGTAAGGATTGTGTCGAACTGTCGTTAAACCCTGTGATGATCCATGCTCAGCTTGCCTCAGTTGTGTTCATAAGTGAGGGTCCCCCCTCAGCTGTAGTGAAAAATGGGGCAGTCAATGCGTAGTAATTTTTGGTTTCAATCGCTAGCGCTGCTTTTAATATGCGACTTTGTCCAAATGAGAAGTAAAAAAGGTAAACTACTGAGGCCTAAAGCTTTCCAACAGTGTAAAGAGGGAGGGTCTACATAACTGCAGTATTAAAATTGTTGTTGCCGGGGTCACCTCCGTGCAGATGTAGTGGAAAATCATGCGAATGGAGTATTTTTAGGAGGTTACATCTCTGGCATTGCCTGGGACATGCAATGTCGCCCAAAGTGAAGAAAAGTATTTAAACTCTGGAAGTTGTAAGTAAAGGCAGTCCTTGTGTCAGCAATATTTAGATAGATTGTTGTTTTTCATCATACAGATTATCACCAGTTTGCCCACATACTGCAGCGCATGTGTACACGCATGAGTAAAGAACGTTTTACAAGACTTGTAAAAATCAAATAATGTTTCGAATGCGCCATGCCGGGGGTGTTCAATTCTAAACGTAACTGGACGAGGTGAGATCGAGCAAGACCCAATCCTCTCAATTTTAACGCACAGGGCGATCATGCTCAACACACGATTGTAAAAGCCTCTTGGTCAGTACCTCTTTTGAGCTGCAGAGAAATTTTGTCCGACATAATGACTGGCGAGGTCATAAGTTTTGTATCAGCAACCAACTGTTTTCATATTTTCGATTACTTTTCCCAAAACCTTTAATTTTGACAGCGACAAATGCCAATGTCACCGAAGTGCAGTGGGAAAAATGGGGCAGCAATTTAGGGGACTTGCACACAGAAGGACTCGTGTGAACACAGGAAAGATACTCTAAAATTGATGTCAAAACCCTTAAAGTTTCCATCACTCGATAGAATAATTGTTTTGTGTACTAAGATAGTCAATTCAAATTATTACAGCACAGCACTTTCGACCTTCTGCTCTCCATCAAACTTGTGCTCACAAAGGCCACGATTTGACTGGACCCGGATTCGAACGTCCGGATCCGGCTCAGAATTTTCCTTGTGACCGCGTGCTGCTACCAGCTTGGCCTGTGCAAAGACCGGCACTGAAGCCCCCCCAAGGACTGTTCACTTTTGTTCGCTGCGCGTTGCTCCTCCATCATAGACCAGGGTTTTAAAACATCTCTCATAGGATGATCTGACACTGGGCTATGGTGAAACAGCGACTTAGCTAGAGTCTGATACTCCGAGAGGAGTGTATTCATTGAGCAATATCATCGAAAAAAGTGATTGTGTAATAATGGAAGAGGTCTGGGTCATGCTGGATCGCCCTTGCACCATTAGGTGATTCGGTGCGTTTTCACGGTGTTGGTGGGTCCACCCACATCGTGTGGCGCGAGCTGTGCTGTGCGTGTCGTCCCATCCATGTCATTCCATAGGTTTGCACCCGCTCAATATCGTCCAAGGCGGTGCCTGCTGAAGACATTGGTACACTCTTTGGATGTTGGGGAGCTGTGCAGGCTGTCTCTGAGGTAAGTCAGTGCTTCAATTCCTGGTGATCAGTCAGGGTGAGGGACTTCCATACAGGGGGACAAAACAAGGCAAGCAACCTTTCTACGAACACCCGAGGAAAAAGACACGAGACTGAAATGCAGTGCATGTATTGTACTGGCAGTACCGTTCTCCGCTGGTGTACAGGGGTGGTATAAAACGACCATGTCAGTCCGTAAAAAGGTTGCGTGCCCATGTTATGTCGTGTTCATCTCGAGCATACGTACGTTCGTAGGAATGCACTAGAAGTCCTTGATTACGTTGAAGCTAATCGGACAGGTTGCTTCGAACGAGTAGTAATTAATGCATCACCTACCTTCTTCCTGCAAGCATGCAATCATTGTAAAACGTTCAGCAGAAAAATTGGCTAAAATGCCAGTGATGTCCTAGGTACTAACAATTGATTTTCAGCTGACGATTCCGCTCTACACTTGGATCTACGCACAAACGATCGCTTGGCATCCTGGTTTTGTGTTCTGCCTCCTCTGCACACTTCTAGTCATTACTCTTCCGATGGCCGCATTCATCTATATTAATCAGAAGCGGATTGACAGAAGGACAACGAAAATGAGTGAAAAATCGCATTGAAATTAGCAGAATATATAAACAAGCAAAAACAGCATGAAAAGATGTAAATGTATATTCTGCACCTTTTTTAACTAGACAGGTAACAAAAATTGCGGGCCGGCCAAAAAATACGCGGGTAAATGAAAGAAACCGACTTAAAACACAACCCAAATCGGAGAGAGTCTTATTCGGAGAAAAATGAGGTACATACAACTTCATCTCACACGGCATCATACTATAAATATGGTACAAGTTCTACATATATCAACGACACGTTGCGATGCATGCAAAATCCGCGACCATCGCCAGTACAAAGGCATCACATAACAGCTGCCAGAGCACTATATCGTGCCCAATGACGAAGTCAGGCACGCCATGAACATAGTGAAGCATCAAGCCGCCTATGTGCAAGCACACGATTGATCATAGCTGGCTGTGTCTGTCAATCCACTCCCTGAAGTAAGCGACGCTGGCGTAGACTCCCGGATACTGGCGTAGGGCGCAACCGCGACCCCAAGAAACGACGCCCAGCTGAGTCCAACGACCGCTGCCACCGTCACGGGCGTCATCACCAGGGACCTGAGTAATATTGAGAACAGCCAACCTTCGACGTGCCAGCATCTCTGACGCAGTTAAAAGAGGTCAACCCCCAAAACTGCTATGCTCAGCTGCGTTTTTCCACACAACCCCTTCAGTTCTATATGATTTTGCCATCGCAATCAAAGGTGACGTTTGTTGGTGTAATGTCTGTATGTAAGTGCATGTCCGAAAAGGGAAAGATCCAAAGGGAGCAGCAAAGCTCTTATTGGCTGAGATCATTAATTTTGCTTAGCTCCGAGCGTGCTCATACTCAAATATGTTGCACTGACCATTAACTGACTGACTGAGCAATCATGATCATGGCGAGATGCAATGTGGGGTCACGCGTGTCATTATTCTTATTGAGACTAATATTGCAGATGTTTAAGCATTGACAATCCAGCTCTGCCGTACCTTGGCTATGAGAGGTCCGCCGCTGTCTCCTTGACAAGCATCTTTGCCGCCTTGAGGGTGGCCTGCGCACAACATTGTCTCCGTGACGGTGGCACTCTTCTTGTACTTGGTGTTGCATTCGTCGTTCGAAATCACCGTAACGTCAACTGCACGGAGGACGTTGCTGCGGCGTCCGTGTGAACGAGTATTGCCCCAACCAGCAACAACAACATTTGCTCCTTCAATAACATTAAGTCCATTGCAGAGAGGTCACTTTCAGTATAGTACGTGCATGTACCACTGCACTGCTCAGCAACTTTGCAGCGTCACTAGTGCTGTATATACATGTCGCAGTGCATGTGCGTATGCTACCGCACATGTGCAGTATCCATATAGATTAATGATAAACAACTATGATACTGCATTTGGTATAATTTGCCAGATTAGGTCATTACTAACCAGTGAAGTCCTGCCCCTGTTCTGCCAGACAGATGGGAAGCGCAGTCTTTGAGAATTTTATCTCCTGGTCCAACTCGATGAGGGCCACGTCGAAGTCAGAGGTAATGGGATTGTACTTGGAGTGTATCTTGAGCTTCTCCACTCGCCTAATTTCCTTGTCATGTTGGACCTTGATGTCATGGGCTCCGACATGGATGCTGATGTTGAGGGCACCTCGTCCCCAGGCAATGCAGTGAGCAGCAGTGAGGACATACTTGAAGGAGTAGTAGAAAGATTGTGCGGCGATGTATAGATGGATCCAACTGGTTCAACTTCGTGAAATATAATAGGCATGTCTTATGTGATAGCTCTAACGGATCTCTCACCATGATTGTGACTCATTCTTTGCATGAAATGTGATAGGAGATAGCATCGTCAAGTGGTAACAGTTGGCATTTTACCCAAGAGTGGAGTCAAAGTTTGAAGGTTTTATTCTTTAGTTAAAGGCAATTCAAGAAGAACGTGGCTGGCATCACCGGTTGAAGGAACTTTTTTCGCTCTTTCGTTTTTGCATCTCTACTTAAGAGTGACTTGTGATAAGTATCTGCGTTCGCCTACTGCGAGAGCCGCTGCACAGTGCTGCTGTGAAGCGCAAGCCAGAAATATGTCCATTCCAGGCCCAGTTACCTTTTAAACTTAGAACGCGTGTTTCAGCTGCTACCAGCATCAAGTGACCTTTGCTGCGCTGAGTTGACGGAGTTGAGCGAGAAGCACGTTTCTCAGCTTCCGCAAGGCTGTGCGGCTGCGCTGAGCTGGCTGCTCTGCTCAGCGTGCGATTGAATTGAAGGCGCAAGTACAACATTGCGTTTCGCCGTCACATTTCGTCAACTGTCAGGATGGCCGAGCGGTCTAAGGCGCCAGACTCAAGTTCTGGTCCACGGAAGTGGGCGTGGGTTCAAATCCCACTCCTGACACAACCGTTCTTTTTTTGACAGGTCTTTCTTGTTTTTGGCAAAGTGTTAAACACATGTACATTGTTACTGGAGATTAGTGACAGAAAAGTACTTTTTTCACTGATATCACTTTTCTATCACTGATTTTCCATGCCTCGTCTTTCCTGAGGCTCTTTGGTATATTAACTTTAATTTCTTGTGTGAAGTGAATACACGAATTGATTTAATTTAAAGTTAAGAAACTCCAAGAGTAATTCGGAAAGCTGCCAGTCTGACGAAGAGCAACGTGACCTGCAACGATGGTGGCCGGACTAAGTGCAACATAAACTAGACTAGACTGGTTATGTTTTCAGATTTTAAATATTCAACACTGATGACGAAAGAAAATATCATCTTCTAAAATGACTTAGGGGACTCTTTTTCACGCTTTTTTGAGGGCCACTCTCCAATTTTAATTTACGTGCTCCAAAAAAGTTACTCTTTCATTGATTTTCAAATTTCCCGCCTCCGTTGTCCTCTGCCATCGCTTCCTTGCACTGCCAGAAAGTCGTGCAAGGAGGTTGATTAGCGAAGGAAAGTTTCATCTTTAAAACAAAAAACAAAATACAAATAAGTACTGTTTTTCACTAGTAGCTTTCCCTTGTGTCATGAATTGTGCTTTCTGCCACGCACTCTCCGCTCCACTTTGCACTCGTGGCAGAAGCTACCAATCTTGTCGCAAGGGAAAACCACACCTGACACGAAGTACTGCAATTCTACCTATCTTTTATCGAAGAACTGACTACTTTCCCCTTTTCTTTACTTTAGCCTGCCTCACGGTAAATCAGCTGCTTCTTATAAGCGTTATATCCTGCTAACTTCAAAACCCATTGAGAGGCGTTCGTTACCTTGGAGTTGATTATGGTCCCGGCACAGAACTGAAATCCTCTGTTGAGCGTCAAAGCGACGATCCAGGGGTATCTGCTTCTTCTCGTCGTCTTCCCCCCGACGATGCGATCATCATCATCTTCGTCCTCTTGTTGTGGTGCGGCTCCGAGATCGTCATAGCCTTCATCATATTGAGAAAGGCCACACTGTTCAGGGAGATGGCGGGGATACACGTATTAAAGTCGCTCCATCTTCTGTGCAGTACGTTCTTGTGCGACACGATCTACATTACATCGTCCGTACCTGTGGTTCACTGGACTCTGCTCTAGGTTCAGTTGGAAGCGCCGGGAGAATTTTCGATTCTAGGACTAGGCAGTCCGTGCCACCGAGCACCCAGTCGTTGGCGTATGAACGCTCCCTGTTGATGTAGAGGTGCTTGTACAACCTTGGTCCATCCCAGTCAAGAGGCTCTTACCTTGGAGAGGGAGGTGGAACAAAGTCAGGGTGCCCGAATCCTGGCCATGGCGAGACTCTTCGGTGGCTTGGAACCAGCGGAACTGAGTGTGCAAAGCAGCACAGAAGGGAAAATATGACGGGACTCATCTCTGTTTTGCTCAAGTAGAGCTTCATTTCGCCCTGCAAAGTCGACAAGAAAATGATCTCGCCCACAGAGGATGCGCTCAGTTTTATTCTTACTGTCTTTATTTGAGTAGAAAGCATTCGTATCGGCAGACACCAGCGTCCCTCCAATGTTTTCTTTTAGTCCCAGTGAAACAACAGTTACCTATTATTAACAAATTACACGCGATAGGGGAAAGATAAACAAGAAATGAGAAGAATACGAATGTGTACATATTAGATACGTACATTCATTCATAGACTTCATTGCAAGGGTGGCGTTTTGCTTACGTCTGACAGCAGCGAAACAAACAAATGCAATCTTGACGTGAGCCCGTTTGTGGTAGGTAATCTTCCCCTCATAATTCTTGTTCTCCCCTCCCTTCTCTATAAAGCATTGTGGCATTATTATTTTTCTTTCCTCGTACAGATATACCGTATATAACTCTTCTGCTACCCTCAATGAGAGGGTGTGGAAGAAATACATACGTGCACACACACCCGTGCATACGTGTTGTACATCATAACCTCAATTCAATTTACGCTGGTGAGGGTGTAATGATGAGAAATGTAGGACGTATTTGGACAGAAAAGGGATAACAGATGATGTAGACAGCGCAGAATGCACACCCTACGTGCTCCATCAGTGTCGCTGACTTGGACGAGAACAGTCAACTGATCTACACTACACTATTGTAGTGTTCTATTAAACTCGAACTACGTTAGATCCAGTCCTGCTGAGCATTTTATGCTACCGTGCAGTTTGGGCTATGGAATTTCTTATGGGAGCTGAACATAATGTGCAAGCGTGCATATTACAAGCGTACAACGGTAATGTAGAACACAAAACGAGCTAGGGGAGGATGCATGGGATAAATGGAAAAGAAGCCACTTTAGAGAAGTCCCATTGCATGAAGCTTCTGTTCACGCGTCTGATTGTGGTTAAACTGACCTAATGAGCGGAGAAACCTATTAAGCGGAGACATCTGTCTCCTCTTAATAGATCTCGCTTGAGAAGAGCTTGACGAAGCTCTCAGCGGTCACGTGCTGTACAAAGACAGCACAGTTCATATCCCTGTCGAATTTGCCAAGCAGCACAAAGTCACTGCAAATCACGCAATTTGACCCATTAAGTGGAGGGCACTGATCCTCACTAAGCGGAGAATTATAGTAACTAAATATGTCGTTAGAATCAGGACCGAGCCATTTTGACCTTCTAGAAGGTGAGACCTATTGAGGAGCACTGACGCATTGTATGCATATTTTCACTTTTATGTGGCTTTGTTGCAGTATTACGTTCCCCCTGCTTATGGGAGCACCGCTTATAGTAACGG
>JAAUXU010115364.1_pt1 | contig 84430 bp, 79 predicted proteins | sample 7278151 | NCBI WGS metagenome assembly JAAUXU01 (sample SAMN14350113, study PRJNA611818) | marine sediment metagenome | isolation source: surface marine sediment (1.8m) | place: French Polynesia: Moorea | collected 2018-08 | reverse complement strand
CCCTCCCGAAGAGGACATTGTTTGAACAGTGGCCCAGGGCCACTATTCAAGAAAGTCCCGACGTAAGTGAGTTATCACATGGGCAAAATTGTGCGTGCCAGGGCAAACTGTTCCATTAAGTTGGAGTTTAGCTGAGGTTACCTTATGAGGTGAGGCAGCCGAGAAGAAAGATGGTGGTGACTGAGTTCATGTTTGATCACTGTGCTTGCAGTCCTTGAAAACAACAGATTTTTCCCTTGGCTTAGGCAGCCAGAAAAAAGTTAAACATGAAGTTAGACCTCACTTTATTTAATGTAGCCTTACTCAGACATATAATGATGGAAATTCCCCATGGTGTCTCTCTGTCCTGGAGGGACAAAAAGGGGAGTGGGAGGGAGAAAAAGTGACTTTTAGCCGAGTGTTTAAACGATGCTCAGCGTAAAAGGCCACAATATTTTTCAGCAGTGTCATGAAACATCTTGAGAAAAGGTCATTTTTGTGTGTGTTACAGTCAATTTCATTTCTAGCAAGTGTAGAACTAGTTTGAGATGACAACTTTGGCAAGGTCCTCCTCCATGAAACTGTGCCTTCAGTCAAGGAAAACAATTCAGAAACTGCGCATCAGAGGCCCTTGGGCAGTGCTTGAGCGCTCCAGCAGGGCCTATTACACGTTGCCTCTTCTCCTAGCAGCCCCTGGTCCACGTGCTTGTGCCTCTCAATGGTGGAGCCGTTCTCCTTCATGACCAAGGTCACGTCGGCCCGCTGGGCCTTAAAAATGCAAAAATTGCTTCCCGTCAAGGCCTCGACGTGCCCAGAAAAGGGACAATATTTGGGCCTCCCGAAAGGGAGGAAAGTTTTATATTCTGCCTAAACATTTTAAAAGGATGTTTTTTGACCTCTTGCTTTAAAGTCCCCCTTTTTCACATTTCCGGACTAAGAAGTGGCGCTTTATTGTCGACAACATTGAATAGGTAGACCGTCAATATACAATGTTACTCCCAAGTAAACTGCTCAGGCCTGAAGCTCTCCAAAGCGTGAAGAGAGTGTCTAGACACTCTCTTCAACATGCAAGAGCCAACAGACATGTCTGTTGTTGCATTATTAAGTTGCTTCAGGGACCGCAAGAAACTGACGAATAATAACAAATTGCACTGAATTAATGTCCTTTTCCTCGCCCATTTGAGCGTACAATGCACAGTCTTAAGCATTTATTCGGTCTCCACTTATAACTCAGCCAATAGTGACTTGTCAGCAGAGGATGAGACGGCGCAGATCAAATACGTTCTGCATTGATCAGTCAGTGGAAAAGGTTGACAGACATATGTAGCCGGTCCATGCTTTTCTAGTGGACATTTCTGTTAAGCAATGCTCAAGGTAACTTTCATACTTCTTCTAAATCCTATTGTATACATACCTATGCATGTTAACGCAAAGGACTCTTAGACAGGCAATGGGATCAATTTACTGGTTGGTTGAATGGGAACAAGATGCCTCATTGGCAGACAATTTTTATCCAGGACAAATTGTATTTGGACGAATCATAGGTTTCCACGACTAAGACGTCACCGGTGGACTCTGAAGCGTTTTGTCCAGGTTGGGCGCCCACAACGCCCTCGAGGACACCGGCAGCACTCCCTTTGAGCTCCACTGAAAGTCCTGAGGAGCTATCGCACAACCTCTCCTCTTCCTGCTGCTGCTCCTCCTCCTCCTCCTCGTGGTCGTCGTGCAGCTTGCACACCTTGTCCGAATCTGTCTGCTGCGGTGCGACTCTTTTGCGCCACCACCATCGACGCAATCGCGCATGGTGACGCCAAAGTCGTTGCATCAGTATATTTTTACTCCCCGAGGAGACGTGAGTGCTCTTTGTGCGCGTGCTCATTGGCAAGGGTCGCAGCAACAGAAAGCAGAGAGAAAAGGAGGATGAATTGCAGGAAAAGCGCTCTCCGCGTCCAGAACACGGACGCTCAAGCTCAAAAAAAACGTGAGCGGGGCCGCGGTTGTTGCTAGTCAGCCTGTGATAGACGTACAGAGTGAGAGAGTCGAGGAGCAGCACGATCTTCACGGCTCTTTTTTTGAGGTTGGAGTGGCTGAGCAAACACACCATTTTTCAGTTGCCTGCGAGCCATTGTCATGAAAGCACTGGTTGCAGGCGATTAAAAGTCCCCTGGCTGTTGCTTCCTAGTGCAAATCAAGGTCGACACCCCGAACAAGAACACCCCCCCCCCTGTGTGTGCGCGCGAGTAATTTCTGCTGAGTCTGCGTCGTGCAGCCCCCAAAAGTGGTGGATTAGCTGAAGGCAAGCGCTGGATGCTGCAAAGTTTCAGGAAGAGAACGACGGAGGACAAGAAGAGGTGACTGCGGGTGGTTTGGATGACTCAGCCGAGTAAATAAGAGGCGAATGATGCCGAACTTGGCGGAGGTGAAGAAGACGTCAGTGTGTGATTTGAATTAAAGAAAAAACAAGGGGGGGGGGAGCAGGAACTTTGTTTACTTTGGCTTTTAATCGCAGTCGATATTTTTATGGGAAATGGCGTGTTCGTCAACATTGTAGCCGTTACCCATCTTGCTGCCGCGACATCTCCTAGGCTCGGAAATTGTTCAAGGCATTGATTCCTGTTACGGCCAAAAGAAGCAGAAGCAGGCGCGAGCTCTAAGTGTTGCGTGGGGGTCGTCGGATAGGAGTGCGGGCGCTCTCGCTCTCTCGACGTCGGCCGATGCAATCATGCCTCCTCCTCCTCCTCCTCCTCCAACAGCAGCAGGAGCAGCGGCGGCGGCGGCGGTGGGCGACTTCGGTGCAAAAAGGCACGGCTACGAGGGCAGTCTCTTCCACACCAATCTGCTTCGCCTCGACGACGATCCTGTGTCCGCCTGGATCGAGCAGCGCCAGCGCTCGTTCAGGGACTTTGAGCAGTCGCTGCGCGACCCATTCACTACTGTCAGTCGACGTCCGCATCCCGGCGTGGACAACCTTTTCTTGCCGCTAGCCGCCAGCCGCCCAAAAAACGCCTGGAAGTCGCAACCGCAGTACGCAATGTTGTCGTCTTCAAGAGGCCTAGAGCCGCCCAGCGGCGACATGTCGCCCAAGGCCAGAGTTGTGTACGACGACGCCAAGTTCCAGGTGGAGTTCGACGTGCCCGATTACCGCCCCGAAGAGCTGAGCATCAAGACCGAGGGGGACGTGCTCATCGTGCTGGCCAAGCACGAAACAAAGACGGAAGACGGCGGCAGCTTTGTGTCCAAGCAGTTCGAGCAGCGTTTTACCCTGCCCGCCGGGGTCAGGCCCGAGAACATCACGTCCGCGCTGTCCAAGGGCGGAACGCTGACCGTCACCGCGCCCAGAGAAAGCCGCCCAACCCGCGCTATCAACCACGAGAGTGGCGGACCCAGCGGTGGAGGCGGCGGCAGCGGCAGCGGCGGCGGTCACGATGGTCAAGTGTTCAGGCCTCACTCGAGAGAGGAGGGACTGCCGCACCCCAGGGTGAAGTACGACGAGGACCGATTCCAGATCAGCCTGGACTGCCAGCAGTACAGACCGGAAGAATTGGACGTCAAGGTCGAAGGCAGCTCCATTATCATCACCGCCAAGCAGGTACATGACCAAAATGGTGTCTCCAGTCACTGTTCTTCACCTCTTTCCTCTCGTACACGTTGCTCTCTCCCTCCTCCCTTTGGGGAAGACACACACGCACTCGCACATGGTCATTAGGGCCTCGTTCATACAGAACGACCTTGACGGCAAAAGGTAGTGACTGAGTGACGAGATTTCTATGGCGTGCTGTCCATTCTTGGTCTTAGGCCACCACCTGTAGACAGTTGAGTGAAACCTGAAGTCCTTCTCCGGCCCTGTCACCGTTAGATAAGACATCATCACCATGTCAGGGCTGGCCTTGGTCCTTTTCCTGCTCGGAGAGACATCCAGTGCTTCTTCAGTACTGCTTCCACCATCGACTTCTTGACTGAAGATACTGCTGAAATGCTTAATACTCTTGTCTGCTTTGTCTGTCTCAGGAGATCAAAGAAGCTGGCGGAACTCGGACTCGCGTCTTTGAGCAAAAGTTCACACTTCCGTCTGGCGTTCGGGCCGAGAAGGTGACCTCGTCCATCAACCAGGACGGTGTCCTCACCATCACCGCGCCCAGGGCCAACAGTCACGACAGCAGCGCCATCGAGCAGCGAATGGACAGAGTCCTCTCACCGGCAAACTGGGACGACAACTTCCACAGGAGGGATTCCGGTTCCATCCTTGCCACTCAGCATCAGGTGAAGAGCATCATAGTTCTGTTACACAACAGTGTATTTTCACTTCTTCTTTTTTTATAAACCCGTAGCCTCATATGAAGCACACATCACTGTTCGACCGCGACTCATCTGGGCTCTTCCCCTCCATGCACGCCTCCGACGGAATCTCCAAGGTTGAGTGCGACGACGACAACTACAAGATCCTCGTCGACGTCAAGGACTTCCTGCCCGAGGAGCTCATCATCAAGACAGTGGGCAACACGGTGCATTTCGAGGCAAAGCACGAAGAGAAGACGGCTGACGGCCACTCATACACCTCCAGGTACGTGTACCGGGACTCGACACACGTTGCGACTCGCTGCCATGTCCCCCTTCTCTGTCTGCTGCAGGAACATCTCTCAGAGCTTCACGCTGCCCCGCGGGGTCGATCCCGAGCTCGTGACGAGCTCCCTGTCCAAGGAAGGCACGTTGACCATCTCGGCACCGCTGCCGCCCGCTCTCAAGCTGCAGAGCAACGAGAGGCTCGTGCCTATCAAGCACCGATAAAGACAGTCATGATGCAAGGAGAAGATGAAGAGGATACACCCGTGCCATATGAGGAAGATGACGTTCGAGGAGAGCTCCTCCGGCCGAATCATGTTGTAGCATACGCGCCTATTAACCGTCCACCTTTATTTCCGCTTGCTAACGTTTCTGGGCACGCCACTGGCACCACTGGTGTGGTGCCAGTGACACACGCGTTGGTGCACTTGTACAATGGATTGTCTCAGCAGCTGCTTCATGGTGCTACCACCAAAACTTGTGCCTACATTCACCACACTCGTTATGGAAGAAGGTCCCTTACCTGGCATAAATTATTGCGTGACTAACACTCATCGATCGAGGCTCGCCTTATTTGTCGTACACAGAGAGGCAAGGAAACATTGCCTTCAGCGATGGTTGCTATGAAATGTAAGTGTAGTATGGACTTCCTTATTTAACTTTTTTTGGGGATGATGTTGCTTATGAAAGTACTACTGACAACTGTAACGGTGTACGAGTTACGAATACATCCTGTATGTACATATGGTGGTATGAAATCGTGGTGATGTCTGTCGTCATCGGGCTTCCTCAGGATGGAGAAGCTCAAGTCCGATTGCATCGAATAGCCCAAAGTTGGCCGGACAGGATCACTTGTTTGAGTGATGCCGCCCAGAAATGGTCGCGATGACGTCCTCGTCATGACTCATACCACAAAATCAGGCTCTGTAAGTGCACAGGATTTTTTTTCTGCTTCTATTCTGGTATCGGATGACTTCTTCCATCCAATCAGCAACATTCCATCTAAATGCGTACTCAATACACACCATGGCTTTAACAGTTTGAACGTATTCATCATCATTTCTTATTGAATTCCATGCATGCAAGTATTATTCACCCTCATTCTTTTTGTACTTCTCCTCTGCTTTGTGCCTGGTCTTGTTAAATGCCTCCGTGCGGTTAAAGTCTATGCTGTGGTACTGCTCAGAGGCAGCCGAGGACTTGACGTTGGAAATCTTGGAGCTGTCGTCGCTGGCAGGCGGAGGTAAATCCAGGTCGATGTACGCGATGGAGGCCGCCTGCTCGTACTTTTTGGCCGGGATCATGGTGGGCAGGTGGCCACCGGCAGACTCGACAGATGGCATATAAAAGTATATCTGAAGCGAAGGAGGGGAGCGATGCTCAAGCACGGTCCAGCGTGAAACCAGACAAGGACTTACTTGCTCGTCCTCCTCGTAGCTCATCGAGTGTCGTCTCCGCTGCTGCTTTCGCTCAGGGTCCCCGTCCAGGCTGTCGTCCCCGGAGGAGAAGTCGCCGGAGGAGAAGAACTGCTGGCTGCTCTTGCTCCAGTCGAATGGGGACACCACTAGTGATCAAAAGGAAAAAGTGATCCATCTTGCCTCACGTAAGCAAGTGCAAGAGATGAAGCAGCTTACCGGTGTTCCTCGGCTTGAGCGCTCGCTCGACCGGCGGCGCCTTAAACCCTCCTGGAATCATCGTGGCAAATTGACTACTACTAGAGTTCAGCCGGTGTTCGGACCTCGGCAGTCTCTTGTTGGCAGGTTGTAACGTTGCAGACTTTTGAGCTAGTCGGTCTCGGCCTAATAAGAGGAGACAAAACATTGTGGCGTCACTTCGGCGCGACCACGTAGATCTGCACCCGCTTTGGGCCAGTCCCTCACGTGTGTGCAGTCGTCACAGATGTAAACTCACCCGGTTTCAGGCTCCTAGCGACGGCCGGCGCTTTCAAGCTGTTCTCGGTACCGCTCAGAAAGTCCGCATTCGTCAACTTTGGCGTGGTTGTTGGCGGCTGGGGAATCCTTGATGGTTCCCCCATGATATCCTGCATCTCATCCGAGTTGGCGTAGTTGTCGCTTCGGACTGACTCGTTCACGCGAGTTGCAGCCACCGGGCCATTCATCTGAAAGCAGAAAAAGACACTTGCGTTTCGACCAAGCAGGCGGTGCGAGAAAAATTTCTCAGGCTCACCAAGTGGGGCGGCTTGGGCGGTCTGCCCGGGGGCTTCTGCGTCCGGGCGGCCGGCCTGGGTGGAGAGTCCGACAGGAAGACGCTGTCGTCGCCCAAGTCGTAGTTGCTGAGCTTCATGGTCGTGTTACTACTGCTGCACTGGTACAGCTTGGAGTTGTTGCTGCTGCTGGTTGATCCAGGTGGCTGCTTTGGGGGCTGCCCACCTGTGTAGCATGTCGAGATGTGGATGTAAGGACTGGAGATGTAGGGAGGCTCGTTGTTGTTCTTCATCGAGGCAGAGACGGCGGCCACCCTGCTCTGAGCGCCTCCACGACTGCTGAGGTCCATTGTGGTGAAGCCGGCATCAAGATCTAGAAGATAAAGATCAGATAAATACTTCGTCCTACGTTAATGCACTTTCCAAATCTCTCGCCCTCTCTCACCTGCTTCCTCGTCGTCTTCCTGCGCTCCCTTGAGCCCGCACGCGCCGCACACCTTGGCCACCCAAACGTTCATCTCCTCGTCGGTGTCCGCGGCCAAGTAGAAGACCCTGGCAGGCGTCTTGATGTCGAACATGTGCTCCAGTCGCTGGCTCGTGAGTCCCACATCCACCTGCTCGCACTCGTCCAGTTCGATCACACCTTTGGGCGACTTTGGGCGCTTCAGGAAGCTCTTCTCGTCCACGTAGTAGTTGAGCTGGTGTCGACCCCCGCACTCCTGCAGCACGAAGAACCGCCTGCGCCACCGCTGCAACCAAAGCACACCAATATCAAGCGGATTCTTCTGGACGGAATGTTGCTCAGGTCTTCTTCCGATCGCTCAAATGCATGATCGAGACATATGACGGACTCTGGATCACATGCATGCTGTTCGCAGCGGTGAGTCTGTAATACTACACTATCAAGAGGAACACAAAGGAGACTCCACCAAGGAGGAAGGAAAAAAAAAACCTGCACAGTCTCTCCTGCATCGACAATTCTTCCTCGCGCAACACTTCTTGCCAGACGTTCACCTGCCCCGCATGTGCGGGTACAAAAGGCCCGAGAATGTGACACACTGTGTGACTTTTTCTTCCGACTCAGACTGTACTAGCACAATAGCAGCCAGAAGTACCCGAGTGTGGAGCACAGGTAGGAGTAGCTTCATTCAAGCTGGCGGAAGCTCATTCAACCCCGGAAGACTTGTGAGAAATCCTCCCAGCAGTCGAGAGGTCACCACTTTCTTCTGAACCCTGGAGGGCGCACGCACGCAAGCAAGTGCTAATGCCTATGAAGGAGCTGCGCACGTTGGAGGTTTTTGCTGCTCAACGTGCGCGACTTGCAGATCTTTGCGGTCCTCACTGCCCTCGCTCGCTCTACTTCTGCACAAGATCTTTCTTCTCCCCAGCCCCATACTGCGGTGGGTGGCCGAGACTCATGACGAGAGCAACACTGCTCATTGTGAGCATGAGCAAGATCGCAACAAGACTGTCGCGCTGCCTCTGGAGAAAAGAAGCGAGAGCGTTTTCTCTCAGTTATTCCAGCAATTTCATTGGGAGGGGTTGAGCACTCACAAGAGCCAAGCAGGAGGCAGGTGAACTTGGCATCATCGTCCTACACACGCGCGAGCGCGAGGCTCCGGCTGCACACGCGCATGGAGGAGGAGGAGGAGGAGGAGGAAGGAAAAGAGATCTTTACCAGAAGACTTCAGCTCGGCAACTTTTTCTCTCTTCGTTAAAACAGGACCCAATTTCTAACTCTTTCCGCTCCTCGTTGGTCGCGCTCATGCACACGCGCGTGCAGTACAAGGCGGCGAAGATGCTGTCGTTGTGCACCTACAGACCGACTGGAGAAGCTCCCCTGGCTCCAGAACTGCCACAATTGATGTTTGTTCAGTGCTGAACGAGACAACAACCACGCTGTTCTTCTTCACGCAGCTTTCTCTCCTCGCCTCAGGTGGCTCCACCTTGGTTTGTCGGTCGAGGCACTCGTGAGGCTTGAAAGTTTCTATAAATATCCGAATGGAGCAAGGCTTATCTGCGGAAAGTCCTTGGATGTGTCGGTAATGCACACAAAGAAGTACTTACGACACAAAGGATCACAGAGCTCGTGCCAGATTAGCTAAGCATGCGAGCGCGGCGGAGTCGGCCAGGTGAGTACGGAATGCGGAGAGCTTTGCCCAGATCCTCAAGGAGAGTCACGAGAGCCAAGTGATGGTAACAAAAAAGGAAGACACCAAGTATAGTTCTGTACAACACGGCCACGACCATGAGGAACAACTTTCCCTTGTACAGAGTCCTGAAGGATCAGCATAAAGGTCTGCGTATTCCGGATATACCTGGACGACCCTGCCTATGCCTGTGCACGCAGAGACAGAAATAGACTTCAAGATAATGGAGACAGATGAGTCATGAGACTTAAAATATGGTCTTGACTCAAAACCTGTACTTTCCTAGGCATTCTCGCAGTGCCTGCCCACGCCGTACAGAGGGACCTTCTGGGTGTGGGACCTGGGACGTTTTTTAGTGCGTGTTCTGGTCAAGGTGACGAATCCCCCCCCTCTCTCATTTTACTTCGACTCACTTACCGCCTTCAGGATGGGGTTGGCCGCCCTCTCCAGCGGCGGGGACTTGACGAGCCATCCCGTGTGCAGCACGCGCACGCTCATGGCGGTTCACGCATTGCAGGCGGTCTGCAACGGCGCCCACGACGTCGAGCCGATGACCGTACTTGAGATGATAGTTTTCTGTACTGATTTCTACGGTTATCAGCGGCTCTGCAAGCAGTCGTATGAGCTGCTGGTGGTGGAGCTGCCGCTGCTGCTGCCACCGCTACCGCCGCCACCGCCAGGTCGCACCTGTGCTTCTGTGTGAATAGCATAAGGTGTTTTTGTTGTCGACTGCGAGAAGACGCACAAGTCGTGAAAACAGAACTCTTCGACTATGTGCGAAAGGTCCCGAACTTGCAGTTCATGTTCAGGGTGGCGTCATCCAAGCGACCGAGTGACTGTTGCTTCAAGTTCAAAGATCCTTCCGAGGTTACACGGAGAGTGGCAACGCTGAATTCCTGCGCTTTTGTTGCAGATGTCTCTAGTCAGCTCCTCCGCTCTTGTGACAAAGAACATGACCAAGGGAAGTCAGAACTGCATTGGACTTGGTGACCTCAAGGACGTGGGCGGGGTGGGGGACAAAGCGATAGTTTTGGATGAGGAGCGAGGCTCGTTTTACTGAGAGGGCCAACAGTCGTTCCTCACCAAACGTGTTACATGGGCCTTACAAGGCCCAGATCCGTGCAATATTATTTGGTGCGTAAAAAAATGTGTACATGCGTACGTAGAGCATGATGCATCTGGATTGCAGACAGATTTCTTACTTGCAAACTTCTAAAAAGCATGTGAGACAATTCATTCTTGTCAAGTGCAATTCTTGCCAGACAAAAAGTCAAAATTCACTTTGCACCGGCAGCTAAAGGTGTGAATTAAATTTGTCACAGGAAGTTAGAAAAGAGTTAAATTTAGCTGTCTGGAGGACGAAGATCTAATTTACAACCCGCAATTGACTACATTTGTGTTAGACCACGTCACAAACGTTGAAAATGTTTCTTTTTCTTTTCTTTTCTTATCTTTTTTTTTTCAAAAATGACCCAACTCCAACCAGTTCCCCCCCCCCCTCCCCAGAGGAAAAATTTGGTGCTTACATGATTTTTCTTCTGCTTGCTTTTATGGTCGAAGATCCTGCATGTGCAAATCCCGCACAGGTACACAAAGTCATACCTAGCAATGAAGCTGGATATCTATGCCTGTAGCTGGATAAGTGAAATCTCTGGATAAGTGTAACATGTGAGCCATGATTACGCTGATTTCACAGTAGCGGGAAAGAGAGTTATGGTCATGGTGCAAAGTTCAGAAGGTGAGTGGATTTATCCAGGCGTTTCCAAAGGCCAACCAATGATATCACTCCTAAGTGACTGCAGCTTCGCTTTCTGAAACGCTGAGAAGCTGCCGAGTGAAGTCATCACCATCAGGCCCAGTGCAAAACACAGTGAAATGAGCAACTCAGACCAGTTTCTCGCTCTCAACATTGTTATGCTTGGTCAGAGAAGCCTCTCGATGGTCACTGCTTCAGTGAATGGAGGTGCAGTCACGGTTTCCAAGCAGTCACTGCAAAGTCTTTGGCGCTGCCAGCACTGACATTTCTGTCCTGTTGTTTTGACGAGGGTCACACAATTTAGGACATCATGCAGTTACCTCCCATTTATTGGCCTCGCTCACCTTCTTCATCGTCCGCTGGTTCAGTCACTGACGGTCCAGGTCAATGCAAGAATGAGGCCAAAAATGCCAGAGCAACTGTGTTAACTGCTAGGCTTTTATAAATCTCTTATGTTCGTGGGTTGATACTCCAACAGTCATGAGCAATCAAGTTATTGCTACCCATGATAACATGATTTTTTCCCATTATGTCACATTAACGAACATTCACGACTTTGAACAGAAATGCATAGGATAATAGGCATGTGTTATACAAGCAGCGCCTGAACGCTACACAATTTGTTAGGGTTAAGAAGTAGGAGGACATAGAACTGCCATCACTTTTTTACTTGCACCAAATCTTATACCGTAAAATAAATATCACACCCCTGAAATTGCAACATCTCGCCTCACCTAATTTACCAAAGATGTAATGTTCTAAAAACTGAGACCATGGACATTTCAAAACTGTGCAGCCTGAAATCCCTGGAGTTTATCCTGGAAAGCTGTTTCCATTGAAATAATGAGAACTGTATTCCTATGTACATAACATCCACTTCTTTGACCACATTTTTCAATGTCTAACTGGGGATGCATACAATACACAGGAGTGGGACACTCACTGTATACAGCTGTAGCATTTTTCCTCTGAATTTGGGGTCAAATTGCTGGTTAACAAATTGGTGGTTAAGGGTGTGTGCTATGCACGTAGGATGTGGGAATACAGTGAGCAAACTTCCAGTTAACTGCATAAAAGCCCTGGAAAAAAGAACATATCAAAGAAACTGTGTTCCACACTCTATAACTCTTTCTTTAACACATATGACATGAAACATTGAGATTCTGAAAGCTTGCTGTTGACTGGTAGACCTAGATTGTTGGACTTAAATACTTCTTGGACTGGAAGGGACTAGGGTGTCAGTCCAGACATGGAGGAAAGTCACCCTCTACAGCCACTGCACACTCCAGAGGGAAGCTGATGTGATGCCTGGTTGTACTGGCCGTAAACATATTGCTAAATGGCATCTACCTGTGCTTGTGATGGTTCTGTCAGCCTTATTCAAGCACAAAACACACACAACTTTTAAGCACTGAGCATGAGTCTTTTTGAAATAAGGCACGTTGACTCTTTATGGGTGCCTCTTGTTGTGATCAGATGTAAACTGCAATGTTGTGTATGTTGCGCAGTAATGAGGGTTGAGCAGATCAACTTGAGTGTTTAGAACTGAGATTGAGTCAGCCAGCATGCCAAGTGCTTCAAAGTTTTGACCAGCATTAGCACTTGCAGCATGGGATTTACAAATCAAATAGACTCACTTGATGGACACACCAAATAATTGGAAGATGGAATCACTGACTTCATTGATTTCTTTGTTACAGTTACACTAAAATAAGTCAGTTCCAAGTAGCTTTCCAGGATAAACTCCTGGGATTTCAGGCTCCACAGATTTGAAATGTCCACAATCTCAGTTTTTGAACATATGCGTTACATCTCTGGTAAATTAGGTGAGGCGAGATGTTGCAATTTCAGGGGTGTGCATATTGCAGCGAAAAATTGTGCTTTCGATGCTCGTATATTAATATTCTTCCGATTACAGATTGTGATCATGAGGTTAAAATCTTTTTTGCTACATGTGTATTTTACAACTATGCACACATATACAGTATGTATACCTGTATAATTGTAATATAAGATCAGACCATGGTGTCGTTTAATCTGAAAACTGTTCAACTTGGCCATTACTTCGCTCATATGTCCTTAGACGTCAAACACCCACACTTCCAGTTGGCCTTTGCAACATGCAGAATAACATTAGTTGTTAATAAAAAGTTAGTATTCTCCACTAACAAGTGTTTTAAAGGTCCTGTGACCTCTTTTCAAGGGATGAAGAGCCTCTCCCTCATCAGTGAGGTTAATTCCACCAGGGACATTATGGACTACCTTAAATATGGCACTACAAGTGACGACAGGTATATAATGCACTTGCAGCACGGTCATGACACACGTGTCCATGCACTACAGACGTCTCTACCTCAGGTCGCAAAAAAGTTGCAGGCACATTCAACAGCCGGGGAGAGTGGGAAGGGGGACTGGAATTTACTATTCTCCATAGACGAGAAAAGTATAACAGACATGTATTAATTTACTAGAGTAAGTCTACTTTACTAAAACAACTCTACCTACTGGAGGTTACTGTCAGAGTCCTCCACCACGTGGCTCGATGTCTTGGATCTCTTGATCAATCTCAGCCAGGGCGACAAATCTCGAGTGTGCAACAGCTCCGGTCTTGATTGCAGACATCACCTGAGGCAAAACGTTGCGCATGTCAAGAAACCTGAGGTAAAACAAACAAACAAACAAAAACCCAAGAGCTCCTCACCTCGAGATATTCAGCCAACTCAATCTGGCCGTTATTATTGGTGTCGACCTCACGGAGGATGCTAGGACAAAGCAATGGGCAAGATGAAGAGTTACTGCCTTTTGATGAGGCTCTAGGTACTGCCGAGGTACTTACTTATGGAGTTCTTGCCCGCCAATATCCTGACCGGTTTTCTGTTGAAAAAAAAATGACTTTAGAAGGTAAAAGTGCTTACGTCAATTGTGACAGACCTTGAGATATTGCCTAATATCATTGACAGACACGAAGCCCTTGTTATCCTGATCCATTTGATTGAACTTCTTCACGTAGGCACCGATCTCGTTCTTGCTCAGGCTGATTGGAACCGATTCTCTTGACACCCGGTTCACTTCTTTGCCCATCTCTTTGTGCAGGAAGTCCATTGCCGTGTCCATCTGCTTCTGCTTCTCCCCCTTTGACCACCCCAGTTCCTCTGCCATGATGTCGACGACTCGAGGGAGACTTTCCTCAGCCGCCTGCACGTTCAGGAAGGACAGGCGCAGCCGACGCGCGATCACGTCGATGGCGGTGCCGGCGTACTCACGGCATGCATAGCGAACCTAGAGTACACCATATGACTGTATTCAGGCATCATGATACGTGGACAGTGGTCCTAAGGCTACGACCTCAGGACCACTGCAGCACCCACCTCAGCCTCAATGTAGGGATACTCCTCGTGCAGCCTCTTGCCCACAATAGGCCAACGCTTCCCGGTGAGCTGAGCCAACTTGCCGACAGTGAAGGCCCGGTCTCCGTACGTCTCTGAGAGGTGCTTGGCCACTTGCGAGTCCATCCCAAGATCCTGTACCAGCCGGATGAACATTGTCGGTGTCCAGGTGTGCGCGCCTTCCAGCAGCATTCCATCAGTACCAGACGGACCCTTGGCAGGCAGGTTAAGATCTTTGACGGCCGTGTCCAGCGTCTCCACGGCCATCGCTCGATACGTGGTCCACTTCCCGCCGGCGATGGTTACAAGGCCGCTTGGGGACACATGAATCACGTGGTTGCGCACCAAATTTTGAGTGTCTTCCTTGTTGGGATCTTTCACAAGCGGTCTGATGCCGCTCCACGCCGACAAAACGTCGCCTCGCCTTACTGTAGGGTGAACAAAGTTATGATGCTGCACATGTATATACTGCATTAGTATGTCCCACTAATGAAGTACGTACTTATACAATATGGACGTAACAGTGGAGGTAATCACAATCAGGGATTAACAACACCTACATTAAGTATTATTAATCTGCAATCACCTTCCATCTCCGGGGACAGATAGTTTTTGACCTCGTTGAGGATGAACTGAATGTCCTTCTCGCTTGGCGACGGCGAATGCGACACCTCACAGGGGGAGTCGGTGGTGCCTGCGATAGTGACTCCCTGCCAGGGCAGGAAGAAAATGATTCTGCCGTCTGAGGTCGCCGGGTCAAGCAGGCCCATGTGCGAAGGGGAGTAGTAATCGGGCAGGATCACGTGGACGCCGGCAGATGGACAAACAATCTCCTTGGCCTCTTGATTGTCCATCTTGCGGATTGAATCAGTGAATGGTCCTGTGGCATTGATGACGCACTTAGCGCGGGTGCTGAACTCTTCACCAGTGAGTTCATCCCGCATGGTGGCACCAGTCACGCGGCCGTTGGAGTCCTTGATGAGTGAGGTCACGCGGGTGTGGTTGGACACCGTTGTGCCCATGCGTGCTGCAGTCATGGCGATGGACAGACACATCCTGGCGTCGTTGTGTGAACCTGTGGATAGGAATAGAATGCACGCTTGACACGTCCAGCACAGTGCAATCAGTGTCATAGTTACCGTCATAGTAGACGATGGCACCTTTCAGCTTGTCACCCTTGAGCATTGGAAAGAGCTCAAGAGCCCTGTCCTTGTTGAGATAGTAGGACGACTTTAGGCACTCGTCGCCAGAAACTAGGTCGTACATCTTGATGCCCGCCCAAAAGTAGGGTACCTGCCACCACCTGCACAAATGCACGAGAACATTGTACAACCGTGTGCAAGAAGTTGTTCTACGCAAATGAGTCCTACTTGTAGACTGGCAGCATGATTGGCAGCGGGAATGAGAGGTGGGGTGCGATGTCCAGCAGGTTGGCCCTCTCGTGCAGTGCCTCCTTGACCATTCGATACTGCTCCACGTCTAACTTCATGATGGCTTTCTGGAGATAACGAACTCCTCCATGGATAAGCTTCGTGCTGCGGGACGACGTCCCAGAGGAGAAGTCATCCAGCTCCACCAATGCAGTCTTAAGGCCGCGCGTCACCGAGTCAAGTGCGCAACCCGCGCCGGTGGCGCCGCCTCCGATGACAAGGACGTCGAACTCGTCGCGCTTCAGCGACTCCAGCATGACTGAACGAGGTTGCAGCGGCGCACGTGGACGCTTGTAGACGCCTTTCTTGACACGGTCCGCGTGGAGCTCCATTTTCTGTCCGAGGAGAGAGAGCCAAGGATTAGCCAGCCATTCTCCTCCACCCTCGTATGCCTGCTGCTTACCGCTGCATGGCGGTCCTCGGCCAAGAAGAGTTTCCCGAGCACGAGTCCTCCAGTCGCGGCGCCCACACCGACCGTGGCCAGGAATGCCTTTCTCACAGTCGACATGGTGAAGAACCTGTTCATGGAAAGCGACCTGATGTACATCCCGACGGAAGAGAAACCGTAGTAGAGGAGTGCAACACTCAACACGGGTGAAGAATTGGGCAAAGGAAAGTACTGCGCAGTATATGTCCTTGGTTCAAGGACATCTGGAAAGATTTCCCGTAAGTGGTGTAGATATTTTCAGACTCTCGGATCCCTCACACCTTCAGCTAAGATTCTTTCTTTATACATATATGTGAGTAGTACAAGCTCGGCACGCTTGTTCAGCTTCACACCCTTGATATTCTCGACGTCGGCCCTGGTATTGGAGGTCATAGTTTCCCTCAATTCTTCCTTCTGCTCCCAAGTCTACAGCTGCGCCCTCGACAAGTTGGCAGTGATGCCCGCCTCCGTGGCAAACTGCTCGAGGACGTAGTGCCAGAGGTCCGAGACGTGTTCGACCAGGTACCCGTGTTTGAGGCTCTGCTTGACCGAAGGTATGGGCCTGGACAGGCCTTTGCATAGCAAACATAATTGTGTGTCACATGTATTTCTTTACATACTCTGTCACAGTAGACTGACTGACGCTCAGCTATGCCACGCCCTGGCAGACCTTGACGCAGTCAAGATTTGTCTGTCACTTTTGATTCATACCCTGACGGAAAATGTGTCTTACCTGATCTCGATCCTGATGTCGCCTCTGCCTCCCCTCAGACCTCCTCGAGCATGGTTCCGATCGCTGTCGACAGCTTTCCCCTGGCGCCCTGGGTCTCCCGTAGAGAAGGGTTGGAAGTCGGACCCGCGACAGCGCCGATAACGTGTAAATTCCGTCAGCTGACGTAAGGGGAAACAGCTGCGGTTCACCGGACTAGAGGTGAGTCCAGAGGAGTCCAAAGAATGGTTTTCTTCCAAAGCAATTCAAACTAGGGATGAGTCCGGTGTCAGGTCGGTTAAGACTACACAAACTTCTGAGTCACATTGCGACACTGGCTGGTTTTTTTTTCTTTTTATATGGTTCTCGGTCACTAGTTTATGTTGCCAGTGTTCCTCGGTAGCCAGTGATTAAAAACCCTGCCGAAATTGTCGGAAACACTTAAATCTGGCCTCACGACTATCTGGCACCCCTGATCCAACACCCCCATTACGACAGGTGCATGCAATTTACGCAGCTTCTCCAACAGCTACAGACAGCTTCAGCACTCCACTTCTTCTTTCTCTGTGGTGTCTCCGGATACTTTCTGAAAGTCTGTGAGCAACTGAGTAACAGTGTGACCATTTTTTTTCTCTCAACTCGCCATAACACACGGGAAAATATCCAAAAATATTGTCAAGAATGTAGACAACTCACCAATATTCCCCCAATGTTTTTCATCAAACAGCGCCCAAATATGTAAGATTTTTTTTTCTCTCACCTAAATCGCCTCTGCCTGACTGTGACTTTAAATGAAATGATGATACTTCTTCTGTTAGTTGCGCTTGTTTTCCAATAGAATTGCGTAAGCACATCCGAGCCATACAGTGATGCCCTGCGACCTCTGTGACAGCAGTGAAAGGTGGTCCGAGGTCATCGGGTCGAAGCAAGGAAATTGACAATTCCACCTTGAAGACTCCCTGATACTCGTGTCAGCAGGGACTCATTTGCCATGACGTGTGAGAGATGTGCAAATAATCGGCGTATCTTTGGTAATGAATTACATCACCTAGGATGTATTAACGGAATATAGATTTAGGATATGATGCTTTCAACATGGAGCTGTCGAGATTTTCCAGTATTGCAGCAAGCACTAAAGTTAGGTCACCAATATCGGAGTTCATAATTTTTGGTTGCAGATTCAATATGATTTGATAAAAGTGACATTCAATAAACTAAGGTACAATTTGCCAATGATGCCAGAGTCAATAATTTCTGTTAACTGATTCAAATTTGTTGTACCTAAGTTAGTAAAACACAGCAAAGCCGACAATCTTTAGGAAATGGTGTACCCTTAAATATGAGTCACAGTAGATTGACTCGACTGTTATATCCCGGAAGACTTCAATCATTGTAACAACGATGACGTGTCCGTCTGCCTTCAAGGTCACCATCTTGTACGCTGCGGGTGAGTCAGCATCTGTTAGCATCAGCAAGACAGACCGTGTCAAGAAGAAGTCAGGCAGGAACATCATGGAGAGCAACGAGGAGGCTGAGAACGCCCACTGAAATCACTGGTTTGCTACATAGATCCTTTCCACGCACGTCTTAAGGACTGACATGAGCAACATGTGCAGGAGTTGGGTGTGCAACATTTGCATTGTGCTTAGAAGTTGCCCTCTCTTAACAATGCAAAATTCTAGGCAGCTACAACCTCAAATTTAAGACAAAGTTGTTGAACAACTGTCGCTAAGTCAAGAAGTACTGAAAAACCCAGGGTGCTGAGGATGAGGACATCATTATCGACAATCGTGCGGTCAAGAATGACGCCACTCAGGGCAGGACAACACTGAAGAGCACATTGATTGCAACAACTAACTTACCTGTACGTTGTTTAGGGTCCATCTAGAGGAGGTGGAGTGCAATGCAAAATGTAAGTCGAACACTGAATTTTATTCGCTGAACTTTGATTCTGTGGGATCTCAGTTGCGGATGTCACCAAGTTGCGCACAGTAGACATGGGGACCCCGGTCTGTACCTTCTGCGTGGCCACTGGGTGGAGTTCAGTGTGGTCGTTGCTCTCTGTCCCTTTTGGGAGTCTTGGGGTGAAGAGGGCGCCAGGTCAACCAAGTTAGAACGGCGGCCCCCAAAAAACACCTTTAAAATCTTAGAAGGCTGTCTTAGAAGCGACCTCGGAGGCCGCTGGAGACGGGAACCGAGGTCGTGATCGGCCAAAGGCACAAGTCATAGGAGTATCTCTGCTAGTAACTTATAAAACTTCAATTGACGTTAGTGTGGAGAGAATCTAACACACTTATTTTCATCTCCACTTGATTGCAATATCTCCAAATATCACCTAGTAGAAAATGCCCATGTGTAATCCCACTTTTGACCTAGCCTCGGATATACCCAAATGCATGTTCGTGTGTTCTGGCAGAGCTCAGCTCGTGGTGGTGACTGAGGTCTGTACTGCCTAATAGACCCCAAAACCAAGGCAGCCAAAAGTGACTGTGACTGTGGCCAAACACCTTTTTTCAAGGCGCCAAAGCCCAGAAAATTCGCCAGATCTGGTCACCCTGGTCACTGGAGAGAGGGGGAGGACGAGGAGAGGTGCACACTGGAGCAGGTGTTTGGGTTGCGCCCTGTCATCTGGTTGGGTCATCTCTCGCTCACCCTCGTGAAGCAAAGGGTGAACAAAGGAAGCAAGGGCGGACTTGCCAACATCTTACGAAACAGACGGGATTTCGTCGGATTCCGACAACTTTCGCGCGATCGCAAGCATCGCAACTTAGAATGATACATAAAGTTATGAAACTTCCCAGAAGGTGTTTGTTTATGTTTGTGTAGTTTTTGAAGAGGTCGCACAGATCTGCACATTGAGCAGTCCACTGGGTTTTTCTTTGGGGGGGGGGGCAAAAAAGAAGCCCCCCCCAAAAAAAGTGCATAAAAGCAAAGTTGTTCAAAATGGGAGTGACTAGATCACATCTAACTTTTGAGATCATTTGAGGTTGTCCAGTGAGCTTAAAGGCATTTCACAAACAAAAAATGTTCCTCAGTTCATGACCTCAAGCGACCTCTGAGGACAGATTTGACCTTACATGCTTACACGCTTTTGGGGATGCTGAGCAATCCCCATTGCTTGCCCATTTGCAATCCCATTGATTGCTTTCATTTCAATTTGAGGCCTCCTTTTGACCCAAAATTGCATTTTAACCTTTTCACTTCAAAGAGTGATGGGCTTTGGGCCCATTGGGTAAAGAAGGGCCATGTTCCCAAGGAAAACGTTGTCCTAGGAGGCTGATTTTGAACTCATATTGATCAGGAGCTCAAGCTGCACCAGATGAGTTGCGGAAAAATAGAAGCACGAAAAGATTTTGCTCACTTCATTAGGACAGTCTTTGGCCATGCCGGGCAAGGTCATGTTGTGAATTGTCTGTTTATCTTCCATGCTTCAGATGGCGCTGTCGTCGCCGCCCCACACGCCTGCTCTGCCTGGAGTGTCGCTGTGGTCGCCAGGGATCATCCCCCGGTCAAAGCTCGCAGGGTTTACTCACCCCTCAGCCGCAAGATTCTTCGATATAACTGTGTTTCACCGAGCCAATGCAATGACCATGGAACAAGTGCCTAAATTAGTATAAATAATAATAACATTTTCGATGCTTCAGCGTCGAAGGTTACGATTTCGGACATGGGTTTGAGTGAACGTGACAACTCTGAAAGAGGAAACAAACAACAAGCCGAGCTAAACCGACACTTGGATCACGGTGCATCTCTCCATCGCTCCCGATGGCGTCTTCTCCGCCCTCTACCTCGTCGACATTCTCGCCGGCAGTCGCATCATTCCGGAGTGAGCTAGCCCAGCTGTCATCTGGAGGAGTCGCGCACAGAGATCTCTCAGACCGCTACCACAGCGTTCTTGAGGCAGTCATGACTCTGGGAGAAGATGAACTGGTTGAAGGACTGAAGGTGAAGAGAGATTTTAAGGCAGCGTAAGAGAATCACTCAAGTACGTAAACTTCTCTCCGTTGTAGGTCTTTGTGGAGGCGATTGTGAATGAGAACGTCTCTTTGGTGATCTCTCGCCAGCTGCTGTCAGAAGTTGGCAACCGCCTGAGCAAGATGCGAGAAGACTCTGTTTCTAAGGCAGTCTCACACTTCACGCTGGACATTGTGCAACCGAGGGTGATTTCATTTGAGGACCAGATCGGAGCCATCCGACAGCACTTGGCTGACATCTATGAACGTGAGCAGAACTGGCGCCAGGCAGCCCAGGTCCTCACAGGCATACCCCTAGAGAATGGACAGAAACAGTATTCCGTCGACTACAAGCTGGAGACCTACCTGAAGATTGCCAGACTCTACATGGAGGACGAGGATCCTGTGCAGGCGGAAGGATTCATTAATCGGGCTGCGCAGTTGCAGACACAAACAAAGGACTCCCATCTGCAGACCATCTACAAAGTCTGCCAAGGCCGCGTGTTGGACTACAAATGCAAATTCATTGAGGCTGCCTCTCGCTACAATGAGCTGTCATACAGGCCCATCATTCATGTGGACGAGAGACTGACTGCATTGAAGAATGCCATGATCTGCACCATCCTGGCCTCAGCAGGACAACAGAGGAGCAGGATGCTCGCCACACTCTACAAAGATGAGAGATGCCAACAGGTAAGAAAACATTGGGCAGTAGAAATGCAATGAAGGCCTAATTGCTTGAACCATTACAGCTACCAGCATTCAACATTCTGGAGAAAATGTACCTTGATCGCCTGATTAAGAAATCAGAGCTTGAAGAATTTGAGTCCCTGCTCCAACCTCATCAAAAAGCAACCAATGCAGATGGGTCAACCATTTTGGACCATGCCGTTATTGAGCACAACCTGCTGGCAGCCAGTAAACTATACAACAATATCACTTTTGAAGGACTGGGAGCTTTACTGGAGATTGAAGGTACCATTACCAAACAGTTTCACCTCAGCATATGGTTCCTCCAACTTCCCTCTAACTGTTTCAGGTGAGATGGCTGAACGAATTGCCAGCAAGATGATCACAGAGGGTCGCATGCAAGGTCATATCAACCAGATTGACTCAATTGTGCACTTTGAAACTCGAAACGTGCTGGAAACATGGGATGGACAGATTCAGTCCCTTTGCTTCCAAGTCAATAGCGTCATTGATAAAATAGCAGCAGCAGAGCCAAAGTGGCTCCAGAAAACTGCAGAGGCTCAAATGGCGTAGTTCAATCTTCATGTAACATCTGTGTGGCTGCAAAAGAAAAAAATATCTTGTCAGAAGCAACAACTGGTGCCAGCTGGACTGTCTAGTGTCTCAGACAGCCTGTTGACAGGGCTGCGGAAACTACTGTACCACGTCCTCAAGAACCCAATAAAGAAGAAGCAGTGATGGCAGTAAAGAAGTGGCGGGCCACGATTGCATTTATTCCCAGTGTCATTGAAGCTATAGATTCCATTAGAGCAGCACTTTAAAAAAGCATTCATAAATATGGTCAGCAACTCTCCTGGTAGATGTCATAGTGTGTGGTCTTGATCAGGAATGGCCCATAAGTTCCCTGAAGCTGCCTGATGGAGAACTTCTTCCCTGGCGGCACATTGAACAGACCCATCTGCACGGGCATCTCAGAGTTGAAAATGCTGTCGTCACTCATCGTCCACTGCTGGCTGAATGTGAGGCTGCGCAACTCAGTTGCCTTCTCAAATGCCTTTTTGAACTCGAAGGCCATGTCTTCGGTGCTAGAAAAGGGAGAAAACATAGTAGTTTTGCAACTGCAGGAAAAGAGAAAGTGGGGTCATCATGATCATCACTGACTGCGCTGTGACATTTGGATTTCAGCTATATCGTGGGTGCCGAGCAATTACCTCTCTACGAGACAGGTGTCGTCGACGCCGCCACTACACATGAGCTTGAAGACCCACCTTGAGTAGTAGGGCTTGAAGGTGTTCTGCACACTCGTGCCCTTGGTGAGGGTCATAGCGAAGGAGGCATTTCTACGGCAGTCAGATACCGCCATGATGCGGTACTGGTCGTTCGGCATCGGTGCCACAATGCGCCAGTGGAACCAACTTGGCTCGCCACAGTTGCTGCATGCATGTAAATAACCCTGGCGATTGCTGAAGTACTTCTGGAAGCAAGACCAAGTGGAAGTGAGGAACACCAATGCAACAGAGATGTCCAGCACACCTTCAGTCCCGTCTGGTGAATGAGGTGACACTTCTTGAGTGAATTGCAGTCAGTGCACTCAATCTTGTGCATCATGTTGCCGGACACCTGGAGAAAAATACACGTACTTGTAGGCATATGGTGTAAAGCACCTGTAGCATCTCAACTTGGCTGCACTCACCTCTGGGTTCAACGACCACTGTAGAACAACCTCAGGCTCTGTGTACCTGGTGGTGATGGCTAAATAGTAGAACCTCCAGTCTTTGTGTCTGGATTCCAGGCAAGCCCATCCTCCACCACATTCTCGCACATAAAAGGGAAGTGCGTTAGAAGACTCGTAGATGGTGCGTTCATGCACCTTATGGATGGCAGCCTTGTATGCGTTCGTGTTCATGTCGTTGGCGCTGTCTGCAAGCACAAACAAAGGCCAAAGCAAAACACGTCAGTCCTGACAAATAACAGCAATCACGAATTCGTACAGAACTCCTTCTCGGTGTAGTGGTAGCTTGGACCATGCTGCCTCAGCTTGTTGTATGGGTACATCCAGTACCCCTCATAGTAGAGGTACTCGAACCTCACGACTCTATCGTAGAGATCTCTGGTGCAATCACGGTAGATGTCTGCGGTGTGGCTGCCCCTGGCCATGAGCGCAATCACAGTGCCAAGAGTAAGGGGATTCATGCTCGATGTCCTCTGGTGCTATGAAATGTTCTGTGTCTTCTCTCTCATGGGCATGTCCACACAGAGAGGAAGTGGACAATCAACGTTAACACTCGGGGCAACGATGAGCTTTGTACTTGCTGAAGTATCTGCAGCTCATGCTGGTGAAGTCCTAAATGAAGTGAGAGGTTCAAATTTGCGTCATGAGAAAGTGTTCCCGATTATGTAGCATGCAAAGTACAATTGTGCGTAAGTATAATATGAAGTACTAGTATACTGTACATGTCATTCCTCTGAGGACGTACTACAAAGACATCCCGGAGCTGCTCTGAACTGTTACAGCCCGGGGGCATTGGTAGACAAATGCGTCGTACGCAAACAGTGCTACAAACCTGTTAGAAACAGCTACGTACGCAAAAGACAACTGCAGGAGGACAGTGGAAACTTTATTTACTAAAAGCAATTGCTGATAATGATGAGGCGCAAAACATTAGCTGTCTCTATCCTGATGAACGTTGAGAGGTCTACCCGTTGACACCAAGCAACTTTGGCATCCCCTCCAGGAGAATCACACCATTCCTCTAAATGAACTGTGTTTTAATGTATTACAGTGACACATAGAGGTCGAAAGTTTAAGTTGCCATTTTCTTAGGCAAACGGAGGCCTCAATTCAAAAGAGTTCATCAAAGCAAAGTTGTTCAGCATCATACTCAAGCGAATGAGTATTAAGTCATTTGAGGCTGGAAACTAAGATTGACGACTTTATATTTCTTAAAATAGTTGATCTCAATTTGTGGCCTCAAGTGACCTCAAAATGTGTCATAATAATGATACAACAGTCACACATCAACACAACCAACTCGTCTCCTCACCAAATGTGTCCTTAATCGTCGTCGTACGCGAGGACTAAACGTGCGATTGACGCTTCCAGTGATGGAGGGTAGAGGCTTCCTTCATTCGCCTTTTGGTGGAGGGGACGGACACAGGGCTGTCGATGCTGTCCTGGGAGTCGTTGAGGGAGCGCCTGATGGTGCCAAAGCAGCAACACCAACCGCGTATTCGTGCTATGCATAGTGGATGTCCTTCCCCATGTCTATGATATACGATAATGTCTACATCTAATATCCGAAGCACGTACTTCATGTACACTGCGGGTCCGCGGCCGTTACGCTTTTTCGCGGCCGATTCCACCTTTGACAGGTCTTGCGCGTGGTGAGCGTGAAGCGTGCGGTGTGACACACTCACCCACACCCACACGCACGCACGCACACAGCGCTTCATATTTCTGCCATTTTTTCTGCGCAACGAATGAGGGAGCGCGAAAGCGATAGTACTTACATTAAGAGTAAATTCGATCCCGGGCCTAGCAAGGTTTGGCCTTGGATCATGATCTGAAGATACCGAGTTGTTGCCTAAAATTTGACCGTGAGAGCTTTAAAATTTCAAACATGATCTCAGAATCTGAATAAATTTTAAAGCTCAGGACTAAAGCAGGACTTTTCAGTCTTCACTTGTAAGTACTGCTTAAGGTTTCAGCAACCTCCATCCAGGAGTTTCAGAGCTACGAGGACTCGAACTGATTCCAGCTTGAGAGTGATGGTCCTGTATAAAATGACATCGATGAGATTAAAAACTTCGAACTAAGGTATCTGACTCGAGTTGAATCGAGTCATAACTCGAGTTATGACGCTCCCTGAGCCCAGATTTGCTAGCATCACTAAACGGTACCAACAGTTTGAGAATTTCCAGAGGAAAAGTTCAATTTTTTCTGACAGAAAAAAGTGCTGTTCTGGAGTTCTTATATCTGACCACTTATTGTTTGGACACCCTGTCTCGACTTGACTACAACCTCCATTGTCTGACTGGCATTTTCATTCGGAGAAGTTGATATCAGCGGCCGCTTGCGAATAGCGCAAGGAGGATATCAATTTTTGATCCGTTTTCAATGTTTTCTCCGTCGTTCTCTCTCTGGCTGGCCTCGTCCGACGCGTCTTGGCGGGCCCCGAGGTTGCTTTCTCTGTCTCTCCTGGACAAGGCCAGAAGTGCCTGAGCAGCATTCACACTATGCAACGTCGGTGGTGGCCGCCAGCGGCTCACACACAAACACACGCGCGTGCGCGCGCGCATGCGCACGAGCACAACTCTCTCTCTCTCTCTCGGGTAGGCTGGGTGAGTGAGGACAAAGGAGGCCTTAAATACACTCTAGTAGTCGTAGCACGATTGTGACCAACGCTTACATACTTGACATGTTAAGAAAAATCTTGTGTATTCTGTGTGAGGCAGAGAGAGTGTGTGTATATTAAGTTGTAATGAGAGAGTAGCGGAGATAGGGAGAAAAGAAAAAAGTGAGTGAAAGCCTGTTGACGACGGAAAGTACTTGAAGGCTGGCAACAGTTGGCAAACGCTGTTGTGCATATAAGTGTTTTCATGCGTAACGAGAATAGAAGTGGAATAAAAAAGGCTCGAAATTCTGTCTGAAATGGCATCCAGGCCCTTCACCAACTGCAACAACTACGGGGCCGCCGTGGACTGCGTCAGCTTGAGCGTTCATACATGTGGGAAAATGTGCTGCGAAGAGGGGACTCCTTGTCTGTGCAGATGACGAAGGGCTTGGGCGTCTGTGCCGGCAGCAACGTGAGCAAGTGCCTGAAGTAGAGCAAGACCAAGAAAAAAGAGACCTGACTTGTGAGCGAGTCTATTAACCCGTCCCAAACAACTCCTGCCCAACATGACAATCTCATACAGCAGCAAGGTGTTCACCAGCTCCGGCAAGGAGGCCATCTTCTTGCGATTGCTCCGCAGGTGGAAGGGGTCTATCTACAAGCTGGTGTGGCACGACCTCGTCATCTACGTCAGCTTGTACTACATGCTCAGCGGCCTGTACCGCTTCGTGCTGAATGACGAACGTACGTACGCTAAAAAAGGGTTTCAGACTTTCGTTTTATAAATAGCTACAGGGTGTTCCCAAAAGTCTTGTTTGGAGTAAATTCTTTGTGATGCAACTGAGGATGGTGATACTATTCTTAGTTTGCTGCCGTGATACGACGACTTTTCTTAACGCTCTGTGGGTGTGTTCCAATAAATGCTTAAGCCCCCCTCGTCCTTCCAGTAAAATCCTTATTTGAGCTAGTGGCTCTCTACTGCAACAACTACGCCAACCTGATCCCCGTGACCTTCGTCCTTGGCTTCTACGTCAACCTGGTCATCCAGAGGTGGTGGGAGCAGTTCATGGCTCTGCCATGGCCTGACTCGCCAGCATGTAAGCATGTGCATCAATAATTCACTGTTTATAAGTCATGCTTGCCTTTGAAGTCGCATTTTGTGTGGTATCGTGAATTATTCCTCAGTATGGGTCTCCACGGCCATCCATGGCCATGATGAGCGAGGACGCCTCATGCGCAGAACCATCGTCCGCTACATCAACCTAAGCAACATCATGGTCCTGAGGCTGACGTGCTTGCCGGTCAAGAAGAGATTTCCTACGCTGCACCACCTGGTGGAGGCTGGAATTCTCATGGAGGGCGAGAAGAAGGTACTGACCAGGACAAAGTGACTGTTGGTGGCGACCTTGACTATGAGCAAGTCCCATAGATTATTGAAAAGTTGGATGAGGCCACAATGAACCACCCCAAATACTGGATGCCCCTGGTGTGGGCAGGTTCCATTGTCTCCAGGGCCAGGAAGGAGGGCAGGGTTAAGGATGACTACGCAATGAAGGAACTCATCCAGCAGATCGACAACTGCCGACTGTGTAATGGCACGCTAATGATCTATGACTGGGTGTCACTGCCCCTGGTCTACACCCAGGTGATTTACTGGTTACTTTCCAAGGGTCAGCAAGCCCAAAATGACTTTCCATCTTGTCCACTTCAGGTGGTGACCTTGGCAGTCTACTCGTTCTTGCTGTCCACTCTGATGGGCAGACAATTCCTGGATGCAGAGAAAAAGATCCCTGGCTATGAAGTTGACCTCATTGTGCCAGTCTTTACTTTCCTGCAATTCTTTTTCTATATGGGATGGCTCAAGGTAAGGAAAGTGTCAAGAGCACAAGGTTTGTCTAACCTGCCTTTTCAATGTTGGACATTTCAAGGTTGCCGAGGCTCAAATCAATCCATTTGGAGAAGACGATGATGACTTTGATGCAAATTTCATCATAGACAGGAACCTCCTTGTGTCTTATCTGATTGTGGACGAAATGCACACTGTGAGTCTCAATGTTACAATATGAAATAATTTCTATTGAACATTTAACCCTGTAATAGGAGCATCCAGACTTAGTGAGAGACCAGTTTTGGGATGACATTTTCCCAGAGCTCCCTTACACTGCAGCAGCCGAGGAAACCAGGACTGAGCCTATAATTGGTGCCGCTGCACAAGTGGAGGTAGGACGTTGCTTGCTATGATGTTAATGCTACATTTTATTAATACATGAGTGTGTTGAAAGATTGCTGAAGAGGATGCAGAATTTCTTCCCATCAATGATGCCTTTGAGGCTTGTGACCAAGATCCTCTGCTGGAAGATGATGGTGGCAATGATCATGGGTCAAAGAAAAGCATCTTGTCTGTGGGCAAGAGCGAGCAGGTGGCAATCAACATCCTCTCCCCCTCATTTGGCAAAAAGAAGCGGAACCAGAACACCTGCAAGATCACAAGGAAGAGCAGCAAAGCTTCGTCCGTGAACGAGAACATGGTGGTGGGGGACAGCAGGGTAATGCTGGAGCTGGAACAGGGACAACTTCACCTGCCAAAAAATCATTCAGAGGCTAGCAAACTGGGCTCATCAGGCAACGTCAGCCAGTCGGGCTCGCTGATGTACAGCATGTTTCGCAAGTAGGCATTCATCCTCACTGCGCTCCAGTCAAGCATACCGCATGTTCATGTCTGTCCTCCTCCTTTGTAGGGTGCTCGGCAGAAGCTCGGCTAACCTGAATGACAGCATGGGGGCCGCCACTGTCCTGGGTAGCAGCCACTCGCTTTTGAGCAAGACCAGCCGACATCGACGTCGAAGGCTGCGAGGTCACCATCATCATCGGTCTCAATCACGTGTCAGCAACTCCTCCCAGCGCCAGAGTCCCGTGCACCTTGTCCGGGGAGAACTCATGCGAGAGGGTCACAGACAGACACGAGGTGATTGGGGTTGTCGACTTCTCACGAGGGGGTGATGGGGGCAACTCATCATGAATGACTTAGTGACTAGAGCCTAAGAGGCTTTTCGGTAGACCTTTTAAATTTGAGTATTTTCAACATTATTTAAGCTGTCGTGGCCTGATGGACTTTTTCTGGATCATTTTGCTCTCATTGCCAAATATTTTCACGATAGATTGAAAATTTATTCACTGATGCACTTTCTGTCTTGATATTTGAATAGTTGTTTCAAGATTTACGGTCATTTTAGGTTAGTACCAAAAATTGCGAAGTCTCTTGATGCTTGAATAAACCCACAGATTCGGCCCCGGACAACGAGACCATGTTCAAGATGTCATCAACATCCTCGTTGAACTCCTTCCACCCCCCGTCAATGTCTGAATTCAGTTCTATGCACACTTCTAAATGTGATGTGCACGACATGCTAAAAAATGACCTCAGCGCATTCCAAAGACAGCAGCAGTCGAAGAGGTGAGTTTATAATTGATGCAGCAGTGCCCAGGATGCGCTGGCTACTTAATGAGTGATGATTATCACCTTAATCATTGCAATTACAGACGAATAATGTCCGCTTCATGCGGCAGCGTTGACGACCTGACTCGTCAGGAGAACAAGATGCTGAAGCAAAAGCTTGAAGCGATACAGACACTGCAGGTGGGTGTAGCAGTAGTTTTACTGATGAAATTATCATATTGGGTGGAACACTAGAAGTAAATAGACAAAAGTGTTATATTTAGGCCATATATTAAAAAATTGCGACTTTGGTTGATATTTTAGTTACATATCGACATATGCAAGGGGTTGCAAAAGGGTGATCTTATCTGTCAAGTGGCAAAGAAAACATCAACTTAGTAACAAACTTTCTTTCTTTTTTTAAAAAACAAAAATTAACTTTTTCTGCTTTGATGTGATCTCTAATGTGACCTCTAAAGCCATACACATAATTGTGACATCACCAAATGTGACTCTTAAATGTCGTACCAGTTCTGTCAAGTTGAATAAAAAGGTTTGCTTGGTATACATATGTAAATACAAACATTTACACATGTATTTTCACTGAGACCAACCAAATGGGCTTCCTTCGGCCTAGGTCATAACTTCAGCCAAGCATTCAAATAATTGTCTATGGAAACTTTCAGAATGACATCCTTGCAATTCTGAACAAGGAGAGTGAAGAAAATGAGCACTTTGACGCCGATGCAGTCACCAGTGACCTCTCCAACATTGTCAACGCCGTGGAGGAGAGGACGGTCATGCTGCAGAAACAACTGATGAAGAGAGAGACAACAGGACAAACCAGCACTGGTACCATGAGCAGTCGGGAGAGCCAAAAATATTGTCTAAATTTTTATCCACTTATAGGAATCCAATATTCGCCAGCTCATACTGCTGAGCAAAATATCACCACAGATGTGGCACTTTGCAGCAGGAAGAACTCCATCAACTTTACGGAGACTCCTTCCACTCAGCCCTGTCCTCAAACTGTAATTCCGTGTTCGCCAACAGTCCAGACGCAGCAGCTTGGCCTCGTCAACTACGTGGATCAAGCAACGGATGCCATGGCTAACCAGGAAGCGCCAGATCCTCTCATCACTGTATCAGTCGATCCATCGACCCCGTCAGAGGTCGCCCCCGACTCGAGGCAGTCTGAGATGACCAAGCAGGTCTCTTCCGTGACTGATCTAGAGGACCAGGTTGTGGCCGACGTTGAGACGCCCTCGCCCATGATGGATGAGGAGGGTAGCTACGAGACCGAGCTCTCCACCATTGAGGAGCAGCCGGAGCTGGGCTACCAGTCGGACTCGAGCGAGACAGACATGCTGCTGCCCAAGGACAAGACGACTGTGGCATACCGGAACCACAGCCTGACGACGGTGGCGGAGGACGAGGAAGTCGCAGCTGCAGGAGCAGGAGCTGCAGCAGGAGAATGCGCTGCATGATGCCGCAGCTTTGGTATTGCCTTGGAAGGAACATTTTTTCCCCACCCCTCCCTAAGTATTTGTTCACGACTAATCAAAAATACTTTAAGCACTTTAAAGCACACCTCTGCTTCACCTGGTCTGAGCTCTGAAGCTTTGCCAAGTCCATCCACTATTGTGATAAAAATCCACTACAGATACGTAAAACTCTCATCTGAGCAATAACACGTAAAAAAAGACTGCACCGGAGGCTCCTTCAAGTCAGTGGGTTGGGGACCTCAACAGCTCGAGTGAGGTGTCCATGAGATGTCCATTCCATGTAACCGCAGCCTCCAATTAATAGCCCTATTAATAACCCTCCATGATATGACTTGCATCCTTGAGTATCCTGGTGATCACTGAAGCACTCTATGAAGGTGGCCATGACGACAGTGATGAAGAAGAGCACAAGCTCTGATTTCTCTCTTAATACTAAATCTAGACTTGCAGTCTGCAACTAGCTCTTAGTTACTTTTATTATTTATTTATAAATTCGCATTACCTGGATGGTTATATAGCATGGACATCTCCGGTATCCGTACGTTGTGCAAGTGCCTGTACATACAATGATATGGAGTGAACACAGAAAATAAACCAGTGCCATTAAGACAAGCATAGTGTCAACACCTCCCATTTATGCGCTTAGGGATGGAGTTGGGATCAGCCTGGGCTTGACTCTTTCGAGTCCGGTGGAAGAGCTTTTCTTTCGCAGTCCACAGTGCAGCGCACCCCACCAAAGTGTGACACCCTGTGAAGGCCGAAACTGTATACGGACTCTACTGTAGTTAGTACAGTTAGACCCAAGAGTGTTCGTTACACCTCGAAATTTGGACATGGCTCCTTTTAAAAATTCACAGAGATGATAATTGGAGAGTTCCTCCTATCGCTTCTCTGCGGTGCTGCCCTGTGAAGACAGCAATCTCTGAGATCATGATTTGAGTCTGAATCAGGTATTGGACAACGTGATCTTCTGATTCTAACCTGAGATCCTGAATTCAGGCCGCATGAGGTAGTCTTGATCACAGGGAACAAGCATACTGTAAGACGATGCGGATACCCTTAGTCCAAAAGACCAGCATCAGCAGCAAGAGCGCTGGAATCGTCAGTAGCTCCTTGCAGAGCGCAGTGTAGGTGTGGCACACAGTGCTACCAACACTAAAAAAAAAAAAAGATTTAACCTTAAAACGTGTGATCATGATGCCTCGTGCTGGATAACTCGGACCAGGACTTCAAGCTGTCGCAGGATGCTTTGAAACCAAGGAGTCGATTGGCAAAGGGATCATTTCTGTATTTCTTAGGCAAGCAATGTTCGGTGGTCGTTAAACTCACGATACACAGGAGAAGGCAATCGTTTGACAAGTACGAAGTCTTAAAGCTGATGATAAGTGACGAAGCTCGCCGTGATGGCGCCACAAAAGCTGAGGACAGCGGCCGCCAAGATGACGGCGACCGTGGATTGGGCGGCAGCAATGATGGTGCCCATTGAAAGGGACAAGATGAACTGCGCCAGGAACACCATGGATGACACGATGCCCACGTCAGTGCCGAGGCCTCGAATCTGAGAACACTGCTTGGGGTCCTGAGAGTACTGTAAGGAGAGAAAGAAGAAGATGGATCCCAGATGCACACAGTCCTGCCCGACTGAATGCGCTACCACTGCATCTATCTCGTGATAGTGTGCGACGAGCAAGTAGGGCATGGTGAAGAGGGTGGAGTACATGACCCCTGCAGCCCAGGAGAAGAGTAGCACGCCCCACTGAGACCTGGTGAGCGCCATGAAGATCATGCCGACGCAGTAGACGAGCTGTCCGCAGATGTAGACCGGCTTGGCCCTGTAGAATGCACATGTGACCGCACTGAGCGCCCTGCAAGTGGAGACTTACCTGAACCTCTGTACAAGTCGCTCGATGATGAACGAGTAGCACGAGCATGACAACGAGTACATGGCCATGCCCCAGCAACCGAACTGGACTCCCTGGTCGTACAGCTTTCGCTTCTCCGTCCCAGCGTCGGCCTAAGTAACTTTGTCATAGTTGGGTGCATCAACACACACACACACACACACACTCGCAACGCTTCTCCACCTGGGGATCTCCCTGGAAAACAGCCTCGCCCACAAAGTCCGTGAAGTACAGAGAATAGCAGACCAGAGACATCCAACAGAAGAGATTGGTGAGGCAGAGGACCCTCAGGCTGTTGGGCATATAGATGATGGACCAGAGATATTGGCTCAGCGTGGTCATGTGAGCGCTGGTGCCAGCTCCACTGGGCTCCACAGGCACTGGGCTCTGTGGGATGCATCTGGACATAATTGCACTACACAAACTGTACAAGAACCCTCTGTACTGACTGCTTGGGTGAAGATCGTCTCGGACATTTGGATGATATTCTTCTCCTCAGAGGTCTGCTGACTGGATGGGGACGTGGTGTCCTGGAAGGGAAAGGCGAAAGCCACGTCGATGACGTATATGGGCGGCATGGACAGGTGGTGTGAGACCTTAACGAAGGGATTCCCCTTGACGTGGGTGTCTTGGCACTCGTGCGAGGCCTCCTCAAAAGATCCGTAAGTCTGCTCCGGCAGCTCCTCCATGTGATGGACGTCTCTGGCACCGTCGTCGTCGACGACAAATTTCTGGTAGTACATACTCGAGCGTCTCCTCTTGGCCTTGATCTGCATACAATGAGTAAAATAAAGAAAGTCATACAACGAGTCCCATTCCAGAGTCCTATTCGAGGCACCCACCTGTTCTCTCGACGCCTCCATCTTCTTCAACGGGATCTCGGCGAAGCTGGTGAGTGTGACGGTGACGCAGGCGACGAAGATGACGAGCACCAGGCTGAACACCAGTCGGACGTGTCCCCCAAACAAAACGGCTGGAGAAAGAAAAGGAAAGAGTTCTTTGCATCCATTTCTCTGATCCGCTTAAGCACCTCTATTCAGCGGAGAAATTGACTTTCGGTCTACTTGCTCGCAACAAAGGACGAAGAAGGCGACTGCGAACAAAAGCTGGATTTCCTGGCGCCCCCCGTGCGTGACGTCGCTACATATGGAGGGCCAGAGCGACAGGAAGTTATTGACAAGCTTCCCTAGAGCGTCCATGTACGTATGTTTCAGGCTCATAACGTGCACAACAGACGTGTGCGTAAAGAAAGAGCAACAGAGGAAATTGCCAAGAGAAAGCCCATATTGCAGGTTCAGCATCATGTGCGACACGTAAGCACCAGGGCTGTGACAGGCACTTGAAGTCTGGAACAATGGGCACCGGTATTGGTTCAAGTAGTCATGGCGAAAGTGGTCTGAGTACCTGGGTCCTGGTAGGGAAAATGCACACGTACATGCGTGTGTACACGGTCTGACACTTCAAGCCGGACCATCTGGGGCACTACTGCAGTCAGGACAAGAACGGGCGCCAGGGGAACCCTCGAAACAACGCGGCAGCCTCGACGTCCTCCTCCATTGAGTACGCGGCCGAACTCGACCCCGAGGAGATTGCAAAGTCGAGTAAGGCATTCGGGTGATTTGTCGGGGATGGCCTACTGAATAAACATTGTCTGGGTCCATATGAGAACTTTGTTTTAATAAACTATGCTCTCCGGTTCAGCGACTGCACAGCATGGCAGACATGTACAGAGACACCTTTAAGGACGAGGTACATGATAGCAATGTTGAGCTCACCTAGCCATCCCCAGTTGAGGCCTCCCATGGCATAGCCCAAGGAGCCTCCCAAGCCGGCCATGATGGTGAAGGTGGACAGGCCGACCGCATGGTCATCTGCAGAATAAAGAAGCTGCCGTGTGAAATAGCTCTCGAGGTGCATGTGTTCACCTCGCCTGGTAGAGTCACGTCCAACAGATACGCCCTGGACGGAGACTGGCAGGCGTCTGCGTCGAAGTCGAGCAGGACAGTGCCCAGCACGGTGAACAAGATGCCCCACGGGTGGCTGCGGTGGTTTCCCTCGACCGATAAGCCCAACTTCTCTGCCATCGTCGAGTTTCCCTCGGCCTGCAAGGCGCGACAGTTGCACCAAGTCACTGCATGCACCGTTATATGCACTACTACTACATCTAGTTAGATGTCCTACGTCTGTTCCCTCGAGAGTCTTGATGATTTTGGTCTCCTCGTCATCCTGTCCGTAAGCGTAGAGTCTTCCTCCGGGTCCCTGGTGCTCGGACTCCCACTTCTGTTGCTCCCTGTCCAGTTGCTCTGCCCTCTCAAGCGCCTCCTCTCCGGGATAGCGGTCCCCCAGCTGCTTGCCCAAGAATTTTCCATTCGGGACCATGATCAAGCCTGGCGAGGAGATACAGCTGTGTACTGTGCTAGGTAACAAAACTGCTGGTCGCAGTTTTGTTACCTAGAATCACCCCGATGGAGAGCAGGATGATGAACGGCCTCCGCCTGCCCAGCCTGGACCTGCAACCGTCGGACATCGACCCCATGATGGGCGTCAGGAAGAACCCGACGAGCGGAGAGAGACACCATATCAGGGTCATATGCTCGTGGAGGACTCCTGAAAAACTTTCCAGTGGAAGATAGTCTCTCTTTCAACACTCGTGCAAATGTGTGGGAGAGAAGGATGGAGGAGGCAAGAGTCCTCCCTATCACAAGAGCGCAGGCTTCTTCCAAAAATTAAAATTGCACGTACGTTTTTCTGCACACCCGCGACACGTGGCAAGACCTCGCGCCCTCCATCACTGTGTGCGTCACACTGCACGCACTGCATGCATACATACGGACAGTGTGCTGCATTCAGAGCTCCGCCTTCCAGGTTGCTAACGACACCAACAGCATGCAGGCGCACTCACCGATCTTGAGGAGCGTCGGGGACACGAACGCCGTCTCCGCGGCGTAAGAGAACTCAATGCCCATGACCGCCGCAGAGATCCTGGTCAGCTCCCACCGGGACTTGCGCCTCAAGGAGAATAAAAAGGAAAAAGTCATGCGATGACTGCTACCTGTTCGCAATCTAGCCAAATCCATTTGACACAGCGAACTCTTCCAAGATGTGCTTAATGTACTTCGTGATCCAAGACAAGTCTTTTATACATTTTCCCTCAACCAAAGCAATGAAGGGCGGCTCAAATTGAAGTCGAACATCTGACAAATTGCTGTCAGACGTCAATTTCACTGCAGAAAGAAAGTAACTTTCATACGTTTCGTTACTGAAGCAACATCACTCGTGCAACCATGCAGTGAAGATTCAACAAGTACTTCCACGTCTAGTTGCTGAAGGCAGACAGAAGTGCCATGCCAATATGGACTTGTTCGAGTGAAAAGCTTAAATTTTCGTCCTATAACATTACTAGAGAATCTGAATATTGTAAGATCAGTGTTTTTCACCACCAACCTAACTGTTTCGGGCACAGTGTGTCCTCCTTACACTATAGGCTCTTCTACTCTTTGCATTTACAAGGTCTTTCTTTAAAAAAAATGAACGGTACAATATGTTGTGGCCTTTCACACTGCACATTTTGCGCGCAGGTGAGTGTACAATGGCTCAAGTACAAGCTAAAAATCGGACTACAGTTGCCGCCGCTTATACCGACATCATCGGGACTGGGCAAAATTGTCGGTGTATCCGAATTGTCGGTATAAGCCGCGGCAACTGTAGTAGTTCCCCACTCACAGATTCATGATCATTATGCCCCAGCTCTCACAAATCCATGATGACAGAAAGTAAAAATCACCATGCTTGAACCCCAAATGTACCCTGCATCCTCAGTGCCATCAGAATGTGATCAAAGAGAGTCACGACATTCATGTCCACCATCACCACGCATGCCTCCCTGTTCATGAGTCATGACAGTGATTCAGCTTCTGGCATAGTTGCTGCTACACTCACTTGGCCCCTGCATTGGTCCTGGTCTCACAGTCATATCTCATGGGGAAGGAGGCATGCATGTTCATGGTGGACACGAATGTCCTGGGGCTCGCTTTGATCACATTGCTGATGTCATTCAGGATGCAGAGTATATTCAGTGGTGCAGGCAAGGTCAGTTGTGCCACTGAACTGGTCACGCACACTCATCTGCCTCCCCCCCCTCCAAGGTGTGGAACTCGATAGTGAAAAACTTATCACACCTCCTTTGAAAGACCCTGTAGGTAGGATCTCTCCCCTACTAATACTTTGTTGGACTTGGACACGTTCCACTGCGTTGCGGACGCACTTCACGTTGGATCTATTCGGAATAATGTAGAAATCCACTAGTGACGAGGTTCCTTCAGTCCTTCTGGATCACGCAGACCTACGAGTGTCTGCAGTTTCTTCCAAAAGGGTAATTACAGCAATCATCGCACGTGTCCGTCATGCGTAAGGTCCTCACCGGAACAAGTGGTCATAGTCCCCGTCGCCCTTGTTGATCTTGTTGATGAGGTCCTCCTTGACGCGCCCGCTGGTGTTCTTGATGACGCTCTCGACGCCGCCCTCCTCCTTTACTCCCTGCCAGCGCTGCTTCACGCCCTCCTTCCACAGGTGGAAGCGGCCGACGAGGCCGGAGTATTTCTCACTCATGTCCGGTCACAATTGATGGATGAACTACATCGAGAAGGAAGAAGAGGAGGGGAGGGAGTCCCATTCGTCAGTGTTCCTCCTCCCCCTTCTCCTCTTTCCATCTGAAGGGCTTCTTTTTCAGCGCGTCTGCGGAAAGCCCCAGGGACGATCGAGAGAGCAAGAAGAGAGCCAGAGGATGGAAGAGTTGCAGTATGAGAATGTTAAATGCGTCACAAGTAAAGGATGAATGCAAATGCTCTAGCGCGCTCACACGATATGGGCAACATGAGCGTGGACGACGAAGACATCACAAGACTGCAGTCGTCTGTGCCGGACATACGATCCATTCAGCCATACTACTCGATCCCGAGAGACCATTGTAATTGCACGCAAGCAAATAGAGCAAGTGGGGGAAAAAACAGTCTTCTTTTATACAGTAAGTTCATGTTATTAGGTCAGAGACACAATAGTTCCATCGTGGACACATTCGAAGTACGAGTGGTACACGTTAGTGTACTTCTTAGAACGAGAGGGGGAATCGACTCTCATGCTACAGTCCTAATCTGAGTGGAGTTCTCCTCGGCGTCTTTCCACCGCTGTCGTCTCTCCTGCCTGGAGTCACGATGACGCTCTTGCTGCGCTCTTTCTCAGCCCGGAGATCCTCAGCCGCCTTGCGGCGCTTCAGCTCTTCCTCGGCCTCCTTCATTTCACGCTCCATCGTCTGAATCTGATCAAGAGCAGCCTTCTTCTTTTCGCTGCGCGACTTTCCGGTCTCTTTCACGGAGTAGAACATGGGACCCAGCTCGGCCAGCCAGTAGCCATCGACTGCAGTCACGCACTGCATGTACTCCTTGGTGGTCATCACGAGCTCGTGGTACACGATGTGATCGGCAGTGAATCCCATCCCGAACAGTGCGGAAGTAGGGTGCAAGTGCATGGGCATACCGGTGCGAGTGTTGACGTACTCGCCGATGCCCTTGAGTCTCGCAGCTTGGTGGAAGAAGGCGGCGCATACGCACTTTCGGATCACGTCCCAATCGGACCCACTCGACACGAGACGCATTTTCTGCTGCTCCATGATTTCTTTGAGCTGCGCGCGCACCTCTCGCACCTTACGCATCGCCTTCGAGTGGATGAAGTGGTCGTTGCACCACTGCCCAGAGTAGCCATTTGTCTTCCACTGCTGGTACACATTTAGGTAGGTGAGATGGTCGGATTCGGGCACCTGGAACTTTTCTCTGGCGGCGTCGGAGTCCTCCTCGCGGCCACGCGGCCGAAAGAAGATGGACGGCACCGACAACATTGACACGATGATCAAGACGTCGAGATTGCACCCCATCTCTTCGGAGATGATGAGCATTTTACTGAGAGACGGATCGAGCGGAAACTCCACCATAGTCCGGCCCAACTTGGTCAATTGGCCCGTGTTGTCAAGTGCGCCCAAGATCCAGAGCTGGTACATCGAGTTAAGAATGTTTTCTTGAGGAGGCGGGTCCATAAAGTGGAACTGCAGCAGGTTTTCCACGCCCAAAGACTTGAGCAACAGCACCACATTGGAGAGGTTGGTGCGCTGAATCTCCGGCACGGTCGTGGAAAGCAGCTCTTCCCTGAACTGGCGCTCGGTGTAAAGGCGATAACATGTGCCTGGTCCCGTTCGCCCAGCGCGACCAGAGCGCTGATTGGCATTAGCTTGTGAGATGGGAAAGATCTGAAGGGCGTCCATGCCAATGCGCGGGTTAAACACTTTCATCTTGCAGTACCCGGCGTCCACCACGTACATTATGCCATCAAGGGTAAGTGAGGTTTCGGCAATATTGGTGGCCACCACACACTTGCGCAGTCCGTCTGGAGCGCGCTGGAAGATCTTTGCCTGGAGATCAGAGGGAAGTTGCGAATAGATGGGCAGTACTGCCAATCCCGGCGCGTTGTCGACCGCCCCCAGACGCTCCTTGATCTGCTCGCAAGTTACTTCGATGTCTTCCTGGCCGGGCATGAAGATAAGGATATCTCCGTCGTTGCCCGTCAAGTGGATCTGGATCGACTGCTTCACCGCTGCGTCCACGTAGTCTTCTACGTGAGTCTTACTGTACAGACAGTCGACGGGAAAGGTGCGACCGGGGATTGTGAAGACAGGAACATTGCCGAAGAAGTCGGCGAACTTTTGGGAGTCCATCGTGGCCGAGGTGACGATCAGCTTAAGGTCAGACCTCCGGGAGACTACGGAGCGGAGGAGACCGAAGAGCACGTCAGTATTTAGCGATCGCTCGTGTGCTTCGTCCATGATAATGGCGCTGTAATGGTCCAAGTCGGGCTCTCGCAGAGATTCACGGAGTAGAATTCCGTCCGTCATGTACTTGATCATGGTCTCGTCACTAGTGCAATCTTCGAATCTAATGGAGTAGCCAATTTTTGTACCCAGCTCTGATCCGGTCTCGTCAGCGACTCGCTTGGCCACAGACATCGCGGCCACTCGACGAGGCTGAGTGCACCCGATCATGCCGAACTCGGTGTAGCCATCCTCGTGCAAATACTGTGTGAGCTGCGTCGTCTTCCCAGATCCAGTCTCACCCACGATGATAACGACGTTATTCTCGCGCACGATCTTCAGGAGCTGCTGGCGCACAGCAAAGACAGGCAAGTACTCACGTTGTTGTCGAAGAGATTTTTTGCGCGAGAACTCGCTCTTCTGCTCCTGGTCCACCTTCATGTGGTCAGCAAACTTCTGCCCTTCCCGGTGATCCATGGTGTCTTCGAGATCTTTCTCCTCGCGGTCATTTTCCTTCTCGATCCCTAGGAGATTCCCCAACTTGGTGCCGGCCAGCTCCCATTCCTTCTTTTGTGCTTTGCGACGTTCAGCTTGTTCACGGTGAATCTTGACGAGCCGAGATCCCTTTTTGCTAACCATGGCCATGTCAGATGTCGGATCTTTGATGGGAATAACCGGCTCTTGCTGCTTCGTAAAGACGATTCTTCCGTCCAGAAAGGGTGGAATAATGTTGTGTACGAGCAAATGGACCTTGGCCTCGCTGATCTCCTCAAAGTCCTCGTCGTGATCGAGTCTCGTGACCGCGCCAGACCGGAACATACGATTTTTCTCCCACATTTCGTTGTCCTTGTTGCGCTGCGCCTGTTTGGCAGTCAAGCGCCTCTGCTTCTTCGCCTCCATGGCCTCCTCCTTCTTCTTGGTGTACTCGGCGCTGACGCCGGCGAACGGGTTATTGATTTCGTCATAACCCTCGTCCAGTCCGTACCACTCCCGATCCAGTCGCTTCTGCTCGTCCTCCCATGCCCGGAAGTCTTCTCCACCAGGCAATGGAGTCTTGTCGCTGCGCCGGCGATCACCCCGCCGGACTGAGGTGCCTCTGTCGCGTTCGGACCCTCTCTTGAACCACGAATTCCTCTTGTAACTGGGTGTAGGAAGGGGAGTCTCATCCTTTGATCCCTTGGGGCGCACGAAGTCTCTGTCCGGCGGGTGCGACCTCGGCGTCGGTACGTCCCAAGAGCTGTGTTTGCCCGGAGTGTCAGGGTCGTCCTCGTCCCACGAGGTGTTGGAGGGGGTATCCTTTAGCTTTAGGTAAGGTGTGTCTGCATATCCCTCCGCCTTCCTGACGGGAGTCTCTTCCTCCCAGTCGCGCTCCCTTCTTCGACTTTTCGGAGTTTCTCCGTCGTCCGACCGGCGTCGCCGCCGTTTATCGCCACCATGAGATCGGTCTTCGTCGCGCCGCTGTCGTCTCTTCTCTTCGCGGTCTCTCCGTCGTTCCATGGCCTCTCTGCTAACCCCTCCGGAGTACGAGGGCGTCTCTGCGTGCTTCGTCCTCCAATGCTTCTTCTTCTCCTCGGAACTGCTCGGCCTTCTGAAGGCCTCGTTCCCCTTCTCCTTCTCCTTCTCTCTCTGCGCGGCAAGTCGATCCAAGCCCAATAGCGAAGACCGGGGGGTCTTTGGCTCCTCGTCGTCGGTCTTCTTCTTCCTGATGATCAGGCCTCCTTTGGTCTCCGTCCCCTCCAGGCGATGGATGTTCTCTGCCATGATGGGGAGAAGACTTCACAAGCACTTGCAATCGTCCGCGGAGATGGACTTTGTTTGTACTTTTAGCAACTTGCAGCAGCGATAACAAACGTTTCCAACGGCGGAAGTTCATCGACGCGCTCACGAAACCTACGACGAAAGCACCCGATTCTTCTTCGAGCTACACTGCAATCAACCAGTAGTGAGTGGCCTCGAACTCGACTGAGACTGTAGGAGGACAAGAGGACCAAGAACATACGTGACGGAGACATTTTGACTTATGGTGACCTTGTTCATACGCCCGAATGATGCACTTCGTGGAGGAGGCCGTTAGAAAAACAAGGAAATGATCTCTCCTGTCCAACGCCAGTACATGAGGACTGTGAAGTACTTCTTTATGTTGACCTCCTTGGTACAAACGAAGAGAAGACCAAATGGACAATCTGATGCGGATGCATGTACTGTCTTTGAGCATGTGTAATGTCTGTGCGCATGACAATAAGAAGGTTCATTGCTCATCACCTTTTTAATGAAACTTGCACAGTTCGGTGCTAGAACACATGTGACCACTCTCCTTCACAAGGGCAGTTCATAATGTTGATAAACATAACCAGAAAATGCAAAACAAAACGACTCACAAGAGATTGCGCGTCACCCGGTATATTTATGATAAGCAGCACGCGAATAAAGATGCATTAAGGACTGTCACTTTAGTCCTACTGGCAGAACACACTAGAGGACAAGCAGGAAATGCTGAAATGTTATGCCTGAACAGTGGATGTCTGTCAGTGTGTGCAGAGAGGATCTCCTCCGAGACTCTTGGATCGATGTGGATCATCCTGGGCTTGGAATGGTGGGACGCTTGAGGACGAGGACCAGAAAGCTCCTGCATCTCGCGAAACCTGCTCGTTTGGCTTGACCCATGGAGATCGAACCTTGAATCATGGTAGAGGATCCCAGGGAGCATCTTGGGAGGAACACCAATGCTCATCTTGTGAAGCATCAGTACAGAAAGTGGGATTTGTCTTTTTTTCTTTCTTTCTTCGACACTACACCGGGTGACGACCAAGATGCTAGACATATAAAGGAGGTAGTCCAACTGTGTCACGGGGCAACCAGCTGTGGTCTATGGACATTTCAGGGCACGTGCCTCCTGCCCCCGGAGAAGCCCATTTTCGAATGTCGTGAGCTGCTCTTTGGGTCCCGGGACAACTTCTGGGGCAGGGTTGGTGGTGCACGAGGGTCTCCATACGGTGGGGTAAATGCAAGTTCAATATCTGCACTAGAGCCTTCCACAGAAACTGGCGCATTATCTGGCCGCTAAATCACAGATGCGAGAGATCACAGACGAAGAAGTTCGAAGTCGGCCCGGAATTGTCCATCATTCACACTGTGGAACCATTTGCATGCTTCCTCTCTCGTCTGCCATGCTCTTGCTTTGTCTTCGCCGGCTCCTGACGACGGCGCATGCAAAGGTGCAGGCGCCGACCACGAACAAGAACATGGACGTGCATAGCAGGTGCACGTAGATTAAGCTGACGTCGGAATCGGTCAGATAGATGCTTCTCCACCCTGGCTGCAGATCGTACGCCAGACGAAGAGAGGTGCCGTTGGTACACGACCCGCCGGGCGACTGCTCCCCAGGCAGGATTACCAGCTTTCCCGCCTCGTTCTTAGTGGCGCTAGCACCCACGACGCAAGAGTTTGGCAGCTCACCGCTTCCGGACAACTCACGCAGAAGCGACTGCGGCCCTTCGACCTCCACGCACATGCTCATGTTGGCGTCGCCGGTCGGTGCAGGAATGTCAAGTGACATGGTAATGTTGGTCTGGCGAAACTTTTTGGGGAAGCCATGGCTGAGAACACCCAACTGAAGCCCGCCTCGGGCGATGATCCGCTCCGACGTCATCTGTTGAAACGACTTGACAAGGCTGGCGGCCATGGGAAGGGACAGGAACGCCTTGACCCAGTCTTTCTCCCTTTGTGCTTGCTTGCTCGTCTCTGGCTCCTTGACAAGGCACAATTCCAATTCCGACAACTTGAAGAAGAACTCATTCCAGTCGAGGACGTCGGGGTTGTTGATATCGCTCTTGCCGCGAATGACGCCCGCCAAGATGAGGGTGGTGAGTCCGAAGGAGAACAGTCCGACGACAAAGACGACGAGCGGAGGGTTCACCGACATCTCGATCACATAGCGGAGAACTACGAGCTACTTATTTACCGTTAGCTCCTTCTCCACCAGTCTAATGTGAGACGTCATCTTTCTCGCCTGCTTCAGGCAGGTAAGCTAGGTCATGACCAGGGTTGCCAGAGAGCAGGGAAAAGCAGGACAGCAAGAACAGAGGCAACAAGACTTGGGCCACACACGTACTGGAGGTGTCACAAATGGACACAGGGGCTGGACTTGAGCTCTACAGTCAGGAGAGGGACAAGTCCAAGGTCAACGAGTCCTTGTAGCATACAGTTTGCTTTAGTTTTCGAATTTTAAAAACCAAGCCAGTTTTGGCAAGTCTGCGGGCCTTCTTGTGGGACACTTGACTTGGGCCTATTTTGAAAAAGATGGAGAGCTCATTGGTTTCTTGAAGAAGTTTTGTGGTCTTCTCTGACCACGTTGGGGTCTTCTGTGTCCTCTCTGGTGTTGCGGGTACTTTTCACATTCCCGGCGTTCTCATTTGCATCTTCGACATCCACGGGGGCCTCGACGTTACCTGCGTCCTCGGCCAATGTCTTACAGCCCTTTAAGACCTTGGTCCTCGCCATCCTCGGCATCATCCGGGTGCTCCTTTTCTCGTTGGACGTTCAAAATTCCTGGACTAGTATGAACTTGAAATGCTGAGGATTGCGGGCTGGACTAAAAAAGCAATTTCCAGACTCGGTTGGAGTGAGGAAAAAAGCACAAACCTAACTATTGTTTTGCTAACCTAAGTAGCGAGATCAAACTATTGTTCAACTTGACCTAATTCTAAAAACTCAACTATTGTTTTGTGCCAGGAAAAGTTCTTTTCTCTCACCGTCCGTTATCGCACTGGTGATGCCTTTTACCTTGTTCTTGAGCAACAATGGGCAAAAGAATCCCCAGGAAACATGCAGATAATACAAATAACAATAATTTAAAAAATCTTACACTTCACTTAAACCTTATTATTTGGCGGGCACCGGCCCGCGGGCTTTAAGCCGTAGCCAAATCTCGGCCGGGATCTTCCCGGGTCTACACTGACCCGCCTCAGTCATCACCTGACTGCAGAGACAATCATCCTTTAAGACATTCTGTGAAAACACTGACATTACGGTAGTTGTTGTACAAGCTGTTTTACTTCGACTTGCTTAGACAAACACACACAGTTGTATCAAGCTACATCTTTAACTATTAGTAACGTTTTGAGTGACAAAAGTAACAAATGAGCTGAATCGTAACCCCGATCATTAGTTGATCGATGGATACTGCTTGATCGGCGGCGCCCCCTAGGGCAACGGCGGTTCCATTTTCACCGCGGTCATGTCAGTGCGCTCAGTTGGCGGCCGCCATTTGGCACCGGCTTCTCCCACTCGCGTTGACATCTCCCACGAGAGGAACAGCTGGTGGACTCGCAGCAGGTGTCGGCCGCGGGAGTGCTGTCGCTGGCGGCCCTGGCTTGGCACAAGCAATCAGCGCCCCCCCCCCTAGAGCTTACATCACAGGACCTGCTGGAGGATGAAGGGCGGAAACCAATGGAAGAAGAATCTCAACCTGAAGTTGTAGAATCTGCAGCTGAAGGTGGCCGTGGAGTGCTCGCCGGCGAAGGGAAGGCAGAAGCCAAAGCTGGAGGACGATCCTGGTGCAGACCAACGGTCTGTATCTACGACCTTGATGACCCTGCAGCATTTGCTTGTGCCTCCAAAGCTTGTCTATTCTGCTCGATGAGTGATTCTACCCACTCTCCCCGGGCAAAGTCCTTGCCATAAGCCATAGTCATGCGGTCCAGCCAATTGACCTGTTGGGAGCTCAATAGAGCCTCGCGGTAGTTCTTCTCCTCCTTGGAAGGGAGCTTGTTTTCCAGTAGCAGATTGAAGTAGCTCTTGAACTCCACCTCGGACTCCTGTTTTTTCGATGGCGTCACCGGCTTCCAGGTCAAATCTGGCTCCTTCGGGATGGTGCTAGGAGGAGGGACATCGAATCTCTGGGTCTGGTGGTCAAAGGAATGAGGTCGTTCCGTCGGTTGAACGTTCCAGGACTTGAGCGTGTTCTTCTTGGGAAGGCGCACGAACAGCATGACTAGTGTGAAGTTCTTCGTGTGCGGGAACGTATCGATTGGTATTGCTTTCACCGGAATAAACGGTTCTCCCTTGTAGGCCTTCGACGAGGGCCTGCACAAGTCGACGAGCGAGTGCAGCGCGGCCTGACAGTCATTTAGGACGAGAACTATTTTCTTCACGCGCGCCTCCTTGCGCAGGTGGTTCACCGCCTTGGCCGAGAGACCCGACCGGGGAGGCTCACACAAGCACACGACCTCCTTGAAGATCACCCGTTGCCATAAATTAGGAAGGAAATCCTCAGCGCTGCCCACGAAGAACTCGCAGTTGGTAACGCGGTTGTTCAACGCGTTAATCCTGGCGTCGTTGATGGCCTCTTCTAGGAAGTCAAGTCCAAGAACCTGGCCGCAACGACTGGACAGGGCAAGTCCGAGCATCCCAGCGCCGCAACAGATGTCCGTCAGTGAGCAGTCAGCTGTCAGCTGCGCTAGATCGGACACGACCTTTAGCACGCGTTCGGCGGCAGCAACGTTCAGCGCAAGATGAACTCGAGGCGACACGCGGAAGTCGAGACCTTCCAGGTGCACATTTAGGAAATCCTTGCCCAGGAGTAGCTCCAGACAACCAGACTTCTGCTGAGTGCGAGAGTTGAAATAAAGGGAGGCGATGCCGGCGTTGGCCCCCGGGCCGTCGCAGCTAAAAAAGGCGCGCAGACGGTCAGTGACGTTCTTAACGTTGCACTTGTCCATGCTCTGACGGTGGAACGATATGATGGCGAGGGCACCCTGGCGATTGTCGCAAGCGCGCACGGATAAGTTCATCCAGTGTCCAGTTCCATCCTGTGGATTGAAAGGAGGCAGCCCCGAGGAGATCAAAAGGGTCTCGAATGTCTTCGCTACTGACTTGATCGTATCTGGAATGTGAACGAGATGTGAAAATGGTCCAACGAGGCAGGAGTTCCTGCCGAGTAAGAAGCCAATCGCAAGCGTCTTCGAGTTCGGGTTAAGGCCAATCGTGAAGTCGCACTGGGTGCGGTATCCCTCCGTGGGTGCTACAGTTGCCAAGCGGTCGAGCTCCAAGAAGTATTGCTGCTTCTCCTCCTGAACAGTGAAGAAATCAGCCGCTGCGCCGTTGGTGGAAACCAACTGCTTCTTCAAGGTGGAAAGAATGCCAAGCACGTTCTCCTCTTTGATGGCTTTCTGCTGGTCCATGGGCTTTCTGCACAGAGAAGTCACCAACTGCTCCACCTGGAGGGCACACTGTGACAACTTTGATCGAGGTTCCGGTCTGGAACCAGTCGTCTCAGAGCATTTGTTGTCCAAACTTTTACTCTTGTCGCTTGACTTCTCTCCCTTGGAAGTCACTTTGTCAAGCACGCCGATCTCCATCTCCAACAGGCCGGAAATCTTCTTTTTTGGCAGAGGAGTCGGTGGCTCGGGTGGAGTTGCACGAGAGTTCGGAGGCGGCGCTCCAGCAGAAAGTCCGGACGAGCCCTGAGGTGGACGAGGTAACAGGATCTCAGCTCCTGAAGGTGGCATTTTGTGCTCTGGCCTTCCAGTCGACGAAAGGCACAGAAGTGCTTTTGGCAGAGACTTCATTTGCGCCACCTGGTGCTGCTGAGGTAGTAGCGTGAGACAGTGATCTCCATCCCCAGACTTGCTATGACGAGAAGACTTGTCCGACTGCGCTGGCTCCTGCTTAGTGGAGAAAAGGTCGCTAGAAAGGCCGGTATCCAGAGACAAGTCAAAGCTGTCCTTAGGTCGGAGAGGAATCCTGAGGGGAAGCTTCTGCCTCTTCGCCCCGCTGTCGTCGGAGTTGGGAGGGTCTAAGAGACTCTTCCTCTTTTCTCTGGATGCACAGGAGTCCTTTTCGTCACCGCCATTGCATTTACTCACAGACTCAGAGTTGTCCTCCTTCTGTTCATGCTGATTGTCCGACGTCTCTTTCTGCGTCTCCTCCGATTGAAGCGAGTTGGACCGTTTCGTCTCAACTTGAGGTGCTCCATTTCCTTGCTGTTGCCTCTGGATCCTGGCTAGGAGCCTGCGGTACATGATTGTCTCGTTGAGAGAGTCTCATGCTCTACTCCTTGGCCGCTATGAATACATTAATCGTCGACCAGACATTCTCGTGGAGACCTGAAAGAAATCAACGACAAACTGCTATGAAGTATTGTTTCGGATAACTTACGTTATAATATAGCTTTTAATTAACACAGTGCCAAAATACTTTGACTCGATTCGCATAAAGGGTATTGTTCCCTTGACCTCCCAAGCCAGCTCCTATCATTAGAGCACTCCGGACTTGTAGAAGTACATCAACCTCTTGGTCAGGTTCCAGTTCAGGCAGAGGGTGGCCACGTAAAACACGGCCAGCGGTACCACAGGGTAGAGAAACACCTTAGTCTTTTGCAGGATGTTGAGCGAGCTGTAACCAAGAAAGGTGATGTACACGTAGTAGCCTAGCGCCAGCAGCCACAGGGTGTTTCCGAAGAGCGTGGCGAAGAACCCCTCTCTGCTGATGACTAAAGGGTAGAAGAAGAGCTGCACGAAGTGCAAGATCACGAGCAGGGGGAAGAAGGCGTTGAGGTGCACGTCGAAGGCAAAGCCCCATTCGACGTCAGCGTTGTCTCTTCGAAACGCCGGCTTTACCAGATACTTGTTCGAGAGCGCCCACAGTAGCGTGGCCACGGCCAGACCAGACCCGATGCAGTCCACAAAGATAACGTAGAGGAGCAGCCTGACGAAGGCCCATGGTCCAAGGTGTAGGACGATCGCGAATCCGGCGGAGGAGACCACGAGCCAGCCGGCCAGCAGTACCAGGAAGGCCGGATCGTCCCGGGCGAATTGCAGCTTCGTCTGCTTGCGGTAACCAAAGTTGCGATAGACTTGTTGGGGCGCCGAGAATAGGTAAAGCATCTGCCAGAAGGCAAACTCAAAGTCCATCTGTCTGAAGTGGAGGAGCCGGCGCAAGTAGCGCCAACGCTTGGTGGCGGCAGACATGCACGACGGCTGCGTTGCTGGCGGAGGGAGCGAAGACGTAGAGGAGGGCGTCGGGGAGCTCAACTTGACGCGATCCGAGAGCGAGTGGTGCATGGTGCTGGGTCGAGCACTGTCCGCATGGCCTCGGTCCTCGGATGGTCCTCCCTGCGCTCTCCGCTCAGTGATCGACCGAAAATGACGTTGGCGATGAACTGCGCCACGACTGGGCCGACTTAACCGATGAGGAGCTGCTCCTCCTTGCCTGCCTGCCTGGAGTGCGAGCTGCAGGCGCAGCTGGGCGTAGCGAATAAATAAAGCAAAGGAGTTGCCCTTGAAGACGTTGGCCCGGGTGAAGATGAATGTTAGCGGGGTCGAGGAGCGCGAGATGGTTGACTTCGCAAGCAAGATGCAAATATTGTATGCCAAAGCGATCCTGCCGAGGAAGTTGTCCGAGCTGTTGCACTCTTGGCTGCCGAACTGGGACTTGCGGAAGCGAATCTCAGATGATCTCTGGCAACGTCGTCACTTGTAAGTGTGCAATAAACAACGATAGTAGTGGTGTTCGCCGGCCGGAATTGAGCCAGCGGGCCCGGCCCGGTCCCGACCCCGGTTTGGTCCCGGCCAAGTGGATTTAATTATCTGACATTCTGTCTCTTGCGCCCCGGCCGGATCCGTCAGTCCCGGAGGACTCGGATCCAAGGGAGAAGTCGAACGCGACCCGGCCAGGTACTTGGGCCTGACCCGGCCCGCTAACATTTCTAGTTCCCTCGGCACTCCTCTACGGCTTCGAAGTTTTTGGTGATCTTCATTCCAGCTCTCTAGCCCAAGATGTCCGCGGTGACGCCGGCGTCCAGCGATCCCTGTCCTCCTGCAGGGCAACTCAGCTTTAGTGGCATCCCGGCCGCGCAATTCGTTGAGGACGTCGACCAGTACATGAAGGGTCAAGACGGCGCCGAGGAGAAGCTCAAGGTAAACAGTTCCGATGTAGGTAGCATCACGTTTTTCACTCTCTCTTTCTCCTTCTCCAGACTCTGGACGAACAGCACCAAAAGTACAAGTTCATGGAGACGAACTTGGTATCTCGTCGGCGCCGCCTCAAGTCTCAGATCCCGGATATCACTTCTTCCTTGGCGATGCTGGCCAAGCTCAAGTGCGAGAAGGAGGAGCCCGTGGAAACGCACTTTCTACTTTCCGACCAGGTCTACGCAAAGGCCGAGGTCCCCCCAACTGAGAAGGTAAACATTTTGGCCGACAGAGACTAAGTAGAAAGCGCCACAGAGGTAGGTTCTGACGAACAAGGGGGTCATCGTCGAGCTGCGGGACGTCCGAACTATGTACAAGTAGTAGAGTAGTGGAAGCTTAGCCATTATGCTAACGTGTACCTGGACGACTTTTCGTTCAAGGTCTGTCTCTGGCTGGGAGCTAACGTGATGCTGGAGTACTCCCTTGACGACGCGGAGAATCTGCTCACCAAGAACAAGCAGAGTGCGCTTCAAAATCTTAGTCAGATCGCATTCGACCTCGACTTTCTCCGTGATCAGATGACCATCACTGAAGTCACCATGGCGAGGATCTACAACTGGGACGTGAGGAGGAAGCAGCAGCATAAGAAAGAGTGAAGAGTGTTTTTATTGTCAGGGACTGACATGGATACGGAACTGCAGAACTCACTCGCATGTGCTGTTACACGCGCCCAGCTCAATTATACTTACTCGAGATACTCTACTTTTCATCGCTTCGTGAGTGCAAAATGTGACTGTCCTCTACTGCGTTCACGAATCTGGTCCTCGAGGCCATGTCCAAGAGAAACAAGGTCACTGTGGAGAGATAGGAGGAACCTATGCGTTAGCTTTCGTTTTGATCCTCCTCATCGGTCAATACCAAGGGCTTCAGGTTGGAACTCCTAGTCACCAGGCCACCGAGGTGGTGTTGATGAGATACTCTGCGCCCAGGATTTTGTGCCACTTGCCCTTGACCATCCGGGTCAGCAAAGTGGAATGCTGGCACAAACCCTCCTAGATCACACAGGACTGGTTGGCATGCAACCTGTGGATGGAGATGTTGTTGGCCACGGAAGCGTAGATACAAACTTGGAGAATGGAGTGGCCACTGTTCCAGACCGTCGCTGACTGGATTCGCACCCCTTGAGGATGCAATGGGTACTGGATTCACTGGCATGCTAGTGCCTGGCAAACATCCCAAAGCTAAATTTTATACACATTATAGTCTTCAGCAAAGTTGTTTCATAATCCATAATTCTTGCATTTCACATGTTGTGGAGAAAGAACAGTAGCTCTTGACATACTTTGTAACATTGCCATGTTGCACTGGAGATTCCTACACTTTCTGGTTGAAACGACGCAAAGGGCGCCGCGGAGAGCCTCTCTTCGGAAAGGCGTCGTGCATAGATTGGCCTCTCCGGGCTCAGAACACTTGTCACGCCTTGTCTACACCGCAATGGAGACATCCTTATCAAAGACGCAACAATGAAGTTTGCTATCCTCGTAAGTGTCTTCTTCCCTTTTTCCACTAAGACAGAAGTTATTATCACATCACTTGTTTTGTGCAGTTCTGCATAGTTGTCCTGACTGTGGCCACGCTCGAGGCCAATCCCGAGGTCAACCTTGAGGCCAATGCCATGGCCCAGCCCCAGGCCCTATTTGTACAGCCATTGGCCTCCCCTCAGGACGTCGGCAAGGCCGTGGACGCCGCGTTGTCCGCCCTCACGGTGTTCGTGGAAATGAGTTCTTGAGCAAGCAAGGACTACAGTCCCGATAACACGCTAGCGACCACAGGAGCGTCAGCAACATCGACATCTTAATTTTGCACCTTTGAGCCAAAAGAGTGACCAAAGTCATCAGTGAATTCCACAGGTGGCTGGAGTCAAGTTTCGTCGTCTCCCAGGCCTGTTTTATTGACTGCCATGTCCCGGAAGAAGGACCCAGTGGGACCAAAAGTGTTACTTTACAAGCGGTAAAGTATCACTTTCACCCGCTCGCGCACCGGAAATGGAGTAAAGCAAAGTAGAAATCGGGAGTCACACTCACTCACACACTCGGTAAACTCACTTGGATCAGGTTTTTACTTTTGCTGAATTTCCTGGTCTAGAAGGACCTAAAGTTGTACTCCGAAGAAGCCCCAAAAGAAAGATGGTTTGTTGGTCGCACAAAGAGAGACACTCCTGGAACTAGAGTAATTCTGCTGTCAAAAGATGTCGCAACCCTGAACTTACTTCCGAATGCAGCAGTGAAGCTAATGGCATCAAGGTGACTCCCGGTCGTGAAGAAGAACACTTCAATGACTCTGACACGATCAGGTTGAAAGGCATTCGTTCTCCGAAGTCACTTTTCAAGGTTAAAAGGTCAATCCTTCTTTTTAACGGGTAATTTGGTGCAAAAATATGCCAAAGATGGCCCCAAAAATACATTTGGACCAGAACATACGACGCTCATGGAACACTGCAATGGTCCCGCCACCCTTGGGACCCGGAGAAACTGCGGGTACATCCGAATTTATAAGAGTTAGACTTAGTGGGTAAGAATTGTAAGTGGCACTGCTGAATTCCTCTGCTGTTTGTTTTAAAAATACAGTTTGTGTTCTAAGAGACCATCGAAGGCTGAAGAGAAGTTAGGTAAGGCACTTGGCACTGATTCAACATTGGGACTATTTCGAAAGCTTTATGACGATTCATCTCTTGCTGTCCAGGCCTTTGCGTAGCAACCGCTGATCTCTAAATCTCAATGTGTGAAAAGTCCAGGTGTTGCATACACCATAATTGCACAACCCACAAAAGCTCACTGCCAAAATGGACCTCAGAGCAAACGACCGAAGCTTTTGAAGATACATTCGAAGTCGTTGATTCCTGTGTTGGCGCTTATCCCAGCACCTCTCCTGCTCTTGGCTCTCCCCTGCCGAATGCCGAAGGGCACATGATGCAGGCATCTTGGACGGTGGTCTTGTCCACCTTCAACTTGGACAAGTCCAGCTTCCCGGCACAATCCTGCCTCTGCGTCTTAGCTCAGAGTGGCGAACCTTGCAGGCGCGCACGATTCCGCCGGACCAACTCTCCTTAAACAAAACATTAGTGGTAGGTCTTAACTGTCGCAACCAAGGCAAACACTCGCCTTTTCAACTACCCTGTTTGAGACAGAAGCTTTTGAATTGCCCTAGCAAAGTCTTTAAAACCTCTCCTTGACATTGGACGCATTCTGAATTGTGTACCTGGATCTGCTTTGTTAACTTGACTGGAGTCTATATTGTGGCAGAGTCGTGTTGAATGGAGGTTTCCTAAAGTAGTTCAGAAGGTGACTGAAGCGATCCCTGCGACCTCGTGTTCCCCAGACCCGGAGGTCACGCCTGATCTCCTCAGTCAGTGAGGTGGTCACAAGATCACTTAGTTGACACCTGGCGTTACCGGGGATACCAAAACGAGTGTCACTAGCGTCACGCGAAAAAGCGCCCTTGATGCTTTCAACGTCAGCTTCACGAGCCTACTACTACTACTTCTACTATGTACTGTAGGTGTGTGTGTGTGGGTGGGTGAGTGTGCACACGCACTCCCTCTCGCACTCTCTAGCTTCTTCAGTGTAGAATAAGCGTTCCCTGAGAACACACCTTATTGACTTAGAGACAGAACAAAGGTCAAAAAGTTGTCGGTTACATTGCAAAACTCAGCTCACTGTCAGCCCAAGCAGATCTTCAGAACTTAACTATTGCTGCAATTCATGGAGGGTATCCAAGACAGGCACAAGGATCTGCGAAGGACTCCTGGCAAACAAAGGAACCTCACAAAGGGACAGTTCGTTCCATACAGCAAGGGAACAGGAGGATGAAATGCCCATATATGCCAATAAAACACAAGAAGGGTAACTCCCAATCAAGCAATGGCAAGCAGCAAAAAGACAAGAGTTCATCTGATGAAAACAAAACAAAATGTTCATATTGCAGAAATGCCCAAAGAAAGGACATTATGTCAAAACATGTTATTCAGGTGACCACACAGCAAACCAAGCTAAGGAATCGCAATGACTCCTTAGGGATGGATGCACACGCGGCAAATCAAGTATCCCCATAGTGTGCCTGTGCACATCTGACAAAAAGGCTCAAGGGTCAATTTCTATAAAGATTGGACGCAGGTGCATCCAAGGCACTATTTCTGGGGGCTTAGTGTCCACAAAATGAATGAGAGTAGAAATGACATTAAGATGATATTTGCTGCCAACAATACAGAAATGATGTCATATAAAAATACATATATGTTCACATGAACAATTGGCCAGGTTTAAAAAACACAAAACCTGGCCAGGTTTAAAAAACACAAAACCTGGCCAGGTTTAAGCATCACTATATCTGAATGGAACAAAGCCTAGGGATTAATCAAAAGACCAATACTGAAGATATCGAAATTAGAATGCCAAACAACCTTCCAACTGGTCACTCGTAAGTTGCATGTATCACGACAACCTTGCATTTTTCAGAAAATGTGTTAGTGACCAGTTCCAATAGCCGTCTGTCCTTAATCCCCTGCGACTCAAGATCTCTCAAGTCAGCAGAACAACGATATGCAACAGTGGAGCTCGATGCCTAGCCATTATATGGGCTGTCATGGAATGACAACATCACCTCCTGGGATGTCCTGACCCATTCACAGTAGTGATGGATCATCGTCCACTGTAAGGAGTCTTCGGCAAGGATTTTCCTAGTCTGAAAAATACCAGACTTCAAAAACTCAGGTGACTGACTATCAGTTCAATGTCACATGGGCTCCGGGAAAAAACCATCTTATAGCAGATGCCCTATCACGTGTGCCTGTCTTCACACTCTCTGAGGACAGCAGTGATGAGGCAGAAGTGGCAAAATGCTTTGCCATAACTGCAAACTTGGCAGTCCATGGCAAAATTACACCCAAAATTGATGACAACTATCACCCTGCAAAATTATTCAGAAGTGTCTGGCATCAGTTGTCGACTGATTGCAAATGAATGTTCATTGGCGATAGAATTGTGGCACCTAAACCACCTGAAGACCCTGCAAGCCGCCAGGCAACTGTATCACTGGCTGAGGATGAAACTTGATGTTACATCAGTGGTGGAAAGATGCAAAGCTTGCCAACGGATGAGACCATCGCAGTGCCGTGAAAACCTGCAACCAACAGCAGAGAAATTCCCTATGGAAACGGTCTCCGCCAACCTGTTCGAATTCCATACGCACCACTATTTGGTAATGGTGGATCGATACTCCGGGTGTTCCGGGATCCATCAGCTTTGTCGCCTTCATACTGAGGCAAAAACCTCTGCTCTGCATAACTGCTTTCTACAATATGGATTCCCTATGACCATCAGAAATGATGTTTCTGAGCCAGGAGTTCCAGAAACTTTGCTGCAGGCGCAACATTCACGAAGAACTGACCTCTCTGCATAATGCACAAAGTAATGGGTATGTGAAAGCTGGGGTGAAAAATAATGTAGCAGCTTTAACAAGGAGTTTATGTGGATGGCGCAATTCCCCAACTGCCTCCAATTCTCCACCAAATCAGCTACTTTTGGGCAGAACATTGAGCAAAGTAATTGAAGTATAGAACACCTCCCGTCCCTCCCTCCATGGGGGGGGGTTACACTCTAATCACTATTTCACAGGAATGGCACCAGAGATGATAAAGGCAAACATGAGTGCCATTATAACCAAAATAATGCATATAATTGCAATCTTGCAAGCTTATGCACTAAGTTTCCTCTCACTGAAATTACTCACGCCAAGGTCTGTATGTACGTACGTAGGCACACATTGCTTCCCAGTCAGATGCTGGATGTCATATTACAAGCCATGCTGCTCTCCTACTCTTTCTCTCAGGCTCAGTTATGAATAAACGTTCTATAACTCAATAACAGAACACTGATCAATATTACTGAGCTAAGTATTGTAAATACTTAAGAAGACAGATGTTATGACGTAGTATGACCCATCTCTTTGTTGGATCCACCTCTAACCTCTTTCCTACGCCACCTGTGCTCCTATTGCGTCGAGAATAATGCTTCGTCTGCTCTCTGTCCACTCATCTACGTACAATAAGTACCGATTCTAATGACTCCCTTTGGCACGTACACATCTTTACGTAACCTATGATGAGCAGGGTAATAATTACGACTGCTCAGGTGAACGTAACACAAGCCAAGGGGGGTTCCCGTTCAAGATCTTCACGGGGCAAGAAGTGAATTTGATGAAGTCACTCACAATTTCTGCTTGTCTCCAATGTTGCCTTTTGCAGCTCTTCATCAAGATCGTCATGAGGAAAATCATGTACGAGCTCAGATGCTTCCCACCTTTCAGGAGTACATTCTATGAACTGTGCGGGGACTTGACCCAGCTCAGAGACTCTTACTTGGCTTGGCAACCAAGTCTTGTTCCTTTAAACCAGGACAATGGATCGCTTGCCTCTGCTGTGCAAGCTTCTCGTCAGCCATTTCATCTCCCTCTGTCTGTAAGGGCTGAAAGAATCTTGTCGTTTGTCCACTCGACTATGACATAACTTTCTGGCCAAGTCCATAAGCCGAAGCAGCCACGCATATGATTGGTTTGGGGTGAAACACTAGTGTGAAACCACACATTGTCATTAAAAAGTTGTCGAGCAATTGTCACACTGGATAACTTTTTTGAAACTTGGTGCATTTGTCTTCCCTGGCTGACACCAAGTGTCATGTGTGACATTGGTCATGTGTGACCGTGAGTCCACAAGTCAACCGTTGTGAAGAAACGGTGGGTGCGCCTGGTCGCACCCATCCTTGCCATCTTTCTGGAAACACTTTGCAGTGTTGTGGAACAGTCCGAGGCAGCTGAAGTCTTGCCTTGGCCTTTGCCCAGCACTCCTCGTCCGTCACGGTTGTGGCATTGACAAGGTTGATGAGGTCCCTTGCGGAAGAAGGATGACTTTTTGGGCAAGGTAGTGGTGGACTTTCCGTTGCCTTTGGCTTGTTACCACAACAACCATGACTGTTGGTTGCTGTCAAGCACTGTGCTCGTCTGATCCTGGTGCTCGGGTGTGACCTGGACTAAGATAAAGTCAAGAAATTCTGTCATGGTCTCTGTCACTCTGACTCAATCCATGTATGCGCCAGGGATCACGATGTTGATATTTTTTCCTGCACAGTTGCTTTCAGCGTAATGGGCTCAACTTCTCATCTGTCCCGCAAGTGAGATCTTTCAGCGTCTGCACGACCTTTGATGTCAGCAAGATTTGCCAGTTACGGCTGAGCTCTTGAAATTGGGCAGATCTGTGTGTTGAGCCTGAGTCCTCTCCTCAGGATGAGAATTTCTGTTGAGCTGGATTCGTCGCCAGACTCTATTTGAAGACCCTTTTAGCCAACATTACAAACTAGAATTCTGAGTTGCACCAGACTGATATTCACATCTGTAACTCTTCTCCAAGGCAGTAGATCTGCTGACTCCTCTGAAGGTACCAAAAGTCTCACTTTGTTCGCGAGAGTGATGAAATCACTACTGCTCCTGATCCACCCCAAGTGCTGAAGAGCGTTTCAAATGCTCTTCTCATCTCAGACATGGTGACATCCAAAGAAATGCCTCTTGTGATCGCATCAAGTGGTTGGCACCAGATTCGAATGTGTCCAAGACTCACTCTTCAGCACATCTTTTCCACTCGACTCTGGGGACCAATGCATGAATGATGCTCACTAGTATCGAAATGTACATTGTGACTCACTGGCCGCTTTTCGGGCTTGAGCAGGTTCAAGTCAAGGATTAGTTTTCATTTTTTCTTCTGCCCGCTAGGTGGCACCGCTGTCGCACGAGGCTGACCTCAGGTGTACATAAATATTCTCAGGCCCAGAGTGGTCAGCAGCACAAGAAAGTGAATGTCAGATATTAGTCAGAGATACAATTGTTAGGGGTAAACTCATGCATTTCACGACTTGATACCAACTTGGCTTCCAAGACCAACAAATGACTGATCAACGCCACACAACAGGTTACTTGCTTAATCTCTCAAGATCATTTGTGAGCGCGTCCAACGAAGCCACCCTTAACTGCCTGAAGTTGTAACCTCAGCAGCGCCCCCATTGGTCAGAGTTGCCAGGCGGCGATAGCTGTTACAATCAGGCTTGGGGTAAAATTCTGCCTGGCGTCCAGGCCCATGGTGCTCGGCAGCGTTAAAGTTCCACTAAGCTAAAAATTGGACAAGCATGCTTTACTGCACGCATATTATGTTATTTTATCTTTGATATCTTTAAACAGACATAGCTTTTAACCACTTGGACGTGCATTCATTAGGCGTAGGGATTAGGCGAGGATAAAAACTGAAAAATTTGAGATTTCGCTGAGTGTATCTTAGGTTTTAAGGCCAAATATCGAAGATGTAGTCAAATGGCTTTCAAAAAAATGACGCCCGCGCATGGCAGTAGGGTTTTACTGCACAAGTACAATGTATAACAAGGTGTTGGGATTTGGACGCCAAAACTCAACACATTTTGTCTTCAGTTTCATTTCCCTGCAGTTTAGCACCTGGAAAGTAACTAAGTAATGTTGACCTAACATCCTTTGTAACTTTGAAGACAGAGAGGGAACCCAAAAACTGATGAGGTCCTTATTCCAACTGATTAAAGTGTCTTCAAATTAAGTCTAAGCGTATAAAAAGAGATTGAATTTTTTGTGTAGCAATACAGGTATGTATTGTTCTTATGTCAAATCTCATCCAATGAAAATTAGACACCTAGAAGACTACCCATCTTCACAGTGTTTGTAATCAGATTTATTACTATCACAAACATGTGAACCGAAAACTCACTGGGATCTGCCGTAATAGTTCCATTGGCATTTGAGCAGATTTCCAGTCTCCAGCAGTCATGTGCAATCTTCAGCATCAGCTTGGTCAAGTTATCTAGCAAAGAGGCCGTGCTTCAGAAGGTCACTGAATTAGTCCTGCTGAGCTGGGAAGAAAGTTCAATTAAAAATATCTCAAGAGATCTACCAATGCTTCTTGGTACAAGCCAGGTTTGTCCAAGCTCAGGTAGCATGACCATATTTGAGTAGAGGGTGTGATACACTTGACGGTCATGCAAAATCTTTTCTGGGTGGATGTCAGACGCCTGAATATTAAGAGTCTCTGAGGACATTTGGGCCTAGTATGTTCAACCTCAGAAGTATGAGTGCCTTTGAAAAATATATCTACCATTTACATTCTGCATATCGCACATTTCCATTCAAAATGAGTGTGAATCTTAGTCCAAATGGAATTTGTGCTGCCAACTAGGCTAGAAGCAGCATCAGAGACAAAACCCACGCAGCTGGACCCAGGGATTTCATATTTCAACAGAACTTTGTGATGGCTGCGAAGAGGATCTCTGTAATCTGCTCAAGCCAACAGAATACTGAGCCAAGGCAGCAGCCTGGACTGGAGTGCTGCCATGGCAATGACTGTAATCAAAGTAGTGATGGCCACTGTGTTGATGATGACTTTACTACTGCAATCGCATCAATCTTGGCCTAATGCTCATAGACTGAGTAATACCTGATAACTTTTCACAGTTGATAAACATGTCGTGAATATGTCTGCATTTCTTTGTTCTTCCCCCAGGCTGTCTTTCAATTGGTTGAACACTTAGAGTCCATATATTTGATGATGTCCATCACTCTATTATAGTTTTAGTAAAAACTGGCAACGACATCTCCCAGTTGCAACCCTGCTCTAGTCCAGATGGACACTTTCTCCCGCACATTCTCGCAACCTCCTTGGTTCCTGTTTTTAAGATAAGAGTTTTTAGGTGGGCTTAGGTGAAGCGTCGTCTCCGTATGCCAGAACAGGGCTGCCAGGTTGTCCGAATTGCGGACAAGGAGCTAAAATTTGTCCTTTTTTGCACCGCAAAAAATTCTTTGGTGGTCAAAAGAAAAACTGCCTGTTTTTACCAGCCAGCAGAAGTTCTTCATATACTTCAGTTGTGTGGAACAAAGTTGTCGATCTCGGCATCACTGAGGCAGCTGAAAGAAAAGCTGATGGACGTCGCCAACTTTTGGTATGCGTGCTTTGCTCTGCCAATAGTGTAAGTTTGAGCAGGAGAACAGCAATGATAGCGATGCTGCTCTCTCAGGCTTCATTTGCATTATCAGAACTGGTGCCACAGAACATTCATCGAGAACAAGCCTTCTCTTGAAAAAAATGGGCTTCAAGGTCTGGTTTGCTTGTGATATTGTACGTGTTTACTTATTGTTACACTAGTTACGTCTACCGTCTGTAGCGCATACTGTAGCTGGAGTTACACCAGCCAAGTCAAACAGATCTTGTAGTTGCTCTTTGTGCGCTCCCCCAACCCTTCCCTCATCCTACTCAGTCGGGAATAAACGTTTCTACAGTAAACATGCTTGACTCATAACACTGCTGAAGTCAACCTGGTGCGAGAAAACTGCTCTCTGGAAGCCGAAGAAAAAGTCGTGAGAAGCAGATGTGCTGCAATTGAGCTCATGACATCCAGCAACTCGTGAGACGTTTGCAAACTTGTGTCTGCTTTCACCAAAATGTCTCGTGCCAGACAGATCTTCTGCAGTTGCCAAATGCTCAGTGACGCAGTTGCTGCTCCGGTGCCCAATCTCACATGTGGACACCGTTCAGTATGGACAAACTCTCTTTGTCGATTGGCCAGAGGGGATCTTCCCAGTGGAGATTCCGCACAGGGGTTTTGGGGTTGGAGTTGCACATTGCCAAAAGGTTCGCAACCCTACACAGACCGGGCAAACTATGCTCTCACCAGCTTTGGTGCTTCCAACCTCCCATCTCAGTCCCAAATAACAGCCTGTGATTTTGTCTTCTTTAGCGTTCTGAAGCTCAGATTTTGCTCCACTGATTCGACCTTTTGTCCGCAAAACCTCTAGAGGACCTGGCAGCCCTAGAAACGTGCGTATGTAGCAGTCAGTACAGTGCAACGTTGCGTCAGGGCAGAACATAGTGCAGGAGTTTGCTAATGTAGCATTCTGTCCATGAGGGCAACTTGACGCCAAAAAGAGAAACCGTGCACACCTCCATGACATGGACGTCCGATGTCACTCACGACGGAAGTTGGTGAATATCCAGAACTACTCTCTCAGCCTTCAGGGAAATAGCAAGCAATTCCGATGCTTGCAACGTTCTCAAGATCTGACAGCGGTCAAACTTGCTCACGTTGTAGTAGATCTCGCAAGCCAGGGGTTATGTGCTTGCAATAAGGGTCAATTTCGCGATGTTTGATCTCTATTTTTTCTCACATGCATTCATTGACATATGGTGTGACGCACGCGCTTAGACCGTACATCTGTTGGCAATTGTGTAAAATGTAAAATATTGACATGTCTACAACATGTCCTACTACTTGCACTTCACATCATGCTGTACCCAATGTGCTCCGCACGCTGTTTCATGCTCTATAGTGCAGCACTCTCTGACCATGGTGATATCGTGAGGACAAGCTTTTGTCGTTGCCGCTGCATGTTGGGTGCGCCCCATGTCCTTGCCCAAGTGAAAGAAGTCTGAGACGCAGTCCTCCATGTACATGCAGGCTTTCTTGTGTCGCATCGCGTTAGATGTGACCTTTCATGAGTGTCTTAAGATCTCATTGGCCAGAGAAAATGGGTCTTGGTGATAAGACACCGAGATAAGACCATGCAAAGATTAGTTCGAGTTAGGAGCTGGGAGTAAAAGAGTTTGTAAGTAAAAGCAGCTTAAAAATTCCTGAATAACACGGGACACACGTGTGCTCTTAGGTTTGTTTTGCTCGTCATGAACTGTATCTGCTACGCATTGTGTTCCCTTCGGCAGTGCTGTCTCAGTTATATGTTGCTTCTTTAATGGCGAATTTCTGGCATTTGGTCTCTTTTTTCCTTTCAGAACAAAGTGAATGAGAAGTGTGGCGATCAGTGCGTGTCTCCGGCCAAGCTGTGACCCTCTTGGACATCGGATCAGAGGGCGACCTCAAGAATTGCATGGAGAGGTTCCCCAATGCCAACATCCTCGTCACGCCGAGATTGGATAAAAGGGCTGAAGACATCTTCAGACAGTACGACAACCTCGGAGGAGAATTACACCACCATAACTTCCTTCCTCAGCCTTGACATTTGCGGTTTAGTGAGAAGTCCCACTTGCACCAAGGCCATCGGGTCCCAAATAAGTGTACTCTCCTCTGAAATATCTCATATGACTCAAAGTTCAGGGGCCAAAGTGATGCCACGGAGGAAGTGAGGTTTGCTTCTCCCAGCCAAACTTGAACAAGATGCTTTCCTTTGTTCGGCGCCACCGGCGCCACCTCGCAGCTGTTGGCGTGGCCGCCGGTGCTCTGGCTCTCTCGGTCAAAGTGATGGAGGTGAGTCTGTGCCGATGGCGAGAGCGACACCATCACAGAGCGCTGGAACGCACCAAGAAATGCCACCACTTTGAAAGCACCGAGAGCACTGCCATGGCCACCCTCCGCTCTCTCTTCCCTGCACTCTCGCACCAGGTTGATGACTACTTCGACACTCAGGGCCTGGTCCGGAGTCTCCAGAGCTGCTCTGGCCAGCAGAAAGTCCAGATGTTTCGACATCTGGTGACCCAATCGGTTGGTGCGTGTGCCACATACGTCTACACTGGCGTGGTGCTGGCACTGCTCATCAAGACCCAGATGTCCGTGTTGGGAGGCCGCCTGTACCGCGAGACTGTGGACTTCGCCTTGGCTGGCGGAGGCAGCTGCAGGTCCGCTCTTAGCCAGCCCGTCCAGGAAGCTTTTCTGTCACTGGCCCAGAAGTTCATCTCAACGGGAGTTCGAGAAATTGCTCTGGCTGTCCACAGAGTAGTGAAAGAGAGCGACTTCGAGAAAATGAGCCTCAAGACAAAAGTGTCCGTCCTGGACATATGTAGGGTGCTCAGGACCACATTGCTGTCTACTAGTTGTGGCTTGTTGAAGGACCCGTCTAAGAGCTTGACTCAATTGTGTGGAGAACTCGACTTGAAGGACCTGACAACCTACAAGGAAAGGCTCTGTCTAGAATACTTGGTCGATGCTGCCTCCGACATCTTGGAGCAGAGGGACACGATCACTGTTGCCCAGTCACTCTGCCTCTCGGGGATATCGAACGTGGAAGAGGAGCTGGCAAAGGCCATGGGAGACGTCCCCACCATACCTCTGGCCAAAGTCCCGCCAGTCCTCGAGCAGGTCTTTGTCGGAAAGCCTACCGAGGAAGAAACAAATGGCTTCTTCCGCATGGTTCTGTCCAGCAGGGAGCTGAGGCAGTTCTCGGCCAACGTGTACGAGGCCTTCGCTTCTGATGCGTGTGCGGGGGAAGAAACTTGGATGCTGACAAGTGGAGAGGATAAGACTGAAGATTTTTCAGCCCAGAAGTTGGTGAACGGATTTCTGGGACGCTTCTGTTAGGGTATCTGTACAGCTGAATTGTGGAACAAATGTTACGAATTCTGTCTATTGCTCAACAAGAGTCCCAGTGAGATGACCTTGTCGATCAAGGTTCACTTTTTGACCCAGAATTATTGTGACAAAATCAAACAATGACGACAAAGTTATTAAAAGGTCTCCGGGAACTCATGCCCACTTATAGTTTGTGTCCCCAAACAGCACTTGTACGAGAAGTGACCGAATGGACGATTATGACAACCATAGTAAGTGACTGCATTCCCTGACTGCGCCCTTCAAGGGGAGGTCACGGCCTCTGTGGCTCTCCCTGTCCTGGATGAGTATGAAGGGCACACCCAAACTGTGAAGATTGCACTTTTGGACGACTGTTAGCCCAGAAAACACCTTCAGTCAGGTTTGTGACCAATAAATGTACGTACTAACTCTATACTTCTGGTGTGTGACCTTTTTCTCCCACTTCTTTGGACGTGAGTGAGGACAGTTTGTTGGTCAAGTCCTGACGGGAGGTTCGTTTGCTGTATCTCAACTTCTAGTACTGTGTAAAAGTCCACACGCGGCCTCGTAAAAAAATACGGCGCTTCAGTAAACAAGGAGAAAGGCCGATCAAGTGTGCAAAGACGTGTAAAAGACTTTACGCAGCCTCGTTCGTTCGCAGCAGCCCGAGGTTGTTCTCCAGATAGTCGGAGTCGGCCTTGCCCTCGTCGCCGGGCGCTTGCGACGGGGCAGTGCCTGGCAGGCCCAGTCGAGCGGGCCAGAGCAAGGTCGAAAGGCCGAAATGCAGCTCTGGAGGAGACTGATCGAACGTGGTCTAGGTCCTCCGCCCCCGACGTGGTCACGCGAAGGCAGAACATGTGTTTTGCTCTCGTCAGCGATCCTCCAGGTAGAAGAGAAGGAGAAGAAGATGAAATCCTCCTCCCTGCACTTCATCGTGTGTGTGCAGCTGAAAGCAGCGACGTGAGCGAGCGCACTCTCCACGATTTCCTGGCGCTGGCGGCAGAGGAAACGAGTTCCTCCTCCAACTTGGCATGCAGCCTCTGCCCTCGTCCTGCTTGACGCTCACTTTTTCCTGCGTGAGCTGCAAGGAAGCGTCGCGCGAGTCCCGAGGAGAGGACAACGCCCAGTGTGGCAACAAATTTGTGACATTCTCCGCCTCGCCGCTGGAGGCGATGTGGTTCTCGAGGTCCTACTGCGGTTGAACGAGTGCGCGTCCTTGCAGACCACGCCAGAAGGAAGTCGAATTATCACAAGCATAATTCGACTGCTAGCATAACAGCAGGCAGGACTGCGCTGACCGTCGTCATGGGGAATCTGCTGTCTTGCATCTGCGGAGGAAGTAAGCAGAATAAAACATGAACAAGTCGCAGGATCGATTTCTTGAGTATCGATCAAGCATGACACGTGTGAACATCAGTCACATTCTGACGTTCCACGCTATGTAACCTGCATGGGTAAACGTCCACTCATTTTTGAACAGGTGAGGAGGATGAAGTCGACGAATCAAAGACCGAATTTTTGCATGGAAAGCTCCGGATTCACATCATCCAGGCTGAAAATCTGCCAGATACCGACACCGTCTTCTTCAACATTGATGGCAAGGATGTCACGGACCCGTACGTCACCGGGGATCTTGGCCACGCCAGGCTCTTCAAGACCAAGTACATTCCCAATGAGCTAAACCCCAAATGGGACGAAGTGTTCGCGCTCTACGTGTGCCATCATGCCAACACGCTACGCATCAACGTCAAGGACAAGGAGCACGTGGGAGGAGCGAAGATCGCCCACTGCGACATCCGAGTGGTCGACATCTTGTCCAACGGCACAATAGATGGCTGGTTTGATCTCATCAACGGCGAGGAGACCCAGGGGAGGATTCAGCTGGAGGTGAGGTTCACGCCCAGAGAGGAGGAGTCGCTCGAACTTGGCCTGGAAGACGGGTACTTTCCAGTGAGGGAGAACTGTCGGGTCGTCTTATATCAAGATGCGGACACTCCTCAGCTGCCTGTGGTAAGAAGCCCCCAGAAAATGAACGTCAGGTGCAAGCTGCACGCTGTCAATATTGTGCAATGTCATGTCTGTCATGTGCATTTTCCAGCTCGAAGGAGTCACCTGTGCCGACGGCAGCCCCTATGCAGCGACTACTGCGTGGAAGGATCTCTTCCAAGCTATCCAAGACGCGCAGAAGTTCATCTACATCACTGGTTGGTCTGTCTTCACTGGCATCTCCCTCGTCCGAGGTGATGACGATCCCGACGGGGCCTCCAACGTGGGCGAGCTGCTTAAGAGGAAGGCCGAGGAAGGGGTGAAGGTGCTGCTGATGGTGTGGAACGAAAAACTCTCCACTGAAAGAAGTCCAGGCTTGATGGGGACCCACGATGAGGAGACGAGGCTGTTCTTCAACGGAACTGGAGTCAAGTGCGTTTTAGTGTCCAGAGCCAAGAGAGAGGGAATCCTTGCCAGCGAGTTCGTCGGCACCTGCTACACTCACCATCAGAAGACCGTGATCGTCGATGAAGATGATGGGGCCGGCTCAAGGCGAGTCGCCGCATTCATCGGAGGACTTGACATCACCGATGGGAGGTACGACACCCCTCAGTTTCATTTGTGGAGCACAATTAATTCCCTCCACACTGGAGACTTCTACAACAACTGTGTACCTGGTGTCACCAAGTTGACGGGGCCGAGGCAGCCGTGGCATGACTGCCATGCCAAAGTGGAAGGACCAGTTGCCCTTGACATCATGAAGAACTTTGAAGAGCGCTGGAGGCGACAGGCTGAGGACAATGTCCAAGATCTCATTCATCTCTCTGAGGAGGAGTTTTCTCTGGACTCCACTCCAGAAGTTCCTGAAAGTGAAGGCGGACCCTGGAGTGTTCAGCTGTTCCGCTCAATCACCTCGGACTCGTGTGTTTTCGACTTTGACAAGCACGAGCTGCTCCACAGCAAAGGTGGAAAGTTTGTCGAGAATAGTATTATGAAGACGACGGTGAAACACATCAGAAGTGCTCGAAACTTCCTCTACCTGGAGAACCAGTACTTCCTGGGAAGCGCGTACTCCTGGTATCGAGACCAGTCCACGCTAACCATGCACGTGGTGCCCAGAGAAATCGCACAAAAGATCGTTGAGAAAATAAGTGCTGGCGAATCTTTCAAGGTCTACATAGTGATCCCGATGTTCCCAGAGGGAGATCCGGCCTCGGCGGCCATTCAGGAGATCTTGTACTGGCAGTACCGCACCATGGAGACCATGTACAGGAGGGTAGCGAAAGCCATCAAGGAGAATGGGGTAGAAGCGCATCCCACAGATTATCTCTCCTTCTACTGCCTTGCCAAGCGCGAATCTCCTGACGAGATGCCCGAGGGCGAGTTTGCAGAACCTGACGCAGAAACAGCACCGCTGGTGGCGAAGGTGCGTGACTCCAGGCGTCACTGCGTCTACGTGCACTGCAAGATGACCATCTTTGACGACGACTACGTCTTGATCGGGAGCGCAAATGTCAATCAGCGTTCTCTCGGAGGCAACAGAGACACTGAGATCGCAGTCGGTGCCTTCCAACCCGAACACAAGGATAGCGACCAACCGCGTGGCGGCGTCCATACCTACCGAATGGCCTTGTGGTCCGCTCATCTTGGAGGCTACGATCCGGCCTATGACGACCCTGCCAGCGACGAATGCCTGGCAAAGGTGAAGGAAGTCACCAAGGGCTTCTGGGACCTCTACACCGCGGACAATCCTGAGCATAGCGACGTGCACATGCTGCCGTACCCAGTCAATGTCGACGATGACGGCAACGTGACTGCGCTAGAGGCCCCGTGGGACTGTTTCCCCGACACGAGCGCTCCTGTATTGGGCGCCAAGAGCGGCTACTTGCCCGGGAAGCTAACAACCTAAGAACTTGATATTTTCAGCTTGATCAAAACTGCCTTCTGCCGGCTGGTGGACGAGTGCTTGGCTTGTCACGTGCTTATGAAATATATTTCTTTTACGTATCCGTCCTGTTCAAGATCATTAACTTCTTAACAATAGATATATACTTTACACACACCTTATCACGTCGGCGGAGAAATTTAACAATAATGCTGGTACATCACCTCATAAATGCTAGCTCATCATTATAATCATGTCATAAATGCTACGTACGATAAGGACAGCATCTGGTTCATCATCATATAAGTCTCAATCTCGTAGGAAGCCTTGAAATTCAACGGGATTGAACGCAAGTTACTCTGTACTACTCAAACTTTCAATGGATAAATAGAAGTTAAATGGATGCAGTTGGCTCAGGCCTTCTTGATCGGCACCTTAAGCGATGACAACAGTTTCTTCTTGAATTTCTTAGTCTTCTCCTTATCAACTTTCTTTGGGGACGACTTTGGCGAGGCTTCCGGAATCTCACTCGTGTCGATGTCTTTGTCGGCGTCAAATTCTTTCTTTTTGTTCTTCTTTCTCTTCTTTTCTTTCTTCTTTTTAGTCTCCCCATTTGGTTTCACCGCCGCGTACTCGCCCATGTGCATCTCGAAGGACTCGTCCTCTTCGATCTCACGCAATCTGTCCATTTCCAGACAGTCGACGATCTCATTCCTCTGCGCCACCACTTCCATGAGCCTCGCTATCAACCGCTCCTCGCGCACCTTGTCGTCGTCGGTACGCTGCGAGTCCGGACGCGCCATTAGCATGCGCACCTGATGCTCTATATCGGCGTGTTCTTCTTCCAGCCGGTGGTCGCGCTTCATGTACATGAGTTCGGTTTGACGCCTGAAAAGGTCGTTCTTTTCGTTGACCAGATCGAAGAGTTGCACGATGAGATCCTCGACCTCAGGACCGAGGCTGTCGCGGTCGTTGGAATCCAGGCCACGCTCGGCACGCTCGCGGTCATTTCTCTCACACAATTCACGGATCGTCTTCTCCAGCTTCACCCCCTGGCGTTCCAGCTCTTGTTGCTTGATCTCGATGTCATACAGCTCCGTGTTTACGGCCTTGCGAGGCAACTTCTTCACCTGGCGCTTCTGCGGAATCGGCCTAGGCGGCGCTGGACCTTTCTTCTTCTTCCACTGGCCCTCGGACGTGGCCTTATTGGGTGAGAGTGGCGTCAACTCCAACATTTGCGAGCGTCGACTGTGATTGTCACGCTCTTTTCGCTCCTTGGCAAAGTCACTGCTTGGAGGTGGCGGACGAGGTGGCCGCTGCTGCTTGGCGGACAGACTCGTCCTGGGTGCGGCCACAGGTCTCGGACTCGGACCTGGGGGCTTGGGCGCCGGACGTTTCACTTTTCTATTTCTGCTAGCTATTGAGGATGGAGATGCTCGACTGGACTTCTCCTCATCGTCATCCTCGAAGTCGCTGCCGAATGGGTTGAGACTTGCTCGTGGAGGTTTGGGCGGACCAGTGAGAGGAGTCCCATGAGCACCCGTGTTGCTGATGGCACTTTTGTTGTGTTGATTGTCTTCGTCTTCGTTGTCGTCGTCGTCGCTGCTGAAGTCGCTGCCGAAGGGATTATTTGACTTCTTCACTTCGTTGTTCTTTTGGTCATGGAGCAGTTTCAATTGGTCATCACTTTCGAAATCATTGTCGTCGTCCTCTTGTCCAAAAGGATTCATGTCTTCTGGATAAACGACTTTGTCCTGCTCTGATGTGCTTTTTGTCGGAGCCTCCTCTTCAGTATGACCAACTGCTGCTTCATGGTCTTCTTCTCTCGGTTCGTTTGTGACATTATTAGCTTCCTCGGGAGTCTCTGTCAACGCGACGACATCATCATCTTGCGCACCTTTGACCTCTTCCTCGTTCCCCTGGCTCTTGTCTTCTGACTCGTTGTTGCTTCCGGGCTCCTCGTTTTCATCACTGACCGGGGTTGGCCCACTAGTGGCAGCTGTATTATCACTATCTTGGGCCAAGGGTTGCGGTTGTTCTAAGTCCCGGCGATCCTCATGATCTCCTGTAACAGAAACCTCTTCTACGTCTTCACTAATTTTGGGGACTGCGAAGTCACTGCCATTTGCACTGTCGGAAGGAGACCCTTCTGCGTGGTCTTCTCCAGCGGCGTTGGCTTCCTCTCCTTCATCTCTTTTCACAGCACTGGTAGAATCTGGAAGACACGTTTCAATCTTGCTGTTATCATTGCATTCTTTAGTGACTGGATCGGCAGTGTCTTCATCAGAGGATGAGGATGAGACTGCAGCTGCTGCTTCTGTCTTGTCGTCGAGGTGCTCTTCCACTATGATCTTGTTGGCTTGCACCACGTCGGTTAAGGTCTTTTCCTCGTCGGGGCACACGTCGCAGCAGTAATCACCAGCCTCCGTCTCGTAGTAGCTGTGAATGTTGAGCTGCGCCCCGCAACGGGCGCAGCGGAAGCAGGTCCGATGCAACAGGCGCCCGTCCACGTTGAGACGCTCCATGATGAAGTCGACGGGCTTCCCGCACACTTTGCACGGTTCGTGGAGTCGCCTAGCCGAGGCCAGAACTGTCGCTGCAGTGGCAAGGCCAGTGCGGTCGGACTTGGACTTGGACGTGGCCCTCCTCGGCGGAGCGGGCTGCGTCGCTCCGTGGAATGCCTGATAGAACTGCGACAGATACGTAAGAATCGACAATCGATCCAACATCTCACATTCAGCTACGTCCTTGGGGTCCAAGAGAGCGGGCACGCCAAGGTGCTGCTCGGCCACCCTGAAGGCGAGGGCGTTGTTACTGAGTGCGTCGTCTGGGTCGAGCGAGTCAAAGTCTATGAGGTCTGGTCTGAAGCGGTGGATGATGGCGCAGAAGCCAAGTCCACTGCGCCATGACGTCGACATGTTGACAATGTTAACGCCCTCATAGCCCTCCGTGACGGTCTGGCACCACTTGGCCAGCGCCTTCGTGCCTCTTGGGGCCATGGTTGCCGTGATGATCGTCAACCCCACCGAGTCATAGCCCTGCCTTCACCGAGCGATGAGGAGACGGAGGTAAAAGGGAGGAAGAGGCACCCTTGGTCACCGCAGACTTGAGGCCCAGCCAAGCGTCAGCGGTCCTCTGTTCACTGAGAGGCCTCTTCGGAGAAGTTCCTTGAGCACCAAGGTGGAAGAATAAGGTCTCCTACTTCGAGATCCAATCGCACAAACAGGATCTCATTCTCCTCGTCCCCCTGTACTCCTCCACTGGAGCCTTCCGTTCCTTCCTTTCCTTCTAGGCGAGCTGAAAGGCGGAGGGGCAGTACGCGTACCAGAGGCTGAGGCGAGACTTCCTTTTTCGTCCGGCCTAAACTGCCTGCCCGATCCAACACCGACATCACACGCAGCCAGCAAGACGCAGGCCAGAAGAAGAGGAAGAATTCGTCCGCTATGCACCCTATGTACTCGTCGCCAGCGCTAGGAACCGTAGTACGAGGGGCTTCCGACGTAGACAGAGCGGCGACGTGAGCTCTCCGTCAAGTCGGAGCTCAGCGACAACATCACTGCCCACATTACTCAAAGGCATACTGATTTACAGAAGGGGTCGGACCTCCTGACGTGATGACGTCGACACAGCTGTACTCAGGGAGGCTGAATGACTTCGAACTGACTTGTGCTGCGTATCAACTTTGTACGTCAAAGTTGCTGCCTCGGGTTGCAGCAGAGGCGAGGAGGACACACATCGATACTTGCAGAGGTGTTTCCGGAGGTGAGAGTCGCCTGCAGTCCATCTCCGGGTGGGGGGTCCGGAGCTGCTCACTGCAGCCAACAGCATCGATCTTCTCAAGGACGCTTTCGAGACGTTGCCAATGCAGTGGGATGTGAGGGGCACAAATCTCAGGCCATTACTCAAGTCGACACTGTGCGTATGTTCAGAAAACACGCCTGTGAGCCGAAGAGCCTGACTGATCTCACTTGTGCAAGTTAAGCACAGGTATTGACGATATTGCTTGGCTGTGAAAAAGATCTACATTTGCTGCTGGTCCAGTTGCTCTTCCCAACGGGAATTCCCGGCATTTTTCGTAATGTCATTTCACGAGGCCACTTTTTCTGCTCAATTTGGCGCTTTTCCGCACATTTTCTGGGTCACAATGACGTCATGCGCTTGACGTGTCTCAACCAAGAGAGATGATCTCGTGTCACACATTAAGAAACGGTGACTATCATGCATGACTTGCAGAACAAGTCAAGTGTAGCAAGAGAAGTGAGATATGTAGACAGGGTTGCCAAATGCGGTCGGGAAAGCTGTTGCATGTCACGACATGACAACTTTGTCCAACTCAATTGGTTTGCGAGATCAACAATGCAACGAGCGTGGTTTCTATTCGGTTGGAACGGGGGATTTGTCCAGCCCAATCCAATCACTGGACTTCATGTACCTGAGGCACTTGTTCATGAAGGAACAGGTCAACATTTGATTCAATTGACTTCTTTCTTCAATTTTCCGCTAGCCAACAGTACAGAGTGACTTCTTTTTAAATGAGAATAGCTACACTGTCGAGTTCATGCTGGTGTAGAACCAATAGTTTTGTATTTTGCACAGTGTATTTCTCATAACAAAGGAGCATTTGTTCCTTACGTACGCGCGCAAAGCCTCATCTGGCTGGGTGCTCTAAGAGAGTGTCGAATTCAAGTCTAGTGTGATCTAAAAGCAGCCAATGTCATGCCCTGTATTCAGGTAGGTATACAGGGCTGCATACAGGTGGGTATACAGGGCTGTATTGCCAGGTATACAATGGTGTATAGCCAGGTATACAGGGCTGTATTGCTAGGTATACAGATGTCGATGAAAGATGCTGAAATGACTCACACAATTCTTTTTCCACTCTACTGCATTTCTCTCTAAGCAGCAGCTCCCAATTGCGCACCGTTTTCCTATGAGATACAGGTCTCTCTCTCTCTCTCTCTCCCTCCACAAGATAAGAGTCAGTCAAAGCTGACTGAGACTTGAGAATGGCGTTTCTTCCACGGGTCGCCATTGCCTCACTTGCGCCACTCATCAAAGCCGCCACATCCACAGCATAGCCAAGTCTGTCAATGTCAGGCCAGTCATTTACGCGTGACTTGCGCCTCTGCACACTTGAGAGCCCTTTTGCTTGTCAAGACTGCCTCTGGTGGCACACGAGACTGTGGGACACTCGAGTATCGGATCGACACTACTGAAGTCTCGAGTGACGTTCCACCCCCCAAAAGGGTACGGGCGAAGCTCGCCAAACGATTCTTGTATCGTTTCCATGACGAGATCGTGAAGACGAATTCTCAGCAAGTGAGAGTTGGGTGACCTTGTCAATTCCTCCAAAGGAAAAAAAGCTAACTGAATAAATAAAAGCATCGAGATGCTTACTCGACACTCGATACTGTTGGGTAGCGGCACGTTCGATTGTCCTGCAATACCTGGTAAGAGTAGAATGGTATAGTATCATAGTATCTTCGATACTTCTTCAATATCGCACAGTCCTACCAGAACATGTTTCCTTTTTGCTCCCTCACACAGTACGGCTCGGTACGACTACCGGGTGCGGCCAAACGTCTGGGACAAGGAAGAAAAGTGATTTTTGTCAATTTTTTGGTAGTAAAAGTTCCACCAAAGTTTATGTAGACATTAAATGCGCAAAAACTGCAAACAATCAGGAAGTGAGGGCAAATGAGCTGCCTCAGAATGACTGAGAAGCCTCAGTCTAATGAAAATGGACGAGGTTTGTAAGAAGATTGTGGAGGATCAGTTCGTGAGCAACTGTTCCTCTCCAATGAATGCAGCTACTCCTGGCAGGCATTTTTGAACCTGGTGAAGTTGAGCAACGCAACATGGACATTTTCCCCCTGGCACGAAGCAAGCAGCAGAAGCAACGACAGCTCTGCTCACCCACATCAAGGATCTGGTTGAAGTCAAACATGTGTCAGAGTCCCCGGCCGCACCCTGTAGCGACGAGAGCGTGAACATCGACACACGTCATGATGCGCAGTCAACGACAGATTCGTCACGTGGCCCGCAAGTAACGAGAGCTAAAGGTTACAAATCATCAAGTATAAATGAGTGGATGTGAGCTTTAAGAATAAAAAACTAGTGAATGTCCTCTACCACTGGACTGAACAACTTGTTTACATTCCACTTCTGGCGTTCACAGAAACCATTCTTCCTCTTTGCTGAGCAAAAGATTTTCCTTTCCGGTGCTTCTGACATAAGCAGGTCCTCGAAGACTCTTTGGGAAAAACATCAGTGACTCTGAAGTTGTCATGCAGAACCTTTTTGGCTGAGCAGTTCGTTGGTTAAGAGAATCTGCCAGACAGTAAATAGGAAATGTCTAAAATTCGGCTAGATCTTGGTTTTTTTTTAAGTAAAATCTCATCGCAAGAATCGACAAAATGAAAATGTTTGTTGGCCAGACAGCTTCAAACTCGACCAGGTCGGCCAGTTGGCATCGTTGCAAAGTGGCAATGTCCAAGTTATGGATAAAAGCTCCATCTGGTGTCGACTTTTGTCATATTCGTGTTCTTCAAGTTGGGAAGATTTTCTTGTTTTGGAGAGACATCAAGATGAAAGTTGGGCGGTTGCTGGAAAAAAAGTACTTTACTCCCATTCAGCTGGTATCGCCAATAAAGAAATCAGGTCCTTCTTGCATATTTTTGACATCTAAATCTATTTCGCTGAGTAAAGAGGCAGCTCCACTAAAAAGGTGTCGCTTGGGGGCCACAAGTTGAGTATCCAAAACCTCGTAAAGAAAGGCATTCACCAGTCTCATACAGTTTACAGCAGCTTGTGTCTTTTAAATTTTGTGAAATTGTACATTTTTAGCCTGTTCTTTATGGGTCATACGGTGCGTGTATGTGACGCTTTGTGGGGCGCCTCCGTCAAGCTGCACTTTTCTACACTCTCTCGTACGCTTTCTTGCCTCACGTACGACACGGACCCGCTGCTCCCCTCAGTCATGCTCTTACTGTTTGGTCGAGTCAGGCTCTGATCAATACTGTGAGGGCCACGATGATGCTGTGGAAGTGCGTCCACAGCTTGAGGCCGTCCTCGGGCCTCGCCGTCCAGCGCCTGCTCAGGCTGCAGCAGTCAGCCAGGCTTCAGAAGAAGTCACCGTTACAGTCCTTGACCTGCAGAGGCATAAGGAGCGATACAGCATTGAGCGGCAACACGGCTGTCTCTGCTCAGCTTCAAGGTCGGTCGAATTCGTGCAGAGGCGGCCTTTTTTTCTGTGTCCTCTTTATTGACGAGGCCCCTGATTCCAGCGCAATCCCAGATCGTTAGAAAGGACGACGTGGTCGCGGTGAAGTGGAGCTCGGACGGCTCGGTGGAGAACTTCCCTGCCGTGTGGCTTCGAGACAATTGTCAGTGCGAGCAATGCTTTCATCCCGTGTCAAAGGCCCGAAAGGCCCTCATGAAGGACTTGGACTTCGACATCAGGCCCAAGGATGTCTGGGTCGAGAAGGGAGAGGTAAGAGCGCAGCCAGAGCATATATGGTGCTGTACGTGACGAAGCAATCGTGACAGGTGGTCGTTGCGTGGCCCGACGGCCACGTGAGCTGCTTCACGGAGGCTTGGCTGAGGGACAGAGCCTTCACCGACGAGAACGTCAAGAGAAGGAGAGAACAGTTTGGTCGGAGGAGGCCAGAGTTCTTTAACGCCTCCTACGCCGACGAGATGAGGACGTTCGAGTACAGGGCCGTCATGGAAGAGGATAGGGAGGCTCTGAACTGGCTTCGATGTGATTGTGCAGTACGAGGGCGTGTTCAGCATCATGAGCAGAACTGTTTCCGCAGGTCTGGAGGTTCACGGCCTGGTCAGGGTGAGCGAGGTACCCGAATTCACCCTGCAGAAGCTCCTCGACCGCGCTGGCTTTGCACGCAAGACTCACTACCTTGACGTCTTTGAGGTGAAGTCCAAGGGTGACCCCAACAACTTGGCGTACACCTCCGGGACGCTTGGGCTACACGTGGACCTGCCGTACTACAAATATACTCCCGGCGTAGGTGAACACCGAACGAGTTGGTACACCAAAACAACTGTCTCTGTTACTCTCTAGACTCAGTTCTTGCACTGCATGAAGCAGTTCCAGATGAAGGGCGCCGAGAATGAGTTCGTGGATGGGTTCGCGGTCGCGGACTTCATCAGGAGGTATCATCCTGAGGAGTGGCACATCCTCACCAACTTCAAGGTGGACTTTTGGGACGTCGGTGAAGAGGAGACTATCGGACCGTTCCACAAAGTGGGATTCAAGCCAGTTATTGAGTAGGGAGTACGAACCTCTACCTACGTACGTATTTCAAGCACGATGCGTCAGACTTCACTTGTGCTCAGGCTGGACCAGGACGGAGAGCTGTTCAGGATCAACTACAGTGACGAAGTCAGGGACTCCCATCTTTCTCAGCCCCTGGACGTGGCCAAGAAGATCTACAAGGCGCTCAAGCTGTTCAACAGTCTGATATACCACAGGGACAACATGTTCGTGTACAAGATGAAGGAGGGTAAGTTGGAGGGAGAAGAGTTGCGAGAACGCCTCCAGGAGGTATCATTTTTTCACAGGCGAGTGCCTCGTCTTCGACAACCAGCGCGTCCTGCACTCGCGCCGGGGCTTCTCTGCGGAGGAAGGCGGTGGCGAGCGGTTCGTGCAGGGCGCGTACGTGGACTGGGACGAGGTCAAGAGCACCATCAACGTGCTTTCGGCCAGGTTGGAGTCAACTGCATGAGGCAGACCGTCGTCGGTATTGCCAGCCAGCCGCTGCTTGTTGTGACAGGGACTTTCCTCGAGCCGGGGAGACGCGGAAAGATTGAGTTTGGAAAGTCTTGGACACTCTCAAGGCTGTTCTTTCAGCGACAGATTCTTTGTCACCCGTGTTGACCGGAGATAACTTTATCACGGCCGATTAAGTGTGAGAAAGTCAACAAGTTCCCCTCGGCTCGAGCAAAGACATTTGATCTGCAGTCGTGCTGAGGGCCAATAAATTATGATAAAACAAGCTTTATAGTCTGAATTTAAACCGGATAGCGCGGGTGGTGCATGAATTTCACGAACTTAACAGATGATAAATGTATTAGAGAACACAATTTTGATACGTCTGTACCAGAGCTGTAACGGCTCTGTACTGTCTCGTCCAGCCAGAACAGAAGGTTCCATGGAAGTTGGTTCGAGCTCAGCTTCCTCTGACCGCACCCAAAGTTGTTACTGAAGGACGAGCCTCGAAATTGAATTCTGACGGCCTCTCTGGTGCGGCCTCTAGTGCGCTTGCATCGGTCTCACCACCATAAACCGCCGCGAGAAGTCACATCGACGAGTGGGCAGCAATGTCAATATAGGAGATTTTGTACTTCTATGTGTGGGACGACTTCTGATTGCATTGGAGGCACTTCAGACTCATCAGCAGGACCTGAAAAGGACGCTGAGGCCATGCAGTCGAGGCTCGGCTGGACAGCGTACTCAAGTCCCTCGTGTATCACTTATGATATGCATTGTACACGTATGTTTGATAGAGCTGCTGCTGAGCAGCTCTACATATTGATGCTTTCTGCTAACTCTATTGTTCATGCTTTTACTAAGAAGAAAAGAGTCTTGCTCATGCGTTGGCGAACATCAAAATAGAGTGAGTGGCAGATTGGTTCAAGCAGTCAGACAAATATGCTGCTTCTTCATACAGTGGACCCCGGATATAATGACACTGTTGGGCCGAAGTGAAATTGTCACTATGACCGGGTTGTCACTACACTGTAAATAAGAGAGTAAATGAACATTCAACACTTGCTTGTCGGACTTTGCTGGCACTATTCAAGAATTGAATCACGATGGAGATGAAGAGGAACAGTCCTGTCCAACCAACAAAGAGTTATTGGCTGCAGCCAAAGTTTTAGAAATAGCCTTTGCTAAGGAGGGAAACCACCATTTTGTGCATCAAATCAAAACTGAGGTGCAAAAGGTTGTCCTCAAGAGTATGGAGCAAGTTATGATAAGGAGGTATTTTGTTGCTGAGGGAAATTAGGTACATAATAAAAATGTCATTTTAAGCGGGCAAGTTGTCAGTATAACCGAGTAGATTTATGCACATAAAAAATTGGTTCCGCAGTAATTTGTTACTTTAGGCGGGATGTCACTAGATCCGGATGTCACTATACCCGGGATCCACTGTATAAGTCAGTGAATGCTTTTTAATATAAGTATCAAAAAGATATCCTCCCCTGCTCATTATCTGTGCAAAAATTCGAATGAAATATGTCAGTGTCAAAAAAGTAAGAGGACAATAAGCAAAAAATGACGGTGACAAAGTTTGACGCTATGGCTTGCTGAACAACTGTCCAGTTTTTTATGCTTGGGTAGGATTTATTTTTTCTCTATATTTCCCTCTTATCAAGCAAGACCGGGAAATATAAATCTATATTTCCCGGCTCAGGTCAATTGCCACTTGCAAAACTCCAAAATCACAATCAATTTCTGCATAAGCCATCTGACATAGCAAAAATTCACACAAAATTCAATGTAACATTGCTCAGAGGAGCAGTTTTGAAACTTGACGCTGTAGGCCTGCTTGTCCTCGTCCCTATACACGCACTGTCTCTGTGACAGTTGGGAAGTATTCAGAAACCCATGACATTCAATTACAAATTACCGCTGCGTATGTGCACCCTCCATTGATCATGACTGCCCTCAGGCTGATGATCAGCCCGAACTGATGCCCAAGGTCAAACTCGGGGAAATATAGTGCTACAATACGCAGCGGTGATATATAGTTAAAAAGGACGATGTAAGCACTTTTACACGCTTGTTTGCTTTTGTACTTTGTACTACATCTTTCTACACATGTGTGTGTGTTTGTCTATCGCCCGGCGTTGTCACTCCGCCCAGCTGGACTGATCGTCTTCAAACTTGGTCACCACACACTACTTCTCAAGGGTAGAATTCCTTAGAAGCTTTGGAGGTGGATTTCGAGGCCGTTTCGAGGCCTTATTTAAAAGACAGTTTCAATTCGAAGGTTAGCAATCGATACATATGCTTGGCAATCAATTCAAGAAGCCTAAATTTGTCCGTCAGTCAGTCTGTCCTGAGATGAGATCTCCTAACGAACAAATAGCCCACATTAATCTTGGGTTCGGCGGAAAGAGGACCCTGAGAACTAAGGTTTGCAACTCCCGAGGTCGATGGGATCTCAAAGTGACCTCAGTCAACTTTGATGGCTTATAACAGGTCCCACCTGCTGAGGCATCCTGAGACACGAGTGCACACAACAATGTGTGTAAGGCACAGAGGATTTGGGAAGTATGAAACGAAAAGAGGACGTCAAACTACAAAAGTACATTCAACGCAATTGTTCGTAACTGAGTGCAAGTTGCTTACCCCCTGGCAATGAGCATCTGGACCAACATATATCAGGAGATCTGTTCTGCACCGCTGCATCTGGAAGGACAGGCAGGAACTGGTCCTTGCAACAGTGACGACGTCACTGCTGGGTCAACTGCCTCCTCAGGCATAGCTGCCACTCTGCAAGAGGACCAACAATCCTTTCCACGTTAAAAGTCCCTCAGGTCCTGAGGCCAACTGACGAACCTCAATGTTCCATCTGCTCTGCCCCGGCCAAGATCATTCGGGGAACACAGCTTGTCAATTTGGATGAGGCCACCCTAGAAGACATTTGAGGCCATGGATCAGCTTCTTCAAGTCCAATGAAAGAACAACAACCCATTTGGAGACATTGCATCTTTTGTGGAGACTTCAGACTATGCCTTCCTCTTCATGAAGATGGAAATCGTGCCAGCTCAGTGAGTGACCATATTTGACTGTTCCTGTCTTCACTTTTTTGGTGCCAACATTTTTCATGGCAAATGGGTAAGGAAGAATTTTTTAATTTTAATACTAGTTTATTTTTAATACTAGTTACCCTTTTCAAAGTATTCACTGACTTATGTGAAGAAGTAATATTTCTTCTGACCGCCCGAGTAGTTCTGTCATTCACCGAACATGCGTGTACGAACTTGATGGCGAAGTACATTTTGTAGCCTACTTTTTTTCAATATTGGGACATTTTTTAGCAATTGGGCTCGTGAATTGTTGCCTTGTGCGCCGTTTTTGCTCAGCGGCCAAAGTTCAACCGTGTGAGATAAATTTATTTCCCTCCACTGGAAAAGGATTGTGTCTTTTATCTGCATTACTTTACTGACTGACTTTTTGCTCTCCTGGTCTTGGCCGGATGCGCACGGCAACGTTCAGTGCCGATTGGGATCTCCTTTGCTTCTGCGTAAGATGACTTGCCAGGTCAGTCGGCTTCTTCGCTCCACATCAACCAGTTCATGATGCAGTGCAGACACCTAAGTCATCCTCTGCACTGCATCAGTACTGCCATTGAGGCGTAGCGCCACATTTGAGGAGTTGCTCGTTTCTTGCTTTTGGAAGTCGGGGCTTCAATAGCTTAGTACAGGAGTGGATGTACTTGACTTAACACAATCTGCTGGACAGACAAACACTCTTCTGGGTCCAGTTACAGCCAGCCATCCAAACAATAAGGTCACGACCTCAGCTACCTTGATGGAGTGACTTGAGGTCATCCTCCATGCAAGGCAGGTGCTCAGGAAGAAGAAAACATTCTGGACTTCTACTGCAGGGTCACGAATCTGAAGTTCGTGACCACATGCTATGGCTTTGTCTTTTAAAAGAGCCCGCTTTTTAAGGCCCATCCCAACAGAAGCAACTCGATTTTTTGTGCACGAAAGAAGTCAAAGTACATCCTTGATCATGTCTAAAGTTTAAACAGGTCTTTGAAATTTCTCTAAGAACTAAAAAAGACTGTTTCGGCCAGTACTTGACCACGCTAAAAGTCAATACTTAACGCAACCTATTTTTGAGTAGCTGATGCGTCCTGCAAACAAAGCATCCTATCCACTAACTGACCACTGACCTCAACACCGACGTTCGTTCACCTTCGGTGAAGAAGCCAGCACCAGTTATAATTGAGACACGATGTAAAAGAATTCTTTAGAAAAGACACCCCTCCCAAGACTACAGCAAATTGTATGATTTCATTCACTTCACAACACTTTGTTTTGTACTCAAGACACTAGTGATGTGATCAGGTCGAGCCCAAGCCCCCAGACCCAATGCTCTGAACCTTGTTTTGGCCGGCCCGAACCAGCCCGAATCAGGCTTCGGAGCTTCGGCCTCAGCCCGATCCCTTCCCTCAACCCCCAACTGTAGCCTGGCCTTTTCTTGATGGTAGACAAAGAAGAGACTTACAGGCTTGGCTCAGCCAAACTCTCTGATAAAAAAAAATTGCATTTGACTTGACAGTTGACAGTCCTTGTCTTGTTTGACGCAGCTTTGTGATCCAATTTAACCTGATCCGACCTTACCCAGTTGAGCTCAGTTCGACCCGAACTGGATTCTCCTGAGCCCGAACTAACCCGGACCCGACATTTTTCAACCCGATTTCATACCTACAGGACCAATGAGCTAAATCACCAACAAGTTGCATTAGGATTTTTCACGACGGTTCCTCCTATGCAACCCCATTTTGCCCGTCCCTCACAGTCGCACGCGTGAAATTTGACTGACGATGCGTTAGAATCTGGTCAGGAGCCTTGGATCTGGCCAAGCTGCATACACTCCTAGATTCAGCCACTGCCTGGCCTACGTGGGCGGCTCCATCATCACCCTGGACAAGACCCAGTTTGGCTAGGCCGAAAGTGCCCAACCGATCGGACTGTGGAGCAGAAATTGACTCCAGTTCACGGTCAAGCCTCGGACAGTTGGATGGATAGCCATTCTTATTTCCCGAAAAGATCAAACTTTAACATTGAAATGATTTGTTTTGTCGAACATTTGGAAAAAATGGAGCAGAAGCAAACAAGTTGCTAGATGCAGCATTGCTACCTAAGGATTCCACTGTATCTAGAATGGTAACTACATAGGTCAAAGCCATGGATTTTGGAAGTTCTAACAGAGACTTGAAGTAGCCATAGTGGTGTCGGTCCGGAATGATATTGGATCTCGCAGAGGATATATTTCCTGTTTCTTCAGAAGTACTTCTTTAGGACTGCTAGATCTTATAGATGGACTTTTTCCCCCTTGCCCCAGCTAATGTATGCGTTGGGTATTTCAACAGGTGCCAAAGTTTCATCCAAATGGGTGCCTTCAGCTGCTATTGGGGCATCCAAAGAACGTGAATGTTATCAGTGGGACGTCAAAGCAGTGAGGAAGATGAGGCTCAAAGTACAGCGGAAGTGTTGTAAATTGACTTCGCAATGAAAGTTATTCACAGTGGATGTCATAAAGAGATTTATCAGAATAGGCGCTTGGTATGAGTTGGCAGTCAATATACATGGGCATATTGATCCCTCCCAACTTTGCCTGAAATCTGGTCATTTTCCAGTCAATGTACCAGGTACATTGAGTGGAAAACTCCAGTATAAAGGAGAAAATGCAATTGACTACATGAAGCTTGAACGTGGTAAATGCCACAACTGCACAACCCATGAAACTGGGGTGATTGTCTAGGGTGCCCGTGCAGTGTCAAATAGAGGTTGATGGTGCTAAAATTTACCCTCTTCCCCCCAAATTGGGCCGAGGAAGTTGTGATTACACTGAGCAAAGCACAATTGACTGTTTCTTCTTCCCCACCTTTTCTTCAGGCCGAGACAGTTTCTGGTCGAGCTTTTTTAACATTCAAGCTCGGCTCGGCTTGGAAAAAAAGCGAAATGACAAGCCCAGTGTAAACTTGCAGCACTGGTTAGTCAATCACCCAGTTTAAAAGAAAAGAGCCAGATAACTGTGACCATGGCGAGGCTGCAGAGGACGAGGCTGTTCTGGCTGACGTCAGCTGGGTAACTTGACTGCATGCCAGCACTGATGTGGAGAGAAGCTGTTTAGTCTTTGCCTATACGAAGGCGCCGCAATCTGGTCTTTGCCACGGCCTTTTTCAGTCACAGGCTTCTAATATGTTTTTTTCCGCCCAAAAATTCAATTCATTTTTGACATTTGGCTATCTTGAGTTTGAATAAAGTGGCCACACAAGTGGTGGATGCGGGGTAACCAGCACGTTAATGCTCCTCAATGCTGGTTGGGAAGCATTTATCTCACTCGCAATCGTCTGCTGTGACTAGTGGTATGCTAAAGAAAGGTAGATAGGAAACTGGCGCGGCACGGATGTCGCCTTGTGGGATTATGTAAGACCCCCTATCACTGTAGTGAAGAATTCAGCTGATATTCAGCTTATTCAGTTCCAAAACATGAGAACTAAAGTTGGTGATGCCAAAAGTGGATGAAGCCTGGTAAATACTAGAGCCATCAGACTTCACCGAGATCTGATGTGGTTTCTTTTTTAAACCCTCTAGCAATACCGAGTCTTCCTTTTCATTCTTTTTTGCTCTTACGTCACTACAGGTGGCGACATCAACTTCCCCAGGGGCTTCAGCTGCCGTGTCGTGCCAGTTTCCTATCTACCTTTCTTTAGCATATCACTGGCTGTCACCCAGCAGCAACAACAATCTCACTCTCGGCCAGACATTCGCTGTCAGTGCAAAGGACCTTGAAAAGAGACTGGATTCCCAAGTAGGAAGAAGCCAGGGAAAGGCAGCAATGACTGTTCTGAGATTATACCATGATGTTAACCTTGCCAGGTTTGAGATAAACTTAGGATGATCTGTTCTATTACTAAGAGTTATGTTGAGCGAGCTCTGTGCAGACCCTGTGACTGAGCCATGCTGTGACCCCTGACCTGGGACTGAAAAAAGCAGTGAATTGTGTGTGATAAAGGCCGTGGCAAAAAAAACAGGGGCAATCCATGATCTTACCCCTGAGATCATTTGAAAAATGCCAGTGTTCCATTGGATGACAAATGTGGAACTAGTTTGAGAAATCTTTGCTTACTATCTCTATATTGTGCTAGAGCTTTGACCCCAACAGCGACAGTGTGCCCAACCTGGTACTGCAATGATAATGTAAGCATGTTACCATCACAACTGTGCAGTGCTCGGCGTGAGTAATGTCAATGGGGTAAAGGGGGCTCCCAATGCTGCACTGACAGCTTTCGAGCTGGAATCTGCACCTGGGCCGTGCTTGACGAGACATTGCATCATAGTCGACTTTGAGTCTGCTCATATTGATGCTAGAGCGCTTAAAGTGCAGCAACCCCTGGAGACACACATACCGAAATGTAGCAATTTGCACCTTTTTCAGCGGTTTTTTCTTGGTGAAAGTGTGTGAAACTTTCTGGGCGTGACTTGCACATCCAAGTTTGGAACCAAGAAACGCCTCAAAGTCCTGTGTCATCCACCCTACTCACCAGAGTTGGCGGAGTTTTACCTTTTTCAAAAGTTGCAGAAAAGGTCGTCTGTTGTGAGAATTGACGCTGTACAGGACCTCCACAGGACTGTGAGTGTGTGTTTGCCAGACAAAGGATGGACTCCAATTGGCCTGTAACGCATGGGTGAAAGAACAAGTGTATTTAAAAGGAGGGGGGATTAGGTTGAAAAAGGGCTAAGATAAACTCCCTTGAAAACGAATACGAACAGAGTTATTAAGACCGTCTCTTTCATCCTCGAATGCCCCACGTACTTACAGAGATATCGAAGTTTTGGCCATTTGCATATCAAAATGGCACACGCTGAAGAAGCTTTAGTAGGTGGCCTCGGTTAAGCAAAGTCCCTGCATAAGCGCAATTCCTTCTAAGAACCTTTACACTCTTCGGCTAATCTGTAGTGCGCTATACGCACATTTTAAGTGGAATTATGGCAAGAATATCGGAGAGGAGACTCAGGAAAACTGTGTGCACTGCGCTATAGCCTGCCTGTATGGACTTCTCCTGCTCATGACTAACTTATGATGCAACCTGAAGAACAGTGCCCGAGGTTGGCCTTGATGCCAACATGTGGTTGGTCATGCCGACATCTGGGGATGGATCCAACCGGCTCCTGTTGATGGCAAGGTCGGTCATGTACAACAACAACATCTTGGGCCAAGATTCTTGACCGTCTTTGACGATATCAGGCGGCTGCCGGGATTGACACCATTCTGTCCCACCTCACGCGTTGCCAAGTCTGGACTGATCCAGGGCTGCCACTAAGCGTGGATCAGGATGTGAGTCCTCCTGGGGGTTCCCCCACCCCCATCTCTGACCGAGTAATCAGTGATGCTGACAGCACACAAATTCCAACCACTCAACATTACTTTCCAAGAGTCAGCTTTAGATGGCGCAAATGTTGTCCCCAATGAAGATCAACGTCCAGCACAAGAACTTGTTTTCAAGTGTCCGAGCTTATTTATCCAACTTTTCCTCTTGACTTTCTTCTTCTCGAGGAATAAAAAAAAACAGCTTGGGGTATTTCACCTTCACGTCTTTCTGCTCACGTTGGATTGGAAAAGTTCTCCATTGCTCTGTTGAAGCCACAAATTTTTTCATCCTCTCTCCTTGGACGTGTTGACTCATGGATGTTTATCAAGGCCATGGCAGCGTCGTCGCCTTGGCCCTCGGCCGCCATGCCCGAGGCGCCGTTGCACAGGGTGCATGGCGGGCGAGGGCCAAGGCGACGACGCTTTCCGAGGGCCAAGGCCTTCGGGTGCATGCAGCGTACCTACAGCAGGTCCGTCGTCATGAGAGCCCAGCGCATGCATCTGTGGGCCCTCGGGGCCTTCATGGGCCTAGTGAAGCTGCAGAATGGTGAAGCAGTGGTTGGAATGCTCTGGAGGCGGAAATCTAGTGTTGGGAATTTGTGGAGAAATTCGAGATCCCAGAAGTTGTGTTGAATCCCTTAAGAAAACAGGACTGTTTTTAAAGGTTTTTCTTATGCTAACGTATAATCAGCTGGATAAATGTGTCTTTCCCGCCGGGCTTTTATATGGGAAAGCGCAGGGCAGCCAAACCCCGGTCGCTGGCTGAGGCTGAAGAAGCTGGAGGCCCAATCCTGGCAGCTCCTGCGAGTTCAGCCCGACTCACAAATGCTCGAGTCGAGTCAAATTCTCAACTAATTTTGTTTTTGTTT